>ERZ795054.92-NODE-92-length-160573-cov-7.183082_pt1 | contig 160573 bp, 142 predicted proteins | sample MGYA00375138_ERZ795054 | MGnify/ENA primary metagenome ERZ795054 (study PRJEB30183, sample SAMN05720215) | anaerobic digester metagenome | isolation source: active sludge of municipal wastewater-treating anaerobic digesters | place: USA | collected 2014-12-23 ... | reverse complement strand
AATTTACTTATATTTCCGCGCCCGATTATTCTTTGGAAAGAAAAAATCCATATTTGAGCGATTATAGCGCGGACAATTGGGCTGAACACATAAGTGCAAATACCGTTGGTTTAATAAACAGTATTTTTTCGACTGGAACAATCCCGAGCGATCCTCCAACCACAACTCCTACATCTACGCCAATCATAGACACTTCAACTCTTTGGCAAAATATAAAAATCAATGAATTTGCTTGTGCGCCACAGGGTGATGAAAATGAATGGGTGGAATTTTATAATAATAGTACAACCTCGCTTGATTTAACCGGAGGTTATCTTTGTGACGAACGGGGAGCGACATCAACTTCTGGTTGCAAATCGATCAATGGAATTATTTCTGCCAACGCTTGGTTTTTGTTTGATTTGGATACGCGAAGTTTTTTGAATAATTCAGGCGATAGTGTGATTTTGAGAAATGATAAAGGGGAAGAAATGGATAAAATAATCTATAATGGAGATTTGATTCCAGAATCCGGACAAAGTTTGGCCAGAAAAAAGGACGGTCAAGATACGGACAATAATCTGGATTGGGCGATCACGACCAGTTTAACCAAAAACAGCACCAACATTATTACTGCGCCGGTAGTTAATATTGGCGGAGGAGGAACATATATTCCGCCGGTAGTATTAGAAATCCCGATTTTGACGGTTTTAGCTCAAACTAGTGACAAGATTGTCTTAAATGAGATTTACCCCGATCCCGTAGGTTCCGACACGGCAGATGAATTTATAGAAATCAGAAATACGGGGACAGAAACTGTTAATTTGTCAGGTTGGACTATATCGGATTTAGTTAAAAAGTATGTATTGTCAGGTAACTTAGGGGCTGGAGAAATAGCTGTGTATAAAAGAGAAAAAACAGGTATTGCGCTCAACAATTCTACCCTGGAAGAGGTAAAATTGGCTGACTCTAGCGGAAAAATAGTTGATAAGATAAACTATAATAAGGCTTTTGAGGGTCAGAGTTATATGCGAGACGATAAAGGAAATTGGCTATGGACAGCGGAAATTACGCCTGGTTTGACTAATAAATATGTAAATGTGGACAACTTGGGGATAACTGTGGATATTAAATATCCAAAAACCGCTGAAATTGGCGAAATTGTTATTTTTGACGCTTCAGAGAGCTCTGATAGTCGTGGTGGAACACTTGGTTTTTTGTGGAACTTTAGCGATAATTCTACCTTAACTGGTGAAGAAATAAGCAAAATATTTGCAACCTCTGGAATTTTTACCGCAAAACTCGTTGTTACCAGTTCTTTGGGAGATTCTGTGGATAAAACCATAGAAATAAAGGTGGATTATTTGGAAAATTTACCAAAACGCCAGGTAATAATAAGCGAAGTTTTACCCAATCCCGAAGGCACGGATAAAGGAGAGTTTATTGAACTCTATAATATGGACGAAACAGGTGTGGATTTGTCCGGTTGGAAGTTAAAAAATAAAAATAACAAAATTTATACTATTCCGGAAGCGGTAAAGATAGAGCCGAAAAGTTTTTTGATTTTGTATCAGGAAGTTACCAAACTGACCTTGACCAATACGGAGGATAAAATTTTTTTACTTGATGAAAATGACGAGACGGTTGATTTGGTAAAATATGAAAAAGCCCCGGAAGGCAAGAGTTATTGTTTTTTTGACGGAGCCTGGTTTTGGACGACGGAAATAAATCCGGGAAAATTATTGGAAAAACAAAACGAGGTATCTCTCTCGAGTGTGAAAAGCTCGGGTAAAGGTTATCTGATAAAAAATTTATCCGAAGTTCGTGAGAGTGAAGTCGGAGATTTAGTTATTACACAGGGAACAGTTGTCGTCTTGCCAAATATTTTTGGAACTCAATATATGTATGTTACGGACGGAGAATCCGGAATTCAAATTTATAATTTCAAAAAAGATTGGCCGCAACTGAAAGTTGGTGATGTAATAAAAGTAAAAGGAGAGATAAGCAACGCGCAAGGCGTACAAAGATTAAAAACAAAAACCAAAGCGGATTTTGTTATTTTGGAAAACAATGCGCAAATAAATTTTGTTTCCACCACATTGGAAGAGTTGAATGAAGAAAATCTCGGCGCATTAGTAAAATTGTCTGGAGAGATAACAAGTATCAAATCAAATTATTTTTATCTTGATGATGGTAATGATGAAATAGTTGTTTATTTGAAAAAGAATACGGGGATAGATAAGAAAAATTTCAAAGTTGGAGACATGATCGAAGTTGTTGGTATATTGGAAGTCGGAAAAGCGGGTTGGCAGGTCTGGCCCAGGGGACAAACAGATATTACAAAGACCAGAACAGGGGGTTTAACCCAAAACCAGGAGTTAAACAGTGAAAACAATAGCAAGGAAACGGCAGGTAATTATATTACAGCTACGCTTGGCGGTTTTTCGGCATTATTTTTTGGCGTTTTATTCAAGAACAAGGGTGCTATATTCAAAACCGCTCTGGCTCTGGTTGGTAAGTGGATAAAAAGGGGATAAAACAAAAACATTCTCCGCCGAGGCGGAGAATGTTTTATTGTTTAGCGGAAAAAGGGGATTATATTTATTCAATATATCCTCCGTGGCAGTGTAATCGGCAAACAACCACACCGTTTTTTGAGATTTCTTCAATACCGGTAAAATTGGAGAGATCGCCTTGGGCGGTAAAAGTATATTTCCATTCGCCGTTGATAAACTCTTTCGGACCCCGAACTGGTATGTTATCGCCAGAACCGGACATAAGAGCTGGACGTAAGATAGAATCAAATAAATTTTCACTGACAGATTCGTTGAGTGTAAATCCGTAATAGTTCATACCCCAAACCGGAATATTGTTTTTATAAACCACTTCTTCACCGAGAAATTTTTTTCCACCAAAATAAGTATCGTGGTAAATTAAATCTCCATTTTCAAAATGATAATCACGCGATCCGGGACGCAAAGAGTCAACCTTTTCCGCCTTTTCATTGGCGTAGGTGTTTATATTTGCTTTTTCCAAAAATTCGCTTAAAGCTTCTACGGAGAGAGTTTCTTTTTTCTCGTTCATAAAAGTTAAAATAGTTTATTTAGAATGTAAAACTTGGCGGAGAGGGGGAGATTCGAACTCCCGAGACCTTGCGGTCTACCGGTTTTCGAGACCAGCGCACTAGACCAGCTATGCGACCTCTCCATTTTAAAACTCCGTGCAAAATGCCGGAGTCTAAATTCTGGCGCGGAAGGAGTGAGATTCGAACTCACGGTCCACTTTCATGGACGACAGTTTTCAAGACTGTTGCCTTAAACCGCTCGGCCATCCTTCCAGAGTAGACGTAAAATACCACATTTTGGCTAAAAAATCAATAGTTCCTATACAACAGGGTGTTTTTGTTATATTATTATAGTATAAAATATTGATTTAAATATGAATTACAAGGTTTTAGGCCTCGTCATGGCGATAGTTGGATTTGTTATGGTTTTGACAAACGCCTTGGCATATATCTTTGGTTGGGATTTTAAAAACACGGCGTTTACCGTGCTGGGTTTGGCTTTTGTTGTTATTGGTATGAAAAGAGCAAGGCAAACAAAATAATCCAAATGTTTAAACTAATAGAAAAAACCAAAGCCGTTGATTTGAAAATCGTAGAAACGATTCTTTTTTATTTTATCCTTTACAGTTTTTTGGGCTGGATATTGGATACTTGGTATAGTTCGTTTATTGATGGTAGATTAGAATTTGGTGGAATGTTCAAAAGTTTTTTGTTGCCAATTCCATTGGCGCCAATTTACGGTTTTGGTGCTTTGGTTTTGATAGGGTTTAAAAAATTTTTGGAAAGCAGAGGACACGCTTCTCTTTTGTTTTTGTCCGGCTTGATACTTTCTATCGTAGAATATGTTGGCGGAATCTTTACTGTTTCGGTTTTACAGCACCGCGCTTGGGATTATAGTGATAATTTTGCCAATCTAGGTGGACATATAGATTTATGGCATGGATTTTTGTGGATGATGTTGGGTTGGTTTTTTGTCCGTTATTTACATCCGGTCAATAAAAATTTTTCGGAAAAGATTTTGAAGATTAAAAAATAATTTTATGAAAATTACAATTTGCGGCAGTATGGCTTTTGCCAAGGAGATGGTGTCAATGCAAAAACAATTAGAAACCCTTGGCCACAAGGTGATTGTTCCTGCAAATTTAGAAAAACATGCGGCTGGTACTATGTCCATGGAAAATAAGGCAGAAAAAATAGAGTTGGATTTAATTCGGGGATATTTTGAAGAAATCAAAAAAACTGACGCTGTTCTGGTTTTAAATTATGATAAAAATAATATTAAAAATTATATTGGCGGAAACAGTTTGATAGAGATGGCTTTTGCGCATGTATTAAATAAAAAAATATTTTTACTCAATGCGATCCCACAAATTAGTTATTCAGATGAAATAGAAGCCATGCAGCCAGTAATATTAAATGGGGACGTTAGTAGTATTAATTAACTTTTTATGAAAATATCCATTGTCGGCAGTTTAGATTTTGCCCAAGAGATGAAAGATGTCGGGGAAAAATTGGAAAAAATGGGTTTTGAAGTCGATTTGCCTCCAACAGCTAAAATGATTTTAAAAGAAGAAATTACTTCAGAACAAATTAAAAAAGAAAAAGAAGGCGGTTCGTTTTCACAAAGAGTTATAGATTCTGACGCTATTCGTAGATATTGGAAAATAATTCAAAACACGGATGCTATTTTGGTTGTTAATTTTGATAAAAAAGGGACTAAAGGGTATGTTGGTGGCAATTCTTTTTTGGAGATGGGTTTTGCACACGTCATGAATAAAAAAATATTTTTAATGAATCCTATTCCGGAAATGGGTTATAAAGATGAAATTGAAGCAATGCAACCGATTATTTTAAACAGCGATGTTTCTAAAATTATTTAAATTGTATGTCAGGGAAAAAGGTTGTAGTTAATGACAAGATGCAGAAAAATTATAGATATGTTTTGTCCGCACCGACAGGCAAGAATTTTGATTCTGATTTTAAGCCGCAATTAACTCCGAAAGAAATGTTGGAGCTGGGAGTTTTTGGTGGGAGATATATGACGGACTGTAAAAAAGAATTTCCTAAAACCTGGTTTGCCAAAGCCAAACTCTGTTCGCAAAAACATGATGCCAAATTGAATTTTTTCAAAGTCAACGCCTCGCAACCTTTGTCGGTCTGGCGTCAAAACGGCTGGATACATCCGGATGATCCGCGTGGCTGGTTTCAATGGTATTGTCGTTATTATATGGGGCGTCGGCACGAAGACGACACAAGACAAATAAAACGTTGGAAAGCCTTTATTCGCCATGCTAGTGCGGTTAAAAATCACTGCAGACCGAAAGATTACAGTTGCCATCGCCGACAAAGACAAGCTTTACTTCACTGGGCCTATGACAGTCGCAAATATTAAAAAAATATGTTAAAATATAAAAAATAATTAATTATTTAATTTAAAAAATTATGCGAAAAACAATTTTGGTTTGTTGTCTAGTTCTTTCTTTAGTGGTTTTTGCTGGTTGTGGCAAAAAAGAGGAAAATAAAAATGAGGCCAATAATCAGACCAAACAAACGGAAGGAAAGTTCATGGGTACATTTCGAGATTTGATGAAAAAAGGCGAAGCGGTTAAATGTGAATATCAAGTTAATACAGAAGGTTTTGAACAAAAAAATACTCTATATATTAGCGGAGAAAAAATGAGAATGGACGGAGTGACAAAAATGTCCGGGCAAAAAGACATTGTAAATCACATGATAAATATTGATGATTATACCTATTTTTGGAATGAAGACGGAACAAATAAAGGAACAAAAATGAAAATAGAATCAAAAGAAAACAGTGAAGATTTCTCAGATGTTCAAGATCAAAATATGCAAATTGATTTGGATACGGAAATTGATATGGATTGTGATAAATGGAACGAAGATAAATCTTTGTTTGCAATACCAGGTAATATCAATTTTAGTGATTTATCCGAAATGATGAATAAATTTGGCAATGGCAATCTTTGTGCATCATGCGATTATCTTTCCGGTAAAGATAAAACCGAATGCCAAACAAATATGTGTAAATAATATTCAAATATATGGCTAAATTTAACATTTTAGGTGTTTATGTGGATAATCGTGTCAAAAGTTCCCAAATGTTGCAAAAAGCTTTGACCGATTGCGGTTGCAGTATTAAACTACGTATTGGTTTGCACGAAGTCGATGAAAAAACTTGTGCTGTGAATGGTTTGATAATTCTGCAAGTTTTTGGCGGAGCTAAAGCGAGCGATAAGATAAAACGTATTCTTAAAAAAGTACCGGGTGTTAAAATTAAGGAAATGTTATTCTAGTGAATTATAAAGCGAAGCCCCTCACCAAGCCAAGCTTAGGTAGGGGGGAAAAAAGAAAAAGCGGCTTACAAGCCGCTTTTTAGTTTATGGATTATTTTTTTAGTTTCAGTTTCTCCCGCATCGATTATTTCTTTGGCTTTGAAAAAATCATACCAACCGTATTTACCAACCTTTGGTTTTATAATTATCTGCGCGTTTGCGCAATTTGCCGCGGCCAAATGATGGCGAAGTAAAAGTAAGCTTTTGTTTATGGTATTAAAGAGGTTAGTTGTTCCTTTTTTTTCACTAAAATAATCAGCGTCAAGATTTATGGCAATTATCAAATCAGCCCCGGCCTTTATCAAAGGTGCTACCGGTACTGGCATGGAAAAACAACCGTCTATCAAAACATTGTTTTTGTTTTTTACAGGATTAAAAATTATCGGTAATGAAGAACTGGCGCGCAACGCCGGAACAACTTTTCCAGAACTGAAAATTTTTATTTCCGCCGTGGTTGAGTCGGTTGCTGTCGCAAAAAATCGTTTTTTCAGATTTTTAAAATCTGGATCCCCAAGTTCTTCTTTGAGAAAAGAAATTAATTTTTCTCCACCAAGCAAACCATCTTTTAATTTTGGGTCAAGTAAAGAATAAAGCTTTTTCCAATCTGTGGAAATAGCCAGACGTTCCAAATAATCTATAGGTATGCCGGCACAATAAAAAGCCCCGATAATCGCACCCATACTGGTGCCGGACACAATGTCTATTTTTATATTGTTTTTTTCCAGAGCTTTCAGTACACCAATGTGTGCCAATCCTCGCGCCCCACCTCCGCCCAGAGCTAATCCTATTTTCATATGTTTTTGGTTAGTTATTGTATTTTAACAGAATTGGTCGTATAGGACAATCAAAATTAGACAAGCAAGGTCGGATTTGGTAAGATATTTGTATAAAAATTAAATTTTATGAACATTTTTTTGGCTTTATTAGCAATAATTTTATTATTTATCATGCTCGGATATGGAGCCGATCTCGTAGTGTTGAATTTGAGACAAATAGGGAATAAGTTGGGGTTAAAAGTTTTTTTCCTCGGTATAGTTTTGGGTTTATTCACCAGTTTGCCGGAGATGTCTGTCGGTATCAATTCAATAGCTGAAAAGATTCCGGAAATTTCGGCAGGTACTTTATTTGGAGGTATTTTGGTAATTATAGGTCTTATTTTGGGTACAAGCCTAATGTTACATCGAGAAATAAAGACCGATGGAGAATTTAAAAGTTTATTATCTTTATCATTTTTGCTTTTATTGCCGATATTATTAAGTTTGGATGGAATTCTTTCCATTTATGATGGGTTTATCATGATCGGCGCTTATTTATTGTTGATTTGGTTTTTTTATTTGAAAAATAAAAGTCCGGAATTGCCGATGTTAGAAATAGTTGATCGACAAATCGTAGCCAAAGAACTTTTTTTAATGGTAGCCGGTTTTGTTTTACTGGTTGTTTCTTCCGGTTTGATTGTTCGTTTAACTCGTTATTTGTTAGATATTTTTCATGTTTCTCCGTTTATTATCGGTTTGTTGGTCTTTTCTTTGGGAACCAATTTACCGGAAATAACCGTTTCTTTGAAAGCTTGGAGAAAAAAAAGCAGTGAATTGTCGGTAAGTAATTTGATGGGTTCGGCCGCAGCCAATGTTTTTATTTTGGGAGTTGTTTGCTCTTTGGCGCCTATGAATATTCTTTTAAATAAAGAATATTTTTTACTTGCTTTGACTTTTGTGATTATTATAACGATGTTCGGTATTTTCTATCGAACCGGAAAGAAGATGACGGCAAAGGAAGGTGCTTGTTTATCCGCCGTTTATTTTATTTTTATTTTCTTACAATATTCTCTTTTGTTTTAATATGAATCTTTTATTTGTTGCGCTTTTTGCTTTCTATGCTTTTTTAAGTTGGAAAAATTTTCGCGTCGGTTTCTGGTTGTTATTATTGTTTTTGCCTTTTTATAGTTTGCGATTTACTTTTTTTGGTTTACCAAGCACTTTACTTGAAGGGGTTTTTCTTATTTGGGCTTTTATTTGGCTGATAAAATTTTTCAAAGAAGATAAAAATATACTTTTTGGTTTTTGGAAAGAGAAAAGATATTTTAATTTGGCGATTTTTTTGTTTTTAGCGTTTGCCCTCGTTGGTGTTTTTAATAACCCCGGATTTTTGAAAGGACTCGGTATTTGGCGTGCTTATTTTTTGGAACCGGTAGTGTTGTTTTATATTATTATAGCTCGCAGATTTGAAATCGAAGATGTGGTTTGGGGGTTAATAGGGTGTTCTATACCTGTTTCTGTTTTATCGATTTTCCAAATGTTTACGGGTTGGGGGATATATACACAGCAGTGGGCTATGTGGCCGGGTAGGCGCGTGACCGCGTTTTTTACTTCACCCAATGCCGTAGGATTGTTTTTGGAAATGATATTTTTGATAAATTTGGTTTTAGTTTGGTATTTGCAAAATAAGTATGAAAATAAAAAACGAAATTTTGCGATTACCGCTTTGGTTTTAAATTTTTTGGCAATTGTGTTTTCTTTTTCTCAAGGTGCCTGGTTGGCTATTGCTGCCGGAATTATTCTGTTTTTGTTTTTGATGGGTTATAAAAAATCGGTGATTGCGCTGGTCGCGGCGGGGATATTGGTTTTGGCTTTTTTGCCTATGGCACGTGAGGTTGTTACTTTTTCCGATCGGGCTGGCAAAAATAGATTGATTTTATGGCAAACAACGCAAGAATATCTTTTTTCTTCACCAACTCATTTTGTTTTGGGTGCTGGATTGCGTCGTTTTTATAGCGATATTCAAAAGCCTTTGGCTAATGTGGTGATGGAACCGCTTATTTATCCGCACAACATCATTTTGAATTTTTGGTCGGAAATCGGTTTATTTGGTTTGGTTTCATTTCTTTTTATTTTTATATCACTCTGGCGAGAAAGTTTTTTATTAAAACAAAAAAATAGAATGTGGAGTGCTATTATGGTAAGTGTTTGGCTGGTTTTTCTAGTGCACGGTTTGGTGGATGTGCCATATTTCAAAAATGATTTATCATTTTTGTTTTGGATTTTTGCCGGCCTGACTTTTTTGTTTAATTCATACGAAATATGATGGACTTCTTTTTTCGTTTGTCCATGGCGCCTGGAGTGATAATACATGAATTGTCTCATGCGTTATTTTGTATTTTTGGCGGAATAAAAATTCATAAAATAAAACTATATTCTTTCAATCCGAAAAGTAAAATTGCCGGATTTGTAACCCATGATGAACCTGAAAGTTTTTTTCAAAATTTTTTGATAAGCTTCGGACCTTTCTTTATCAATTCTTTAACCACGTTGATTCTGTTTTCTTTGATCAAATCACCTTGGTTGGTTTGGCAAAATACGCTTTATCTTTGGCTCGGTTTAACCATAGGCCTACAAGCGATTCCATCCACTGGCGACGCTCAATCTTTATTACAGAGTGCTAATCGTAAAGTTTTTAAAAACCCTTTTATTGTTTTAGCTTATCCGTTTGTTTTTTTGATTTTTTTATTGAATTGGTTAAAAAGAATTCATTTTGATTTACTTTACGTTTTGACACTTTTTTGGTTAGGGAATATTTTTTTGAAAAATGGATTATAAAAACACCTCGGTTTAATCGAGGTGTTTTTATAATCCTGTTTTCTATTTTTTCAAAAACTTTTCTTCATTAAACATCAAAACCAAAACTACTAAGAGAGAAACTAAAAAAGCCAGTAAATATTGTTGTAATCCCACAGCCATACCGACAGCTGCCATCATCCATAGACCTGCGGCGGTAGTGAGTCCTGAAATCTTGTCATCTTTGTGTAAAATGGCTCCAGCACCCAAAAAGCCTATACCCACGACAATTTGAGCTGCAATTCTAGCCGGATCGTCTGGGAAAATTACAGTGGATATTAAGGTAAATAAAGCCGCACCTCCAGTAACTAAGGCATAAGTGCGAACTCCGGCAGCTTTTCCTATTTTTTCCCTTTGTATTCCCACCAGACCTCCCAAAAGAACAGCCAAAAATATTTGACCAAAGTAAATTAAAGATTGAATTATCGAAGTTTGATCTATAAATTGCATATATTTAAAGTTTAATATTTACCGTTATTATAACACTTATTGACTTTATTGTTAATTATTGTTATACTATCACTTGCAATTTTAACGGACTAAAAGCGGTTCGTAAAACTAGGGCCCATAGCCCCTTCACCTGTATAGTATTACCAAACAGTTAATGAAGAGGCGAGGTTACCTAAATTAAATAATTTGCAAACCTATAATAAAATGTAGGTGAGGGGCCCATAGCTCAGTTGGTAGAGCGGCGCCTTTGCAAGGCGATGGTCAGGAGTTCGAATCCCCTTGGGTCCACTAGCAACACAATAGTTTGTGTTGCGTCGGGATAAATATTTTTAAACAAAAAGCCGAGGTAGCTCAGTGGTAGAGCGAAGGACTGAAAATCCTTGCGTCGCGAGTTCAATCCTCGCCCTCGGCACCAAAACAAGTTAAAAGTTTTTAAAGTTCATAAGGCTCATAAAGTTCGGTTATTCGTGACTTTATAGGCTTTATGGACTTTTGACTTTATAAACTAAATACGGGGTGTAGCTCAATTGGCTAGAGCGCTTGGTTTGGGACCAAGAGGTTGCAGGTTCAAGTCCTGTCACCCCGACTAAAAATAATGACAGGTTTATTCTGTCATTATTTTTATTTGTGTTAGAAACAGGACTTGAACGGGAAAGGGAGAAAACGGAAGTTTTCTCATATTGAGGAAAGGTATTGGAAAACCCGAAGGTTTTCTAAAGCGCAGTCCCGACTTAACGTCGGGGCGAGCAGTGAAATTGTCCTGTCACCCCGACAATTAAAAAAACGACCCGCATGAGCGAGTCGTTTTTTTGTTGATTTTTTATTCTTCTGCTGAAGCTTCGTCATCTCCGCTTTCAGCCACATCACCGCGTTCTACTGCGGCTAAAACTTCTTTTCTAATAAGCGTAATTAATTTCGGATTGTCTTTGAGATATTTTTTTGCCGCTTCTCTACCGACACCGAGTTTTTCTTCACCAAGCATATAACTGTTACCTTTTTTCTGTACTATTTTATATAACACACCGGTATCAAGCACATCGCCGGAAACGGAAATACCTTCGTTATACATAATATCGAATTCACAAGTGGTAAACGGAGCTGCAACTTTATTTTTTACTATTTTTGTTTTTACGCGATTACCGATAATTTTATCGCCTTGTTTTATTTGAGCGCTGCGGCGCACTTCAATACGTACAGAACAATAAAATTTGAGAGCCAAACCGCCAGTTGTTGTTTCTGGGTTACCAAAGAATACACCTATTTTATTGCGGATTTGGTTGATAAAAATAACAATAGTTTTACTTTTACTAACAATACCGGTTAATTTACGTAAAGCTTGGGACATTAAGCGTGCTTGTAAACCCATATGAGAATCTCCCATATCTCCCTCAATTTCGGCTTTTGGAACCAAAGCAGCCACCGAATCGATAACTACCACATCAACAGCATTAGAACGTACAAGGGTTTCTACGATATCTAGAGCTTGTTCGCCGGTATCGGGTTGGGAGATAAGAAGTTCGTCAACACGAACTCCGATTTTGCGGGCATAGTCTGGATCAAGAGCGTGTTCAGCGTCTACGAAAGCGGCAATGCCACCAAGTTTTTGTACTTCAGCTACGATATGTTGAGCTAAAGTAGTTTTACCTGAAGCTTCCGGTCCGTATATTTCAATAATTCTTCCGCGCGGTACGCCACCAACCCCAAGAGCGACATCCAAGGAAAGACATCCGGTCGGTACGGTATCCACTTCCATTTTTTTGGCTTCACCAAACTTCATGATGGCGCCGTCGCCAAATTTTGTTTTAATCTGATCAATCGCGCTCTCCGCGGCTTTTAACTTGTTTTTTACCTCCTCCGAGATTTGTGCTTTTGGCATAAGCTTAAAACTTTTTTAAAGTGTTAATTAATTTATTTTATTGTAAATTATTTTTGGCCACTACATGACGAATAACAGTTGTGGTTTTTCCGTGTTTCTTGGTGGCGGAAATAATGATTGTATTTAATCCTTCAGACAGATCAATCAAAGATTCAAATTGTCCTTTTTCGTTTAACATTATTTCCTTGCCGTTTACCGTTAAACGAGATTCTTTTTCCGCTTCTCCTTGTATCATCACTATCAACTCATCCGTTGATTGTCCTTCTACCGGAGAAAGTACTAAAAGTTTCGGCGGGGTTAATACTCCGTTTATTTGAAAACCTATATAAGTAAAAAAAGCCAAAACCGCTAAAATAATAAAAAGATTTCGTAAAAATATAGAAACACTCGTTAAATAGTATTTTTGATAACTATCGGAAGGGTCAGAAGAAATTTTTTCATGACGGGTTTCTTCTTTGAATTGATTTAAAAATTCTTTACAATCCAACTCCAACGCCTGACAGTATTCTCGTATATAAGCGAATCGATGGGCTTTTGTTTTTGGTAAAAGATTGTATTTGCCGTTTTCAATAGCGATTAAATACTTTTCGTCGATATGAGTAATACCGACCATGTCTTCAAGAGTCAAATTTTTTTCTTCGCGTGTTTTTTTAAATTTAGCTCCCAAATATTCCGGCGTATTCAATTTTTTGTGGCAAAAAACAGCCATAACCTTTTTTAGAAAATACTTATATATTCATCGTCTTTTTTTGTCTTTTTCGATTTTTTAGATTTTTCTTCAGTATCGGAATTTTCTTCTGGAAGGTGTTCTTCTTCCTTTTCGGGTTCAACTTCCGTTTCCATTTCTACTATTTCAAGTTCTATTTTTTCGTCTTCTTGATTATCTTCTGTTGATTGTTTTTCTTGAATTTCATTTTCAACCTCTTCTTCGTTTTCTTCTTTCGATTCCTCGGTATTAGAACTTTGTTCGGTACTGAATTCTTCTTCTTCAACTATTTCTTCCAAAGTTTTATCTCCGTCACCTTCACTTTGTTCGGTGAGTGATTCCGCTTCTTCTTCGCTTTCTTCATCAATAGAGGTATAAGGTTTGGGAGGAGTAAAAACAGTTCCACCAGCACCCATTCTTTGTTCGGAAAGAGGGATTTCAGCTTCAGGTTCAGGCATCAGATGATCGGTAAATACTTCTCTGGGTTTTGCTCCATCGGCAGGACCTACTATACCAGCTTCTTCCATCTCGTCAAGCAAACGAGCGGCGCGAGCATAACCGACTTTTAATCTTCTTTGCAAAAGAGAAGCGCTGGCTTTACCAGATTCAACTACAATAGCTCTCGCTTCATTAAATAAATCATCGCGATCATCAGTTCCTCCTCCAAACATAGAAGAAGTTCCTCCTACATTTCCGGCTTTAGAAACGATACTTTCATCATATTGAGGAATAGTGTCTGTTTTTATATGTTCAACAACTCTTTTCATTTCTTCTTCAGAAACAAAAGCCCCTTGAATACGTAAAGGTTTTGAAAGTTCGGCGGTTAAAAATAACATATCGCCGCGTCCAAGTAATTTTTCCGCGCCAGGAGAATCCAAAATAGTACGAGAATCTATGGAAGAAGCTACGGAAAAAGCTATACGAGCCGGAATATTGGCTTTCATCAAACCGGTAATGACATCCACAGACGGTCTTTGAGTGGCGACTACCAAATGAATTCCGACCGCGCGAGCCATTTGGGCTATACGAATAATTCCCGCTTCCACTTCGGAAGCGGCCATAGCCATCAGATCTGCCAATTCATCAACAACAAAAACTATATAAGGCATTTTTTCTTTATGAGTACTATTATAAGAAGTAATATCTCGATTACCGGCTGCGGCCAAAGCATCAAAACGTCTTTCCATTTCACCAATAGTCCATTTGAGGGCGGCTACGGTTTTGGCCGGATCGGTTATGACCGGAGTTAAAAGATGAGGAATTCCGTTATAAAGAGTCAACTCGACGCGCTTTGGATCAACCATAATAAAACGTAAAGTTTCCGGGGAATTTTGATATAAAAGACTTAAAATTAAAGTATTAACACAAACGGTTTTACCAGAACCAGTAGTACCAGCGATTAATAAATGAGGCATTTTTGGCAAATCGGCAAACCAAACTTTACCACCAACATCTTTACCTAAAGCAAACATCATATTATGTTTGCGAGCTTTATATTCCGGAGATTCCAAAATTTCTCGCAAAGAAACCATGGCGACTTTTTGATTGGGAACTTCAATGCCAACCAAAGCTTTTCCCGGAATAGGAGCTTCTATTCTTATCGGATGAGCGGCTAAAGAAAGAGAAAGATCATTACTTAGAGTTGTAATGCGAGAAAGTTTTATGCCTTTGGCCGGTTTGAGAGAATATTGAGTAACAGTAGGTCCTACGCGAACTTCCCCCATCTCAACTTCTATTCCGAAATTGAAAAAAGTATCTTTGATAATTTCAGCGTTACTTTTTATATCTCCGGAAGTAGGTTTGCTTTTGTTGTTATAGAGCAAATCAACACTTGGTAGTCTGTAATTGGCGGAGGGCTTGCTCAAAATGATTTCCGGTTTAGGTTCTGAATTTTCCGGCTTTTTATTTTTTTCTTCGTCAGTTTCTTCGATAGATACAGTTTTTCTTTCAAAAACTCTTTTTTCTTTGCTTTTCATTTCTTCCACCGCTTCTTCGAAACTTTTATCTTCCTCTTCATCTTCTTCATCGACTTCCTCTTCTTCGTTATTAAATTTGGCATGCGCGCCTTTGATACTGAATTTTATCTGTTCTTGTTTTGGTTTGTTGGAAAAAAGCTGAGTGATGGGAGATAAAAACCAACCAAACAATTTATGTCCGAATAAAACCAAATCCGATAAAGTGGTATTTAAAATAAAAATCAAAGCAACAATAAAAATCGCCAAAAGAATAACGAAACCTCCCCAATATCCCACATAAGAACCTAATATCCAAGCTAACCAAAATCCATAAAGACCTCCGCCGTAACCTTGCATAGCCGAATCAAACATTTCTTGTGGAGATAATTGCAAATGAACAAAAGAGTTTATGGATAAAAAGAATAAAAGAGCTCCTAAAATTTTAGGCCACTTAAATTCATCGTCAAAATTTTTGGTAAGTAAAATTCCGATAAAAAGAAGTACGAGAGGGAATAAATATTTGATATATCCGAAACCGATAGCTAATAAAGAATCTAAAAAGTTACCGGCTACTCCGGCTAAACCAAAGAAGCTTAAAATTGAAATAGCCGCCAAAGCAAACAAAAACAAAGCCAACAAACCGCGGCTGATTTCCGGATTAAAATCAAATTCTTCTTGAGGTCTTAGTCTTTTTTTGACCATAAAATTCTTTGGTTATTATAGCATAAAAAAAACTCCCCTGAAAGGGGATAAATATGTTTTTTAAAAATTATTTTATCTTCGCTAAGCTGCGGGAAAAGATGCATGTATTAACTTACGGATCAGTGCTTTAAAACATCCCCAAAACAAAATATAAAAATAATTGTTGAGGGGAGGAGAGAGTTTTGTTTCAAAGTATTCGATCCGGTTGAGACATCAGCTTTTCCGCAGCTTATCAAAGACAAAATCAAAAATATTATTGGATATTTTACGAGTACTTGTGCACAGTGTCAATTGTGTCTGGGGATAAAATGAATTTTTAGCTTAAATTAGCTAAATTTTTAAATATACTAAAAAAGTATGATTTTTGGCTAAAATAGCATAAAAAATAAAAAATATCTTTTTTTCTCTTAATTTAGCCAAAAATTGTTTTAATTTAGTAATCTTGCTTTGCATGGTTACTTCCAGACTTTATGTTGAGACATGGACCTGTGGATAAACTGTGTATAAATGTCGTTTTTTTGTATAAATTAACAGCAATTTCCTTTATTCTTGACAAATATATAAAATTCAGTTTTCTCTTGACAAAAACACTTTTTTGCTTTATAATGACTCCATCAAGTTATCATCTTTTTATTTTTGGCTAATATTAGCCAAAAGAGCGTGGCTAAATTTTCAATAAAAATTTAAGCTGCGCGCAAGGTAAAAAAATATTGCATGTTAACCTTGCTTTTCGCTAAAAAATAAGAAAAAAAATTTAATTCCCACAAAAAGGGCTATTTTTTGTTGTCTAAAAGTTAATTTTTAAAAAAATAATCAATTTAAAAAAATAATTAAAATTTTTATAAAAATTTTATGCCTATTTATAAAAGAAATTATAAGATTGATCCGGAACGCAAGTATCTAACTTCCAGTCGCGATGCGGTTCCGTTTCCGGATTTGATAGAAGTGCAAAAAAATTCTTACGATTGGTTTTTAAAATTTGGCATTAAAGAACTTTTTGAAGAAGTTTCTCCGATTACCGATTTTTCCGATCGTAATTTAGAATTGTATTTTGAAGATTATTATTTGGATGAACCGAAATTTGATGAGATGACTTGTCGCGATAGAGATATGACATATGAAGCCCCTCTTCGTGTGCAAGTAAGATTAACCAATAAAACTACTAACGTTAGTAAGACACAAGAAATTTATCTCGGAGATTTCCCGGTAATGACCAATCGTGGAACTTTTGTAGTTAACGGCATAGAAAGAGTTGTTGTTTCTCAACTTATCAGAAGTGCGGGTGTTTATTTTTCTGCGGAAAATGTTCGCGGTCGTCGTTATTACGGAGCCAAAATTATTCCGAATCGCGGAGCTTGGCTTGAAATTGAAACAGATCAAAATAATGTTTTGTGGGTGAAAATAGATCGCAAAAGAAAAGTTGCCGTTACTTCTTTGCTTCGTGCTTTCGGTTATGAAACCGACGAACAGATTATCGAACTTTTCAAAGATGTAAATATTCATCCGAATATTAATTTTGTTGAAAATACTTTGAAAAAAGATTTGGCGCATAATGCCGATGAAGGTCTTATTGAAGTTTATAAAAAAATTCGTCCGGGAGATTTGGCTACTGCCGATAATGCCAAAAGCTTGATTCATGCCATGTTTTTTAATTTTGATCGTTATGATTTATCTCCGGTCGGTGTTTATAAATTCGATACTAAATTCGATTTGAGTTTGAATTATGAAGATTATGGTAAAAAAGAAAACAGAGTTTTTTCTCCGGAAAAATTGGCTTTGGTGGTCAAAGAAGTTATTCGTCTCAATGTAACTCAAGATGAAGCTGATGATATCGACCATCTTGGTAATCGACGTATTCGCGCTGTAGGTGAATTGGTTCAAAACAGATTACGTGTCGGTTTGGCTCGTATGGAACGTATTATTCGCGATCGTATGAGTACTTATGAAGCGGAACAATTGACTCCGAATAAACTGGTTAATGCTCGTCCGGTTATTTCTGCGGTAAAAGAATTTTTCATGAGCTCTCAACTTTCTCAGTTCATGGATCAAACAAACGCTTTGGCTGAATTGGAGCATAAACGTCGTTTGTCTGCTCTCGGTCCGGGTGGCTTATCTCGTGATAGGGCAGGTTTTGAGGTTCGCGACGTTCACAACACCCATTACGGTCGTATTTGTCCGATTGCCACTCCGGAAGGTCCGAACATTGGTTTGGTTAACCATCTTTCTTGTTTTGCACGAGTTAATGAGTTTGGTTTTATAGAAACTCCTTATCGTAAAGTTCTCAAAGAAGTGACCAATGATCCGACTTTGACTGAAGGTGAAATTTTACGAGGTGAAATGGAAGGATATAAAGACGGAACAAAAATTACCAAAGAAATTGCCGCTAAGTTGGCAAAAAGTAAAGAAAAAATCGTTCCGGTTAAACCTAGAGTTACCAATGAAATAGTTTTATTAAATTCTTTCAAAGAAGAAAAAGCCGTAACCGCTCCGGCTACTACCAAAGTTGATGAAAACGGCTACTTTACAGACATATTGGTTTCCGCTCGTGTTTATGGCAAACCTCAAGTTACCGAAGCTGAAAATATAGATTATATAGACGTATCGTCCGCTCAAATTATTTCCGTTGCGACCGCCTGCGTTCCGTTTTTGGAACACGATGACGCCACTCGCGCGCTCATGGGAACAAACATGCAACGTCAAGCCGTTCCTTGTATCAAACCGGAACCGCCGTTAGTTGGTTCGGGTGTAGAAAAAGATGCGGCACGTAATTCAGGTTATGTTTTTTATGCTGAAAACGACGGCGAAATTACCGCAGTTTCCGGAGATAAAATAGAATTAACCACCAAAAAAGGCGACAAAATAAATTATGTTTTGAGGAAATTTCAAAGATCAAATCATTCTACTTGTATCAACCAACATCCGGTGGTAACTGTCGGTGATAAAGTAAAAAAAGGACAAGCTTTGACAGACGGTCCTTCCATAAGTGAAAACGAGTTATCACTCGGTCAAAATGTTTTGGTGGCTTATATGATTTGGGACGGTTTCAATTATGAAGATGCTGTTATAATTTCCGATCGTTTGGTTAAAAAAGATCGTTATACTTCCATACATATTGAAGATTATTTTGTAGATGTTCGTGAAACAAAACTCGGACCTGAAGTTGTTACTGCCGATATTCCGAATGTTTCCGAAGAAAAATTAAAAAATTTGGATAGTGAAGGAATTGTTCGTATCGGAGCTAAAGTTAAATCCGGAGATATTTTGGTTGGAAAAATAACCCCGAAAGGCGAAACTGAATTATCAGCTGAAGAAAGACTTCTTCGCGCTATTTTCGGTGAAAAAGCTCGCGATGTTCGTGATTCATCTTTATATTTGGAACATGGTGAACATGGTAAAGTTATCGATATCAAAGTATTTTCCGCGGAAAATGGCGATAAACTTGAACCGGGTGTTATAAAGAGAGTTCGTGTGCGTGTGGCCGATATGCGCAAAGTTCAAATCGGAGATAAAATGTCCGGTCGCCATGGTAACAAAGGTGTTATTTCTCGCGTAGTTCCGGCCGAAGATATGCCGTTTTTGGAAGACGGAACTCCGGTAGATATTATTTTGTCTCCGCTCGGTGTTATTTCTCGTATGAACCTCGGACAAATTTTGGAAAATCATATGGGTTTAGCCGCAAATTCTATGGGTATTAAAGTAGCGACTCCTTCTTTTAACGGTATTACCGAAGATCAAATTCATGATGCATTGGTTAAAAATGGATTTGCAGTTGACGGTCAATCGGTGTTATACGACGGTCGTACAGGTGAAGCTTTTGATAATAAAGTTACGGTAGGTTACAACTATATGTTGAAACTTAACCATATGGTACAAGATAAAATTCATCAACGTTCTATCGGCCCGTACAGCTTGATTACTCAACAACCTCTCGGCGGTCGCGCTCAATCCGGTGGTCAAAGATTTGGTGAAATGGAAGTTTGGGCATTGGAAGCTTATGGTGCCGCACATATGTTGCAAGAAATGTTAACTATCAAATCCGATGATGTGCCGGGACGCAGTAAAGCTTACGAAGCTATCATCAAAGGCGAAGAAATCAAAGCTGTGAATACCCCGGAATCTTTTAATGTGTTGGTTCGCGAATTGAAAGGGTTAGGTTTGGATGTGGAACTTCTCAAAAATAAAAATGGCGTTTACGAAAAAGTCGAAGAAACTTCTTTGTTTAATCCTCCGGCAAATTCCAATAAAGAAGAAAATCCGGAAGGAATGATTGATACTACTGCTAAGGAAGCCTAATTCTTAAATCAAATAATTTTTTCAAAAATATGTATCGCAATACCACCAATGTCATCGACTTTGACGCGATTCGTCTGAAAATCGCTTCTCCGGAAGCTATTCGCAGCTGGTCGCACGGCGAAGTGCGCAAACCGGAAACCATTAATTATCGTACTCAAAAACCGGAAAAAGGCGGTTTGTTTGCCGAAGAAATTTTTGGACCTACCAAAGATTGGGAATGTTACTGTGGAAAATATAAAAAGATTCGTTATAAAGGAATTGTTTGTGATAAATGCGGAGTCGAAGTTACAACTTCTTTGGTTCGTCGCGAACGCATGGGACATATAGAATTAGCCACTCCGGTTACTCATATTTGGTTTTTGAGATCGGTTCCGAGTAAAGTTGGTTTGGTGTTAGATTTGAGTCCTCAAGCTTTGGAAAAAGTGGTTTATTTTGCTTCTTTTGTCATTACGCACGTGGATGATGAAGGTAAAAAACAAACTTTTGATTTGTTGCGTCAAGAATATAAATCAAAGAAAAAACAAATCGAAAAAGAAACAGAAGTCGCTATCAAAAAGGCCAATGACGAAAAACAAAAAGCCGAAATTCTGGAAAAAATTCAAGAAGAAGGTACTCGCAAAATGTCAGCCCTGGAATCAGATTTTCAACAAGCTGACAAAGAACTCAAAGAATTGACTTTGTTGCGTATTATCTCTGAACAAAAATATCAAGAACTTTCTTTGCGTTACGGTCATTTGTTTGAAGCGCAAATCGGCGCTGAAGGAGTTTATAATTTACTTTCTCGTGTAAACTTGGAAGAAACTTATAAAACTTTAAGTCAAGAACAACAAACAGCCAAAGGCGCAAAATTGGAAAAAATTATTCGTCGCAAAAAATTGTTGAAAAATTTAATCGTCAACAATATTCGTCCGGAATGGATGATTATGAAATGTTTACCTGTCGTTCCTCCTGATTTACGTCCGATGGTCGCTCTTGATGGAGGTCGTTTTGCAACTTCGGATTTGAACGATTTGTATCGTCGCGTTATTAATCGTAATAATCGTTTGGAAAGGTTGTTAGAATTAAATGCTCCGGAAGTTATCTGCAGAAATGAAAAACGTATGTTACAAGAAGCTGTTGATGCGCTTATTGATAATAATGCTCGTCATGCCAAAACCGTGACTGCTTCTACCGGTCAAAAAAGACAATTGCGCTCCTTGGCTGATATCTTGAAAGGTAAACAAGGACGTTTCCGTCAAAATTTACTCGGTAAACGTGTGGATTATTCCGGTCGTTCGGTTATCGTTGTCGGTCCGAATTTGAATTTGGATGAATGCGGTTTACCAAAAAGAATGGCTTTGGAATTATTTAAACCGTTTATAATGGCGGAAATTATTAAAATGGAATTGGCTCACAATGTTCGTTCCGCCAATCGTTTTATAGAAAGTGAACGTGATGAAGTTTGGGATATATTGGAAGAATTAACCAAAAAAACCCGTGTATTGCTTAATCGCGCTCCGACCTTGCACCGTTTGGGTATTCAAGCTTTCCACCCTCGTCTTATCGAAGGTAGTGCTATTCAATTACATCCTTTGGTTTGTACCGCTTTTAATGCCGACTTTGATGGCGATCAAATGGCTGTGCATTTACCGCTTACCGTGGAAGCTCGTTGGGAAGCGGACAATTTGATGGCTGCAGAGAAAAATATTTTGAAACCCGCTACCGGACAACCGGTTGTAACTCCGAAACAAGATATTGTGCTTGGCTGTTTTTATTTGACACATCTTCGTGAAAACAGAGAAAATAAAAACATGCGTTATTTTTCATCTGAAAAAGAAGCTTTGTTTGCTTACAAGTCACGTATCATAACTTTGCATGAAAAAATAAAAGTGCGTTTTACAGATATGAAGAAATTTCTGGAAGGAACCACTCCGTTGATGGAAACAACCATTGGACGTATTATTTTCAACGAAGTGTTGCCGGATGAAATTAATTTTGTAAACGATGTTATAACTGTTAAAAAACTCGGAGGAATTATCTCTTCTTATTTGGAAATTTACGGTCAAGAAAAAACTGCCGCTTTTTTGGATGATTTGAAAAATCTTGGTTTCAAATACGCAACCAAATCCGGATATTCTTTGAGTATGAATAACTTTCCGAAAATAGAAGAGAAAACGGCTTTGCTCAAAGAAAGTGATGCCAAAGTTCGCGAAGTTGAAAATTTACGCAACGAAGGTTTGCTCACTCAAGGTGAAAAACATGCCAAGATATTGGAAATTTGGACTGAAGTAAAAGATAAAATCATTTCTACCAATGTCAGAGAGGCTTTGGATAAAGAAGGCCCGGTTTATGCTATGATTGAATCAGGCGCTCGCGGTTCTTGGGGACAGTTGGGTCAGGTTATCGGTATGAAAGGTTTGGTTGCTTCTCCGTCTGGCGACATTATTGAACTTCCGGTAAAAGGAAACTTTAAGGAAGGTTTTGACTCTTTGGAATACTTTATTTCTTCTCACGGTACTCGTAAAGGTTTGTCCGATACTGCTTTGCGTACATCTGGCGCCGGCTATTTGACTCGTCGTTTGGTGGATGTGGCTCAAGACGTAGTAGTGTTGGAAGAAGATTGCGGGGCTAAAGAGGGCGAAGTATTTACTTTGGCTCAATCAGCGGAAATGGGTGAAAAATTAGCAGATAGAGTTGTCGGTCGTTATGTAGTGGAAGATGTAAAAATCGGCAATAAAGTGATTGTAAAAGCCGGAGAGGTTATTGATGAAAAATCCGCTCGTGAAATAGATAAAAATAAAGTAGAATCTATCCATGTTCGTTCGGTTTTCAAGTGCAAATGTCCAAAAGGTGTTTGTCAAAAATGTTACGGATATGATTTATCTTATAATAAACCCGCAGAGCTTGGCGCTTCGGTCGGTATTATTGCCGCTCAAAGTATCGGTGAACCTGGTACCCAGTTGACACTTCGTACTTTCCATACCGGTGGTGTGGCAGGGTCTGATATTACTCAAGGTTTGCCTCGTATCGAAGAAATTTTTGAAGTACGCACTCCGAAACATCAAGCTTTGCTTACCGATGTAGAAGGCAAAGTGGAAATTGAAGATGCGGATGGAAAAATCATCACTTCTCCTACGGGAAAAAAGATTTTTGAAGGTCGTCGCGGACAAAAAATCATCAAAGTCCATTTTGAAGGTATGGATGAAATGAAAATCAGCACAGGAAGTGAAGATGAAGTTATGGTAAAAAATGACGAAATAGTGGAACAGGATACGGTATTAGTGGTTCGCGGTTCTTCCGGTGAAGAAATTAAAGCCAAATATGCCGGACAAGTAAAAATAGAAAAAAACAAAATTCGTTTATCGTACAACGGACCGCGTGTTCGCGAATATATCGTGCCGCTAGGTTATAAATTGTATGTAAAAACCGGAGATGAAGTGCTAAAAGGCGACCAACTAACCGATGGTTCTATTCATTTACAAGAATTGTTCGAACTTAAAGGACGTCCTGCGGTGCAAAAGTATATTTTGGAAGAAGTGCAAAATATCTATTCTTCTCAAGGTCAGAAAGTTAACGATAAACATATGGAAGTTATTATTCGTCAAATGTTTAGTCGTGTATATGTGGAAGATGCCGGTGACACCGAGCTTTTACCGGGTGAAGTTGTAGAAAAAGCTCATTTGGAATTTTGCAATAACCAAGCCAAAAAAGAAGGCGGTAAAGAAGCAACAGCTAGAGAATTGTTATTGGGTATTTCTCGTGTTTCTTTATCTACACAAAGTTTTCTTTCCTCAGCTTCTTTTCAAGAAACCGCTCGCGTTCTTATCAATACCGCGATTACCGGTAAAATTGATTATTTGGAAGGTCTCAAAGAAAACGTTATCATCGGTCGTCTCATTCCGGCCGGTACAGGTTTTAAAAAATAAATTTTGCTTAAATAAGCCTAAAAAAGTCCGCTATAAGCGGGCTTTTTTAGTTGATTTTTTTGAAGTTTATTGGTAAGATAAGTGTAATTAAATCTTAAATCCTAAGTTCTAAATCATAAACAATATTCAATATTTAATATCCAATATCTAAATTTTGCGATTAAATATTTGGACTTATATATTGTTTAGGGGTTAGAAATTAGAGCTTAAATTTTTTCAATATGTCTGGTCATAGTAAATGGCACAATATTCAAGGCCGTAAAGGTAAACAGGACGCTATTCGAAGCGCTATGTTTTCTAAATATTCAAAATTAATCACAATTGCCGCTAAAGGTGGCGGAGATCCGGAAAAAAACTTTTCTCTGCGTATTGCGATAGATAAAGCCAAAAGTGTCAGTATGCCCAAAGACAATATTGATAAAGCTATCAAAAAAGGGACGGGAGAACTTAATGACGGTGTGATATTTGAAGAAAATTTGTACGAAGCTTTTGGTCCCGGCGGAGTAGCTATACTTATCAAAGCGGTAACTGATAATAAAAATAGGACCGTATCGGAAATTAAACATACTCTGAGTCAATATGGCGGCTCAATGGCCGGGCCTGGAAGCGTAGCTTGGATGTTTAATCAATTTGGAGTTGTTCGCTTAACGGAAGAAGAATTGAAAAATAAAAATATTCAACAGGATGATTTTGAAATGAACTTGATAGAAATCGGAGTCGAAGATATTAAAAATGAAGAAGGTGAAATAGAGGTTTTGACTAAGATTGAAAATTTGCAAAAGGTGTTGGGTAAAGTAAAAGAAATGAATTTAGAGCCTGCTAAATCCGGAATTGAATGGGTGGCTAAAGACAAAGTGGAAATAGCCGAAGAAAATGTTGGTAAATTACAGGAACTTTTTGGTGAGTTAGAAGAAAGAGAAGACGTGGAAGATTATTTTACAAATGCTAAATAATATGCGAATACTCGGCATCGATCCCGGTTATGGCCGGATGGGCTATGGAATAATAGAAAAAACAAAAGGCAACCAATGGAGAGTGCTTGTCTATGGTTGTTTAAATACTGAAGCGAAAAAACCTTTTATTGAACGGCTCTCTGAGATAAAAAATAAAGTTGATACATTGGCAAAAAAATATAAACCCGAAGTAATGGGGGTGGAAAAATTATTTTTTTTCAAAAATGCCAAAACCGCTATGGATGTCGGGCAGGCGAGAGGTGTAATATTACTCTCCGGTATTGAGCAAAAAATGAAAGTTCACGAATATACTCCTTTACAAATCAAACAAGCGATAACCGGTTATGGTAAGGCGGAGAAAAAGCAGATGCAAAAAATGGTAGGAATGATACTCGGACTTAAACAAAAAATAAAATCAGATGATGCCGCCGATGCTCTGGCTGTGGCTCTCTGTACGGCGCAGAGTATATGGATGGAAAAATTAAAATAAAAAACACCCAAGTAAGGGTGTTTTTTATTATTCAATAAATTTAAATCTGGGAATTTTTTTACCATCCACTATTATTTCTTCGCAGAATTTTTCTTTCGGCCTGACCCAGAGAGCGTTTTTACCAAATTCCGTCGAATCATAAAGCGCTCGATAAACAACCAATTCTTCCAGAGTTTCACTATCTCGACCGACATCAATAACTTCGAATAAATTACCTTTGAAATGTTGATAAATACCGTGTTTTAAATCTTCCATATAATTAATGTTCAAATAAAGTGGCGGCATACATCATGATAATGCCAAAAATAAAAATAATAAAAGAAAGCAATGATTTTTTAAGATTTGTTTCTTTACGAATTTCAGGCATTAAATCCGAAGCAGCGATATAAATAAAGCCGCCGGCGGCAAAGGGTAATAAATAAGGCACTACTCCTTTTATTGCAAAGGAAGCAAAATATCCGGCTATACCACCCAATAACACCGTGAGAGCCACCAAATAATTAACTATCAAAGCTTTTTTCTTTTCAAATCCGGCATGAATCAGAACGCCGAAATCACCGATTTCTTGAGGTATTTCGTGTAAGGCTATAGCAAGAGTAGTTACAACACCTAAGCGAATGTCTATCAAAAAAGCGCTAGCAATAACGACTCCATCAATAAAATTATGAAGAGAATCACCAATTAAATTCATATATCCGAAAGTGTGCACTGAACATTCTCCTTTATGACAATGACGCCAAAATAATAATTTTTCCAAGAAAAAAAAGAAAACAAAAGAAATCACTACAGTCAACAAAAGTACGTTTATATCCAATTCTTCAGCAGCTTCCGGCAAGAGATGAAAAAAAGCTCCACCCATCAAAGCGCCGGCGGATAAAGAAACCAAAAGTAAAGTTATTTTGTTTAAAGTTTCTTTTTTGAAATATAACAAAAGTACGGCGGCCCAGACGCACAAGCTGATACCTAAACAAGCGAGAATAATAGCTAACAAAGTGTTCATATTTTTATTTTAATTCTTTACTTTTTTTAAGTATAATGGCATTCAAAATAAAAGCTATCAAAAAGAAAACCGCGCCGTAAAAACATGGAGTAAGAAAAGGATTTGTAAGATTGCCAGCCGAACAACCGAGAGTACAGGCGCGTTCATTGAGCCAATCATTGAGTTCAATGCCAAAGTTAGTCCAAGCAAATATCGTGCCGCCTAAAAGAAGATAAAATTGGATGAGAATTAGTTTTTTCATATTAAATTTTTTATTTATTTTGATATTTATAAGATTTTTTCATGGCTTTCCAAAAAACATCTCTTTGAATACAATGCGGATTACTGCCGTCACAATCTTTATTTTCCAAGATATTTCCGTATTTAGCAAAGGTGTTTTTATCCTCATACATATAAGGATCTTTTTGTAGATTGGCCGTTACAGCGGCATGGGCTTTATCTACATTTCCACCGGCTTTGGCAAGTTCTTCTTCCATACCTTTGTTATAAGCACGGACTAAACCACGAAATTCAGCAGATTGAGCCTCTTTTTTTACCGTGTCTATCGCTTCACCTAAAATAGCAGTTACTGGAGCAGAGGCCGGAGAATCCACCAAATCAACCAATTCACCAAAAGCTTGTTTTTTGGCTTCGTCGGTTATTTTTTCGTAAATTTGATCTTTGATATATCCAGTAACTCTGTCAGCTTCACGTTCAAAATCTTGTTGTTTTTGGCTAAGTCCTTTTTCTATAGCCGCTTGTCTTTCCAACATTCTTTGATAAAAAAGTAACTGTTCGTCATATTTTTTTTCCGCCTCAGTCGGGTTGCTGTTCCAAAATTTTAAATTCTCCACCGCATTGCCAAATTTTTCGTTCCAGCGCAATTTCACGATTTCCGCATCATCCATATTTTCAATGTTGTTTTTCGGATCGTTTTTATAAGCCATCATTTCACTTAGTGATTTATATTCTTGATCACTGAGTTTTTCTCCTTTACCTCGCAAGCTATCGTTAAGAGCGGTCAAAGCATCTTTGGTTTTTTGATCTATTCTACCGCTATAATAATCCATTGCCACTTTTTTATTCATCGGATCAGAAAGGGATTCATAATCTTTTTTATTTTTTTCATCCATAACCCCCAAATAATCACTTCTCTTTTTTTCCAGACCATCCAATTGTTTTTGTAATTCCGCATCAGGATTATTTTTTAACTCTTCTTTGAGTATGTTTATTTGATCATCTATTTCCAAAACACTGCCGGGCAATAAATAAGGACCGACTTGAGAAACACAACTTTTTTTATCAGCTCCGGACAGTTTCAAACACCCTTCGGGATTTTTAAATTTGACCGATGCTCCTAGAATACATTCTTCTTTGGTGTAAGAATAAGGCCCGCCCTCAATTTTATCGCAAGCACTCAAATCACCGGTATTTTCTGCAATACGCAGATAACATTTGTCTCGCGGTGGGTTGGAACCGTTAAAACCCTCGCCTTTGATTTTGGCGCAAGTGTCAGTATCACCATCTTGAACCCCGGCATTTTGATAACAATGATCAGGATCATCAAAAAAACTGCACGCCCATTCATTGATATCTCCAACACAACCATTGAGAAAAAGAGGAGAAAGCAAAATAAGCATCGCAGTGGTAACTTTTTTATTTAAACCTTTTTTAACCAAAATTTTGATTATTAAAACGAGTATCCAAATTAAAACTAAAGCAAATATAAATTTGGTTGCGGAAAGCAGAGGATAACCAATATAATTGATAAGACCGCGAGCAATATCAGTGTATCTATTTTCAAAATAAACCAATTGTCGGCCAAATAAATACCAAGGTAAATTCATCAAAGCAACCAAAATAGGGTAGATAAAAACATTGTTTTTTAGCTTTGTTTTGCGTAAAATCGCATAAATTATATATCCGCCAAGCATGGACAAAAGGCCCAAAACCAATCCGGCATAAATACTATATTTACTAAAAATGTTTATAACGCGTTTATCAGCGATATCGGAAAATTTGATAGTTGCCAGATCATAGGCAAAAAAATAAAAAACTCCGGCAAAAACAAGCCAAAAAATAAACGGCAACCAAGCAGAATGCAAAAAACATTTTTTTGTTTTTTCTTCAATAATTTTTTCTGGGTTACTCTCAACAACCTCTTCTTTTTTTTGCAAATGTTGTTCGTCCATATTATATAAGTATGTTAAAAATAACAAAATTTTGCTTAATTTATTAAAAACTGATAATATTTACAGTATGAATTTTAACGTAGTTTATGAAAAAAAGCAAACCTGAAGTTCATAAAGTTCGTAAAGTTTATAAAGTCCATAAAGTCTAGAAAACATGAAGAAAATATCCAAAAATATAGAAAAATTTGTGGTAATTGTACCAAATATCCGTAGCGCGCATAATGTCGGGGCGATTTTGCGCACTGCCGATGGTGCTGGAATAGATAAAGTATATATTACCGGATATTCTCCATATCCACCTCATCCAAGTTTACTGAAAGTATCTTTAGGGGCGGAAAATTTTGTAAAATGGGAGTATATAAAACAAACCGGGCGAGTGCTTAAACAATTGAAAGAAAAAGGGTATAATATAGTAGCGCTGGAACAAACAAAAACCAGTGTTGATATGTTTTCTTGGAAACCGAAATTTCCTTGTGCCTTGGTACTGGGAAATGAAAAAACCGGTGTTACCAAAGATCAATTGAAATATTGCGATGAAGCGGTTGAAATTCCGATGAGAGGGAAGAAAAATAGTTTGAATGTGTCGGTAGCAGCCGGAATCGCACTTTATTATATTGCCAATCAAATTTAAATTTATGACAAATTATACAATTCAATTATTCCAATATTTTTATCAAAATATTCCACCTCTTTTTCCTTTAGAAGAAAAAGAAAAAATAAAGAATGCGTTAAAAGAGATGGAAACCAATCAGTCATTAACTCCTGTTCAGATAGAAAACACGATGATTTCTTTTGGTTATGTTCTTTGGCCATGGAATCAAGCATACAAAGAATTTTTGACTATTGCCGAAAATGCTTATGGTGATGAATTTTTGTTACCATATTTATCAAAGGAAATGCAAAAAAAGTATTTAAACTATAAAGACTACGGACTTTCTTTGCGAGATTTGCATTCAGGTCGCCCGGCTGTATTTTTTGAAAGTGAAGAACGTGTAGAGCTTTATCGCGCATTGCTCAAAATGCAGGAAGATTTGAAAAAGTTTGTTAATCAACAAATAGCGAGCACGGAAAAAGAACGATTTATAAAAAAAGTAGAGGAATATGCGAAAATTTTGGAAAATATCGAAGAAAAACTGAGAGGTTTAAGGGAAATTGCTCAAAACGAACAAGATCATCCTATTTTAGCGGATGAAATTAGAGAAAGAATCAGAATGTTTGAATTTGGAATGTGTTTGCTCGGCCCGGAATTGAATTTTCACGCAGTTTCGCAGTCAGTAGATTTTTTTGCGGGGAGAAAAATGGATTTGAACAGAATGAGAGGGGTGGAAACGGTGAAAGAGATAGATTTTTATGGAGAGGAATAATAAACATTGTAGTTAAAAAGAAATTATTTATTTTTATTTAAAAACACCCTGCTTTTGGCAGAGTGTTTTTTGATCCCTCACCTATTCGTTTAGCAACGAATGATGAGGGACTGCGCCTTGCGGCTTGTTTTTTTATGCTATCTTTTTAGGTTGAATTTCGCTGTGCTTTTTAATATAGTTTGTAATGTTTCCTTTTTCCAACAACTTCGCATGTGAACCGAAACTGCTGATAACACTACAACTGTTGGCAATGCCCCAGAGTAAAGCATCGGCGATATCGTGATCATATTGTCTGGCGGAAATATATCCGGAAGAAAATGCATCGCCGGCGCCGGTTTTGGCTATGACTTGAACAGGGAAGGAAGGCATATACCAAACTTCTTCCACGCTTCCCGCATAAGCGCCTTTTTCCGCATCGGTTATCACCACCTCTTTGGCACCTAGAGCAAGAAGTTTATGAATAATAGTGGCCATGCTTTTTTCTTTTTGCAAAGTCGTATTCAAGATAGTTTCCGCTTCTTGCAAATTAACGATTAAAATGTCAGATTTTTTGATTGTTTCCAAAACACTGCTCAGAGAATTTTTTAATTGAAAAGATCCGGGATTATAAACTAAACGAACGGTCGGATGTTTTTTGAGATGGGCGAAAAGATTTTTTTGTAATGTTTCAAAACCATCGGATAGGGAAGTATAATAAATCCAATCGGTTTTTGGTAATATTGTCGGCCAGGAATATACTTTCTTTTTATGAGATGATAAAATAGTGCGTTCGCCTTTGTAATTGAGAACAATAGCGAAACGAGTTTCGTTTTTTGGATTTAGTTTAATCAGTTTTGTGTCCACGCCGTATTTTTTGAGTTCAGAAATAACCGTTTTACCGTTAGCGTCTTTTCCCAAGTCGGTTAAAATAGCAGTATTTAGACCGAGTTTGCTGGCCCCAATAGCTGTGTTTACAGCATTACCGCCAATGTTTTGAAAGCTTTCGCTAACTGGCACTTTGGCAGCATAATCAAGGCATAAACGGCAGGTTTTTTTATCAACATTACATTCCACTTCCGCTTCATCCAAGATTATATGATTGTCTACAACCGCATCGCCAATAGTAAGTAAATTATACATAAATATTGTCTAAGAAGTTAAAAAGATTGTTTTTATTCCTTTGGTTTGTTATTAGTACTTGTTTTACTGGCCCCGATTGGATCGTGAATACCGACAAGTATTTCTACAAACTCAACCATGCTAGCCAAGAATACTCCGCCCATAGCTAAAGCAAAAATAGCATTACCTATCCAGAGAGCGTAAACGAGTAAACAAAAAGCGCCAATAGCCAAGACAATGTCTTGTCGAGTTTCGTGTTCCAAAAAAACGGCGTAGGTGATTAAGATGGCTCCTAATCCTGCGAGTACGTTGAGTATTATATCGAAGAGAGGAAGAGACATAATAAGAATTTTTAATTTTCAGTTTTCAATTTTTAATGAATGATCAATGATAAAACGGTGATTGAAAATTCAATGAAAATTTTAAATTGAAAATTGTAAATTATTTAAGTTTATTAAGGTATTCAATGGCGGAAAGAGCGGCTGCTGTGCCTTGTCCCGCGGCGACAATAATTTGTTTATAAGGCAAATCTGTAACGTCACCGGCGGCAAAAATTCCCGGGACAGATGTTTGTTGATGGCGGTCAACTATAATTTGTTTAGCTCTATCTTTTTCTACAATATCGATAAAATCGGAATTTGGCACCATACCAACATGAATCATCGCGCCTTCTATTGCTAATTCTTTTTCTTCATTTTTTCCATCGCGTAAATCGCGATATTTCAAACCAGTCAATTTATTTTCTCCGACAAATTCATAAGTGTTGGCATAATGAATGATTTCCACATTTGGCAAAGATTTTACTTTTTCAATCAAAACATCATCTCCGGTCGGAAAGCCGAATTTTTTTTCAGCCGTGTCCGGTTCTATGGTCATCAAGTAAACTTTTTGTGCAATACTACTCATCATTACCGCGGCTTCCAATGCGGCATTTCCACCGCCAAGCACGGCCACAGTTTTATTTTTGAATAGTGGTCCATCGCAAACCGTGCAATAGGTGATACCTTTGTGAAATAGTTCTTCTTCATTGTTAGCACCAAGATGTCGTGGATGAATACCTGTCGCAATAAGTACGGTTTTGGCCAATTCTTTTCTTTCCTCGCCTTTATTGTTTCTGGTTTTAACAGTAAAACCTGACTTTTCTTTTTCAATAGAATAAACTTTCCAGCCCTCCTCGATTTCTACGCCGTAATCGCGGACATGATCGGCAAAGTTTTGCGCTAAATCATAACCGTAAATACTTTTGTTTCCCAACCAATTTTTTACTTCGCCAGCATAAACAACTTCTCCTCCGATATCGTGAGTGATAATTTTAAAATTTAATTTTCTGCGAGCCGCATAAATAGCTGCGCTACAACCGGCAGCGGAACCTCCGATGATGATTAAGTCTAACATAAATTTTTTATATAATATTCTAAGCACTAATTTCTAATCTCTAAACAATGTCAAAATTCAAATATTTAAATTATAAAAAGTTTTTAGATATTGGATATTAAGTATTAAATATTGTTTAGAATTTAGAGCTTAGGAATTAGGGTTTTTAATTAGTTTGTTAAATTCTCTTAAAGTTTTTTTAATATCTTCTGCCATCACCAATCTTTTCCCTATACAAAATTCCTTTACTCCGGATTTTTTTAATTGTTTGATATTGTCCAAAGTTATTCCGCCGTCGGCTGCAACCAAAAGTTTTTGTGGTTTTTTAAAAGATTTTATTTTTTTCAATATTTGCGGAATCAATTTTTGTCCTTGGATCCCCGGATGTACGGTCATAAACAGTACAGCATCGATTTTGTCTAAATATTTTTGTATTTTTTGCGTTTTGGTTTCCGGATTTAGTGCCAAGCCCAATTGCCAGCCGTTTTTCTGTATGATGTTTAATATTTTTTCAAAATTATTTTTTAAGGTTTCAGCATGAATATATACACGAAACACCTTTTTTACTTTTTCCCATTTTTTTAATTCTTTTTCAGGATTTTTTACCATCAAATGCAATTCCAATCGACAGGGGAGATGAAGTTTGTTTATTTCCAACCGTTCTTTGAAAGTTCTATTTTTGACAAAAAGATTGTCGCAGATATCTATTTGCACAAGTGGAAAAACTTTTTGCACTTTTTTTATCTGCAATTTTAAATCGGAAAAATTTTTTACCAATATGGCCGGAACTAAGTAATTTTTCATATTTGTTTTTGTCATTCTCAACGAAGTGAAGAATCTGTAATAAGCAATTATCTTACTTGCAGATCCTTCGCCTATGGCTCAGGATGACAGTAAAATTTTATTTTTCTAAATCTGCGATTTTTTTATTTCTTCGAACGAATCTTTCTTCGCCGGAAAATTCAGTGTTCAAAAATGTTTTGATGATAGCTAAAGCATGATCTTTGGTAACAACACGTCCGGCTAAACATAAAATATTGGCGTCATTGTGTTTGCGCCCCAGTTCGGTTCCAGAAATGCTATATCCTACAATTGCCCGGACACCCTGAATTTTATTGGCAGCCATACACATTCCATGTCCGCTACCGCAAATCAGAACCCCTTTTGAACCGGTTTCCACAACTTTTTTGGCCAAAGGGACGGCAAAATCCACGAAATCGTCTTTTTCGTCATATGATTTGGCTCCCAGGTCTTCATATTCAATATTTTGGTTTTTGAAAAGTTGCTCCAAGTCTTTTTTTAAATGGTGACCGGCGTGGTCGGCGGCAATGTAAAACATAAGCACAATTGAAAGTTATAAAGTTATAAAGTATTGTTATTATATAGAATTTGAGTGGTTTTGGCAATTTTATTTATACATTTGCCAGTTTGACAAAGAAAATGAAAACAGGTATGATTAAAATAACTTAAAAACGCTATTACTTGTCATCAACAAGGATCCTTTTTGGGGCGTTGGAGAAAGAAATTCGCTTATTTTAGCGAAAAATAGACTCTTTCGGGATAGCCCGTAACAGCTAATAAATTAAGTTAAAGTTAAGATGGTACCGCCTATAAAATGGCTCTTAACACACCAAAAGTGTGTTTTTTTATTTATTTTTTAATAATTTTGTAAAATATGTTGTATAACGCCAACGAAGAAGAACAAAAAATATTGGATTATTGGGATGAGAAAAAATGTTTTGAAAAATCCATAGAAAAAAATCCCGAAGATAAACTCTATGCTTTTTATGATGGTCCGCCTTTTGCTACCGGTTTGCCTCACTACGGACATATTGTGGCGTCTTTGATGAAAGATGTGGTGCCGCGTTATTTTACTATGCGCGGATTTCGCGTAGAGCGTAAATGGGGTTGGGACTGCCATGGATTGCCGGTAGAAAATATTATTGAAAAAGATTTAAGCCTGGGTGGACGTAAAGATATTGAGGATTACGGTATTGCCAAATTTAATGAAGCTTGTCGTAGTAGTGTGATGACTTATGCCCAAGAGTGGAAAAAAACAGTTCGTCGTATCGGTCGTTGGGTTGATATGGAAAATGATTACAAAACTATGAATGTGGAATTTATGGAAAGTGTCTGGTGGGTTTTTCGTCAGCTTTGGGATCAAAATCTTATTTATAAAGGACACAAACCAATGCATATTTGTCCACGATGCAGCACACCACTTTCCAATTTTGAAGCATCTCAAGGCTATAAAGATATAAAAGATATTTCTGTAACTGTTAAATTTAAAGTTGCCAATCCTGAATTACTGGATTTAAAAGAACTATATATTTTAGCTTGGACCACAACGCCTTGGACATTGCCGGGAAATGTATTGTTGGCAATGGGAGGAGATATTCAATATGTGGTAGTAAAAGCGGAAAATACCTATTATTTAGTGGCAAAAGATAGGGCGGAAACGGTTTTTAAAGATATTCCTTTTGAAATAGTAAAACAAATCGAAGGAGATCGTTTGACAGGTTTGAAATATGAGCCTTTATTTCCGTATTTTGCCAATACAGAAAACGCTTTTCGCGTCGTTAACGCTGTTTTTGTAACTACGGTTGATGGTACCGGAGTTGTACATATTGCGCCGGCCTTTGGCGAGGACGATTTCAACGTTGGGCAAAGAGAAAAAATTCCTTTGGTGCAGCACGTAGATATGACCGGTAGATTTATAGAAGCGGTGAAGGATTTTGTCGGTCAAGAAGTAAAGCCGAAAGAAGATCCGCAAAAAACCGATGTAGAAATTATCAAATGGTTAGCCGGACAAGATAAATTATTTAGTAAAGAAAAAATAGAGCATAGTTATCCGCATTGTTGGCGTTGTGATACCCCGTTACTTAATTACGCGACTGACAGTTGGTTTGTAAAAGTGACTGATATTAAAGACCAGATGTTGAAAAATAACCAAAAAATAAATTGGGTTCCTGCGCATATCAAAGAGGGTCGTTTTGGTGACTGGTTGGAAACCGCGCGCGACTGGGCAATATCACGCAATCGTTTTTGGGGAACACCGTTGCCGATTTGGGAGAGTAAAGAAGGTGATCGTATCTGTATCGGCTCGGTTAAAGAATTGGAAGAATTAAGCGGACAAAAAATTACCGACTTGCATAAACATTTTGTTGATCAGATAATTATCAAAAAGGATGGTAAAGAATATTATAAAATTCCGGAAGTTTTGGATTGTTGGTTTGAAAGCGGAAGTATGCCCTATGCGCAAATGCATTATCCGTTTGAAAATAAAGAAAAGTTTGAAAAAACTTTTCCGGCAGAATTTATTGCTGAAGGACAAGATCAAACTCGAGGTTGGTTTTATACGTTGCATATTTTGGCCACCGCTCTGTCACAAGAAGGAAAATCAGTAATTCCAAAAATAAAAAATGTTCCGGCTTTCAAAAACGTGATTGTAAACGGAATGGTTTTGGCCGCTGACGGTAAAAAAATGAGTAAAAGCTTACGTAATTATCCTGATCCGGAAATGTTATTACAAAAATATGGCGCAGATGCAGTCAGATATTATTTGGCAACATCTCCGGTTATGGAAGCCGAAGACCTAAATTTTAGCGAGGAAAGTGTCAGAGAAGTTTATGGAAAACTCATAAATACACTTTGGAATGTGTATGAATTTTATGAAATGTTTAGCGAAGGTAAAAAACCGGGAAAAATAGAATCAAAAAATATTTTGGATAAATGGATTTTGGCCAAATTAAATTTATTGGTAAAAGAAATTACCGAAAATATGGAAAACTACAGATTGGTAAAAGCCAATCGTCCGATTTTGGAATTTGTGACCGAGTTATCACAATGGTATGTACGTCGATCTCGTGATCGTTTCAAAGGTAATGATGAAGAAGATAAGAAAGCCGCCTTATCCACCACTTATAAAGTTTTACTAACTTTATCAAAAGTGATGGCTCCGGCTACTCCTTTTATCGCGGAAAAAATATATTTGGCTCTTGGCGGGGAAAAAGAAAGCGTACACCTGGAAGATTGGCCGGAAGCGGAAAAAATAGACGAAGATATTTTGACAGAAATGGAAAAAGCCAGAAAAGTCGTAGAAATCGGCTTGTCTTTGCGGGCGGAAAAAGGTTTGAAAGTTCGTCAACCCCTCTTTGCTGTAGTTGTTAATCAAGATATAAACAAAGATTTACTGGCGGTCATAGCCGAAGAATTGAATGTTAAAGAAGCGATTTTTGATAAAGGCTTTTCTTACGAAGAAAATATCAAGGAAAATAATGGTTTGAAAATTTGGTTAGACGTTAACATAACCGAAGAACTCAAAAAAGAAGGTATGGTTCGTGAAATTGTGCGTACTGTTAATCAAATGCGCAAAGATCAAAAATTGACCGTAAATGATAAAATAACTTTGATTTTTGATACACAGAGCGAAGAGCTAAAAAAATTTGTTTTGGAAAATGAGGAAAAGTTTAAACAAAGCGTATTGGCGGAAAAGATAGAACAACGCGCCACATTGGCCAAAGAAATAGAAATTGACGGAGAGAAAATGCAATTGGCGGTGGAGAAAATATAGTAATAATTTTTTACAGTTGAGTAAAAATTCGCTTTGGTGTAAAATATAACCGGAGCGAATTTTTTATTTATTAAAATTAATTATGAAATATTCCACCCAAATTTTGTTGTTTGTATTTTTTTTGGTTGTCGGTTTCACCGGCTATCTTACATATCAGATTTTCATGAACGAACAGGATATTGTTCAAAGTAATATTGTATTTAGTATAAACAATACGGCGCTTAGCAGAACGTCTTCTTTGAAACTTCCAATTACCAATTTTGCCGTTCTCAGTGAAGAAGATATTGTAAAGTTGATAAATGATAAAATTTTTAAACCCTCCATATTGTTGGAAAAAATTTATTTGGCCGAAGTAAACACCAACAAAGGTAATCCGGTTTTAGCCGGATGGTCAAGTTGGAACGGTTGGAACGGCCTGTTGTCCAAAGTTTTCGGTTTATATATGGATTGGTTAGGTAAAGGATCCAAAATGCAAAAATTTTCCGCGCAGACAATAAAGGATTTTTCTCCGTATTACGATATAAAAAAGTGTGATTTAAGCAAGGTGGTTTACGGGTATGCGCCTCGTTTGGCAAAAAAATTAAATTCTCCCCATCTTGGAATTACCGATGGTTATAAAATAATGTATGGGGACGAAGATTATGTTAAAACTTTTTCTGCGGTCAATAAAATTACTGATTTATCCGATGGAGAAGTTTACTGGATGGCTCACGAATTAACTCATTGTGAACAATATGCCGGTAATAGAGATAAATATGCGGTCCGCTGGTTTAATGAACTTTTTGATTATGCTTCCGCCGGGTTTGTTTCCGATTTTTGGAAAGCTATCAAAAAAGCTATTTGGACAATGGATTTTGATCCGGTTATTACTGTGTTAACTCCGGAAAATTTGGCTAAATATGATGATAATATGCCTCTTGAAAAAGAAGCTTATGAAAAAGGAATGAAAGTGGTCGGAGAAGTGAGTAAAATCCGCGCCCAAGAACAGACAAAAATCGAGTTTAAACCAAGCTTATTCAATACGACTACGATTAAAACTCTTGTTCCGGTCAAAATAACTCCTTAAAAATTTGTTTATTAAAAAACCCGCTTTAATTTGGCGGGTTTTTTATTTATTGAGAAGTTTAAATGTATTTTGGCAATTGCCAGTGTTTAATTCTTGATTATAACCACAGAGAAAATTTTGAGCACAACAGCCGTGACATTTTTTTGTTTTACAATTTTGGCAAGGCAAAAGCGTATTTTTAAATTTTTCAATAATTTGTTTGATGGGTTTATTACTATCAACCAAAGCGTTCGGTGACTCGCAGCAACCGTAAATTTTTCCATCTGATTGCAAAGAAAGTTGGAAACAACCGAAATTTTTATCTGGCACTGATTTATAGTTTTTTTTGATATCCAGAATTTGTTTTGGCGTTAAAGCGTTATCAACATTTTTTTCATTGGATAATGGATGATTGTTTGTGTAGAATTTAGTTTTTTGGGTCATGTAATTCAAAACTATTTCTTTGCCAATCAACTTGGAAAGTTGTGTTTTGAAAGTTTTGCGATAAGGATAAGATTGTTTATTTATTAAAAACATTATTTCTACAAAAAATCCCAATGCCACAGCTTGTTTTACGAAAGAAACGCTTTTTTGAAAATTGCCGGGTCCCCGATTATAGTCATGAATTTTCTCCGGGCCGTCAAAAGAAATCAATAATTGTACTTGATTGGGATTTTGAATTTCTTTGAGACGATTGATTGTACCGTTGGTAATAATAGAAATAAAAATATTTTGTTTATTTAGTTTATTGATTAAGTTAGGAAAATTTTTTTGAGCAAAAACTTCTCCGCCGCAAAATAAAATCGATTTTAGAGTTATTTCTTTTTTGTAACGATTTACAAAAGACAATATTTTTTTATCGGATAAAATATTTTTTGTTTTTTTGGTATAACAATAACGGCAATTGAGATTGCACAGTTCCAGCGGAGAGATATAAATATTCTCCAAAGCGGTTTGAATGTCTTTTTGTAAGTTTGGCATAATATGGCTAATTATAGGGTTGTTTAGGGCTATTCGTCAACCAAAATATTGACAAAAATGATTTTTTTGGCTAATATAAGCTTTAATTGAATCTAATTTTATTTATGGTTACTTGGCGAGAACTTCGGGATAATCCGAGGCTAAAACAAACTTTTGATAAAAAAATGGACGCGATAAAAGCTGTGCGTGATTTTTTTTGGGAAAACGGTTTTAAAGAAGCGATTACTCCGACCGCTCTTATCAGTACTGATCAGGAAAAATATTTTGACCCGATGCCGGTTTATTTTCACGAACCAAACGGAACCGAATATCGTTTATTTTTGGCGACTTCGCCGGAAATAGGTTTGAAAAAATTATTAGCCGCCGGTTGGCCAAAAGTTTTCCAAATGTTGCAGGTTTTTCGCGATTATGAAGAGTTTGGTAATACACATAATCCGGAATTTACCATGATTGAGTGGTATCGCGGTCCCGGAACATATTGGGAAATAATGGATGATGTGGAAAACCTTTATAAATATGTGGCAAAAAAACTCGGAGTTGATAAGCTACGTTACAAGGGTATAGAAACGGAAATTTTTATACAATGGGAGAGGATAAGCATGAAAGAACTTTGGCAAAAATATGTCGGGGTTAATTTGGATGATTATTTAACTACGGAAACGATGAATGCTTTAACCAAAGAACGAGGATACCAAGTGAGTGATGACGATACTTATGAAAGTAATTTTTATAAAATATTTTTGAATGAAATAGAAGGAAAGTTGGGAATTGAAAAACCGGTTTTTGTTTATAGTTTTCCGAGTTTACTTGCTTCTCTTTGCCAAAGCGATCCAAATGATAATCGCTATGTAGAGCGTTTTGAATTCTATGTAAACGGCTTGGAACTTGGTAATGCATATGGTGAATTGAACGATGGTAAATTGCAAGCCGAGCATTTGCATGAAAATTACGAATTTAGAAAAAAAATTGGGAAAATGCTTTATCCGGTTGACGAAGATTTTAACCAGGCGGTTGGCGAGAGTATGCCAAAAGCCGGAGGAATTGCTATCGGTATTGATAGGATGGTAATGCTCATGACTGGGGCGAAAGATATAAATGAGGTAATTTTTGAATCAGCTAAAGACCAAACAGAAAGATATAAATAAAAAAAGCGTCCGGTTGGACGCTTGGAAAGTTGTCATTTTTCTTCCTTATTTTTTTCCTTCTGCTCGTTTTCAGGAGGTTTTTTTTCACTTGCCGGCCTTATTGGCGAGACCGGTCCGGAAATTCTTCTGGTAGCCTTACTTTTTCTAGGAGCTTTTTTTAACGGAATTCCATACTGTCTTGTTTTTTTGTTATCATTTTCCATTGCACCCTCCTGTGATTTTATAAAAATGAACGATAAATTAAGATAATACAAATTTACAGTTTTGTCAAGAACTTTGATTGACTTTTTGGCTTGAAAAAGCTAAAATTCATATACTTGATACTAATCAATATTATATGATGACCGTACAACAAATTTTTGATTTAGCCGTTAAAATGGGGATTTCCGCTGATCCTCGCGGAGAAAAAGGGGTAAAAAATTACCTTGCCCATGTCAAAAAAGATTTTGCAGATATGAAACCGGAAGAAAAGAAATATTTTGACGATGAATCTTTGGTAAACCCTTATGATGACTGTCGTATTCACAATGGTGATAAAAGCGCACCGGTAAAAAGAGTGTTAGCCGGTATTGATATCGGTTCTGCTGAAATATTATTGGCTTCACAACTTAACGAACGCGGAAAAAAGATTGATTTGGTTATCGCTCATCACCCCTTGGGAAAAGGTTTTGCGGATTTACATGGAGTGATGGATATGGCGGTAGAAGTTTATGAACAACTTGGTATTCCGGTGCATTTGGCGGAAAAAATTATGGAAGAAAGAATCAAAGAAGTTTCTCGCAGTGTTCATCCGGCCAATCATTACAAAGAAGTGGATATGGCCAAACTCCTAAATGTGAATTTGATGAATACTCACACCGTAACCGATAATTTGGTCAATGAATATTTGATGGAATTTTTAAAAAAGAAAAATCCGGAAACTATCGGCGAAATGATGAAAGCGCTTTTGGAAATTCCGGAATATTCCGAAGCCAAAAAAAGAGGATTTGGTCCGAAAATTTTTGCCGGTAGTCCGAAAAATAGAGTAGGGAAATTTTTGATGGAAATGACCGGAGGCACAAATCCTTCCAATAAGGTTTATGAAATTTTGAGCAAAGCCGGTATTAGTACGATTGTCGGAATGCATATGAAGGACGATGCTACCACCAAAGCCAATGAAAATCATATGAATGTGGTTGTAGCCGGACATATTTCTTCTGATTCTCTGGGAATGAATTTATTTTTGGATGAGTTAGAAAAGAAAGGTATGGAAGTATTGACTTGCGGGGGATTGATTCGAATAAATCGCAATAAAAAAAATAAATAAAAATATGATTTCCTTGATTAAAGGTAAAATAATAAATAATGACGGAGAAAAAATCACCGTTTTGACTGTCGGCGGAGTTGGTTATGAAATTTTTGTTAATACCAACGGTGCTGAGTTTTTCAAAATTGATACGGAAACCGAAGTTTTGACATATTTGTCTGTGCGAGAAAACGCTATGGATTTGTTTGGTTTTAAAAATAAGGAAGAAAAAAATTTATTTGAAAAATTTTTATTGGTTTCCGGAATTGGTCCGAAAACCGCTTTGCGAATTTTGTCTTTGGGAAGCGTAGGGGAGATAAGTTCGGCTATCGTACGCAGTGATATTGCTTATTTGACCAAGGTTTCGGGAATGGGTAAGAAAACCGCTGAAAGATTGGTGGTAGAATTGAAAAATAAACTCGGTACAAATTCAAATATCGGTCAGATTGAAGGTTTTAGCAATGAAGCGGGGGATGTAATAGAAGGGTTGATAGCTTTAGGCTATAACAGCACACAAGCACGTGATACAGTGCAAAAAATCAAAGCAGAAGGTAAAACTAGCGAACAATTGATGAAAGAAGCGTTAAAATTGTTAGGAAAGCGATAATTTACGTACGAATTTACGAAAGTAATGCGAAATTACGAAAAATAAAAATCTGCCAGGAATGGCAGATTTTTTAAACAATTGGTTTTTTAGAATGATAGACTCTAACAGTCTTTACTCGGTTAGCTATTTCTTGAATTTCCTTATCTTTGTCGGGGTACATTTCCTTAAACGGAATTAACTTGTTGTTTACTTCAACCAAAGTATCGGTAGATGTTTTGAAACCTTTTGTTTTGTTCACAACATTACAAATAAAACGTCCTTGATTTTCAAGTTCGGCTATTGCTGTTTCGGCGGACGAATAATCTGGAAAGATATCAACCTGAACATCTTTTTCTTTTATTGTTTTGCGAATAGATTTGATGGCGTCAGGATACATTTCTTTGTCGCCAAGAGCTTCGCAGAGAGTTTTTTCAAAATAATTATCAGATTGAGAAAGCAGATTTTCAACGGATAATTTAGAATCTCCCGAATCCATCAGTTTTTTTAGAACCGGATGTATAACAGCCGCTTCAGCCATTTGAGAATAGGGATTTAAATAGATAAAATTATGCATCAATGCGCGTATTTTCAAAACGTTGTTTAATTTATCGGGATTGGTGCAATATAAACCTTTTTTGTCATCCAGTCTTAAATCAAATAAAATGTCATAAATATTCGGATCTTCGTCGATGATAGATAATATTTCTTTTCCTTCCGGAGTCAGGTAAAGCCCTCTTTTTAAAGAGGTCGCGACCTGTTGTGTGTCGCGAGCGGTATAAGACATTTTATCAACCATGTCTAGAAGTTTTCCAAAAGGTCCTTGATTGAAAATAATGTCTTGAATATCGTTTTCGTCTTCTTTTGTGAGATTGTTTTTTCTGAAGACAGCCTGCATCTCTTGATTTTGCATTATGGTTGAAACCAACTTTTCTTCATCCAGTTTTTCCGGAGATATTTTTTTGGTCGCATCTCCTCCGGCGACAGTTGCGCTGTCATGTATGGTGGACGCGATAAAACTTTTTAAGATATCTTTATCCGAACAATTTATCAAGCCTTCCGCTTGACTAATGCGTAAAACAGACAGATTCATCACTGAGGTGAGAAAAGAATGATCAAAACGATCATGGGGAAATTTTTCAATACCCCAATCTTTTCCATATCTTTCGGTCTGGTCTTTTTCTGGGAAAGTTAAATAACCGAGTTGTTTAATATCTACCAAACGTCTCATTTTAGCGGCTCGATCTATAATATCAGTAAGTGAGATGTCCCATTCTTTAGCGATGGCTAAATTTTCCAGAATTGATGGTGGAAAAGGGATAAAAGGGCCGTCGTATTTATCAAAATGATCACTGCCTGAAGCCAAATTATCTTCATACATCAAATGCAAACCGTACCCTAGATGAATATCGGATTTTTCTTTGGAAAGAGTGTGTTTGATGAGGTCTTTCCAAGATTCGTTATCTTTTCTTTTTAAATCGGAAAATTCAAGCGTTTTATGGCCAGATTTTTCTTTTTCAAGGTCCTTTTTAAATTGTTCAAACAAAGGACTATGCTCAGTCATATTATTTTATCTTATCTCGTAATATTTTTTCCGCCACTATCGGATCAGCGCTACCTTCGGTAGCTTTCATCACCATACCAAGCAAAAATTTGATTATTGGTTCTTTGCCGGATTTGAATTGTTCCACTTGAGCGGGGTAGTTTTTGATAACTTCCAAAACAATTTCTTCCAATTTATTTTCATCGCTCACTTGTCCGTAACCTTTTTCTTCCATGATATGAGTAGGGTCTTTATCTGTGTCGGCATCAAGCATTTCCGTCAATATTTTTTGCGCGTTGGTGGAATTGACTCGTTTAGCGTAAATCAGGGTTATCAGTTCGGCGAAATTTTCCGCGCTGATTTTTAGAATACGAATGTCTATTTTTCTTTCAGACATTGCGCCCATTAATTTGGTGGTTAGCCAACCGCCGGCCAATTTGGCCAATTCTTTTTTCTTGTAAATACTGTCTTCACTTTTAGTTTCTGGCATTGAGTCTGTCCACTCATTTAGTTCAGTCATTACATTTTCCGTATAGCCACTCCAATATTTGTTTTGTGTTAATAAATCCGCATCAGCATAAGAAAAGCCGTATTCTTCAAAAAATCTTTGGCGTTTCGCTCCCGGTAATTCGGGCAGAATGACCTCCGGACAGAGTTTGAGCGGTTCAAAAACCGGGATATCTGGTTCGGGAAAATAACGATAATCAGCTGAAGTTTCTTTGACACGTTGAACATAACTTTCTCCTTTTTCATCATTCCAACCCCTGGTTTCCGGACCTTGAATCCCACCGTCTTGCAACAATTTTGTTTGACGAGCTATCTCGTATTCCAGAGCTTTTTCTACGGCACGAAAAGAATTGATATTTTTCAATTCCACTTTATTGTTCAATTTATAATCACCAACGGTTTTTATAATAGAACCTTCAATGATAAATTTTCCTTCCTCTTGCATGGAAATATTGGCTTCACAACGCATCTGACCTTTTTCCATGTCGGCGTTGGAAACGTCCAAATAACGAAAAATAGCTTGCAATTCTTGACAATAAGCTTTGGCTTCGACGGGATTGTTGATATTTGGATCAGAAACTATTTCTACGAGTGGAACTCCGGCGCGATTAAAATCTATCAGCGTGTTGCCGTTTTTGTCATGTAATAGTTTGGCAGTGTCTTCTTCCAGATGAACGCGAGTGATACCTATTTTGGCGGACGGCCTATCGTTTTTTACATTGATAAATTGTAAATCCAAATATCCATGACTTCCTATCGGTTGGTCGTATTGAGATATCTGATAACCTTTTGGTAAATCAGGATAAAAATAGTGTTTTCTATCAAATTTAGAGATTTCCGCTATCTGACAATTTAACGCCTTGGCTATTTTGATAGTGGAGTGTAAAGCTTCCAAATTGGGCACAGGCAAAGTTCCGGGATGAGCCAAACAAACTTCGCAAATATTGGTATTGGAAGGATCTTTTTCCGAACCGTTGGCGCAAGAACAAAACATCTTGCTTTTTGTATTGAGCTCGACATGTACTTCAAGGCCGATTACGGGTATTAATTTCGTCATAAGTGTATATTAGGTATAGGTATATCGTGAGTATTTTTTGTTAAAATAACAATGTTTAACTATGATATACTATATACGATTTTACCTTTTTTAAGATTTTAAGTCAATTAAAAAACACCCTGTTTTACAGAGTGTTTTTTATGAAAATACGTTATATTTTATTTGGAATTTCCGGTATTTTTGTTATCGGATTAGCTTTGACATTGAGATAAAGATAAAGAGTGGTCAAAGCTGACAGCGGAGCAAATAAAGCTGAAACAATAGTGGTTAAAATTGAATTGGTAAAAATAAAGGTTAGAGTTTCTTTTCCAAATATTGCTTCCAAGGGTAGGGTAATTGCTCCTTGTAAAGCGGCGATTATGATTCCGTAAAAAATACTGGGAGCTAAAATTAACCAAAAAGTTTTCCACCATCTGCCAACCACCAAAGAGCGACTGCTTTTCAAAGCTTCTATACCTTTTTTATCTTCGAAAATAACCGTATAAAAAGAATAAGTAAACCAAATAGCAAAAATAATTGCCGGAATAAGTAATAAAACAAAACCTCCAACAATAGCCAGGCCCATTAAAAAAGATGTCCAAACCACAGGCCATAGATATTTGCTGGTTTGACGAAACGTTTCTTTCAATTCGACCATGTCTTTGTTTTCCACGATATTGCGAAGATTCTTGATCAAAGCGATAGTTGTCCAAAGGGTAAAAAGAAGTAAAGCGACATCTAAAGCGGCCACTACTAGATTGTTTAAAAGTACCAAATTTCCTTTTCCTAATATACTTTCAATTTGTAAACCGGCTATCCCTATAATTCCCAAAGTTGCCGATGTGACAAAAAGCAGAATCATATAAGGAAGAATACGTTTCCAGTTTTTGGAATACGTTTCCCAGCTGTTTTTTATGATTTCCGAAGCGGTGATTAACATATTTGTTAGTTAAAAGTTTATAAAGCCTACCTGCCGGCAGGCAGGTTCATAAAGTCATAGCGAGCCACCTTGAGCGGCTGAGATGATTTTATGCTTTTTTGTTAATAATATTGGCCAATAAATCCTTGGCCTTTTGTTTTATTATATCAATTTCGCCCATTGTAGACAAGTAAAATATTTTGGTACCGGCCTGGGTAAAAATTTCTTGATATCCCGGTGATTTGAAAGTAGCGGCGGTTTTTCTTTGAAAATCCAGGTTTTCAAAGATGGCGTTGTCTTGTTTTCCCTCGCGAGCGCTGAGTCGGCGCATAGCTTCTTCCGGTTCGGTAGTCAAAAGAATGAGATAATCAGGTCGATATTTCAAAGCCAAAGCATTTCCCGGTAGAGCTAAAAGTTTTTCGAAAGTCAGTTCTTTATTTTGGGCGTTTTGATATGCGAGAGAGGTGGAAAACCCCCTGTCTTGAATGATAAATTTATCTTGTGCCAGGCAGGGTAGAATAATTTTTTCATAAAGAATTAATCTATCAAGTGAATAGGCTTGGGCGATAGCTTCCGGAGGATAATAAGTGCCTTCGCGAATGAGTTCTTCACGAATAGTTTTTCCTATACCTATAGAAGTCGGTTCGGCGGTAAATATAAAATCATAGGAACGAAGTTCGTGAATATCCGGATATTTATTGTTCTGTTCCCAATAATTTTTCAGATCAAAAAGAGGGTTACCGAGTTCTTCTATATATTCTTTCCAAGCACTGACGACGGTTCCTTTTCCGCCTCCGTCAATAGCGTCAAGCATTATGAACATAGGATAAAGTTTTTAAAGTTATAAAGTTGAAAGTTTATAAAGTTCGCGATTTGTCATCCTGAACGCAGTGAAGGATCTGTAAATAGGATAATTGCTTATTGCAGACCTGCCTGCCGGCAGGCAGGTTCTTCGTATCCACTCAGAATGACAAGTGATTATTTTAAAACCCGATATTTCAGTTGTACCACATTTTTATCCAGTTGCACAGTTTCAATAAGTTCTAAATTTAAATTTACATCCGCATTGCGAAAAAGGGATATGCCTTCGCCAAAGATTTTTGGTTCAACAGTTAACCAAATTTCATCAATTAAATTTTCTTTTAAAAATAAACCGTTAATTGTAGCACCTCCGCCGATAATTGCTTCGGAAAAATTTCTTTTTTCTAAATCAATCAAAATATTTTGAGGAGAAAGAGAAGTAAATTCCAAAGAATCGGGAATATTTTGTTCTTTTTCCGGTTCCGGGGTTAAGATAATATTTAGACGACCCGGAAGGGGACGGCCAATAGTTTGATAAGTAGTGAGACCCATAATAATCACGCCTGCGGATTTAGTTTTTTCCACAAACATTTTTTTATCAGCGCCCGATGTCCAGTTTGCAAAGTGATCGGCAGTTTTGGCGATTTTTCCATCGGCCGTTATGGCCATAAGTAAAGTCGTTTTCATATTAGACGGCGATAGGGAATTCAATTTTCGGAAAACTTTGATAATTTTGGAGTTTAGTATCTTCGGCTTTCCAATCAAAAATGGAAGTAAAATTTTCTGTCACGATTTGCGGTAGAGGATAAATATTTGGATCGCGAGATAATTGTTCTTTGACACCTTCTAAGTGGTTTACATAAATATGAGTATCAGCCAAAAAGCCGACTAATTTTCCTTCTTGCAAACCGGCTTCTTTGGCCAGTAAGTGCAACAATAATGCATAAGAAGCAATATTGAAGGGTAATCCGAGCATAGTATCCACCGATCTTTGATTCCAAAGTAAATTTAACTTGCCGTTTATTACTGTGACTTGAAAGCTATAGTGACAAGGGGGAAGAGCCATTTCATGTAATTTGCTTGGATTCCAGGCGGAGACAATCATTCGACGATCGTTAGGGTTTTTCTTTAGAGTTTCAACTAATTTTTTTAATTGATCTATACCTCGGCCTTCATGATCAAATTCATGGTGTTCATAATCACCATTGAAATGTCGCCATTGAAATCCGTAAATAGGGCCAAGATCTCTTTCTTCCATCATTTTTTTCTTTGTTTCCTCGTCATGACCGTAAGGAACTTTTAAAGGGTGTGCCCATTCATCCCAAATGTGACAGTTTCTTTCTTTGAGCCAATTTTTATCCGTTATTCCTTTGATAAAAAATTCCAATTCCGTGGCCATAACCTTGAATGGTGTCTTTTTTGTGGTCAAAAGAGGAAACCCTTTACTCATATCATGTTCAAACATCGCTCCGGCAATGGCAATAGTATCCACGCCAGTGCGATTTTCTTTTCGTTCGCCACTATCAATTATTTTCTGGACAATATCTAGATAATTTTTCATAATATTTTTACTTATCTGCTTATTAGCTTATAAGCTTTTTCATTTATTTTCCCGTTGAACCAAACCTATCTGTTCCTCTAACACTATCTGAGAGCTCGGCGGTTTCTATTAAATCAGCAATAATAACAGGATAGATAATTATTTGAGCAATTTTATTTCCGGTTTTTATTTCGTAAGGTTCTTGTCCGAGATTTATCAATTGAGCATTATATTCCCCGCGATAGCCAGCGTCATATACTCCGCCCATAGTATGAATACCGCCATTTTTTGGCAAACTACTTTTATCTTTGATGATTGCGGCATAACCGTTTTCAAATTCCATAGCAAATCCTAAATTGAAAATGTGACGTTCTCCTGGTTGGAGAATATAATCTTCCAAAGAATAAACATCCATACCAACATCACCGGGATGAGCGTAAGTTGGTAAAATAGCTTCTGGTTTTAGTTTTTTTATTTTTATCTGCATAATTATTTAGTTAGTTCCTCCCAATGTTCTTTGTAATAATTATATTTAGCGTCAAATTCTTCTTTTGGAGTTTGAACAATATTTAATTCCGTCATTTTGTTTTTTAAATATTCCAAATCTTTGTTTTTATTTTCTTCGTCTGACATTTTTTCCAATTCAATTATATAACCATAACCTTTGGAATAATCTATGGTCACGGTAATATCTTGCCATTTAAAAATATGGCGTGTACGAAACCATTTGATTTGAGTTTTGTAGCCTAAATTTAAAAATAATTTTTCAGCTTGAGAAAATTGTTCTTTTTCAAATTTTATTTCTGTTTCTTCGCGCTGTTCATCATGAATTTTTCCGCTTTTCAACCAGATTTTGGCGTAAAAATTATTTTTTTGAATGCGTAAATCTTGTGGCCCATCAAAATAATAAGTTTCTTGATAATCTTCGTTTACAAATTCGGAATTTTGTTTAAAATATTCCAAAAAATGTTTGTATTGTTCTTCGGTCAAAAAACTACGGATTTCCACTTCAATATTTTGCATAATTATTGCAATTTAGCCATCAAATTATCTATCTGAGCGTAAAGATCCTCGGAGGATCCGTTATTTTCCAAGGTAAAATCAGCTTGTTCCATTGTTTCTTTGATTCTCAATTCTGTTTCTCTTTGTCCGTCTTTTTGAAATTCTTCCCAGGTTTTATTTTTGTCGTCTACGTTTTCACTGCGTTCTCTCAACCGTTCATAGCGAATACGTTCATCGGTGTTGATGGCTACAAGTTTGAATCCCGGAACATCTTTGAGATAAGTAATATCGCTTAGTCTACGGACACCCTCGGTAATAATAATTGGCGCATCGGCACCGCGGACATCCTCGGCTAAAACTTTTGATAATAAATCATCGCCAAAATGCTGGCGTAAAACAGTAGAAATAAGTTGAATATTTTCGCGGTTTTTTTCTATATGCATGCGAGTGGCAACATCGCGTAAACAATCTGAAAATTTAAAAGTCACGGCTCCATATTTGTTTTTGAGATATTCCGTAGCCGTGGATTTTCCACAAGATATTTCTCCGACAAAACCGAGGATAATTTTGGACATAAATTATGTTTTTAATTTATATTCTCTGCATTTTATCCCTGCCAAGTCCAACATTCTGCGGGAAGCGACCCAAACCGGATCATCGTGGTATTTGTCACTTTCAAAAATAATTTCTTTTATTCCGTTTTGAATAATAGTTTTGGCACATTCGTTGCAGGGGAATAGGGTGCAATAAATTTTACAATCACGAGTAGTGCTATTGGCGTTATAAACAGCATTTTCTTCGGCGTGGCAAACATAAGCGTATTTAGTGTCCGCCAAATCTCCTTCACGATCCCAAGGTAAATCAGTACTTTCAATTCCGCGAGGAAAACCATTGTAACCAACACCGACAACTACATTTTGTTCGGTAGTAATAATTGCTCCAGCTTGAGTAGAAGGGTCTTTGCTGCGCTGTGCAATGATATTTGCCATGCGCATAAAGCATTCATCCCAAGAAATGGCGTTTTCACGAGGTTTTTGCATATGTTTTTTGGTAAAAATTTAGGTATTTTTAGCATATCAAATTTACCAAATTTTGGGGGTATTGGCAAGCATAAAAAACACCAATAAAATGGCCTAAAAAATGACACAAAGTGTCATCCCCGCGAAGGCGGGGATCCAGGATAATTTGGACACTGGATTCCCGCTCGGAGGCGGGAATGACAAACAAAAAAGCCCGCTCTTTCGAACGGACTTTTTTAAAATTAGTTTAAGCTTGAACTTTTATAGCCGGACCCATTGTAGAGTGGATAACGAGATTTTTGATATATACGCCTTTGGCGGTGTTTGGCTTAGCTTTTTTGAGAGCTTCCATGAAAACCTCGAAATTTTCTTTCAATTTAGCTTCATCAAAACTGACTTTGCCGATGATTTGATGGACATTGGCGCCATCATCGTTTTTGAAAGTAATTTTACCTTTTTTCAATTCTTCAACCATCTTTTTGATGTTCGGACCGACGGTTTCGGTTTTTGGGTTTGGCATCAAGCCTTTCGGGCCCAATACTTTTGCGGCTACGGCCATTTTCGGCATCATATCCGGAGTGGTGACAGCTACATCAAATTCGATTTTACCGGTATCTTTGATTTTTTTGATATCTTCTTCACCGTAGATGAAATCAGCGCCGGCTTCTTTAGCTTCTTTTTCCTTTTCAGCAGATACAAAAGCGGCAACTTTTTTACTCTTGCCAGTGCCATGAGGCAATACGACGGTAGAGCGAATTTGTTGTTCGCCTTTTTTCGGATCAATTCCGAGTTGAGCGTGAACTTCCACACTGGCGTCAAATTTAACGGTAGCGGTTTCTTTGACCAATTTGATAGCTTCTTCCGTAGTGTAGATTTTATTTTTATCTACTTTAGAAGAAACTGCATTCATTCTTTTTCCCATATATAAAATGTTTAGTGGTACTAGCTCCACGGGAGTGGCCCGCAGATCCCACCGAGTTATTAGTGAGTTGATTTTAGCAGGGTTTAGAGAAAAAGTCAAGATAGGGAAGCTAAAAAGCAGTAAATCTGCCTGCCGGCAGGCAGAGCAACAAAGAAATATTTTGGCTTATATTAGCTAAATTAAGGTATTGACAAAAAGGCTAAAATGTGCTATAATATGCCGTTATCGTACCTTTTATTAAAAAACAAGGAGGAAGTCATGAACATGAAAAAGTTTTTTATTGTGTTTTTTACCGTTATTTTTTTGATCGTTGCAATGCCCGCAGTGGACGCTATAACCGGCTATGAAAGATGCAATCACACGGCTTCTTTTATCCATGATGCTGTGTTCATGTTGTACGGCTCTATCGTGGTACTTCTCTCTAGATATATTCGCTTCGGATAAAATAAACCTCAAAGTTCAGCGCGCCACCCGCTATATGGTGGTTTTTTTATTTTCATTTATCATCATATTAATACAAAAATTGACAAGACGGTGTGAATATATTATTTTATACTACTATCGCACTTTTACATTTTTTCAATAAGGAGAGGAAAATGAAAGATTTAGAAAAAACAACAGGGTTAATCAGAAGGGTGTCGTCTTTTTTGTCTCGTGAAGGATATTTCCTGGCTGAGGCCAAAAAAGACGAAAAATTTTTACATGCAAAAAACGAGATCGGAATCATTTATTCAGAGCAGGGCAAACTGAAATTTGACGACGTAAAGCCGTTTATCAAATGGCCGCTCTGTGGAGGAACATTATTTTTGTTCTTTTTTTACTGTCTTATCGGGATCAAAAATGGTATTGTTGTTGGTTTGTTTTTCTTTGTGAGTGTGTCGCTGGTATTTCTCTGGATAATAAGAGAAAGTAAAAAAGTGGAAGTTCGTATCGCTAACCTCTATTTTTACCAAGGAATATCGCGAGACTCCAATTGGAGATTGGAGGTTTTCGGAGAAAAGTTTCTTCCGAAAGCGAAAAAAATCGCAGTCGATCTGGAAAAGAAATTCCAGGTTAAAGTCGAAATAGAAATGGCATCAAAAGAAACGGTATTGTATGTTTCTGATAGTGCCGCACCTCCGATTTAATTAAATCAGTTATTTTTTCGCCGGCAGACCGAACAAAGTCTGCTTTTTTATTTCAAAAAAAGACGCTGGTTAGGCGTCTTTTTGTTTTATTTGATTTTTAAATTTGGATAACTGCACCGGTCCACATAATTTCAAAGATGTTTTCCTACGTTTTCAATAATTTTTTATAAAACATTATATTATATATTTTTTCAATGACAATTTCTGAAAGTTTTTTATAAATTTCCTCGTACCTCACATCCATTTGAAATGTATTATTTGGTTCTCCGAAGATATCTTTGTATAAACGTGACTGTAAGCCATGTGCGATAGGATTTCTATATCTGTCATAAAAATTATTATAGTCAATTTTTTCTTTATTAGAAATAAATTTATGATCAGTTAGTTTTTGAGTGATTTCTTTGAATGACAAACCGTGATTTTCCTTACCACTATCTATTTCATTTTGTGTTGTTTTTAAATATTTTAGTTGAGAGACGAGATTATTTTTTGCAGGTTTGAAATTAGGAGGAAAGGCACAATGACGGGCGAGAAAAGTACTAAATATTTTTTCAAATAACATACATGCTCCACATGCTGAACAAATATAATTTTTTTTGTCATAATTATTCAAAATTTCCTTAAATGCCGCATCTTCCATTGCACAATGGAATTTCAAAAAAGAACCTGTGTTATATTGATCAACTATATCCTTGATATCCATAATATTAAACCTAAAAATTAAAACTAATTATTTATCCAATTTCCTATTTTACGACTTTATTTAGTATAATTTTCCATCAATCCGTTTTGGCAATCAAAAGTTGTGACAAAATGAAGGCAATAGAATTGTGCGAAGCACGTTACTGGAATAAAGGAATAATTTGGATGAGTAGAGTATAAGTATCTATTTAAAGTGAAAAATCCAATTCCTAGTCAGAGTGTTATATTCTACCGAATCTAATTGAATCTGAGCATCCTTGGTTTTTCCGTATAAAGTAGCAATCGCGGGTATAAGACAGAGATAAAAACGAAGCCATGAGTTTGCTTTTTTTAGTAAATCTTTTACTGCCGAATTAGTTGGTGGATCAAAGTTTCCAATCCACTCAATGATTTTTTGTGTATCAGGTGAAATATCATGAATTAATCTATTGCGAAGTTTATTCAATAGATTAAATATTTCAAAAGAATCTTGACTGATAACTTTTTCTTCTATCAATTTAGTTATTATTTCACTTAATGAGAGTAGCCTGGTATCAGTAATATGTCCACAATTTTTACATTTATTCAGGGTGGTTGTTTTAATACCATTTTCTTTACATAACTGCACGGCGAAGTGTTCTGAATATAAAAAGGATTTTAACAATGGAAGCGTTTTATCTTCTATATTTTGGTAATCTGATAATTCAGCCACTAAATCATATATTGTTTTCTTTGGGTTCATATTTAGTGAATTGTTTATCCCGTGTCATTTGATATGTATGTTTTTCTCAATTATTAGAGGACAAGACCTTTTTCAAGTAAAAAATCTTTTACATAAATCTTGATGAGGTGCGCAAACATATCTTCGGTTGTCATTTTTTTTACAACTTTTGGATCTTGTAATTTTGTTTGAAGATGGTCTTTTAAAATTTCAATTATTTCTTCATCAAAATCAAATTTTGCATCACTATTATTTATAAAAAAGGCATTGGTTTCCTGTAAACATCTTTGATAAACTTCTTTTTCAACTTTGAAACGTGAGTATCCATTGCCGCCTAAAAGACCCTCTAGAAAACCACCCCAGAATGAATCATGTTCTATTACAGGATTTTCTCCATATTTTTCAAAAATTTTGTCTGCAATAACACCACCTTTTTCTTTGGCAATATTTTCTATATCGATTTTCATAGCCTATTAAGTTAATAATTGAAACGTTTATGAAATATTTTGTATTTAACATCTAAACTAGTATATTTTACGAACTTTTATCTACTGTAAACCCCCATCAATTCCGTCTCTGCAATCAAATGTCCCTCCATAGCTTTCAATAAATCCGCTTTAGTGGAGTTTTCCGGAATATTCAAAACAGTATCCAAGGCGTAAAGGTGAAAGAAATAACGATGCGTTCCGGAACCGGGGCAGGGACCGCCGTATTTATTTTCGCCAAAATCATTTTTGCCGACATTTGTACCAACAGGCACGGAATTTTCGGAAATAGTTTCGGTTTTGGGATCTATATTCCACACAGCCCAATGTAGCCAATCGCCACCGACAGAATCCGGGTCGTCCAAAATCACTGCTAAACTCACAGTATTATCAGGAATGCCGTAAATTTTTAATTCCGGATTGATATTGAGTCCGTCGCAAGTGAATTTACCCGGAATAGTTTCGTTATTTTTGAATTCAGGAGAAGCGATTTGCATAGTAAGTAAATTAGTGATTAGAGGTTTGGGAGCAGTCGGTGGTTTTTTGTTGATAGAAATGACAATAAAGACGGATAAAAACACCGCTGATAAAAAGAGAATTAAAATGACAATAATTTTTTTGTTCATTTAGATTTTTATCCCAATTTTTTCTTTTACCTCTTCCATTTTCTTTTCCGCGATTTTGCGAGCTTTTTTTGCACCTTTGACGAGTAGTTCCTGTACTTCTTCATCGGAAATCGCATTGAATTTTTTCTGAAAATCAACCAAGAAATTAGCAACCAGTTCGGACAAATCTTTTTTGAAATCACCATATCCGCGACCGGTATATTTTTCTACGATGTTACTGATAATTTCACCGCTAAGTTGGGAATAGATAGTCAGCAAATTACAAAGTGCCGGTTTTTCCGTATCAAATTTGATTTCACTGCCGGAGTCGGTCACGGCTTTCATAATTTTTTTCTTGGCTTCCTCCGGTGAATCAAGTAGAGAAATATAATTGTAAGAAGAAGGTGCGGATTTACTCATTTTTTTGTAAGGATTATCCAATCCCATTATTCGGCACCCTTCTTTTTTGATCATGGGTTCAGGGACAATAAATGTCTCTCCGTATAAACTATTGAAACGTATTGCTAAATCACGAGCAAGTTCCAAATGTTGTTTTTGATCTTCGCCGACCGGCACAGCCTGTGTGTTGTAAAGTAAAATATCAGCAGCCATGAGCACGGGATAGTCAAAAAGTCCGACATTGATATTTTCCGGATGAGAAGCGGATTTGTCTTTATATTGTGTCATGCGTTCCAATTCGCCCATTTTGGCGATAGAGTTCAAAATCCAACAAAGTTCAGCATGTTCTTTGACATCCGATTGTTGGAAAATGAGACATTTTTTCGGATTGATACCCAAAGCCAAATAGGTTTTGGCGATTTTGAGGATATTTTGTCTCAAATCTTCCGGTTTTTGATAAACAGTGATAGCGTGCAAATCCACTACGGAAAAAATACAATCAAACTGATCTTGCACATCCACCCAGTTTTTAATAGCGCCAAAATAATTGCCGATATGAATATTGTTAGTCGGTTGAACCCCTGAAAAAATGCGTTTTTTGGACATAAAAATAGTGATTATTATATGGGTATTTTAGTTTATCTTGCGGTTTTTGTAAAGCTTGAAAAAAAGGTGGTTAAATGATATATTAGAGAAAATAAGTTATTAATAATTTTTAAACATATGCTTAGAGAAGGAATTTGGGGTTGGGTTAAACCCAAAGCCAGAGAAACCAAAGAGGTTGAAAAAACAGGAAAATTCTCCCGTAAAGGCGATGGAGTAAATTTGGAAGAGCATCCTTTTGCTGATGAAAAAGCGGAGTTACATCCTTATGAAAACACGGACAAACCAGTTAGAAAAGACGAGAACTTTAAGAATGTTGAAAATATTGAAAGCCATTATGTCGGTACTGGTAATCCGGAAGACGAAATGATAGCAAAAGAAGAAGCTGACAGTATAGATCCTTATGCAAAATACAATGCGTTGGGGGACACTAGACCTCCACAAAGAGATGTGACTTGGGATGATTATAAAGAAGATGAAGAGTATTTTAGAAAAATTGAAGAAATTGGTGAAAAAGGAAATAACAGAAAAGAAGATGTTGTTTCAAAACCGGGTACAAAAGGAGAAAATGAAATAAAAACACCCACCCAGATAAAAAAGGAAACGAAAATTAAAAAAATAGAAGAAAAATGGTGGTTTGATGGAGGTAAACCAAAGACAGACAGAGGACAACAACCCAAAAGAAAGAATAAACCGACAGGAATTAAAACACTATTGGAAAAATAAAATTAAAAAGACGACCGAAAGGTCGTCTTTTTAATTGCTCCAAGGAATTCTCACTACTTCTCCCAACCCTCTTTCTACTATTTCCCAAATTATCACATCAGGTTTGTTTTGGAGAATGTAGTTTTTGTCCGATTCTTCAAAATTTTTCCAAAAATAATCAGCTCTTGAAAAAATCGAAGAAGTAAAAGGATACAGACTGTTAAAAAAAGAATCTCGAAAAATTATAGCAGTAGGTAAATTTTTATCTTTAGCCTCTGTCGTAACCAAACGTTCTTTTTTGGAAAGCATAGCCACCCTGTTTTTTCCTTTATAGACAAAAATATCATCCCAAGAAGCATTCTCCGGTTCGTAAAAAGGATAAAGCACGGTTTTTTTGTCTTTAAAACCCAATATTGCGGGTAATTGACCGACATCTTCTTCTCTGGTTTCCATTTTGAAATTATAATTTGGTAATCGTGAGTCCGGTAAAATGGTTGCTAATTTATTTTTTAATTCTTTAAAAAATAAAAAAGCTCCGTAATTATTCCAATGAGTGTCGTTTTTGTAATAGAGAGAAAATTTGTTTTTTTGGGAAATAAATAATTTTTTAGGAAAAAGATAATTAATATTGGTATTTCGCAAGGGGTTTAAAAATTGTTCGGCGCGAGTTATGCCTTCCGGCCGGGGATAGGGATAAAATTCCGAATAAATGCCGTGTTTATTTGGAATTACCACAAAAATAAATTGAATGTTGTTTTGTTCGCACCACTTTGCCCTATCTTTTAATTTGCGGATAAATTTCTTAACCGTAGTTTGGTCCACTAAATTTCTTTTCAAATAATCGTCATAATTGCTGTTATCTTTTTTGTCTATATAAAAATACCAATCTTCTTTCCCCAAAAGAACCCGGGAATTACCGGCGCTTTTCAAAAATTCGTATTGTATTTTGGCATCCAAGTCCACTAGTTCGTTTCTAAATCCGAAGCGATCTTTGATATAAGAATCGAGTTGAGAAAAAAATTGCCAGTTTACGGTTGAAGTTTGAAACAATTTTGGCAAGGCGGACAAGTCTCTATTTTCATTGAGGGAAATTTTACTTTGAAAATCAAATTTTAATATTGGCAATAATAACATCACCCCAAACAACAAAAGAAAAATTGTTTTTTGTATTTTCATAAAAACAATCAGAAACGGAAATAAATAAAAGGATTATAAGCGCTATTGGTCAGAAAAACAAATGATAAAAAATACAGAAAAAGCAGCAGGGCGTATTTGATAAAGTATTTTTCCGAAAAAATAAAAAGCATGGAATTTTTTATTTTTTCATTTTTCCACCAAGGAACGGCAAATAAAATTCCCAGTAAAAAACAAAGCCAAAATTTGGCATCTATCATCAATATCAAAAAAGGTTCGTCGGTTTTGACGGGAATATCTCCGGTCGCGCCAATGCCAAAAAGCTTCAAAATTGTTTTAAATCCGTAATTCAGATCGGTTCTAAAAATCACAAAAGATAAAACAATTATTAAGAGAGTATAAAATCGGGAAAAAATTTCGACAAGTAAATTCTTTTTTAAATCTATTTTTTTCAATATTTTTTCCAAGAAAAGGAAAAAACCATGTATCAATCCCCAAACCAAAAAATTAAAAGCCGCTCCGTGCCAAATACCGGTGCAAATAAAAACAATCAACAAGTTAATGGCGGTTCGCGTTGTTCCTTTTCGATTACCTCCAAGAGGTATATAGAGATAGTCTTTGAACCAACGAGACAATGACATATGCCAACGTCGCCAAAATTCCGTGATAGATTTGGAAATGTAAGGGTAATTGAAGTTTTCCGGAAAAGAAAAACCGAACATTTTCCCCAAACCTATAGCCATATCCGAATATCCGGAAAAGTCATAATAAATTTGTAAGGAATAGGCCAAAACAGCCACCCAAGTATGAAAGACATTCACGTTGGAAAAAGGAGTGGCAAAAACTAAATCAACTATTTCTCCCACGGTATTGGCGATTATCACTTTTTTGGCCAAACCAATAATGAATCTTTCCACTCCAATGGCAAATTCGTTTAATTCGTGTTTTCTGACGGAAAGTTGCTCGTTGATTTCATGGTAACGAACTATCGGTCCGGCTATCAATTGAGGAAAACAGGAAATATAAAGTCCAAGTTTAATAAAGTTTTTTTGCGCCAGTTCTTTTGTACGATAAACATCTATCAAATAAGAAATCGATTGAAAAGTATAAAAAGAAATACCCACCGGCAAGACGATATTTTTTAAAGTAAAAACTTCTTCTCCCGAAAGCCCAAAAAGTTTGTTCAAAATTTCCAAAGAAAAATCGTAATATTTGAAATAATACAAGAAAAGAAGATTGATAAAAATTCCGGTTATCAAAACGAATTTTCTAAAATTTTCTTTTTGAAATGATCCCAACAAATACCCGGTTCCGTATGTGATGACAATCGAACAAAGCATTACGAAAACATATCTCATTTCGCCCCAAGCGTAAAACAGCAAACTGAACAAAAATAAAAAAATATTTTTGGCTTTTAGCGAAGGCAATAAATAATAGACTAATAAAGTCAGGGGTAAGAAAAAAACCAAAAATGAAATAGAACTGAAAACCATAAAATTAATAATGATATTTTCTATTTTGGTTTATCATTTTTCCTCGATAGAGTTGCTCCAACAAAAATACCCGAGCCATTTGATGAGTGAAAGTAAATTGCGACAATGCCAATTTGAATTTGGCTTTTTGTAAAACAGTTTCGTGAAGTCCGAGCGGTCCGCCGAGGATAAAAGTGATATCATCACCGGATTCGGTCCAAGATTTTAGCTTGTCGGCAAATTTTTCACTGGTAAATTCAGTGCCGTTTTCATCCAGCGCCACGACAAAAGAATTGTCCGGGATTTTAGCTAGGATATTTTGCGCTTCTTTGATTTTAATTTTTTCGCGATCTTCTTTTTCAGAAAAACTTTCTTCTTTGAGTTCGATAATGTTTATCTTAAACCAAGCGGATAAACGTTTGAGGTATTCATTTTCCGCCAAGAGCCAATATTTTTCTTTATATTTTCCAACCACGATAATATTGATTTTCATAATAAAAGTATTTTAGTGGAAAAAGGTGATAAAGGCAAATACAAAATAAAAAACCCGCCCCTGTTACAGGGCGGGTGATTGAAAGAACTTATTTTTCCGGGAATTTTATAGGTTCCCCGGTTCGGCTGTCTATCATTAACCACTTCTCTCCTTTTTTCCAAAAATAGGAAATGAGAATGGCGATGCCAGTAAGCCAAAACCATCGAGAAAAGTTCCAGGCTTTTCCCCAAACATTTTCAAATGGAGAATTGAAGAAGAGTATTGTCAAGAGCGACAAGGCAATCACCGGAATGGTCATAGTCCAAAAAAATATCTTGTTCTTCACCGCAAAAAACAGGAAGAAAAAACCGCAACCGACGCTGGCGCCGATTAAGTTTATCAGAAGATATTCTTTTTTGAGATCCAAGCTTACCACTATTCCGCCGACGACCCAACCAAGCAACAGAGCAAAGCCCAGGAGAAAGGTAATGTCGTTCAATAGCTTTTCCGTTTCTCTTTTTTTCATCTTGAACTCCTTCTTATTTTTTATCAAAGCAGATTCTCTCCCGGCAACTTACCAGGTAATACTCTCTTGCCTGTTTCTCCGGCAGTTTCACCAGTTGAGGACTTCCTGTTGGGAAGTTCCACATGAAAGTGACGGGTTTATCATCAGCCAGACAGCCGTTTGAGAGGAAAAAGACGCTACGATCTCTCCATGTGCTGTCTTTGAAATAAGAAGTCAAAATCAGCTCATTAGCTGTCGCGCTCAATTGAGTGCGATCAAATAGTTGAAGTATCTCTTCCGGATTTTTCGGATGAACAGTGACAAAAAAAGAAAAATACGGTTCTTCGGGGACAGAAGTGGAATTTTGCAGTTGGCCTGCAGTCAAGTTGCATTTTCCATTGGTAAAAATCGAAGAGATCACCTGATTTGGTGACCAGAGATTTTCCGGAATTATCGGGAGTATGGGAATGACATTCTCGTCTTCTGGAATAGTTTTGAACTTCTCCAGATAATAGGCGATAGCCAGAGGAATGGCTGAAAAGAGTTTTTGAATAACATCAGCTTCATAAGCAAACCCAGTGTCTTTATTGTGGTCGGTAGTGAATAGACTGATAGTGTTTCTCAACTGCTTTTGCAACCTTGCTTCAGTGGCGTTAAAAACCCGTTCAGCTGGTTTTCTTTTTTTCTCTCCCTCGTCGTTTTCTTTTTTGATTTTTTCCACTACTGTCGGAACAGGTTTTTTGACGATCTTTTGCCATAACCATATGGCAATCATTGATACCAGTAGGGTAAAAAACACCCCGATTGCAATCCATTGAACTTTTTCTTGCATGATATTTCTCCTTCATGAGGTTGTTAATTGTCAAAGATCAACGTTTAAATATAGCATATTTTAGCGATTTTGTCAATGTTTGTTGATATATCTAAACACCCTAAACTAGTCCGCCAAAGGCGGACGGTTCAGGGTAAACCCTGCGCCAGAACAAGTTCGGTACAGGGTAAAGAAAAAACGGCTTGGTTAAGCCGTTTTCCAATCATTTAGTAATTTTGTAAATTCATCTTTATTTATAGCTTCTCGCGTTTCTTTCATCAAGTTCAACATAAAGTATAAATTGTGAATTGTTGCCAAACGCATGCCGGTCATCTCATCGGCAGAAAATAAATGATGTAAATATGAACGGGTGTAATTTTTACAAGTCGGACAAGAACACTTTGGATCTATAGGGGAGAGATCATTTTCAAATTTGGCATTTTTGATATTGAGACGATGTTCCTTTTCTTTATCAAAAACAAAAAGCATTCCATGTCGCGCGAGACGCGTTGGAGCGACGCAGTCAAACATATCGGCGCCGTGTTCTACAGCTTCCAATAAATCCAGAGGAGAAAGTCCAAGTCCCATAGTATAGCGAGGTTTATTTTCCGGAATTATTGGTACAACCCAATCCAAAATATTTTTGGTAGCTTCCATATTGTAGCCGATGCTTTCTCCACCAATGGCTATACCGTCAAAAGGAAGAGAGGAGATAAATTGTGCGGATTTTTTACGTAATTCCTCATCTCCGGCGCCTTGAATAATACCAAATAAAAATTGGCGATAACCATGATAAGAAGTATTTTTTTGGTGTTCCGTAAGACATCGCTTAGCCCAACGATGAGTGCGCTCCATAGCTTCTTCTATGTATTCATGCGGGGCAGTATCTGGGGTGCATTCATCAAACGCCATGATAATATCAGCTCCAAGTTTGTGCTGTATATCAATGGCAATTTCTGCGTTAAAACGATGAGAACTTCCGTCAATATGACTTTGAAAAGTCACTCCATCTTCATCGATTTTTGTTAATCCGCCTTGACCGGATTCTTTTTTTTGTAAACCAAGTGAAAAAACCTGAAATCCGCCGGAATCGGTTAAAATCGGCTTATTCCAGTTCATGAATTTATGTAAACCGCCTTGTCCTGCAATAAGATCTTCGCCCGGACGTAAATGTAGATGATAAGTATTGCCAAGAATTATTTGCGCGCCAATATCAAGAAGATCCTGTTGATCCAGGGTTTTAACAGTTGCTTGAGTGCCCACAGGCATAAAAGCTGGGGTTTCAATGTCCCCGTGGTCGGTATGAATAATGCCGGTACGAGCTTTGGTTTGGTTGTCGTTTTTTAGTGTTTCAAAAAACATAAAATAATCTATAAAGTCTGTAAAGTCGCGACTTGATGGACTTTAAAGACTTTTGACTTTATAGACTAAGTTATCATATCTTGCGAAAAAAATCAATGATATGGTATTATAGTTTAGCTTTAAATTAAAATTGTTATATATGTCATCAGAAAATAATGAAAAATTTCATACAGACGCATTCTATAATATGGACGAAAAAAAACAAAAGGAAAAAGAGTCTCTGAATAGAGCCAACGACAGTATTAGGTATGTAGTAGAGGGTTTTGGCGGATTTGAGGAATTTGAAGATTATCTTAATAAGATGATTACTTCCGGACAAATTTCCGAAAATGACGATGTTAATGATTTTATAAAAACAAGAACAAAGGAATTGCGAAAACAAAATATTATAAACAATGATCCGGCTTTGGAAGCTGTGGAGCAAGGAATAGTGGAATTGAAAATGGAAAACGGGAAATTACATTTAATAACTACGGAAAAATATACTCTTTGGAAACAACAATTTATTGCTAAAAAACAAAGTGTTGGAATGCGAAGTGCTTCATCTTTAAATGAATATTATTTAAAAGACAATCATGAAGATGGTGAAAAAACAACCGAAGAAGAAGATAAAGTTCCGAAAAATTTTAAAAAAAATAAACAATCAGATTCTTTGGAAAAATTTGCGCAAAGTTAATTTATGATTGATTATTCCAAAGAGCTTAACCAAGAACAACTGGCCGTGATCTATATGGGTGACGGTCCTTGTTTAGTATTGGCCGGCGCGGGGAGTGGTAAAACAAGAACCGTGACTTATCGCGTAGCTTATTTACTGGAGCAGGGGATAAATCCGGAAAATATATTGTTGGTTACTTTTACCAATAAAGCGGCGAAAGAAATGATGGAGCGAGTCCAACAATTGACCAATGGAAAAAAGTTTCTACCTTGGGCGGGAACATTTCACAGTATTGCTTATAAAACGTTGAAACGCTATGCAACACTTGTCGGTTACACGGAAAAGTTTTCTGTTTTAGATAGCGAAGATAGTCGCAGTTTGATAAAACTTTGCGCCAAAGATATTTTCATTTCCGGCGCTGATAAAAAAAATCCTTCCGCCAACGTTTTGCAAGGAATTATTTCGTTTGCCAAAAATGCCGACACTACGATTGAAGAGGTTTTGGACATGAAATATCCGCAATGGTTTTCTGTGGTGGAACAAATAAAAAATGTTTGGAATGAATACGAAAAACGAAAAAAAGAAGCTAATTCCATGGATTTTGATGATTTATTAACCAATTGGTTATTGTTGTTGCAAAATGAAGAAGTGTGCAATAAATTTGCTACGCAATTTCAATATATCATGGTTGATGAATATCAAGATACCAATAAAATTCAGGCCGAAATAATCAAAAAACTGGCAAATGTTCATAAAAATGTTTTGGTGGTGGGCGATGATGCTCAAAGTATTTATTCTTTCCGCGCTGCCAATATTGAAAATATTTTAAATTTTGAAAAACAGTATCCAAATGCCAAAATTTTTAAATTGGAAACAAATTATCGCAGTACCAAAGAAATTTTGGATGTGGCCAATGATATTATTTCGTACAATACCAAACAATATAAAAAAAGTTTGAAACCGGTTCAAACCGGTGGAGTAAAACCGGAATTGCGACCACAAATGGATCAAAGTATGGAAGCGAGTTTTGTTTTGGAAAAGATAATTGAGTCACTCGAAAAAGGTGTGACGCCAAATGAAATAGCGGTGCTTTTTCGCGCCAGCGCGCATAGTCAAATGTTGGAAATGGAACTTACCAAAGCCGGGATACCATATGATTATCGAGGAGGAATGAGATTTTTTGAACGCGCGCACATCAAAGATGTGTTGAGTTATTTACGTATCGCCAATAATTTGAGCGATGTTGCGGCTTGGAATCGAGTTTTACTTCACGAAGAGGGGATCGGTCCGGCGGCGGTTGAAAAAATTTTGGAACTTATAAACAGTCTGCAAAATATAGAGGAATTACCAAATATAAAAAATAATTTAGGTGGAAAAGCGCAAAATGGTTTTGAAAATTTCTTAAAAATTTGGGATGAGATGCTGACGAGCGATCGAACGCCAAGTCAAATGCTTCTGAAAATTTTGGATTCGGCTTATAAAGATTATTTGGAAAACGAATATTTGGATTATAAAGACAGAAAAGCAGATATTAAACAACTTGTCACTTTTGCGGAGAAATATGAAAAACTGGAAGATTTTTTGGCAGAAGCGGCCTTGCAAGAAGGTTTTACCGTAAAAAATATAGATAATCAAAAAGAAGAGATAAAAGATAAAATAGTTTTATCCACCGTACATCAAGCCAAGGGTCTGGAGTGGGAAAATGTATTTATTATCAATTTGAGCAGTGGCGCATTCCCGAGCGACAGGTCGCTTAGCGAGACCGAGGGTTTGGAAGAAGAACGTAGATTATTTTATGTTGCCATTACTCGTGCCAAGAAAAAATTATTTTTGACTTATCCGATGGTCGGCGGGGGGTGGGGAGATTCACTTTCCGGGCCAAGTATGTTTTTGAGTGAAATAGATAATGATTTGCTCAATGATAAATCTTTGGTATCTGCCAACCCCACAGTTTTCAATGATAGTTTGAGTGGTATAACTTATGAGCCCGAGGAAAGCGCTTATTATGAAAAAACACCAAAGATTAAACCGGGAAGTTTTTTGAGAGACTTGGATGATCTATAAAAACGATTATGAAAAAAGCTATTTTGATAATTCTTGACGGCTGGGGTTATAGAAAAGAAAAAGAACATAACGCTATTGCGGAAGCCAAAACCCAGTTTTTTGATTATTTGTGGGAAAATTATCCGCATTCTTTGCTTCAAGCCAGCGGTTTGGCCGTGGGATTGCCTGAAGGACAAATGGGGAATAGTGAAGTAGGGCACATGACTATCGGAGCGGGAAAAGTGATTGATACCGATTTGGTGCGAATAAATAAAGCGATTGAAAACGGTAATTTGAATCAAAATGAAGCACTGCTCAAAGCTTTAGATCATGTGAAAAAAAATAATTCTGTTTTACATTTGAAAGGCTTACTCTCACCCGGAGGAATTCATAGTCATAGCAATCACTTGAAAGCTATTTTGAAAATTGCCAAAGAAAAAGGTGTGGAAAAAATCGCTATTCACGCGTTTATGGATGGACGAGACACTCCGCCTACTTCGGGCTGGTTTTATCTCAAAGAATTGGAAAATACCATTGATGATGTGGGGGTCGGTTTTATCGCTACAGCTACCGGAAGATTTTATGCTATGGACAGAGATAATAATTGGGATCGTCTGGCACGAGCTGAAGATGCTATTTTTTGCGGTATTGGCACCAGAGTTCAGACACGCCAACCTTCAGAAATAATAAAAAATTTATATGAACAAGGAATAGTGGATGAACATCTAGAACCTGTGGTATTTTTGGATGATAATGGAAAAAATTATCAAGTTTCTGAAAATGACGCAATAATATTTTTTAATTTTCGAGCCGATAGAGCCAGAATGTTTTCTAAAAAAATCAGTGAAGTGGCTAAAGAAAAAAACATTTGTTTTGTTACCATGACGGAATATGAAAAAGAAAATAATTCGTTGGTGGTTTTTCCGCCATTAAATATCGAAACTACACTAGCTAAAGAAATTAGTCAAAACGGTTTAACTCAAGCACATATTGCGGAAACTGAAAAGTTTGCTCACGCTACTTACTTTTTGAACGGGGGAGTGGAAAAACCGTATGAAAAAGAAAAGCATATTTTGGTGCCTAGCCGTAAAGATATCAATACTCATGATTTGGCTCCGGCGATGAAAGCCGAAGAAATTGCGGAAAAAGCGGTTGAAGAAATTGCCAGCGAAACGAATTTTATTTTTATCAATTTTGCTAATGCCGATATGGTTGGACATACTGCCAATCATGAAGCAATAATCAAAGCTGTAGAAACCGTTGATGAACAATTGAAAAAAGTAGTAGAAGCAGGTTTGAAAAAAGGTTATCAAATCTTGATAACCGCGGATCATGGGAATGCGGAAATTACTTATGATGTGGAAAAAAACGAAAAACATACGGCACATACGTTGAGTTCGGTTCCGGTAATTATTTTGGATAAAAATAAAAAAATGAAAAACGGAAATCTTAGCGATGTAGCGCCAACTATCTTAGAAATGATGGGTTTGAAAGTGCCTGGTTTGATGGAAGGAAAAAGTTTGCTGGAAGAAAGATGAAAATTTGAAAATAATCTTATTTTGTGTTAATTTAACAATATAATCCAAATTATATTTATACAATATGAACCCCTTAGAATCTTACGGTATAGATAACCCCGATTATGTAGCTTCTCGGATGAAAGAAAAAGCCCAAGAAGAAGAAAGGATAGAACAGAGTAAAAAACAAATAATAGACGGCTTAAAATATTCTCAAGAACACTATCATGCCACTTATTTGATGACGATGGATTGGTTAAAAAATTATGCCAAAACGGGAGAAGAAGATTGTGGTGTTGATAATTTTAAAAACGATTTAGAAAAAATAGGAGTAGTAGATGGTAAAAAAATAAAATTAACTGAAAAAATTGCACGAGATATTTTGGAAAATTTAATAAGTAAGAGAGAAATTAAAAGACTGTTTGATGAAAAATAAAAAATAAAAACTGCCGAATGGTTTCGGCAGTTTTTATTTTAAAAGATTTTTACAAATTTATTTCTATTTGGTTGCTATAAATTCCGCATTTTCCTCCCAAGTATTCGCAAACTCTGACATAATATTTTCCTTCACCGCTAAAGTTGTCAACAATGTCTGAAGTTTTGGTCGGCTCGGAATAATAATGGTACTGATCACCGTCACGAGTCGGATATGTAGGCATAGAATTTTGCGACCAGACAACTTTGAAACCGTTTTTGGAATAACCGTTTACTTTCCAAGAAAGTTTTCCGTCACCCAAAGAAATCAAAGTTATTGAAGTTACAGCTTGAGCTGTTTCTTTTTCCACTGCTTTTTCTGTATCTCCAAGCAAGGTTATGGTTACTTGATTACTGTAAATTCCGCATTTACCTCCCAAGTATTCGCAAACTCTGACATAATATTTTCCTTCACCGGCAAAAGCATTAACGTATCCGACAGATGTTTCCGGTTCGGAATAAAAAGCATATTTATCGCTATCGCGAAGGGGGTAGGTTGGATTGGCGGTTTTGGACCAAACTAATTTATATCCTTGCGAAAAAGTTCCTACTTTTTTCCAAGAGAATTTTCCGTTGCCAAGATATGTTAAAGTCAAAGATTTTGTCGGAGCAGTTTCTGTCGCTGTCGGAGTTTCATTTTTTATTTCTGTTTTTGTCTCTTCTGTTTTGGTTGTTTCCGTTTTTAATTCTTCTTTTTTTGCCTCTTCTTTGGTGGCTACAAATTCATCCATTTCTTCATCCAAGATTATAGCGTAGCGAGCGGAAATCCAACCGGTTATTTTTTCTCCGCCTTTTATTTTATACCAAGATCCGTTGTTGTCTATCAGTTCATAAGTTTCATCTTTTTGAGCGGTTGCCAAAATTTTACTGAAACGAGTCGGCCATTTGCGAATGAAAAGTTTATTGGCTTTTATCAAAATCGTCGGTGTTTTGATATAAGGGCCTGTTTCAAAGTCGGCGATTTCTTCTTCGGTTACAGTTTCTACTTCATACCAAGAATATCCGTAAGCCTTGAAAGCCTCAGGGTTCAAAAACGGTCTCTTCAAACCTTCTTCAATGAGATAAATAGTTTTTTGATTTTTAATTTTTACCAAAGCTCCGTCCTCAAAACCATCTTCTTCTGTCGCTAATACATAACCGGCGAAGAGTCCGGCACCGATAAACGCGGCAATTAGCCAAATAAAAATTTTTTTATTCATAAAATTTTATTTAATAAATTAAAATCCTCTCTTTTATTGTAGCACGGATTGAAAATTAGTAAAGAATAAAAAATAAAAACACCTCGCATTAAAGCGAAGTGTTTTTAGTGTGAGGAAAAGACTATTTCTTTTTGCCTTTTTTAGCAACTTTCTTTTTAGCAACTTTTTTTACTTTCTTAACTACTTTTTTAGCTTTTTTCACGATTTTTTTTGTAGCTTTCTTTTTCATATTGTGCGCACCCCCTTTCTTTTTTGAGATTATGTATGAAATATTTTTTCATCTTGCGATCGCAAGAAAAAATGTTTTGTAATTTTTTATAGACAAGCATGTTATAAAAAACTCGACCTATCTTTATTATAAATGCTTTTGCAAAATAATGAAATAGTTGCAAGAGAGTTATGCACAGGGTACTCTTCGTTAAAGCGAAGCGATTTTAGATTTTTGATTTAAGATTTTAGATTAAAATTATTTTACAAAATAAAAAAACAGTCGCGGATGCGACTGTTTGAAAGGAACGAAATTATTTTTCCTGATGGACCTGTTCGACTGCGAGATTGGCAATCGGAAAATATTCACCGGTAGGACCACGCTCTGCTGTAACTTTAGCTGTGACTTTGCAGAGCATTTGTCCACTCTCGATAAATACCAACAACATAGCAGGCTCGCCGGACGTACTGGCTTTTTCACCAGTAGCACGGACGATGATGTCGTTTTCAAGATGAAGCTCCCAGTAAGCACCGCAATCGCGGAATGCGGACACACCTTCGAACTTGATGAAATGTTCGTTCGTGCGATCGTACAATGGTGTGACTTTGGCGAGAATCTTGCCAACGGTTTTTCCGTTTTGACAGACATCCACATAGGCATCCTTCTTTTGAACTAAAGATTCTGAAGCAAAAAGCAATAATACGCCGCGACTAAGACCGATTTGTCCAAAAGACATCATGACTGTCCTCCTTAAGGAACGGTTAATGATAAAATTAACATAACACATTTATTTTTTTATTTCAAGGCCTTGAGGGTTGATTTTTTTCGCAAAACATGCTACAATTTTGGAAATATTGCCCCTATAGTTTAATGGATAAAATATCAGGCTTCGAACCTGAGGATGGGAGTTCGATTCTCTCTGGGGGCACTTTGATAAATTGTATTTTTAAAAATAATTTAAAATAGTTTTTTAGTGATTTGTATTCTGAAGAGAATCGAACTGGGAAAGGGAGAAAACGGTAGTTTTCTCTTGAAGAGGAAAGGTGTTGGAAAACCCGAAGGTTTTCCAAAGAGGAAGTCTGCCAGCCAGCGGACGACGATGTGAGTATTCCCCGCCCGACATGCCTTCGGCATAGCCGAGGCGGGCGGGTCTCTGGGGGCACTAACTAGCTTATTGCTGATAGTTACTGATTAATAAAAATTAGTTTGTATTTTTTTAATAAAAAGTTCTTTTAAAGGAGAAAAAAATGGACAATCTAAAAGAGCAAGGTGTTTGTGCTGCATGCGGTAAAAAACCGGCAAAAACCAAAGGGGTGTGCCGTAATTGTTATCAGTTGATTTATTTTGGATATTTGAAACCGCCGGAAGAAATCAAGAAATTATTTTCTAATTTTAAAAAATGTCTTGTTTCCGGTTGTAAGTTGAACGGAGTTAGCGAAGGTTATTGTAAAGCGCATTATGAAGACTTTGAAATGGATCGTCCGTTTCGTAAGATCAAAAGAAAGCATCCTATTGTTGAAAAACAAACCAACAAAGGAAAAATCTGCCAAGCCGAAGGGTGTGATCGTCCGGCAACGTCTCGTGGTTATTGTCCGGCACATTACAACCAATGGTTAAAGAGTAAAAAAATTACGCCGTTGAAAGAAAAAAAGAAGAACGGCGCAAAGATTAAAAAACAAACCCCGTCCTATGTTTAGGACGGGGTATTTTTATTTAGCTTCTTTTTCCAAAAATTCTTTTCTTTTTTTCCGGATACTTGAACCCTTTATAAAAACTATAAATAGTAATCAAAGCTGAAAGTATGAGAAGTAAGATTAATAAGAAACTCGGTCCGGTGGTAAGTCCTCCGATTTTGAAATAAATGACCGGTAATTTATCAAAAGCGCAAGCAGTGGTAGTGATAATATATTGCGTAGTAGTAACATAAATTACGGTAGTGGTAGGTGTGGTGGTAACGATTTCGGAAACAATAGGTTTGACTTCAGGTTTGATTTCCGGTTTAGGTTCAGTCTTCGCTTTTTCAATGATAGTGATTGTGGCACTTCCTTTACCGGTTAAAATATTTGTACCTACTCCGTCATTGGCCAAAACTTGAGCTCCGCTGATAGTGACGGTTGCTTTACCGAGCGCTTTGGCGGCAAAATTTACGGTCACCAGTCGTCCATTTTTTCCAGTATAACCTGGATTAAGAACTATTCCGGAAAAACCGGCGCTTCCCCCCGTATTGGAAAATGTCGGATTTTCCACCATCAGAGAAAAAATAGAATATTTGGTGGAAACGGAAATAACTGAAAGTTTATCAGTTGGAAAAATTATGGTTGCTTGCGCGGCATTCATAGCTTGATCGGTGCTGTTGACATACATAGAAACTTGAAAAGTTTCACCGAGACGATAGGTAGCCGAGCTTGGCGAGAAATACAAAGAAGCCGCTTCGGAAACAGAAGTAAAAAGAAAAGAAGTAAAAACTGAGATGATAAAAATCGTCAGTTTAATTTTTATTTTTCCCCGAAAATTTTGCATAAGCCCTCCTGGATAAAATAAGAAGTATTATTATCGTTATTATTATAACCCAAAAATTCAAATTCGTATACCATTTTGGGGTTTGAACTGACATTAAAGAAACAATGCGTTCGTTTCCGGCTCTATCTACGGCTTTGACATAAATATTGCTGCGCATTTTTTGATCTTGTAAAACATGAGGACTTGTTGCCGGTGTCCAACGGCCGATTTTAAATTCCCAGCCGAACAATCGTCCTATTTTTTCTTCCAACACTTCATAATGAGATATGCCGGAACCTTTATCTGTGGCGTCAAAGATCAAAGCTTTTTTGTCCGGAACTATATTGTTATCCTCATAAATAAAAATTTCAAAATCTTCAGGTGGAATTTTATCCAAATTCTTATAAATATTCTCCACATCTTCACCTTTGAGACCGGTTTGAATGTTAAAAGTCAGTTTTTTGCCGACACTTTCCACCTCCGTGCCGAACCCGTTATTTTTCAAAGTCTTATTTTGAGAAAAAGTTATTTCGCTTCGGCCGGTATTTTTTGTTTTAAAAATCAAAGAAATTAAATAAGCTGAATTTTCATTAAAACCGCCGGGAGTAATGCCAGAAAAAAATATTTTATTATGTTCGTCGGTTTGATGAGGTTTTTCCACCCAATAATTGATAACCGAATCACCATAAGAAAAATCCGCCAACTCCAATAGATTTTCAGGGAAAACAACGGCGGTTTCCAAAGCGTTTATTTCTTCTCCTTGCGTATCGATAAATATGTCAATTTGCACGTAATCGTTTATTTCAGGAGCATAGTTCGAAGCTGTCGCAAAAAATTCCGCAGCACGAGCAGGCCTGGCAAAACACAGACAGCAGAATAAAATTAAAATTATCCCTAGCACTTTTTTCATATCAACTTTATAACTTTATAAACTTTATAAACTTCTAACTTCATCAGCCCGTCCAATAATAAGCCAAAATACTGAAATCTATCAAATTGATAATATCGTCGCCATTAAGTTGAGAATTTTCCGTATTTATAAAACTCGACGCGACGGTGCGTTTATACCAGTAAGCCGCGATAGAGAAATCAACCAAATTTACACGGCAATCGCCGTTGAGATCTCCTTTAGCCGGACATTTTGTCGTTGAAATCGGTTTTTCTACGGTTTTAGCACCTATTGAAAAAGGAAAAGAATTACTGTAAGCGCTTTCAGTTGTTGCAATTTTTATTTTAATTTTTATTTCATAACTACCCTCTATCATTCCGGAAGTTTCAAGAAGATAAGAAAATTTTCCTGAAGGATCGGCTATAGTTTGAAAGGTGGAAGTACTTCCGGAAGTTGAATTTTTCAGTTCAAAAAACAAAATTGAATTCGGCGCACTTTGACCGTAAAATTCCATTTTTTCTCCGCGTTTTATTTCTTGAGAATTGAAATACAGTGTTGGCGGAATCAAGATATTGTTTACTTGGTAAGAGTTTCCCGCAACAACAGTTAGAGGAAAAACCAAATGTGTAGAATATCCGCCGCGAGCGTCTTGCGCATAAAAAGTGTAGCGATAATTTCCGGCGGTAATAGAATTTAAAGAATATTGAAAAGCTCCGGATGATGAGGTAAAAAAAGTATTAATCAAAATTCCATCGCGTAAAATAAATATTTTGGCGTTTGAATAAGCAATTCCGGAAAAATTGATAGTAGAAAGGAGAATCGGCAGAGAACCGCCACCGCCTCCTCCACCACCTCCGCCCCCACCACTACAAGTCGGACACAAAGAACCTCCACAATCAACTCCGACTTCATCAAAATCTTTTATTCCATTTGTACAATGCGAACCGCAAGTTCCGCAAAGAGACCCTCCGCAGTCAATACCGGTTTCGTCATAATCTTGAGTACCATTAGCACAATGATAAGAACTGTTATTGATGGTGATAGTGACATTTTGTGTGGCTACGGCGGCTAAAACCAAAGTTGGTAAAGCCAATAATAAAAACACAAGCCCCAAAAGGAAATATTTCGAGGCTTGCGTCACAAAGATTGATTTTGACAATCGTTTAGGCATCTCCTTTTTTATTTTCGTCTTTATTTTCCGTTTTCTCTATTTTAACAATTTTGAAGTTTTTAAGCAACCAAAGTTTCAATAACCAAAGTGTTACGATAATACAAAGTAGAACCAAAGTTTCTTTCCAAGGCCAAGCCCAAATAGTTACGGAAATCGGAGTTAACTCCGCTCCATCGCTCATTTTTGCCAAAATAGTGGCTTTGACAGGGCCAAAAAGATATTTTTTATCAAGATTTGTCTTGAATGTTCTATCGTATCCAGGGAATACTACGCGTGGCTCCCAAGTGGTTTCAAAAGTTTTGAAAAAATGTTTGAATTCCACTTTACCTTCTGGTAAGAAGAAGGTGTTACCGGTATTTTTGACTTTAAAAGTCAAATCGATAGGTCCGTGAGCTATAAATTTCTTGGTTTCAAGGGAGCTTATTTCACCGGTTTTCTGAACATCTCCGCTGACTTCAAAAAGCATTACTGATCCTACGCGTCCGGCTACACCAAGCCCGCTTTCACCGGAAGATTTTTTATTTATTTCCGTTCCGCGAAATAAAACAGCTCCATAATGACCGCCGGGTTGAGCGTTAGCGGGAACAATCAAAGAAAAATCCACTTTTCTTCTTTCTCCAGCCGCCAAGATTATTTCTTTGTTTGAATCATATTTTACCCAAGAAGCTAAGCCATAATTTTGATCAGTTTCTCCGGTTAAAATAATTTCTCCTTCTGAACCGCCGACAAGATTTTCTTTTTCCGGGCGAACGGAAATGGCAAAATCGTTCGGGTTGATAACAGTGACGCTACCCCTCCATGTATCTCCCGGATTCACTTGTGCTTTGAAGGAAAGCGGGTAGATAGAAATAGAAAGCTGCGCGGACGCAGCTTCTATTTTGAAAAGCGCACATGTTACGGTTACCAATATAACCAAAAATAATTTACCGTATGTGCTTTTCATAAACTTAATTTTAATTTTTAATTTTTATGGGTTGGTGATTGCGGTGAAAGTGACGGTACCAGTGTATTGTCCAGATTGTTGAGTAGCTGGAGCGTCAGCGCGTAATTCGTAAGCTACATTTTGAGCAGCGCCTACGTAACTATCAATACCGGTGACTCGTTGATTACTACTTGGAAAGCCGGCCCAAAGTTTAGTTCCGGCATCAGCACCCCAAAGAGTTGTAGAAACCAAAGCTGCATCAGTTCCGGTTTCCATCAAACGGAAAGAAAGATTGGCTCCCGGAGTAGCGGAAGAATTCGGTGAAGAATAGTTCCAAGCTGTAGCATCTGGAAAATCTACTGTCGGAGAAGCGTCCAAATCCAAAGTGGAAGTGCCGTCATCTCTTTTTACTTGTAAATTGAAACCATTGTAATCATTGGTAGTAACTGTCAAAGAAGTGTTTCCGGTAATAGGAGTTCCCGGAGTCAAGGTACCAAGATTTATCGTAGAAGTTGCCAAGGTTAAAGTGATAGTTGAAGTGACATACAAAACTATAGTTTGTTGATCACTGTCTTCGGCAGCTTGAGCTATGCCGAGATTTAGATATCCGCTATAAGCGGTAAACATCGCCATAAGGACGATGAAAGAAAGAAGTTTCCTCCTCATAAAATAAATTAAATTAATAAATAAAATTATTTTTTATTTTAGAAATAACTTGTTGTTAAAGTTATTCCAACGTGTATTATACTATTTTTTGATTTTTTTGATAATAGGGGAAATGGTGATATAAGTGTGGATAAGTGGCATTTTTGTGAAAAAAGTGAAAATCAAGTATAATAAATAAAATATCAAACCCTAAATCCTAAGCTCTAAATCCTAAACAATATTTAATCCGCCTTCGTCCTTTGGACTACGGACGGACAAATATCAAATATCCAATTTTGAAATTTGATTTTTGAACTTGTTTAGAGATTAGAAATTAGAGATTAGAGCTTTAGTTTTATGCCTTATTTTTCTCTCAAACTAGCCATAATTATATTTTGTACCCTGTTTTTTACCCAGGTTGTTTTGGCTGCTAGCGAAATAGACAGGCAAACTTATGGCACTGTTTATCATGATGTAACCTCTACACAATTTCAGATAAAGGGTGGAGTAGGGGATCCGGCTGTTGGAAGATCTACAAGTTCCAATTATATTTACGATCACGGTTTAGTGATGGAATTTCCTGTGATGACCATAACTATTGATCCGACGGTAAATTTTGGTGAGATTTTACCGGATATTCCAACTTTTGTCAGTTCGTCTGTTTATGTTACTATGCCCGGTTCATTTAGTGGTTATAATTTATCAGTAAAAAGAGAAGACCCGACTTCAACTTTGGATATGATAACCAACCAAGTAAACGATTTTCCTGATTATACTTCTTGGAACCCAAGTGGGAGTGGTAATGCCACTACTACACCGGGAAATAATCTATCTTTTCGTGTGAAGCAAACAGGCACAACTTCCAATTTTAATAGTGCTTGGTGGGGGAGTGATGACACTATTTTAAACGCTAAATATGGCGGATTTCCTGCGATAAATTCTCAATTTATGCAATGTCTCACCTGTAATTGGGGAACAACGGTAACAGTTATTGATTATCGCGCCAGTGCGCCCCTTGATCAAAAATCGGGAAGTTATGATGGGGTGATTACGATAACAGCGCTTGCTAACATATAAAATTTAAAGATTGAAAGATTACAAAATTTAAAGATTATATAAAATACTAAAATATGAATTTGAAAACTCGCGAAAAAGCGGGTTTTTTGTTTATCCCCAACTTATCCACAGTTGATTTATTTTTCGTTAGTTTAAGAGGTTTTTTGAAAATTGTATATATGGTATAATAATATAGTAAAAATATTATGCATATTCGGAGGGGAATAAAATCCAAACTCCAGGTTAGCTTTCTGAAAAATAAACATCAGTTGGCTTTGTTTTTTGTTGCATTCATAACAATTTTTTCTTTTATTGGTAGCGAGGTTTTTGCTGTTCCAAATGTAATAAATTATCAAGGGCGATTGCGTGATAATACCGGCACACCAATTACCAACTCCACCACTATCCAATTTTCTATTTATAATCATTTGATTAGCGGTGCACCGACAGACACACCAAGTTCAGCCGGACCTCTTCTTTGGACTGAAACTCGCGATGGTAGTTCAGGGAGTTGTCCCAAAGTTCAACCTGATGCTCAAGGATATTTTACTGTTAATTTAGGATCATGTGTTTCTTTTCCGAGTTATTTGGATTTTAGCACGGGCACGTATTATTTGGCGGTAAAGATTGATACAGATGACGAAGCATCTCCGCGAGTGATTTTGGCGACTCATCCTTATGCTTTCAATTCCGATAGAGTAGATGGTTTTCACGCTTCATCAACTGCTGTGGCTAATACGCTTTTGGCGTTGGATGACAATTTAAATTTAGATATTTTATCAGGTGGTTTTTCCGGGGCGAATTTTTCAATGGGTTCAAGCACTGCCACATCCAGTATTACAGGAAACCTCTCTGTTGTTGGTAATGCAACAATGGCAACAGCAACAATCGCCAATTTGATTTTAACCGGCGCGTCATCTTTTGGCACTATTTCCGCTGGTACTTGGCAGGGTGATATTATTGCAACCAATTATGGCGGGACGGGACAAAACACTAGTGATTGGACTGGTTTTGTAAAAATCAACAACGGTGTTTGGTCAACTTCAACTGTAAATTTAACTTCCGATATTGCGGGAATTTTACCAATTGCCAACGGCGGTACTAACGCCAATTCTTTTACAAACAATGAATTTATTTGGTTTAATGGCGCCAGCTTAGTAGGCAGTGGTTTTACCAGTTCCAGCTTTATGTCTTCCAGTACGGATAATTGGGTGGATATTACAGGTGATACTATGTCCGGGGCTTTGATAATTAATAATAATTTGAGTGTAACCGGTACTTCTACTTTAGCCACTTCAACTATTTCGCGACTTATGGTTGGTAATGGTTTGCCGGCAGATATTCCAAGTGATTTAAATTTTAATTTTGCTTCTTATAAAAATTATAACCACTTAAATAATACCGGAGATGGTTTTGAAGTGGGGAATATTTTAGGCATAGAGTTAAACCCGGATGAAGATGCTTCTACAACTATCAATACTTTGTTTAATGTCACTACCAATGCAAACAATGATAAAAATTTTGATGTTTTGGCCGGTGTTTTAAATCAAGTTCAACATTATGGTTCCGGTAATGTGGGGATATTGTTCGGACAATTATTTGGGGTGGATTTGGAAACACCAACCGGTAGTATTGGTTTAGCGGTAGGTATTCAAGGGGCGGTAAGTAATGGAATTGATGATGTTTCTTACAACGGGATTATAGGTAGTGCCGTCGGTGTAAGCGGTAATATAGAAAATGGTATGGGAGGAGGCACTATAGGTTATGCCTCAGCTTTCCAATCAAACTTTAGTGTTGAAAACGGCAATATCGGGACAGCCCACGGTATGAAAATATATAATCCTACGGGCTCTGCTTCGGGAACGATAAATAATCTTTATGGTCTTTATATTGAACAGCAAGATTTTGCCGATACTTCCAATTTCAATATCTATTCTGACGGTTCTACTTCGGTAAACTATTTTGGCGGTAAAGTCGGTATTGGAACATCTTCGCCTCTTTCCGCTTTAGATGTTTATGGTAATCTCTCTATCACTGGTTTAAATAGATATGTTAATTTCGGTTCAGCCACTGGGACTGACGGTTATGGTATTCGTGACAATAGTGGAGTGATGCAATGGAAAAACGCAAGCGGACAATGGAATAATTTTTCTACCAAAATTAATCACATTGTCAATGTTGCAAAAAGTGGCGGAGATTTTGATAATTTGGAGGATGCTGTGGCTTTCGCTAATAGCGTAGATTATGACACAATAATAAATATTTACCCCGGGGTTTATGAAGTATCTTCAACCTTGTTAGTTACCAGTACACATATCAAAAGTATCCGCGGTATGAGTAGAGAAGCGGTTATAATTCGTCCGACATCAGACATGGTAACCTCTCCTGGTCCGGTTTTTGAAATAGATTTTCCAGAAGAAAATGATTTTTCTATTCGTTTGTTAACTATTGACGGTTCGCAAACAGCCGGTTTTCAAAATACTGTAGGATGTGATGCTATCAAAATTAATAGTACGGGTAGTGTCTGGATGGATTTTTCCGAATTGATATTTATCGAAACTGAAATCGGTATAGATATGCAGGTAGCCAATTTGTTAAATATCTTTAAAACAGATTTTTATCGTATTGGTAATATAGGTGTAAATTTGGATAATGGCGCTTCAGCTCAAGTAGAAAATGTTTATATGGAAGATGTAGAAAATAGGTTTGTTCATTTAAAAAGTACCACTGGTTCCTCCTCTTTTTATATGGCTGGTAGTGAATTTGGATCAAACAATGGTTTGGGAACAGGTCTTTTTATCGAAGATGATAATTCTTACGCGGAGATTCGTTACTCCAATATGTGGGGTTTGGACTATAATATAATAACTAATAATAATTCTCATACCAAGGTTACCGCCAGTTATTTACAAAAAGCAGCCACCTTGAATATCGATCAAAAAGACAGTTCGGCAATAAACATTTCTTCCAGTGATGGAGCTTTTTCCAGCTCAGATATCAATATTAATGATCCGACCAATGTTTATTTTTATGCTTTAGCCGAAGAAGAGGGCGTCGTTTTATTTGGTAGACATTCAAATATCAACCAAGATATTATCAAAATTGATACGGGTATGGCTATTTTGCCAAAATTATCTTATCAGGCCGATTATTACAGAAATAATGGATTAATTTTTGTTAATGATAATCCCGGAGAAAGAACGATGCTTGGGGTACAAGCTACCAGTAGCGAAGCGAAATTGTCGGCTATAAGTGGAGACAGAAACGCAATCGCCGGTTTATATTTGTATTCAGATACGGATGGTTTTGGTTCCACCTCCAGTATGCGAGGTTGGTTAGTTGGTAAAACCGGTGAAAATTCCAATTTGCTTTTCGGTTTTTATAACAATGATTCCGGTGATGCAAAAAGTTTGATTGATGATAAAATGATGACTTTAGATGGGTTTAATTCACAGTTATTTCTTCGAGGCGGTGCTGTTTTCAACACTAGTAGCGGAAATTATGATTTTCAAGTTAAAACTCCGGACAATGATTACACTTTATTTGTTCAAGGTAGTAGCGATAATGTTGGTATTGGCACTTCCACTCCGGATTCACAATTGACAGTAGACGGAGATATTAATATAACTGGTAGTTATTTAATGAATGGAACCCCGTTAACTCCGGTTGATCCCGGCATTACTCAAGGTCAGATTGCGTATTGGGATGGAGATTCTTGGGCACCGACCAGTAATATTTTTGTTTCCAGTAGCGGTTTTATAGGTATTGGAACAACTACTCCGAAAAATGCTTTAACTTTGATTGGCGGATTATCCATTTGTAGTACTTCTCCTGCGGTGACTGCTTATACACTTTATAATCTCGGTGGACAACTTTATTGGAACGGTTCACCGGTTATCGGAGGAAACACCAGTACTTATATCCAAGATTCGGATAGAGACACCAAAGTAGAAACCGAAGCTTCGCCAAATGAAAACAGAATTCATTTTCAAACAGCCGGAATAGAAAGAATAGTTATAGATGAAAACGGTTTGATTGCTATAAATACCACTACGGAGAATGGAAAAGCATTTTATGTATATGGTGATACAAATAACGAATTTAATTTGGCTATTCACAACAATAATTCCGGAGTTTCTTCCACGGCGGAGTTCAGCTTGTATAATGATTTAGGCAAACTCGGTGGTTTGACAGCTCTTTCTTCCAATTGGAATGATGGTTTACCGGGAATTTCCGGGGTGATGGCTCTTTATTCAGTTAGTGATTTATTTTTCTCTACTATGGCGTCAGGTGGAGATATTATTTTTGATATTGACCCGACAGATGAGCAAAGAAGCCTAATTATCAATGGTACGAACGGCTATGTGGGTATTGCCACTTCAACTCCTTTGGCTCCTTTATCGGTAAATGGAAATATATTTATAGAAGGAGAAAATAGATATATTAATTTTGGTACTACGACTGGGGCGGCAGGATATGGTTTTCGTGATAATAACGGTATCATGGAGCTTCGCAATATAAATAATAATCATAATATTTGGTCGGAAATCGTGATTAACGACGCGCTTATCGAGGGTAATATTATTTATGTTAATGCAGTAAGCGGTAAAGATGGTTTTGATGGAAAAAGTCCAGCCAGAGCTAAAAAAACTATTCAAAATGCTATAGATGCCGCCGCTCTATTATCATCTTCCACTAATCCTTACACGGTTTCTGTTTCTGCCGGGACATTTACCGAAGATTTAGATATGAAAGATTTTGTAGTAGTCAAAGGTGCCGGTTGCAATACCTTTGTTGTCGGTAAAGTTACTTTTGCCATGACCTATGGTAGTGTGTTGTCAATGGTTAATCTCAAAAATTATGATGATTATGCAGTGGAGATAAAAAGTGCCGGTAAGTCGGTTTTGAAAAACGTGGAAGTCGGAGCGGAATATACAGATGATAGTAAAAATATCCAAGCTGTGATTTATCAAGAAAACGGAACCTTGGAAAGTTTTACCGCCAATAAATATAATTTCACTCAGACCACCAGCACAGCGGGAACAAAGATAAATACGATTTTTTATATTACCAGCTCTACCATTGCTAATGCCTATGTTTATAATCCGGAAATTTTTGTAAATACTTATGATAGTGACGATGAATTGTCTGTGCTCTATACAGATAATAAAAGTTTTCGTAGTATAGCGACAATAAAAGATGCGATTGTCACTTTTCCTATCTACGCTTCTTTTCCAAGCAATAAAATAAAAATGTTTAATCATGAAAATGCTCGTTTCAATACTTATGTTGATGCGGCTTTTGTTACGGCTTTGACCGTCTCTCCTGGTTCGGTTGAATTGATGCCGGCTTATGTTAACAGTTCCACGGTTTTATCCGGAGTACAAATAACCAATTCCTCTTTTGCTTGGGCTGGGCCTGGTATTAGTGAAAACGATGTTTATCTCAGTTCGGCAAACACAATCAATGATCATATAGTTTTAACTTCCAATCAATTTAAAACAGACACTGATATTTTCCCGGTTAGGTATACGGCGGACGGAGTTTCCGGAACAGTGGAATATTTTATTAGTAACGGTCATGGAGATTTACAAAATTTATCTTTTTCTACTTACGAAGGTTCCTTTGGTATAGGCACTTCCACACCTTATGATCTTTTGGAAGTTTGGGGTAGTGATTTAAGTTCAACCGCTTCTTCATCGCGCAATTATATTACCATAGTAGCCAACGGTAATGGAGAAGCCGGGCATTATGTTCGCCGCGTAAATAGCGGAAGTTACGACAATGGTTGGTCTTGGTATATGCCTACCAGCTCTTTGGATTTTCGCTTGTGGGATGATTCTGTCGGAGCTGAAGGCGATGATGTTTTGACAATACAAGCCGGGACGGGATATGTCGGTATAGGTCAAGCATTGTATGACCCGTTGAATAAATTACATGTTGATGGAGGAATCTATATCGGAGATACGGCTTCAGCCACTACTACCAATTCTATTTATAACATTGGCGGAGATTTATATTGGAACGGAAATTTGCTCGCTAGCGCTGGCGGTGCGACTGCCAATTGGTTATTAACTTCACACAATGGTGGAAATGTTTTGACTACTTCTACGACTTTGCCGGTTTGGTTCAAAGATATTATTTATGCCAGTTCGTCTCTGTATGTTGATGGGACTTTGAATGTTTTAGGGAATTCTACTTTGGCCACCACTACGATTTCCGATTTAACTGTGAATAATATAAATGTTTTAGGTACGGTTAGCACAACCGATATTTTGGTTGCTGATTCTATAACTTTGGGCGGAGTTACACGTAATACTTGGCCGACCGGAGGTGGAGGAGATAGTGTTTGGACAACTACCACGGAAAATGTAGCTTATCCGGATTTAGCTGGAAATTATGCGGTAGTGATAGGAAATAGCGCAACCAGCAGTAATGTAAAATTTGAAGTATTGGGCAATACCAAGCTTGGAGGAGATGTGTTGATAACCGGAAAAAATAATGTTACAGGCACGTCTACATTAACTGGTCCGGTTTTATTTGGAGATTATGTTCAATTTTCCACTGTCGGAAACAATAATTTATATTTTAATAATAATACAAACAATTATTTGCGTTGGAATAATTCCGCGACACAATTTGAACTATCAAATGGTTTGTCTATAACTGGCGGGGTGTCTACCACTGGCAATATGTATGCAGGGAACGGTTTTGACACTAATGATACTTATCGCATGAATGGAGTTGATTATGGTCAGTTTTTTATAGATAGTGCTGGGACAGCTGGGCAATTATGGTCATCTGATAGTATTGGCCGCGGTCAATGGGTTAGTACTTCGTCTCTTGGTTTGGCCCAAGGTATTGCTGGCGCGATTCAGTTTAACGATGGTAATGGTGTTTTTAGTGCCACTTCAAATTTATTTTGGGATAATAGTAATGGTCGACTGGGTATTGGCACTACTACACCAGGGGCGCCGTTGCACGTTGTAACTGATAATTCTGGCCCAGCGATGACAATTTTACAAAAAACTATAGCCGGAGCGACTAATTTAAATTTTGTAACTCAAAATAATAAATATTGGCAACTTTCCAAAAGAGACGATAATCAAGATGATAAATTTATATTTTATTTTGTAAATGACGCCGGTTTATTTACCAATATTTTGACACTTGGATCAACCGGAACTATCGGCATTAATAATGAAAACCCGGAAGCCATGCTTGGTATAAAAGGAACTTCCACTTATCCTTTGTTTTATGTACAGACCAGCTCTTCGCAACCGTCAATTTATTCTGCTGAAAATGGATATGTAGGTATTGGTACCAAATCACCAACAAGCTTATTAACAATCAGCGGAACCACGACAGCCAGAAATATCATACCGGCCAACGGTTCTTATAATTTGGGTAATTTTGATCATAACTGGTTACGTTTATGGGCAAAAACTATAAATATTAATAATCAAAATTCTATAGGAGCTATTGAATCTACGGGTAGTTATGGTCCGACCTCAACAAATATAAACGGAGCTTTGGCAATTACTGATCCGGACAATCCCAATAGGACCGGTAGATATATGGACACTTATAATATTGCTACTTTATTTCCAGGGATTCCAAATGGTTCAAATATGACGGTTTCTATAACCTCGGGAAATTTTGATACTTATTTGCAAATAACATCCGACACCGGATCAGTAACTTATTTTGATGATGACGGAGGCACAGGAACAAACTCTTATTTAGAGTTTATTTATGATGCCAGCTCTACTTATAATATCGTTGTAACTAGCTGGGGGGCTGGTGAAACAGGTGATTATAGTCTGGAAGTAACAGCAGTTAATTCTCCTGTTGATGCTGGATTAGCAATATATAATGCCATTAATGGCGGAGGAGATAATTTGTTTACTATTTTAAACGGAGGAACAGTTGGTATAGGCACATCAACACCGTCTCATTTACTTACCTTATCCTCAAACAACGAAGGAGTGCTTTTGATAACCAACAGTTCCACGGGATATATATTACTGGAAGGTAAATATTTATCGCAAAATTTTGGGATGAGTTTGGAAACAGGAGCTTTGATTGCAAAAAATTCTTATTTTGGCGAAGAATTTATGCGCGGTAGAGGAAATGTGACTGCAGATACTTTGTATGCTTGGGGTGATTTTCAACAATTCACAGTTGATGAAAATAAGGCTTGTACTTGGAGTTCAGTGGCAAACGGAGTAAACGGTATCGGCAGACAGCAAGCGGCAAATGGCGCCAACTCTTGTTTGGCATATCATGGGATTACAACTGCCGGAACCGCCAATCTTGTCTTTAATACCGCCAATTTACCTGTCATAACTTTCAAAGCTTCTCCGTCCGCTGTTACTGCCAATATCCGATTTAGAATTGGTTTGAGTAATCTGTCTCAAGCTCAAACTGCAGACCCTCTAAACGGTGTTTATTTTACCAATAACACCACCAACGGAGAGTGGCAGGGTGTTTCGCGTCGCGCCGGAGCTTCCACTGTTGTTGATTGTGCGGGACAAGCTATCAACACTGCTGTATTTGGGGTGGCAAAAATAGAAGTAGTTTCCAGTAATGGTGACGGGACGGGAGAGATAAATTTTTATATTGATAACGATGCAACTGACGGAGTGGATTGGTTTTATTGCGGTCAAGCAACGACCAATATTCCGACTGTCGGATTGACTTCTATGATTATGAATAACACCGTAGCCGGAGGCGGGGCGCAACAGATTGATATTGATTATTATCGCGTATGGCAAGATGATTCGGCGGAAACAGTTATTGAAGAAATTGTGGAAGAAATTCCGGAATATATTGAGAAAAATATTTTTGGTATGGCGCAAATAAAAGCGGGCGACAGTTTGGTACAAGTGGATTTTGACGGTGAATATGCCGTACCGCCGATGATGGGTGTTACCCCTCTTGGTTTTGACGGACGATGGAAATTACAAAATGTGACGACTCGCGGATTTGAAATCTCGCTTGTTGAGCAGGCAATAGATAACGTGTTATTCAATTGGCAAGCCTATGTGGTGGAGGATGATACGAAAATACACAGTTCTGACGGTAGTATACAACTATTAAAAGATTTTTATTTGGACTTTAATCCGTTGATAAATATCCCGCAAAGCGGAAGTAGTGGTGAATCTACTCCGGCTATGCCGTCAGGGACATCAACACCTCCGGTAGAAGAAACGCCTCCGGTGGAAACTCCGACAGAACCTGTGATAGAGACACCGCCGGTAGAAGAACCGGCACCAGCTCCGGAAGAACCGCCGGTTGAAGATCCTGTAGATCCAGTTGAAACGCCGGTAGATGTTCCTGTGGAATAAAAAAATAATAAAAACCGTTCCTAATAAATAGGAGCGGTTTTTGATTAAATAAATCCCGCCCCTGTGTACAGGGGTGGGATAGTGGGTCGCCGGAGGAATCGAACGTCGTCGGCCTTTGGCCTCCTCCTTGAGGAACCTTCGGGTTCCTCAACAGCTCCTCCTCGGTAATGTGGGGAAATACTTTCCCCACCACCCCTTTGTTCGAATCTCCGGCTCAACATAATAAAAAATAACTCCTCATAAATGAGAAGTTATTTTTTAGTGGGTCGCCGGAGATTCGAACTCCGGACCTTGTCCTTAAGAGGGACCTGCTCTACCAGCTGAGCTAGCGACCCCTCACCAATAAATTTTATTTTTTATAAAATTCATTGGTGAGGGGCTAAGCTCGGTTAAATAGGATCACCAGATTTTCTCTTAATAATATCTATCTTCGGGCCTTTCCATCCTTTGGTTTTGAGTGCTATTTCTGCAGCTTCTGTTTGAGCCTCTTGTTTGCTGGTGCCGTTTCCTTCGGCCACCAATTCTTTGTCCAGATAAACTCCGACTTTGAAATTTTTGGCATGATCCGGACCTTCTTCACTGATAACTTTGTAAGTCGGCGTTACTCCAACCAGCTCCTGAGCGCTTTCTTGGAACCTGCTTTTAGGGTCCAAATATAAGCCATTTTCTAAAATATAGGGTAATTTTGGCAATACCCAGGTTTGTAAAAATTTAGTAGTAGCTTCATATCCTTGATCTAGATAAATCGCCCCGACCAGCGCTTCAAACAAATTGGCCATGATATAATCGCGAGCTTTGGTGCCGGCGTCTTTGGATTCGCCGTGACTCAAAAAGAGAAATGGTTCAGTGCCTATCTCATAGGCGATAGAGGAGAGGATTTTGGCGTTTACCAAAGCTGCGCGCCAATTGGTTAGCTCGCCCTCGGGGTTACCGTATTCATTGAAAAGATGTTCGGTTACAATGAGTTCAACCACCGCATCACCCAAAAACTCCAGTCGTTCATTGTGAGAAAGAGGAAAATCATGATGTTCGTTGAGATAAGAACGATGGACAAACGCTTGAACTAGATATTCAAAATTTTTGAATTTAATACCGATTTTTTCTTCTAAAATTTCAAAATTACGCTCCGCTATTTCAGGAAGTTCTCGTAAATTTTGCTTTTTGATTTTAATAATATTTTTCTTGATCGGCATAAAGGGTAAAATTATTTTTCAATATTTGGAGTTTCTTCATCAAGAGTTTCGTCTTTAGCTTTATCGCCAGAACTTTGTTCGGTGAGGGGATCCGCCTTCTTTTTAGTTTTTTCTTCCAAGGCTATTTTTTCATCTTCGGGAATATCTTTGTAAATAGAGCCCAATACTCCGTTGACGAATTTTCCAGAAGAAGGACCGCCATAACTTTTGGCCAATTCAATAGCTTCGTTTATAGCTACTTTTGGAGGAACTTCTTCGGCAAATTTTAATTCATAAATACCCAAACGCAAGACATTTCTGTCGATATTGGTGATTTGCTCTATCGGCCAGGAAGGAGCATATTGAGAAATCAAAGCATCTATTTGTTCCAGATTGTCGATAACTCCGTTTACCAAAGAAAGAGTAAAATCTTTTTCGTTTAATCCTGCGCCAAATTCGGTCAAATCGTGTTCTACTATATGACCGAGTGATTTTTGTTCTTTTCCACGGAAATCCCATTCAAACAAAACTTGCATCGCAATACTGCGGGCTAAGTGGCGATTGGACATAATATAAAGAATTATTTTTTCTTGTTTAATTTTTTACCGACTTTGGTGATTTGTCTTCCTTTGTAAGTACCGCAAAAAGCGCAAGCGCGATGCGGACGAGTAGCTTTCCCGCATTTCGGGCAAGCGTTCATAGTTGTGGCTTTTAGAGCAAAATGAGCCGATCTCTTTCGTTTGTCCGAAGAAGTTCGACGATGACCAGGTAAACCCATATATTTTTAGTTAAATAACATTAAAATTTTCGCGTTTGGAAGCGATTTGCTTCAATTATATATCAAAAGTCAGGTTTTGGCAAGTGGTATGTCTGGATTTGCTTTTTTTTAAATTTTTGAGTAAGATAAAGGAAATTATGGCTCTAGAAATTAAACAAAATTTAAACAAAGAACAATGGGATAGTTTTTTATCTCAATTTTCTGAATTTAACCCTTTTGAACAGTCTTTTGCTTGGGGCGATATTTTATTAACAGAAGGAAAAGAAGTGGAAAAATTGGCTTTATTTGAAGGCAATGAACATGTAGCTGTAGCTTTAGTCGTTTATGAAAAATTGCCGTTTGGTTTTAAATACGCCTTTAGTCCGAAAGGGCCGGTTATTAAAATGACCAATGACCAACCTTGCCTACCGGCAGGCAGGTTCCCAATGACCAATGTCGTGGATGTTATTTCACAGTATTTAAAAGATAAAAAATGTGTCTTCTGGCGAATAGAACCAAATATCATTCAAAAATCTGAATTCAAAAATCATAAATTGGTTCAAGTTAAAGACGTAAACCCTTCCAACACTCTTATTTTAAAATTAGATAAGAGCTATGAAGAAATACTTTCTGCCATGCATTCCAAAACCAGATATAATATCGGACTGAGCAAGAAAAAAGATTTACGCGTAGAAGAGAAAAAAGATTTGGAAATATTTTGGGATTTGATGAAAAGAACAGGGGAGCGCGATGCTTTTCGTCTTCATGAAAAAAAACATTATGAAAAAGTTTTAAATTCCGAGATGGTTTCACAAGTAATAATTTATTTTGAAAATAAACCTATTGCCACTGGCGTGTTTGTCCGCTTTGGTCAAACATTTACTTATCTTTACGGTGCTTCCGACCATGAATATCGTAGCTTAATGGCGCCATATTTGGTACAGGATTTTGGCTTAAATAAAGCCAAAAAAGAAGGTTGTGCAAATTATGATTTTTTTGGAATTGCACCTGTTGTAAAAGGTACGGACGACGAATGGGTTTACGACGAAAAACATCAGTATGCGGGCGTGACCAGATTTAAACTTGGTTTTGGTGGAGAATATTTTAAAGCTCCCGGAACTTTTGAAATACCTTTAAAATATAGAGTTTATAAAATTATAAAAGCCTGCCTACCGGTAGGCAGGTTTATAAAGTTTTTGAGGATGTTGTTAAAAAAATAATAGCACTGTATAAAATAAAAAATCTCTCGTCTTATTTAGACGAGAGATTTTTTATTTTATTTTTTTATTCAGCTTCTTTGTCTTGTAATACCATGGTTACGGAAACTACCCTGTCACCTTCTTCTTTGAAACGCATCAAACGAACACCTTGTGTGGCTCGACCGGTTGTCGGAATAGTTTTGAAAGGCATGCGAATAACTTGCCCTTTTGCAGACATGAGAATAATATCTTGGTTTTCGGATAATGTCGGATTAATAACACTGGCATGAATAATATGTCCGGTTTTTTCCGTGACTTTAGCGGTTTTTATCCCGGAACCGGCGCGTCCCTGAACTTTATATTCGTCAAGCGGGGTAAGTTTACCTAATCCGTTTTCGCCAACTGTCAGGAATTTTAACTCTTTATTTTCCGGGTTAATAATATCCATACCGACAACTTCGTCTCCTTCATGTAATCGTACACCTTTTACCCCGGAAGCTGTGCGGCCCATAGAACGAACATCGCTTTCTTCAAAGCGTATAGATTGTCCTTCCTTTGTGGCAATCATTATTTCGTCTTTTCCCGTGCTTGGTTTAACCCATTCCAAATTGTCCTCAGGTTTTATTTTGAGAGCAATTAATCCGCTTTTGCGAACATTGGAAAAATCAGCGAGCGGAGTTTTCTTTATCGTGCCTTTGGTAGTTACCATGACCAAATATTTTATTTTTTCCAAATCAGACATAGCGAGGAATGCGGTGACCTTTTCATTAGGCGCCAATTGTAAGAAATTTACCAAAGCTTGTCCTTTGGCAGTGCGAGAGGCTTGAGGAATATCATAAGCCATGAGTTGAAAACAACGACCGCGATTGGTAAAAAATAAGATATTATCATGAGTATTGGTGGATTGAAGTTGTTCTACTGCTTCTTCTTCTTTGGTGGTTACACCGATGACACCCTTACCCCCACGGCTTTGCTGGCGGAATGTATCCGGCGGCATACGTTTGATATAACCGTCGGTAGTGATAAGGATCATAGTCGGTTCGTTCGGAATCAAATCTTCCACGGTAAAATCTTTGATACCGTGAGCGACTATCTGTGTCCGGCGTGGTTCGGCGAATTTTTCTTTGATTTCCACGGTTTCATCCTTGATTATTTTGAATATTTTAGTTTTAGAAGCCAAAATACTCTCCAATTCTTTGATTAACTCTTTCTTTTCTTTTAATTCATCTTCTATTTTCTTTGCTTCTAAATTGGCAAGTTGTTGAAGTTTCATTTCCAAGATTGCGGTAGCTTGTCGTTCGGTAAATTTGAATTTTTCCATCAAATTGGCTTTGGCTTCTTCTTTGTCTTTACTGGCTTTGATAGTTTTTATTATCAAATCTATCTTATCAAGCGCCATTTTGAGACCTTCCAATATATGAGCACGTTCTTTGGCTTTATCCAAATCAAATTCAGTGCGACGTCGGACAACTTCTTGACGGTGTTTGATAAATTCTTCCAAAACGCTTTTGAGATTGAGTACGCGAGGTTGAATACCATCAACCAACGCCAACATGTTGGTATGAAATGTAGTTTGAAGTTCGGTAAGATTATATAATTGATTGAGAATTTTTTTCGGATAAGCGTCTTTTTTCAATTCAATGACTACGCGAACTCCGTCTTTATTACTTTCATCACGCAAATCTTTGATACCTTCTATCTTTTTTTCTTGAACCAAAGTCGCTATTTTTTCCAACAGTACGGCTTTGTTTATTTGATAAGGAACTTCGGATACGATTATACGAAATTGTCCGGCTTTTGTTTCTTCTATTTCGGCTTTAGCTCGCAAAACCACACCACCTCTACCTGTGGCAAAAGAAGCAAAAATATCTTTTTTATTATAAATAATACCACCGGTTGGAAAATCCGGTCCTTTTATCAATTCACATAAATCTTCAATAGAAGTTTCAGGTTCCTCTATAAGTTTTATAATACCGTCACATAATTCTCCCAAATTGTGAGGGGCGATAGAAGTGGCCATACCGACCGCGATACCCATAGTGCCGTTCAAAAGTAAATTAGGGACTTTGGTAGGTAAAACCATTGGTTCGTTATGAGATCCGTCGTAAGTTGGAGCGAAATTGACTGTGCTTTTTTCTATGTCAGTGAGCATTTCTTCGGCTAGGGCTTTAAGTTTCGCTTCGGTATAACGCATAGCAGCAGCACCGTCTCCATCCATGGAACCGAAGTTACCTTGACCGTCGACTAATTGATGACGCATGGAAAAATCTTGAGCCATACGTACCATAGAGTCGTAGATAGCGGCGTCTCCATGAGGGTGATATTTAGCCATTACCTCACCGACCACATGAGCGGATTTGCGAAATTTAGAAGTGTGTTTTAATCCGATATCCCACATAGCATAAAGAATACGGCGATGTACGGGTTTGAGTCCGTCACGAACGTCTGGCAATGCGCGAGAAACTATGACACTCATTGCGTATTCCAAATAAGACTGTTTTACCTCCTCGGAAAGGGAAGCGTCGGTAATTCTACCGATATCTCCTTTGACCAATTTCATTTTTTCTTGAGCCATAGAATAATTATTTTTTATTTTTTATAGTGGTAGTATTTTGAATAGTGCCGGTTGATAATAAAGTTGTTGTGGAAACGGTAGTAGTTGAAATCAGAGCGTTAGTATTTGTATTAGCATTCGCGGTAGAACTGACTATCTGAGAAACTATTTCTCCCATTTGTTTTTTGATTTCAACCAAATTTTGTTCTTTTTCTTTTTTATCAAAACTTTCAGACCATTGATTTTCCAAAGTGTTTTTTATTTCAAGCGTTGTTTTATCCCAAGCAAAAGCGTTGATCTGTAATTTGGTTGCGTAAACAACAAAAGAAAAAATCCCCGCGGCGACTATCAGAACGCCGACCCACATCAGTTTTTTGGCCGGAGCTTTGGAATTTTGTTGTTCGAAAAAAACGGCGAATTTTTCCAAATTGTCTTGGTTTTTTTCCGTGTTTTTCTTTTTGTTCATAATTTAGTAGTTTTTCTCCAGAATAAACATTTTTGTTTCTTCTTGAGGCAAATCTTTTTTCTTTAAAATAATTTTCTTTTCGGTTGTTTCCGATTTTAAGCCACTTTCTTTGATGAAATTTTCTATAGGCAGAGCTTTCGGATCGGTATCGCATTGATAGGCGATGGGAATAACTACACGCGGCTCAAGCATAGACACAACTTCGCGTGCCGCTTTCGGGTCCAAGGTTTTTCCCGCATCTCCGACCGGCACAAAAAGAATATCCGGAGTGCCGAGTTTCTCTATAATATGTTCGGAAATTTTTTCTTTAATACTTCCCAAGTGAACGATATTCATGCCTTCGGCTGAAATTTTGAAAATCATTTCTTTTTCATTGGCCGCGATAGCATAAATCATGTTGTCTTTGATTTCGTATTCGCCGAGAGTTTCTACCATAAAAGCTGAATCGGAAACAGTGACGGAATCCTTGGATGAATGACTGTAAAGAGCCACATCCGGAGAAAAATTACGAGGAAAATCACCGCTGTCGGGCTTGTAAGGATTAATCAAAATAACGATATCTTCATCTTTGAGATTTTTAGTTTGCAATTTGACGCAAGTTTGTCCGAGCCAGTTTATGTGCATAATATAAAAGTTAAAAGTCTGTAAAGTCGAAAGTCTATAAAGTCACGGCTTGATGGACTTTATGAACTTTATGGACTTTAAACTAGACGAATTTATTCGTCATTATTTTATCATGATTTTTAAATGTCCGCAAGGGCAAAAAGTATATAAAAATTGGCTAATATTAGCCAACTCTTGACAAGTTTAGTTAAACTGTGTATAATACTTTAAAATTCATTTAAATAAGTTAATCCGATTTAGAGATTAACACTCTATCCGTGAAGAAAAAAGCGGAAGGGATAAGCGAATTTTTTTGTTTTAATATATGTCTAACAAAGATTTTAAAACACTTTTGGCGGAAAATGTGGTTAATTTTCCCAAAGTGGGGGATATTGTCAAAGGAAAAGTTATTTCCGTTGATAAAGGTGAAGTGCGTATCGATATTGAAGGTGTAACTACCGCTATCGTGCGTGGTGCTGAGATGTTTACCGAATCTCATGAATATGCCAATTTAAAACCCGGAGATGAAGTAGAAGGCACTGTCATTGATTTGGAAAACGAAAACGGCGAAATGGAACTTTCTTTCAAAGTTGCCGGTATGCAACGTGTTTGGGATAATTTACGTAAATGGATGAAAGACGGCTTGACTATCAAAGCTAAAGTTTTGGCCGCTAATAAAGGCGGTATTATGATGCAAGTCGGGGCTATTGCCGGTTTTATGCCTGTTTCTCAACTTAATCCGGATCATTATCCGAGAGTTATGGGTGGAGACAAAAATAGAATTTTGGAAAAACTTCAAGAACTTATCGGCAAAGATTTGGAAGTAAAAGTTATTGATGCTGATGAAAACGAAGAAAAGCTTATAGTTTCTGAAAAAAGTGTTTGGGAAGATGCTCAAAAAGCGGTTTTGGAAGCTTATAAAGTCGGCGATGCTGTTGATGGAGAAGTTTCTGCTCTTACTTCTTTTGGCGCTTTCGTCAAATTTGGCAATGGTTTAGAAGGTCTTATTCATATCTCTGAAATTGCTTGGCAACGTATCGATCATCCGAAAGATTTACTCAAAGTCGGAGATAGAGTACATGCCCAGATTATTCAACTTGATCATTCCAAAATTTATCTTTCCATGAAACGTTTAGTTGATGATCCATGGAAAATGGTAAAAGAAAAATATAAAATTGGCGACACTGTTAAAGGTAAAATTTTGAAAATCGAACCGTTTGGTTTGATGATCGGATTGGACAAAGATATCCACGGCTTGGCTCATATTTCCGAGCTTTCCGACGAACCTATCGCCAATATTCATAATAAATTCAAAATTGGTCAAGAAGTTGATTTCACCGTTGTTTCTCTGGAACCTACTGAACATCGCTTAGGTTTACGTGTGGCCGGAGTCAAAGGTAAATCTAAGAAAGCCGAAAAAGAGACTGGAGAAAAAGAAGAAAAAGCGGAAAAGAAACACAAAAAGACAAAAGAAGAAAAAGAAGAGACCAAGGAAGAAAAGAAAGAAGAATAAAAACAAAAACCCTCCGCCTCAAGCGGAGGGTTTTCTTTATTGATTTTTTCGATTGTTTATTGTAAAATTACTTTACTTGAATATTAATTTTAAAAGTATATTTATGAAAGATTTTGCAAAAAATTTTATTATAATTTTTATCTGTTTGCTTTTTGCAGCCGGGATTTTGAGTTATTTTCAACAAAGCGAAGATAAAAAACCCGAGACTGTGGGAATCGGTCGCTTGGTAGAAGAAATCAACGCCGGAGCTGTGAAAAAAGTGACAGTGCAAGGCGATTTGTTGAAAATAGAGTTAAATGACACCAACGCCAAACCGCAAGAAGTCAAGAAAGAATCAGGAGAATCATTTGGTGATATTTTGAAAAATTATGGTGTTAACGAGGAAGCCAGAAAAAATTTAGCTGTTGAAATAGGAGATGAAAGCTCTGCTAAATTTTGGTTTATCAATTTTATCATGCCGATTTTATTGCCACTTTTGATAATTATAGCTTTCTTCTATTTTATGACTCGTGGAGTCCAAGGGGCAAATAACAAAGCGATGGGTTTCGGTCAAAGTAGTGCCCGTATGGTTAATCCAAAAGATAAAAACCGTAAAACATTTTCCGATGTGGCCGGTGCCAATGAAGCCAAAGAAGAATTGCAAGAAATCGTGGAATTTCTCAAAAGTCCGAAAAAGTTTTCCGATATGGGCGCCAAAATTCCCAAAGGCGTATTACTCATGGGGTCTCCCGGAACTGGTAAAACATTATTGGCCAAATCCGTGGCCGGTGAAGCTAATGTTCCGTTTTTTCACATGTCCGGATCGGAATTTGTAGAGATGTTTGTGGGTGTTGGTGCTTCCCGTGTGCGTGATTTGTTTTCCAAAGCCAAGAAATCCGCTCCAGCCATCGTATTTATCGATGAGATTGATGCTGTGGGTCGTAGACGCGGGACAGGGCTTGGCGGAGGTCATGATGAACGTGAACAAACCCTCAATCAAATTTTGGTGGAAATGGATGGTTTTGAACCAAATAGCGGGGTTATAGTGATGGCTGCTACCAATCGTCCCGATGTTTTGGATCCAGCTCTTCTTCGTCCCGGACGTTTTGACCGTCGAGTTGTTTTGACAATGCCGGACATCAAAGACCGTGAAGAAATTCTCAAGATTCACGCCAAGAATAAACCGATTACCAAAGAAGTTTCGCTTCGTAAAATTGCGGAACGCACCCCGGGATTTTCCGGCGCGGATTTGGAAAGCTTACTCAACGAAGCCGCTATTTTGACTGTGCGTCGTAATTTGAAAAAAATTAATGAAACGGAAATTCTGGAAAGTATTGAAAAAGTCATGCTCGGACCGGAACGTAAAAGCAGAGTTATCAGTGAAAAAGAAAAAAAGATGACTGCTTATCATGAAGCCGGACACGCCATAGTCGGACATGTTTTACCTGATTGCGATCAAGTTCGCAAAGTATCTATCATTTCTCGCGGTCAAGCCGGAGGTTATACTCTCAAGATGCCGTCTGAAGATAAACACTATTACACTCTTTCTCAATTCAAAGACGAATTAGCGATGATGCTCGGCGGTTATGTAGTGGAAAAAATGATTTATGGAGAAAATAATGTTTCCACCGGTCCTTCGTCTGATCTCAAAAATGCCACTAGAGTAGCTCGTGATATGGTGGTGCGTTATGGTATGAGTCCACTAGGACCTCGTACTTTCGGTGAACATGAAGAAATGATTTTCTTGGGTAAAGAAATTCATGAACAACAAGATTACAGCGATAAAACCGCGGAAAGAATAGATGAAGAAGTTTCCAAACTTTTGACTGAAGCGGAAAAAAGAGCCAAAGATATTTTGGAAAGTAAAAAAGAAAGTTTAGAAAAGATGGTAGCGGTTTTGATGGAGAAAGAAACGATTGAACAAGAGGAAATAAAAAGTATTTTAGATTGAAGATTTTAGAATGACGAAACAATTTGTCATCCTGAACGCAGTGAAGGATCTGTAAACAGAATTATTGCTTTTTACAGACCTGCCTGCCGGCAGGCAGGTTCTTCGTCGCTAAGCTCCTCAGAATGACAAATAAAATAACTAAAATCGCTCGCAAGGGCGGTTTTTTATTTTATACTTTGCCTCATAATAGCCAAATTTACCCCTTGACAAAAGTGCGAAAATGTGCTATAATTTGCTGTTAGTTAGTTACAGTTCTTTAAATTTTAATAATTTTTTTGAAGGAGAATGAGATGAAAAAAGTAAAAAGGTATATTCGAGATTTCCTTTTTAGTTCAGGAATTTTGATAGGAATAACATTGTTAATTCTTTTAATAATGAAATTAGCAATTTATAATTTCAAAAAATCGGAAGGTTTTTTACAAGAAGATCAAATTTATCAAGTTTGGGCTTTACACGAAGGTTTTGATTTAGAGAGTGACAAAATAGTGATGGTGACCACAGTGTTTACTGAGGGAATTTACAATGAATTCTCCAAAGAATTCGTCAAAGATGATAAGCATTATAAAGTTAGCACTAAATGTGCTAATACTATTCCCAAAAATATTTCTTTTCCTTTAAGACTTAATACTTTCAAAAAGGATAAAAATGGTGAAATGGAATGTAGATGGGCGGTAAAAAAATGCGATTTCCTTTTTGAAGAATAAATTTCGTCAAAGCTATAGGCGGACCTGCGGGTCCGTCGTTTTTTTAAACAAAAACTCGATCAATTACGATCGAGTTTTTTATTTGTCATTCTGATCCGCCTAGGCGGAGAAGAATCTGTAATAAGCAATAATCTTTTTTGCAGATCCTTCATTACATTCAGGATGACAGTTGAAGTAAATTTTAAAATTTTTATTTCACATTCTTCACCACAACCTTAATCTTATCCGGAGAACTTGGCGCAGTATCACTCCAAGAAGGGGAGAACTTTACATTGACTCCGGTGACGTGTGGTAAACTCACGACATATCTTTCTATTTCACTTTTATCTTTGCCGGCAAAGTTTGTTTTTGCCAAACTTTGAGCGTCAACGTTTAGAGTTACCAAAGTTTCTTGAGAAACGTTTAATTCTGCGGATTGTTTTGTAAGATCGGTTGAAGCTATGCTGATAACAGGTTCTCCGGAAAAGGATAATATTTTTTCCGAGTTATTATCAACTGTTTTTCCTATTTCTTTGTTTAATAATTCTTCAAGATCTTTTTTGGCCAAAAATACCGCGACAACCGTAGAAGTGCCGGTTAAAGAGAAATTTCCGGCTTCATCGCCGACTTTATGAGAAGAAACAGATTCACTATCTGAAATACTGACTATTTTTAAATCAGCCCAAATTTCGGTTTCTTTGATTTGTTTGAGATATGCTTGTCTAACTTTTTCTTTAAAATCATTTTTGGCGGAAGAAATATCGCTTTCGGAAACAATGCCTATTTTACCAGAGCCGCCAGCCATCGGCTGTGCGCTTTCCGCATAAACCGATTTTTGTTTTTCAGTTGATAAACCGGGAATCGTGAAAGAAGTCGGACCGATATCACTACTTGCTCCGCCTTGATCAGCATAAACTTTGGCTGTTATTTTCCCTTGAGCCGGGATGTTGATACGATCGCTCAAGCGAAATAAAACATTATTGGGGGATAATAACCTGGTGGTTTTCACCAGTGTCACCAATTCGTTGGTTTTGTTATAAACGGTTACTTCGCCTTTGGATAGCCCCTCTACGGTTTTGGCTCCGGTCGGAGAATAATTTTCACTAAAGTAAAATTTGGTAGTAGTAACTATCGCGGATAAAGATTTTTCGCCGGCTTTTTCTTTGGCTGCACTAACCGCGAGATTGATAGTTTTTTTATCTTCTTTGGCAATAACGGTAATTTCGGTCTTTTTCAAAGCGGAAAAAATCACGATAGTTAACAACACTACGGTCAAAGCCAGAAAAGAGAAGGCAATGACGCGATAAGTCTTTACCGGCGGTTCATGAGCCGGTTTGGTAGAGAGACGATGAGCGTACATAGTGTTTAGTTTATAAAGTTCTTAAAGTTATAAAGTTATAAAGTAAGACATTGAAAATTAGTTTATTAAAAATTCAATGAAAATTGTAAATTGAAAATTTCTTAATTATAGTATACCATTTTTTTTAAAACAGCGCTATTCCGTCACCCTGAATACTTCTTCTACTGTAGTTACTTTATTTAAAGCCTTAAGCAATCCGTCTTGCACCATGGTAACCATGCCGTTTTTCACCGCAATTTCTTGAATGGCGTATTCACTGGTTTGTCCGGTGAGGATGATCTCTTCTATTTCTTTGTTCATGGTAAAAATTTCATAAATACCGATACGTCCTTTATAGCCTAATCCGGAACAAAATTCGCAACCTTGTCCTTTATAAAATTTCAGATTATTAAAATCAATTTTATTTTTTTCATTTTCCGGTAATTTTTCAAATTGTTCTTTTACTCTTTTCATTTTCTCTTCGTCTATTTTGTCTTCAATAATACATTTTGGACAAATGCGACGCACCAAGCGTTGACCGATGATGGCGTTGAGAGACGGAGCCAATAAAAAAGGTTTTACACCCATGGAAAGAAAACGTGGTAGAGCTCCGGAAGCGCTGTTGGTATGGATGGTAGAAAGCATCAAGTGACCGGTAAGCGCGGATTGAATAGCAATTTCCGCAGTTTCCAAATCACGGATTTCGCCGACCATACAAATATCGGGATCCTGACGTAAAATACTGCGTAAACCTTTGGCAAAAGTATAATCGCGAGTTGGGTCAACTTGACTTTGATTAACTCCTTCCATTTTGATTTCTACCGGATCTTCCAAAGTGATAATCTTTACTCCCGGTTTATTGAGGGTGCGTAAAATAGCGTAAAGAGTGGTTGTTTTACCGGAACCGGTCGGACCGGTAGTGATGATCATGCCGTTGGGTCTTTCAATTTCGCGTTTTAAGCGATCATAGGAATCCCCATAAAAACCCAAATCATCAAAAGTGACTCCTTTACTGCCGGAGAATAAAATTCTCATTACTACGCTTTCACCATAAGTTGTCGGCATAGTGGAGACGCGAACATCTATATTGCCGGAAGGTAATTTCAAAGTAACCCGACCGTCTTGAGGTTTATCGGTAATGTTAATTTTGAGAGCGGCCAGCAGTTTGATACGCGAAACAAATCTTTTCCATTGATCGATAGGCAGATTGGCAACATCATGCAAAACCCCGTCAATGCGGTAACGAACGGCAATACCTTTTTCTTCGGCTTCCACATGGATATCGGAACTGTTTAATTTCAAAGCCGAGGCAATAATCAAAGTTAAGATATCGGTGATGTTGATATTTTTGAATTTCTCTTCCAGAGATTGGATATTGCTCATTTCTACTTGATATCTGTCAAGTTCTTCTTGAGTGATGTTGATATCTTTGGTAATGGGTTTTATTACCGGCAAATTGGCATACATTTTGAAAACATATTCCAAACTGTTTTGAGAAATCAGATAAAGTTCGGTATCAGCATGATTTTTTTCGCCAAGTTGATAAGTCAATTCTTTGATCTCATCGTTTATGTCTGTACCGGCGATTTTTATTTTATCCGGAGTGGCGTAAAAACAAACAAGTTTTTTTTCTCGCGCTTGTGTTTCGGGAATCACACGCAGAGATTCGGCGGAAACCGGAAAGCCGTAAAGATTTATATAAGAAACGCCCAATTCTTTGGCTTTTTTTTCCACATCTTCTTCTCTGCCTTTTTGACGAATGGTTTTTATTTTTTGATTCAACAAATCTTGGACGTCATCCGTCTTTTTTTTAGCCCCTCCTTTTTTCATCAAATCATTGATAGATTGAAAATCGGACATAATTTATTTTTGGAAAATTTTAATAAAAAGGTGACCGATGCGAGAAAAAATTCCTTTATGATGCATCTTCATAAAAAGATACATCCAAGTTCCGGTGTTAAAAGCGTTATAAAATCCGCCCGCGAGCACTATCAAAACGGTAATGGTCAAAATACTCAAAATAATGGAAAAATTCAATAAAAACAAGCTGTTAAACAAAGCAGCCAAGAACCATAAAATAGTTGCAGGAACAAAAGAGAGGATAATAACGGTAGACATGAAAGATGCCAAGATCAAATCCATCATCAACATCAACAGGCTTATTTCAAAAGAAACCAAAAAGTGGTCTTTGAAAAGTAAAAATCCTTTTTTTAAACTTCCCCAAAAATTTTCATTATCAATAACCGCGTAACCGGAAGCATAGATAGTTATCGAAGAAACCGCCAAGACCAAGAAAAGCACAATTATAAAGGATAAAATGAGGAATAATGATGTCCAAAAATCATTGGTTGATGTTATAAACCAAAGTCCGGCGGTAAAAGCTATTGCTAAAGTTAAAATCAATTTGCGCATCACATCAATACCGAGTATTTTCCAAAAATATTTATAACTTTTATGCCAAGTGTCGCTCAGTTTGGAATGAGTTTTCTTTTTGTAATATTCGCAAGTATTGATAATAAGAGAAGTTTGCGAACAAACTGAAATGAAAATTACGATGGCAAAAATTGCCAATATTATTTCCAAAAACCAAACCAAAGAAACGAAATTGGCCGGATCGCTATTTGCTAACCAATTGAAAATTCCGGACCAAGGAAAATAGCTAATACTGAGAGATTCTTTGCCTACCAGCAAAAATTGCCCCCAAAATCCGCCCAGACCGAAAGGACTGACAAAAAGCGCGGCCAGAATGCCAAATACCCAAAGAGATTTATTTTTCCAAACGAGAGAAAAGGCATGTTTTAAAGCCTCGCGATAACTCGGTTCGTAAGTCATAAAAGTTTATAAAGTTTGTAAAGTTATAAAGTTTATAAAGTCCAAAAATACAAAAATCGTATTTTTTTGGAACAAAGATATTATAGCATATTTTGGCTAAAATAGGAAAATATCATTGTCTCATTGTCAATATATGAAAATACTTGACAAAAGACCGTTTTTTTATTAAGATAAGCAGTCAATTCTGCAGCTGTAGATTTGATGTTCTTTTTCAAATAAACGTTAGTTATCATCTTTTTTGGAGGAAACACCATGCCGTTAAAACAGCCCGCCAAGCCTGCGCTTCTTTCAACAATCAGTGGTTTTTTTGAACCGTTGGAAATTTTCGAAAGGTCAGATTTTGACCTGTTGCCGGACCTTTCGGTAAGGAGGTTTTTTAACAGGGGAAAAATTCTCAGTGAGTTCCTCAAAGAGGAAAAGTTGAACTTATCGGAAATTCAGGAGCTATTGAGTTTCAATCTGGAAAGGCTCCTCAGACAGAAAAAGTTTCCCAAAGCATTGCAGTTTCTCAAGGTTTTCGAAAAAGATCTGCCTGATTGTTTTATCAACCGAGCGGCGGTCGTCGTTTTGTGCAAAGGAGATTTCGAAAGCCCTGAAGAAGTTTTGGATTTTTTGAAAACATTCAGCAAGGGAAGCCTCAACATTAAACCGGGTTCCTGCGAAGCTGTGGAACTCCTCCATATGTTCCTGTGGAGTTCTTTCATTGATGACCTTATCAGGAATACCGAGAATACGGTATCAGCTCTGGAATCTTTCAGATGTATTGCGTTCGCTTTAGGGGTGGATATAAACATCTATAAGCCTACACTGAAGGAACTTGTAAGATACTATCGGGAGGATTTCAGAAAGCCTGTTGTCAGCGCTATTGAGAACTGGATGAAAGAACGTCTTTCATTCCAGAAATAAATACCGTTCTTTTTTCCAACCGCCCCTAAAAAGGCGGTTTTTTATTTGACAATTTTACTTTTAATTGATATAAATTGATTACTAGTCAAAAGAACCAGCCCAGATGGCGCAAACCATCATGGTACCACTCTTTGGAGATCTGACAATTTATTACCAAAAGCTAAACAACGGGTGGAACCGTCCTTCGCCCCTTCGGGGCTTCGGACCGGCAAGCCGTCCATCTGACAATCAATCAGAGGATGTCTTAAGTCGGATTTCGTTTAAAATTAGGACCCCGATATCTCTATTTTGAGGTGTCGGGGTATTTTAATTGTAAGATTGAAAGATTGCAAAATAAAAAATAATTAATAAATAATAATTTAATAATTTTATTATGAAAACAGATATTGAGATGATGCGTCACAGTTGCGCGCACTTGGTGGCTGCAGCTGTAGCCGAGCTTTATCCAAAAGCTAAATTTGGTGTTGGTCCGACGGTCGAAAACGGTTTTTATTATGATATAGATTTTGGTACTTCTATCAATGAAGAAGATTTGCAAAAAATTGAGGACAAGGCCAAAGAAATGCAAAAACAAAAAGTTGAGTTTTCCCGTCAAGAGGTATCCCTTGACAAGGCGATAGGCCTTTTTGAAAAAAACGATCAAGTTTATAAAGTGGAACTTCTCAAAGATTTGAAAACCAAAGGAACTACCAAAGTTAATGATGAAGAATTGGCTGAAATAGGCGAAAATATTGATAAAGTTAGTTTGTATAAAACCGGAGAGTTTATTGATTTATGTCGTGGTCCCCATGTCAAAGATTCTTCTGAAATAGGTGTTTTCAAATTAACCAAATTAGCCGGCGCTTATTGGCGCGGTAAAAGTGAAAATCCGCAATTGACTCGCGTTTACGGAGTTTGTTTTGCCAAACAAAAAGAATTGGACGACTATTTGACATTGCTTGAAGAAGCGGAAAAAAGAGACCATCGAAAACTCGGTAAAGAATTGGATCTATACCATATTGATGATATGGTTGGTTTGGGTTTACCGCTTTGGCATCCAAAGGGCGCCATAATGTGGCGAGTCATTGAAGATTTTTGGTATAAATATCATTTGCTTGGCGGATATGAATTGGTTCGCACTCCGCATATCGGCAATAAAGCTCTTTGGGAAACCAGTGGTCATTGGGGATTTTATAATGACAGTATGTATCCGCCACTAGAGGTCGGACAAACTCTCAAAGAAAGTCAGACAAATCAAGAAGTAAAAGAGCCTGAAACTTATTTGCTCAAACCGATGAACTGTCCTTTCCACGTACAGATTTTCAAAAATCGTCCTTATTCCTATCGTGAACTCCCGCTTCGTTGGGCCGAGTGCGGTACGGTTTATCGTCATGAGAAAAAAGGTCAGCTTTCGGGTTTGACTCGCGTGCGCGGTTTTACTCAAGATGATGCGCATATTATTTGCGCCAAAGAACAGGTAGAAGACGAACTCAAAAGAGTAATTGACTTCATTTTGTTTATTTATAAATCTTTTGGTTTTAATATTGATGATGTACAAGTATTTCTTTCTTTACGTGACCCCAAAGATAAAGAAAAATATGTTGGTAGTGACGAAGGTTGGGAACTGACGGAAAGTGTTTTGCGTAAAGTGGCGATAGATAAAAAATTGAATTTCAAAGAAGAAGAAGGTGAAGCTGCTTTTTACGGCCCGAAGTTGGATTTCAAAATCAAAGATTGTTTGGGTCGTTTATGGCAATGTTCCACTTTGCAATTTGATTTTAATTTACCGGAAAGATTTGATTTGAATTTCGTTAATAATAAAGGTGAACAAGAAAGACCGTATATGTTGCATCGCGCGCTGTTTGGTTCGTTTGAAAGATTTATTGGTTTGTTGATAGAACACTATGCTGGAGCTTTTCCGGTTTGGTTTGCGCCAACTCAAATCATGCTCGTGCCAGTGAGTGAAAAACATGTGGAAGGCGCGAGAAAAATAAGAGAAGAATTGTTTGAACTCGGATTGCGTGTGGATAGCGATGAAGCGGATGAAACTCTCGGCAACAAAGTTCGTAAAGCTGCAAAACAAAAAATTCCATATATCATCGTAGTGGGAGATAAAGAATTGGCAGGGGAAGATTGGATGATCAGAATCAGGGGGGTGGAAAAACAAGAAAAAATGAGTAAAGAAAAATTTATTGAGAAGATTTTGAAAGAAGTAAAAGAAAGAGTTTAAAAAAAGACCCGTCCACAAAAGTGGCGGGTTTTTATATAAAAAAATCCCAACGTAAAGTTGGGATAGATTGGGAGATTATATTTGCGTGATAGTCTCCGTATAAATTTTCATAACAATCTCCGCATAAAGTTTTTCGCCGATTTTATCCTTAATCAGTCGGCGATACTTTTTTGAATACAAAAATTGTTTCAACCCTTCCCGGTAAAACTGAGAATGGATAAATTTTTCAACGATTCCTTTTGTGCCCTTAGAAAAAATTTCTCCAAGAGTGGTGTAATTGAATGCTTTTTCCGGAAAAACATCACTGCGATTGGTTTCTACTAATTTGAATAAACACGGAATATCATCTTTGATGATTTCCCAAATTTTTTCTTTTTCTTCATCAGTCATGATTTCAAAGACTGTTCTGTGTGATGTTTGTAATTTAGAAGTAAAAACTGTTTTGTGATCAACAAGCATATCCATACCCATTACGCTCAATTTTGTTTTGTCAGTTAGTTTTTCAGCTGACAAAATCAAATCATTTTTCCATCTGTTTGTATCTTCGATATAACGAAGATCTTGTTCTTTTCTTTCATTCATTTTTTATTCCTCCTAGGAAATTGTTAGTTTTTAAAGAACGTTTGTATCTTGCCTTTTTTATTATAAAATGTCAAGGGTTTGGAAATAAAAAAGTCCTGACTAGGTCAGGATCGTAAAAAATCAAGATTCATTATTCACAAGAGGTGTGAATTTTGCAGCCTCCTCTTTTGTAATTGTTTCCTCTTCTATGTGTCCGCAATGACTACATTCTGTTTTTGTAGTAAAAGTTTTTTCAGAGCCACCCCAATAAAGAGTTTTTTTTGGACAGTTGTTTCTTTGCAATTCTTGCAATTTTTTTCCGGATAACCGCAAGAACACGAATGTTCTTCTGGTCTGGGACCGAACTTCCTATTGTTTTCGTTAGGCATGATTGCATTTTCCATGATTTTTTAATAAAAGGACCAAAAGGAATTTTACAACTATGTAAAATAACTGTCAAATAGTTTTATGTGTATAAAAAAGTCCGCTTTTGGCGGACTTAGGAAGGAAGTCTGAGAAATTAATATACTAATTTTAAAATATATTGTTTGGACTATTAAGTCAATCCATTTCTTTGTTTTTATTAGATAAAAGGCTTTTAGAGACTTTAACCCTTGCTAAACCCGCTCAAAACGTTTAAAATGGCCTTAAATATGACTAAGAAGTATCACATAGTCACTTTCGGCTGTCAGATGAATAAAAACGACTCAGAACGCGCTGGGGCGCTTTTGACGTCTTTGGGGATGAAAGAAACAACTGTTCTGGAAAAAGCGGATTTGGTGTTGGTAAATACTTGTAGTGTGCGTCAAATGGCGGAAGACAGAACCAGCGGGATAAACAGAAAAATTTTGAAATTGAAAAATCAAAAACCGGAACTGGTTTTTGCTGTGACCGGTTGTATGCCCGGACGAGACCAAGATGGACGTTTGCGAAAAAAAATTCCCAGCGCGGATTTATTTTTTCCGATTATTGATTTACCAAGATTGCCAGTTTGGTTGCGTGAACTTCGACCTGGTTGGTTCAAGATAAATTTTGAAGAAGTGGGGGAATATTGGAATATAGATCCCAAAAGAGATTTGGATTATAAAGCTTCTATCACTATTCAAATCGGTTGTAATAATTTTTGTTCATATTGCGTGGTGCCTTACGCCCGCGGTAGAGAAAAAAACAGACCGATAAAAGAAATTTTGGTAGAAATTAAAAAAGCGGTAAAAAATGGCACCAAAGAAATCACTTTGCTCGGTCAAGTGGTAAATAATTATCGCGCGCCTGATCCGGAAAATTATAATAAGAAAAATCCTTTCTATCCGCCGCTTTCAAAAACTGAAAAATTAAAGTATTCTGATTTTGGTGCTTTACTTTGGGAAATAAATAATATACCCGGAGATTTTCGTATTTTTTATACCGCTCCCGATCCGCAATATTTTGATGATTATCAAATCAAAGCTCTAAGCTTGCCTAAAATGGTTAACTACCTTCATTTACCGGTGCAAGCGGGAGACGATGAGATCCTCAAAAAAATGAATCGTAAATATACACGCGAAGAATTTATAAATTTGGTGAAAAAAATTCGCGCGGAAGTTCCGGGTATCGCCATTGGTACGGATATCATCGTTGGATTTTGTAGTGAAAATAAAAAACAATTTGAACAAACAGTGGATTTGTACAAACAATGCGATTTTGATATCGCTTATTTGGCGATGTATAGTCAGCGCAGTGGAACGGTAGCGGCGAAAATTTATAAAGATGATGTGGAAATTACTGAAAAAAAACGCCGTTGGCGCGTCTTGCAGGATTTGATGGAAGAAATAGTTTTGCGTAAAAATCAAAAGTATTTGGGACAAACAGTGGAGGTGTTGGTGGATGAATTCAAAGATGGGGTTTGTACTGGTAATAGCAATGAAATGAAAATGGTACAGTTTTTGGGAAATAAAAAAATGATCGGACAGTTTGTAAAAGTGAAAATAAACTTTGCAGAGAAATGGATATTGAAGGGCGAAAGGATTTTAGATTGATGATTTTAGAATGACAAAACCTCCAACTGTCATCCCCGCGAAGGCGGGGATCCAGGAAAATTAAGATAGCCACTGGATTCCCGCCTTCGCGGGAATGACACCAATAACCCTGTTTTGGCGGGGTTTTATTATTGACTTTTTTGTTTGACCATGTTAATTTTTAAGCAGTTCGTTACCAATTTATTTAAAAGGAGATAAAGATGAAAAAAGTTATTTTAGTTGTTTTTGGCAGTCTGTTGAACAAGGCACTTTATGAAGAAAATTATAAAAACGCCTTGGAAAAGTTGAAGGAAAAATTTTCAGTTGATAAGGCTGAAATTGTATTGTTTGAAGATTGTGATTCCGATATGGGAGTTGAAGCGGGTTTGCTTGGTTTTTTTAGGATGTTAACTGACAATTCCAAAAAGACAGATCCTGACCAGATTATAATTGTATCTACCGGAGACAGAGGGAAAGACGAATCTATTTTGGAATGGTCCAAAAATTTCCCTAAAAATGTTCTTATGGTTTATGGGACAGAAGAAGGCTTTTTCAAGGTAGAAGGATTCAAAAAAATATATTTTGAAGGAGAAGAGCTTATTTTTCCTTCAAAAAAATAGGAAGTTTATCCGCGGTTAAAACCCGCGGTTTTTTATTTATATAGTCGGGGTCACGCTTAGCGTCGGGTTGACAAAACTCGCTTTTTTTGCTATATTATGATGTAATTTAATTATAGTACATTAATAATAAAATAAATGGAGGAGGAAATGAAAAGGGTAATTCTCATTACCTTTTCCGATCCAAAAGATACCTGGAGAAATTTCCGATGGGAAAAATTCATCCGGTATTTTTTGGGAAAAGTGAAAGAAAGGTTTGGAATCAACGAGGATGTGGACTTTATAGTGAAGTACATATCCTCGGATGAATCCAATTCCCAGGCTACCGTAGTGGGAAAGTTTTTTCTTGATAAAAAAGAATTGGCGGAAGTGGCCGGAGTGGTCATTGAAGTCCATAATTCTTTGAAAGCTACCAGAAATATCAGATTTTTGGTAGAAATTTTGAGAGAGGATCTTCCCATAGAATTGTTCTTTTTCGAAAACAAAACCTTACAAATCGTAAAAGATATTGTAGGGGAAAAGTTGATAGGAGAAGATTTATAGCCCCGCACCTGCGGGGATTTTTTATTTTACAACAATATTTTTCACCACTTCTTCAAAAATTTGTTCGGATTTTTCGGGTAAAATGACATTTGGGATAGTTTGGTATTTTTCTTTTTGCATATTAAGATCGGTCAGTTCGGGAACAAAATCTTTTTTCACCACCAAAATTCCATTAGGTGCGGTCAAAAAATATTGATCGTAACCACAACCCTCAACACCTTGGGTGAGTTTATATCCCGCATAATCTCCGATTTTTGTTTTTTCCAAAAACCCTTCACTTTCTTTGATAATTCCATCGGCATCTATATATTCTTTGAGATATTCTCCGCCAAATTTCAAAATCGTTTTATCCATAGTCAGGGTGGTAAAAGAAAATTTAGCCGTAAAATCGTGAAAAGTGGTAGTTGGTAGAGAATCGCCTTTGAAATCGCAAAAATCAGTATGAGAAAAAGTTTCTACGGCATGAAAAAGCGTAATTGCACCGTTTTCATCTTTTACAAACATATTTGCCGGCAAAGGTATTTTCAGATCCGCAGTTTCATAATACTGTTGGTTTGTTATTGGTGTTGCCGGTGTAGGCGTTTTGTTGCCTGAATTAAAACAACCGGTTAGAAAAAACAAAGAAACGATTAACGAATAAAAAAAGATTTTTTGCATAAGAAAGTTATTAAATTAATAATATTTTTATTATAGCCCTTTTACACTTTCTTGACAAAAATTCGGAATAATTTCAAAATAACGAATAGCAGTCCTTTTAAACGGAGGTGGCTATGGCCAGTCGCAGAAAGAAAATTGTCGGTCTTATCAGAGAGATCAAAAGATTCGGGGAAAAATTCGATCCTACCACGCTTTCCGCGTTGGTGGAAGTCTGGTATGATTCGCCAAACATTGATTTGGTCAAAGACCTTATCAATGAGTGCGAGCTTGGCAATGTTATTGATCAGCCCGCTAAACCGGGTAAGCGACCTTTATCGGAAATCCTTCGTGAGCTTCGTGAAGAATTCACCCGGGATTATGTGTAGCCAAACTCTGTTCAAAGCTCCTTATTAAGGAGCTTTTTTTTTGACTAAAAAAACAAACTTGATATAATGAAAATAATATGAAAAACAAACTTCCAAAATTAGTGGTTATTTGCGGACCAACCGCTTCGGGGAAAACCGATTTGGCTATAGATTTAGCCAAAAAATTTAACGGAGAAATTATAAATGCCGATTCCCGACAAATTTACAAAGAAATGAGTATTGCCACGGCTAAGCCGTTACGAGTTGAAAGTCAAAAGTTGAAAGCTGAAAGTTTTAATGAATATGTAGTTGATGGTATTAATCATTATTTGTTGGATATAATAAAGCCGGATGAAAGTTTTACGCTTAGTGATTATAAAGAACAAGCTTTCAAGGCAATAAAAGAAATAATTAAAAAGGATAAAACTCCTTTTTTGGTCGGCGGAACCGGCCTCTATATCAAAGCTATTGTTGATAATTTGGATATTCCCAAAGTCGAACCGAATTTAGCTTTACGTCGCGAATTGGAAAATAAAACTCCGGAAGAAAGATTGTTACTACTCAAAGAAAATGATCCGGAAACTTACGAAAAAATAGATTTACAAAATCCGCGACGGGTTATTCGCGCTTTGGAAGTGGTGCTTTCCACAGGGGAATCTTTTTTGAGCCAACAAAAAAAAGGTAAATCATTATTTAACGCTTTACAGCTTGGAATTAAAATAGACAGAGAATCGCTTTACGATAGGATAAATAGCCGTTGCGAAAGGATGATTGAAACAGGTTTGGTTCAAGAGGCCAAAAAATTGGCACAAAAATATTCTTGGGATTTACCGTCGATGAGCGGAATAGGTTATCGTCAGATGAGAGACTATATCGAAGGAAAAATGAGTTTAGACGAAGCTTTGGATTGGTTGAAACAAGATACTCGACATTATGCCAAGCGTCAAATGACATGGTTTAAAAAAGATGAAAATATTCATTGGGTGGAAAATGAAAAACAAGCGGAAAAAATATTAACCGAATTTTTAAAATGAAATTTTTTGATAAAAAGAAAATTCAAGACATTGTTTTTTTGGGTTTTTCTTTGGCTAGAGCCAATTTTAAATTGAGAACCGAGGGTAAATTCCTCGGAGTTTTATGGTATTTACTCGATCCGTTATTGATGTTTCTGATTTTGTTTTTTGTTTTTCGTAAAAATCTCGGTTCTACTATAGAGTATTTCCCGCTGTATCTTATCTGGGGCTTGATAATATTTAACTTTTTCTCTTTTGCCACTACTCAGGCGGTAAAAGCTGTTTCCGGAAACGGTCCTTTTATCAAATCCATGAAAATAACTTCGGAATCTTTGGTTTTAGCTGTTTTATTACAGACGGCTTTTTCTCATTTTTTTGAATTATTGATTTTTGCTTTATTTCTTATTACTTTTAAAATCTTTGCTTTAAGCATGGTGTTTTATTTACCGGTTTTTTTGTTGTTTTTTATTTTTATTTTGGGTACTTCTTTTATTTTGGCGACATTGGGAGTTTATATAACAGACCTGAGCAATGTTTGGGCGATAATTTCCAGGATATTGTTTTTTGCCACGCCGATTTTTTATATTGTTCCGAATAAAATTTTATTTTTAGCCAATCCGTTAGTGGTTTTTTTGGAAATTAGTCGCAATCTTGTTATTTATCATCATTTTCCCGAACCGATTTTTATTTTTTTGGCTTTTATTTACGCAATTATCGCTTTTGTGGTCGGATTGTTTTTGTTTGAAAAATTTAAAACTAAATTTGCCGAAAATATATGATTATCCAGAATGATGATAAAAAAAGAATCGTTGTTGAAAATATCGGTAAAAAGTTTGATTTGGGAAAACAAAAAAAAGACGGCTTGCTCGGCAGTTTGTTTGGAATTTTGAACCGTAAAGTCGAAAAAAAAGAATTTTGGGCTCTCAAAAACGTAACTTTGGATTTTGAAAACGGTAAAATTTTGGGTATTGTCGGCAGGAACGGATCGGGAAAATCCACCCTTTTACGACTTTTGGCCGGGATTTATTTACCCGATGAAGGTAAATTGGAAATAAACGGACAAGTGTTATATTTGGCCGGTTTCAGTCGCGGTTTAATGCCCAAATTAACCATGCGAGAAAATATCTATCTTATTTGTTCGTTGTTGGGTTTGAACAATAAAGAAATAAAAGAAAGATTTGATGAAATCGTCGATTTTTCCGAACTGAGAGATTATTTAGATACGCAAGTTTTCAAATTTTCTTCCGGTATGACCTCACGATTGAGTTTTTCCGCCACTATCTTCAGTATTACTCATCGTCAACCGGAAATAATTCTGATTGATGAAGCTTTGGAAGCCGGAGCTGATCTGACTTTTCGCAATAAAGCGACTTCCAAAATAGAAGAACTGTTGGCCGGAGGAGCGAACATAGTGATAGTCAGTCATAATTTGGAATTTATAAAAAAATATTGCCATAAGGCGGTTTGGATGGACAAAGGAGTTGTGAAAAAGACAGGCGACCCGGAAGAAGTGATAAACGCTTATATTAAAAACGCCATATGAAAGATTTTTCCAGAATAGTGATTTTGATTTTAGGGATGCACCGTAGCGGGACCTCGGCTTTGTCGGGGGTTTTGAATATCCTGGGTCTGGATTTTGGTGACAAGTTAATGCCGCCGACAAAGGATAATTCAAAAGGTTATTTTGAAAATCAAAATCTGTATTTTATCAACGAAAAAATATTGAAAATTTTAGGTACGACTTGGGACGATATCGGAGAATTTCCGTCTGACTTTTTGAAAAATCCGGAATTGGAACAAATAAGAAAAGAGTTGAAAGAAGTCATAAAAAAGGAGTTAGCGGATAAAAAAATATTCGGCATCAAAGACCCCAGATTATGCCTGCTTCTTCCTTTGTATGAAGAGGTTTTGAAAGATTTTGGTTGCGAAATAAAAACAATAACTGTTTGGCGCAATGAAGTTGAAATAGCGGAATCTCTCCAAAAAAGAGATAGTTTTGATTTTGAAAAATCTATCAAACTTTGTCGAAAATATTGGGATATTTTGGAAAAAAATATTTCGAATAAAGAAAAAATAACTGTAAATTTCGATGAATTATTGAACGATCCGGAAACGATTATTTTCAAAATAAAGAAAAAAATCCCGGAAATTTCCGGTTCTTATGAAGATTGCAAAAATAAGGTAATTGATTTTTTGGAAAAAGACCTCAAACACTACAGAGTACGAACCGTTGATCGTTTGATTTCGTTAATTGAAAAAAATTTGGAAAAAGAACAAAAAAATATTGATTTGAATTCTTTGGTTGTTGAAAGAGAAAAGATGATTATTGAAAAAGAAGCCGCTTTAGAAGAAAAAGATAATGTTATCGCTCGAAAAAATGAAGAAATAATCAGACAAAACGAAATAATTTCAAAAAAAGACAAAGAAATAATTGTTGGGGAAAAAATGCTCGCAAGACAAAAAAAAGAATCCGACAATAAAGATAAGATTATTTTTGAAAAAGAAAAACAGATCGCCGAAATCAAAAGCGGTATTGTTTTCAGAATTTTGGAAAAATGGGATTTGTTTTTAAAAAGAATGTTTAAAAAATACCCCGGTTTTTTGGCGGGATATCGAGGTTTGATTTTGAGATTGAGAGGTCTATTTAAAAGGTGATCAATCTTGCAGTTTTTGTTTGATTTTTTTTACAAAAACAGCAGTATCAAATTTGGATGCTTGCGCCAAGCAAGCATCTTTGTATTTTGAAGGGTCTTTTTCCACCTCATTGACGGCAAAAATTATTTTTTCTTCATTGATATCATCTATGAGTTTTCCGGTAATGTCGTTGATTACCGTTTCTTTGTATCCGCCTTCGTTTGCGGCTATGACCGGTTTTCCGGCGGCCATGGCTTCCAATACGGTCATACCGAAATCTTCATCTCTGGCAGTGGCGATAAAACCTCGGCAACGAGCATAAAGTTCAATCAACTCTTCTCTGGTTGTCCAACTTTTTATCTCTACGTTGTCAGGCTTGTTTTTCAAGATAAAATTCGCATATTGTCTAAAATGTTTTGAATCTTCGTAACTGCCGACGATTATCAGACGTTTATCTGGCATTTTGGCAAAAGCGGCTAATTGCATTTCTATTCTTTTGTGGTTGATTAGTCGATTGACGCTTAACCAAAAATGTCCGTTTTCTGAATATTTGAATTTTTGCGTTTCAATCGGCGGATTGATAACTTCAGCTTCGCGATTGAGAAATTTTTTTACGCGATGGCGCGTATTTTCGGAATTGCAGACTATTTTTTCCGCATGAGCAACATATTTTTTGTTGTAATAACGATTAAAAAAGACCCATAAATCAAAAAAAGGACGCAGCAGAAAAGGAACGGTATTTTTTCTGGTGTATTCGTACAAATCCCAAATTTCTCTGATAGGGGAGTGGACATACCATAAATTAGGTTTATTTTTAACCGCTCCGGACATTGCCCAATCGCCGCAAATTAAGTAATAATCGTATTTTTGTTTTAAATTTAAAAATCGAAAACGCCAAAAAGCAAATTGTTGTCGGAATGGAGCATTAAGTGGAACTTTGCCTATGGAAATAATGTGAATGTCATCAAAACCCATTTTTTTGATTTTTTCTCTGTCAATATTTGTGGTATAAATATCAGCTTTTAATTCTTTGGCCAAAATAAGCGTAACCATTTCGGCTCCGCCTATATTATCCAAAAAATTGTGGAAGATGGCGATTTTCATTAGCGTTCTTTAATACCCAAAATACTGAGCATGAATGAAGAAAAAATTGTTTGAAAACCCAGCGAAGCCAAAGTTAAAGCGATCAAAAGATTTTTAACTTCCTGTAATTGAGTAAAACCTCCGCTCCACCATTTATAAAATATGGAAACAAACACCAATAAACCAGTTATTGCCAAAAATAAACCTATCAAACCGGCTTTTTCAATAGTAAAAATTTTATGTATTTTATCCAAAGTTTTGCTCTGTTCTCCTAAATGGGTTATGGCGTAAGTTTTGGCAAAAACGGCGAAAATAAGAAGCTGATAACCGACTATCAAAAATAAACAGGCAAAAAACATCGGGTGATAATAAAAATTTAAACCGGCAAAAGACAATTTGTTAAAATAAGAAAGCGACATTAATCCTGCGCCGAAAAAAAATAGAAATAGACCCGGAACCAAAAAGAGAAAACCGGGGCTGTATAAGAGCATAAAACGTAGATGTCTCCAGCCGTCGGCGAAAGTTTTTAATTTTGATTTTCCCAAACGAGTGTGATAATCGATAATGACTTCTTTGATATGTAAATCTTTTTTTACAGCTTTGATAATCATCTCCGAAGCGAACTCCATGCCGGCGGTTTTCAGTTTCATTTTTTGCAGAGATTCTTTGGTAAAAGCGCGCATCCCGCAATTTATATCGCCGATTTTACGTCTAAAAAAAAGTCTGAAGATAAAATTTAAAACCGGACTGCCTACATATCGATGGAGCCAGGGCATGGCTCCTTTATCTATTTTGCCTTTCAAACGATTTCCAATGACAAAATCATATCCTTCTTGTAAAAATTTTATAAAATTTGGTATTTCGGCAAAATCATAAGTACCGTCACAATCGGCGATAAAGAAAAAATCACCTTTGGCGGCTTGGAAACCTTCTAAATAAGCTCGGCCGTATCCTTCTTGATCATGTTTGACCAAAATTACGCCAAAATCCAAAGCTATTTTCGGAGAAGAATCCACGGAAGAATCGGAGACAATTATTTCAGCGTTTAATTTTTGTTCAGCTATGATTTTTTGTATCGTTTGTAGACATTTCGGCAAAGCCTCTTCTTCGTTACGACACGGTAGAATCACGCTTATAAGTTTATTGCTCATATATTTGTCTTATAAATTTTGGTTCCGCCGATTTCTTTAAGTAAGGTTCCAAAAACACAACCAAGATTGTTTTTGGTAAGAACATAGTAAACTCGATGTTTTTTAACTATTCTTCTTTTTTCCGCACAGCTTTTGGAAAGATAAAAATTTTCTGCGTCTTTTCTGTTGCCATAAAAAGCTATAGTTCCGACGGTTTCTTGTCCTGAAACAGGGAAAATAGCTGTAGAAATCAGAGGGTTAGCCATAACCGTGCCTCGAGGTAAATCTTTCAAATATTCCAAAACTTTGTAATCGGTTCGGCTAATAACTCGATATAAGTCGGTGTTTTGGGGTAGTTTGTAATAATTTCCATAGAGAAAAAACGGAGTAATCAAACTTATGATCAAAATAAAAAAATTACTCAGATTGGCCCATTGAGGATGTTCGTTAAAGTTTTTTATTTTTATTAACGTATAATAAAAACCGATTGCGCTAAGAATCGGCAAGCTTAACCCCAAATAATACCAATTTCGTTGATATGGGCTAAAAAGAGAAAAACCGGTAAAACGGTATATGAGAATAAGAAGTATGAGATATAGAGACCAAATGAGAAACAAAGAAAACTCTTTTTGTTTTTTTTGTTGAAAAATAAAGTAAATTCCCAAGAAAGCAAATAAATAAACAATGAAGTTGTAAAGTTCAAAAGGGGAGTTCTTTAGTTCCAACACTCCCCATCCATGACTAAAAATCAATTGTCCAAAAATATTTTTAAATGTTTGTAAAATAGATAAATTATGCGTTAGTTTATAAAAAACGAAGCCGACAATCGCCGGTAGAAGAAAAATTGCAAAGAATTTATATTCCTTGATTAAGAATTTATAATTGATTAAAAAATAGATTGATAAAATTGGTAGGGCAAAAAGCACGGAAAGAGGGTGAAACGGTATCAATAAAATCAAAATTAACAATCCCAGAAGCAAGTTTTTTTTGGTTTGTGTTTGTATTCCTTTGTCAAAAAAATAAAAATACCACAAAATAAAAGGTAAAGAAAAAGTCATCGGCGTGAAAAACCAGAGCCCCATTAAATTCGCATTGGTTTTTATGGAACCGAAGAAAAAAAGAGCTAACCAAGCCAACCAGTAATTATTTTCAGTTTTTTTATAAACAATATAAAAGAGAGTGGCGCCGGTAAAAGAGGCCCAGATTGCCGGTAAAAATTTATAACTTAAAACCAGATCCGTAACCAGTGAAATCAAATAAAGAAAAAAATGGAATCCGACTTCCAAACCGCTGTTGGGCCTGTTTGGTTCCAGGGTTAAATAATGATAGTAATTTGTCGGATTTGCCAAACGAATAGCTTCGGTGATGTGGTGCCATTCATCAACATGAAAAGGATACGGATAACTTTTGTGAGGTTGATAAACCAATAAAAAAATAGCCGCCAAACTGACAAAAAGCAAGATTTTTTGATAACGTGAGAACATAAAAATATTGAGAAGCAAAGAGGCCAATAACACCTTTAATTTTAAGTCATTTAGATGTTTGTGTCAAAAAAATACCGCCAAAAGGCGGTATTTTAAATGGGCTTTATTATTCTCCGTAAGGTTCTTCTTGCGTTCCGTCGTTTTCTTCAAAAAGCAGTGTTTCTCCACCCATAAAAGTGATTGGTTGGCCGGTTACGACATCTTCGGCTTTTATTTTGACTTTTGATAGTAGAACCTGCTGAGAAGGATTTTTTTTGTTGACTATTAGAGAAAAAGGTAGAGCCAGAATATCGACACTTTCCGGCATTTCGGCAATGGTCCAAACAATCACCTTATCTTTAGGGTTGTAATTTAGAATTCCCGCAGGTAAGGAAGAGGAGACAAAGGTAATATCGCCGTAAGCTTCGGCTGATAATTCGATATTTTTTAAAGGATGGAAAGTGTTATGGAGTATCCAGGTAAAATTTCTTTGATCCTTGCCGCTACCGTTTTCTCCGACTAAAACTCTTTTTTCAAAACTGAAATCTGAATTCAGGGTGATCTGTATAGGGTTTCCGGAAATAGTTTTTTGAGTTTTGTTTTCATCTGTAAAAGTTATCTCTGTTGCGACGGAAATCATATATTCTTTCAAATCCGAAAGCTCTATTTTGGATCCGTCTTTTATAGGTAATTTAATATCTACATTTATTTCCTGATTAGGTTTTATTTCAGTCAAATCTTTCAATTTATTTTTGTTCCAAGTTATGGTGCCGTTGCGTAAGTTGTCGTTTATTTGTTTGCCGACTATATCTCCGTCTAGCGGATCGGATATTTCCGGCCAATCCATTATGCTTTGTTTTTTGATCGCCGGAGAGTCAAGTTTCAAAAACAGAGAAGCGTTTTTTAAAGAAGCCTTGCCGACATTTTTAAAATTTACGGTTATATTAAGCGGATCTCCGGGTTTGGCACTAAGATCGTTTATGGATCCGTTAATGGCTAAAGTCATCAGGTAAGCGGTGCGAGAAAGAGCTATTTTGTTTTCTGTTTTTCCTATTTGATAAGTTTGTCTGGCGGCCAAAACCGGTAATTCAAGCAAACTTTGAATTTGTTCTTCGGTTTCTATCTCACCGTTAAAACGACCAATTATTTTGAAAGTTTTTGGAAAATAAGAAGTACTGGTAGGTGTTATGACAAAACGATTGTCCTTGTCCAAAGAAGGTGAAGAAGAAATAATAGAAAAATTATCCGGTATTTTCAAAGTTAAATACATTTTTTCCGGCAAATAATCGTTTTTATTTTCTAAGGTATAAGATAATTCCACGTCGGTTCCATAAGCTGCTTTTTCCGGCGCTTTGGAAGTTAAAATAAAAGGGGATAACGACAGATTGGTATTAAATGTCGTTATTTTTTGCATTTGAGAATTTAAATTTCCCGGTTGATAATTGAGAAAAATACGCCAAGAACCCTGTTGATTAAGAGAACCGAAAGTTTTTCCCGCGATGCTTAACTCTAAAACGTCAAAAGGACCGATATCCGGCAATGTCCATTCCGTATTTCCCAAATTTTGCGCTAAAATAGTACTGCTAACAAAAACAAATCCGTCCGGATAATTAGCGTTTAATATAAGATTTTTTAAGGGAACGTCCAATTCGTTTTTTACTATTATTTTATAAATCCCGGATCCGCCAAGTTCTGTTTCCGAAGGACCTTCGATAATAAGAGATATTTTTTCTTCGGAAAATTTTTCTCCCTTGGGAAAATAAAATAATCCGGTCCAAGCAAAAAAGGCCATTATTGAAGTCAAAACCAAGAGAAAAACGGAAAAACGCAAAAGAGGACTTTTGCGACGTTGTTTTATCTCTTTCATGTCTGGAATTTTTCCATCCGGATCCTCGTAAATTTTAGCGATTTTATCAGCTATTTCTTTTTGTTTAGCCTCGCCAATTTCTTTGTCAAAATAATCGGTTCGGCGTTTTTTTGGACGTCGAGCCGCCAAAATATTTTTTTCCTCCGGCATAAAATAATTTGTTAATTGTTTTTTTCCATTATTAAACTCCAAATTTCATCGGTTTTTAAAGATGTCTCCGCTACAAAATGTCCATTAAGAGCTAACCCGCTGTTTAATCCGTCGTTCCAAGTCGATTCCCATCCGGCAGGGTAGATGACTTGAGATTCGAAAGTGCTGCGACAACCTGATTGTTTTTGAACCAAAAGTTGGTATTGAGAAATGTATTTATTTTGCATTAACAAAGAGGATAAACTTTTTTTGTCATCGGTTTTTTCTTTAGAAAAAGCCTTGAAAGGTAATCGATAAATGAATTGAATCGTGTTAACTGCTCCGGGTTCGGTTATGATCCAATTACCGAAAACCGTTTTGTTAAATTCTTTGGTAATACGAGTTCCGGATATTTGATCAAAACCTATTTCTTGTTCCAAGGATAAAAGATCCGTATCTTTAACAGCTCCTTTGGCCGGTGCGCGGAAATATTTTTCATCCGGCCAGGTAAAACCTTGAGCAGAGATCAATTCCGCTCCTTCCGGAACATAAATTCTGATGTAATCAATATTTGTTTGTCCGTAAAATTTTTGACCGGATTGACCTTCATGATTTCGAGTGATAGTTACACTATCGACAATAGACCCGTCTTCTTCAACGAGAGCCTGGTGATAAATTTTTTGTTTTATTTGCGCATCGCTTTTTTGTCCTTGAATATTACTATTGACTACCATCAAATAATCGCGATCATCCGGAGTTTTGATGATTCTTCCTCCCCATCCGAGAGATTCTATGGCTTTTTGCGTGGTTGGAGCGGTAAAATAAGCCTGGATTTCTTTTTGATTCAAAGCTTCGTTAAGATTAAAAAGTAAAGGCAAAGTATTTTCAGGTTTTAAAGATAATAAAGAAGAAAGTATTTGTGGTCCGAGATCGGATAAAACTTGTTTTGGTTTATTAATTTCTTTTTCAGCTCCTTCTTCTACTACTGTTTGCAAAGAAGACAAAGCGTTATTTTTGTCCAAAATCAAATTTCTTTGTTCATCGGAAACAGGTCCGATTAGCGCAAGTAATCTGGTTAACACCGAAGAGTTTATTGCTATCGCTCCATCCAAGGTTATGTTTCTGCTATAACGGTAAAACCAAAGCATTTTTTCCGCGGAAGCTTTAAAATCCGGGAACCAATTGGCATCTTGAAATTCCCATTTTTTGTTGGATAAAAGTAAAGGAGCCGGCGGTTCTACCAAGACACTGAGTTGACCTTGTAAATCATAAGAACCTCCGGATGGTATTTCCAGGTTTTGTATTTTTCCGTCTTTTATTTCCAAGATAGCGAAACTGCCCAAAAATCCTCCGGTACCGCGAAGTTCGGCTTCATTTTGAAAAACCAATAAATAACGACGCAATCCTTGTCCGCCGAAAATTTCATCGATATTTCTTCCAAGTTCGGAAATATTTTTGAGATCGCTTAGCATTCCGCCAAAAAGGGTTTTAAAATCCTTGAAAGAAGTTTGATATTCAAAAGGTAAAACTTCCAATTTTACTTCATTTAAATCTTCAAACGCTTGTTCGTAATTGGGAATGGCAAAATTTAAATGATCGGAAATAACTTTTAGTCGTTGTAAAGGAGTTGAAGAAACATTATTGGCTTCGGATATTCCTTTGATTAGATAAGTATTACCCAAAGCGATTTTTTGTCCGGCGGTGATGAGATTTTGTCGGCTCTGTACTTCTGAACTTACCAAAGGAATACTTTTTACCACAGCTTGCAAGATTTTGTGATTTTGTATTTCTCCTATTGCTTCGTTAAATTTTTGTAAAGCCTCGGTAATTGACCCTTGCGCTGAAGGTAAATCGGCTGAAATTATAGCGGCTGTGGAATCTTGCAAGGCCATAAATCCTTCGGTACTGTTGGCGGTTATTTTTCCGGTACTGGTTTTGATGTTTTGGTAAAATGTTCGAGTTTGCAAAGGTAAAGCCAAAATAATAAGAGCCATCATGGCGCCGGCCAAAGTTTTTCTCCAGTTATTTTGTCGCAAAAATGAATATTTAATCCAATTTTTAGGGATTTTATTTATTTGTTTTTTTGGAGAATTTTGTTTTATTTTTGCATTTTCTCTTTTAATTGAGGCTACCATCTTTTCAAAATCAAGACCGTCGTCGTCTTTTTCAAAAGACGGGCAAACCTCTTCTTTTTCGGGTAAAATAAAATTAGACGTTGTTTTATAAACGGGCGTTACCGAATCTTTTTTTATTTCTTCATAAAATTTTTCCCATTCGTCTTTTTTCGGTTCCGGAGATGCGGTTTCCAAATTTTCCCAGTAATTTCCAGTGTTTTTTAAACTTAACAAGTGAGGGGAGACGGTGTCGGAGTTTTTTTGTTCGGGTTTATGATAGAAAACGCGAATTCTCTTTTCGTCATTTATCAAAGATTTTTCTTTTTGCAAATTCAAAAATTCCGGACAAGTTGCTTTGTTGTGTCCGGGTTTATTGCAAAAATTGCAACGACGAAGTTGAAGTCTTTTTTTAAACATGGAAAAAAATATAATCCGATCGTAATTTCGTATCGTTTCGTAATTCGTACGTGACTATTATACCATTTTTTGGTAAACCGATAAAGTTTTTTCCGTTGTATTTTCTTGGCTATATTTAGCCAAAACAGAAGAGATGTTGTTGATAAGTTCGTGACGTTTTTGTTCGTTTGTTAAAACAAGACAAATTGCCGTATACATATCTTGTTCGTTTTTCGGATCAAAATATAAAGCTGCATTTCCTAAAATTTCCGGTAAACAAGAATTTTTTGAAGAAATAACAGGGATATTGTATTGCATGGCTTCAAGCGGCGGTAAACCAAAACCTTCGTACAAAGATGGAAAAACGTAAGCGATAGCATTTTGATATAAGGAAGATAACTCGCTATCAGGAATAAAATCGGTAAAAATAATATTTTTACAATTTTTAAAAATGTTTGAATTTATCAAACGGTCATAAAAATAATTTTTTTTACCAACTAAAACCAATTGAAAATTTTGGTTTTTTTCTTCAAAAATTTTCCAAGCCCGGACAAGTCGTTCCAAATTTTTATGCGGATATGCTACCCCGACATAAAGTAAATAAGGTTTAGTGATATTATATTTTGCCAATGAAATTTCTTTTTCGTTGTCAGTATTTAATTTTGTCGGAGCCAAATAGGTTACAATGACTTTTTCCGCAGGAACGCTCAATGTTTTGATGATATCTTGTTTGGTAAATTCGCTCGGAGTTATGATTTGCTTGGCTTTTTTGACTGCATAGCGCAGAATAAATTTGTAAGCTATATTTTTTAAAAAATAAGAAAACGGTCCCAGAGTACTGGCTTTGCGGCTCGGATAATGAAGGAGAATTAAATCATGGATTGTAACGATAAAATTTCCACGATAAAAAAAGGGGATATTCCAGTGAGGAAAATGAATAAAATCGCATTTTTCTTTGTTTAAAATTTGCGGTAGTAAAATTTGTTCTTTCCAACCGTACCAAGGGATATCGGCTAAAACTTTTTGAAAGCGAGGATTATCGGGGTTATACTGCTCAAAATTTTCTTTACGCAAAAAAACAACGTAGTCGTTTATTTCGTCGGTTTTTTCCAATCCTGCTATAAGTTGTTGTACGTATCGTCCTAAACCGCCTTGTTTGGGGCCGTAAAGACGAGCGTCAATACCTATTTTCATAGCCTTTATTATAACTCCTAAGATTCAGAAAAGACAAGTTTTGAGTGGTTTTAAAAGATTGCTTGACAATGAAAAAAAACTGTTTTAAAATATTGTCTTCGCTCCTTATCTTTTTCTTAATAATCTTCACAGCCGGAGGAAATCCATGGCATCGGCATCTTTCACACCAACCTTTTTTGAAGGTAAAAGAGGGTGGTCTTACGGTAATCCCAACGGGGTTGTCGAGGACAAAAAAGCTGTATCTTTTTCGAAAGACCCGCCGCCGTGCGGAGAAAAGAGTTTAGACTTTAAACTTTCTTACGAAATGCAACTGGCTATTATCTATGAATGTCTGGTTTGTACCAGGCGAGGTAACCATGAAAAATGCAAGGGTTGCGGTTCGGCTTGTTTGCGCAATCCTCTGCGCACCCAAGAAGAAAAGGGCGTAGCGGAGAAATTTCAAATCCGTTGCGTGCAATAGATTTTCTTTTTTAGGAGGGATTTTCCCTCCTTTTTTATTTCAAAATTTTTAGAAATTCCTTAGCCGCGATATCCCAAGAAAAATTTTGCGATCTTTTTTGACCTGTTTCTTTCAAAGTATTTGATAAATTTTGGTCGTTTAATATTTTGATTAATCCGGCAGTTATTTGTAATGGCCGATTCGGATCTACCAAATAAGCGTTTTCGTCGGTTATTTCCGGAATAGAAGATCTATTACTGGTGATAACCGGTGTTTTGCAATGCATAGCTTCCAAAACCGGAAAACCGAAGCCTTCATAAAAAGAAGGGTAGATAAACGCGGCCGCTTTACGATATATTTCGGGTTTATCTTCGTTTTTTATATATCCTATAAAATTTATTTTTTCTCGCAAAGGAGAGTTTTTTATTTTTTCAAAAACTTTGCTATTTTTCCATCCCGGGGCTCCGACCATGACCAAATGATAGGGAAGTGGAAGTTTGGAATAAGCTTTTTCCCAAGCTTCTATCACACTCAAAATATTTTTTCTCGGCTCGATTGAGCCCAAAAATAAAACATAATTATCAGGCAAGTTATATTTTTTGACATCGTTTGATTTTGAAGTGTGGAAAACGGAAGAAAGTCCGGGGTAAATTGTTTCTATTTTGTTTTTATCAAGCGCATAGATATTTATCAAATCGCGTTTAGTGTTTTTGGACGGAGTCAAAACAACAGAAGCGAGTTGACATTGTTTTTTCGGATTTAATATTTTATGCCATAAAAAATCCTTGTAAGTGAAAAATTCCGGAAATAATTCAAAAGACAAGTCGTGAATTGTTAAAATATATTTTACATTTTTGGTTAGGGCTGTAAAGTTAAGGTTGGGTGAAAAAAAATAATCCAACTTATCCAGTCGGTTTTGTTTGGCGATCATTTTGTCTATTTTTGGCCATGCTAAAAATAACTGAGCCAAATTGAAAAGTTTGTTGGAATATTTTTTAACTACATAGTGAACGTTCGGTTGATCCCAACGAGGAATATTGTTTTCAACGTTTTTATGATTGTTATAAAACAAAAAATATTGATTTTCTTTATCAATTTGGAATATCGCGTTTAAAAGTTCATATGTATATTCGCCGACCCCGGTGCGAATAGGTGACATCAACGGACGGATATCAATACCGATGTTCATATTTAAAGAAGTTTGTCTTGAACCAATCCTTTTTTGAATTCTTCGTATTTATCTTCAATGAATTTTTTTATTTTTTCCTTGAATATTTTTTCATCAAATTTTTCCGCATGCGCGCGAATTTTTCCACTGTCCCAATTCTCAGGATGAAAATTTAAGATAGTATCAAAAAGATTTTCCCAAGTTTGATTTTTTATGAGTATTCCGGTTTCGCCGTCGATAACGGTTTCTTGCGCTCCGCCAACACCATAAGCAATAACCGGTCGTCCCGCAGCCATGCTTTCTATCGCCGTAATACCAAAATCTTCCATTTGCGGATGGATAAAAGCCAGAGATTTACTCATTAATTCCGCTTTTTGTTCTTCGTTAATACGTCCCAAGAATTCAATATTGGTTTTCGCAATTTTTTTGAGATGTTTTAATTCCGGACCGTCACCAAAAATTTTTAGCGGAGTTCCCAGGCGATTAAAAACTTTAACAATTAAATCAAATTTTTTATAGGGCACCAATCGTCCTCCGGCAAGATAATAATTTCCAAGAATAGGAGAAATTTTAAATTGCTCCGTTTCTACTGGCGGATTGATGATTTCAGCCTCGCGTCGGTAATATTTTTGGATACGTTTGGCAACGGTAAAAGAATTGGCGATAAAATCATCAACTCTGTCGGCGCTCATCTTATCCCAAATACGTAAACGGTGAATAAAATTCGGTGAAAAAAGTTTGATGAAAAAATTATAACGAAAGTCATCCAAATATTTATGCGTGTCAGACCATAAAAAACGCGGGGGAGTATGACAATAAGAAATATGCAGAGTATTTGGAGAAGTGATAACGCCTTTGGCAAACAGTGAAGTGGAAGAAATGACCACGTCAAAATTTTTCAAGTCATGTTTTTCCGTGGCAATAGGCATCAAAGGCAGATACCATTGATAACGAGAATTTACAAAAGGGAAATTTTTCAAAAAACTTTCTTTTATTTGATCTTTTTTGAATTGGTCCAATTTTTTTTCATCATGAAATAAAACAAAAATTGGCGCCTCCGGCCAAATTTGGTGGAGGGACCATAATACTTTTTCCGCCCCTCCGTCTTGCGCTAAATAATCATGGACCAATGCAATTTTCATATTTTATTTCGCTCCTTTTCTACTCAAAACCACAAATGGTGTTTTAAAGAGAATTATCAAGTCCAAAAGTAATCTCCAGTTTTCAATATAAAAAGTATCCAAACGCACTTCGTCTTCAAAACTCAAATCACTGCGTCCGGAAATTTGGGCCAAACCGGTGATACCCGGCTTGATAGCCAATACGATTTTGTGATGTTTTTTGTATTTTTCCACTTCGCGGGGTTGATGAGGTCGTGGTCCGACTAAACTCATATTGCCGATGAAAACGTTAAAAAATTGCGGAAATTCGTCCAAGCTCCAGCGGCGAATAAAACGGCCAAAAGGAGTAACACGCGGATCATTGGCTATTTTGTAAACCGGACCTTTTTTTATGCTCAATTCTTTTATCAATTCTTTTTCTTTTTCCAAAGCTTCTTGACCTTGAGCCCCAAATTGCGCGCCGGTGCAGTATTTTTGATACATGGAACGAAACTTATATGTAAAAAAGTTTTTACCATTTTGCCCGACACGTTCATTTTTGTAAACTACCGGTCTGCCGGTTTCTATCAAAATTATCAAAGAAACTAGTAAATAAACAGGTGAAGATAAAATTATCAAAATAAAACTTCCGATAATATCCATTATCCTTTTGAAAATTCTACCCCAAGCGGATAATTTTGTTCGTTTTAACTCTATTATCGGAATATCGTCTATTGTACTAACGGAAATATTGGTGGTGATGGTATCAAGTAGGTCGGCGGAATATTTGAAAGATAAGTGGTTTTCATTGGCAAAATCAATAGCGGAGAGAGCTTCGTCTTGATTGGCTTTTGGATCGGCAAAAATAATATCATCGGGTTTTAATTTTTTAATTTGCACGGCGATTTGTTCGTTGAAGGTGTCAAAATTGCCTACTATTTTATAACCAAGGGCCGGACGATTATTGATATTATCTATAATACGTGAAGCTATATTTTGTGAACCTATAACAATGGTTTTGCGCAAACCGAATCCTTTGCTATAGAGAAAAATTTTTATTCCGCGAATTATTGCTCTGATAAAAACTACATAAAAGAACGCTAAAATCCAACCCATCAACACTAAAAAGCGAGAATCAAATTTTTGCAAAGTAAAAAAAACATAAATCGTGATACCGGCAAAACCGGTGGCGCAAGCGAAAAAGATACGGTTGATATCTTTCAATATTCGACGATTAAGGTCAGTGTTGTAAAGTCCGGAAAAAGCGAAAATAACTACCCAAACCGCGGCTACAAAGAGCACTATGGGCCAATAATTTTGCCAAGATAAATTAAACATTATCGGACGGATACTTTTGACAAATTCGGTATAGCGTAAACTGTAAGCGGAAAATCCGGCCAAAACAATCATGAGATAATCTAGGGGAAGTTGAAGAAAAGTGAAAAAAAGTTCAAAACGTTTCATAAGCTAAATGAGTGAATAAAATGTTTATTTATAAATATTTTTGAGCGAATGAGCCTATATCATTGCGAAGCAAGCGATATATAGAAGTATGGAAAAGATTAATTGAAATTATTGTTATTTTATTATAGATTTGGGTTTTAGTCAAAGAGAAAAGGGGCTTATCTCAAAACTCAAGTGTCAAAGCTCAAAGCCACAGTTCAAAACCTTAAAACTTGTCCAGCCCTGACATTTAAGGCTGTAGTTTTGACTTTTGCGTTTTGAGATTTGAGTTTTTTATGCTATTTTTAGCCAAAAAATGTCGTCATACCCTTGACAAAATCCTTAAAATGTGCTACACTGGTAAGGTTCAAAGCGGATGGTCGCTCCAGTCGGAATACGACTAGAGAGGAAAGTCCGAACGCCTCTATCAAGTAAACAATTATAGACAGGCTGTAAATCAAGTTTTTCTTGGTAAACAGAGGTCTCGTTTACTTGCAAGGTAAGGGGTAGCGGGTAATACCCGCCGTTGCATTGGTAACAATGCAAAAGGGAAAGTGGCACAGAGACTATACTAACGAGCTGCGCAAGCAGCGAGTTATCCCGCCCTTCGTTGTTCTTAGTATTATGTATTTCATTTACATTCTCCAAAGTTTACAATTTTCAAATAAAATTTATATTGGCTTTACTCAGCACAGTCCTGATAAAAGACTTGATGAGCATAACTCAGGAAGTACTGATTATACAAAGCAATATAAACCTTGGAAATTGATCTATTATGAAGCTTTTGCTGATAAACAAGATGCTCTTGATAGAGAAAAAGCTCTAAAACAATATGGTGGAGCTTGGAGAAAGGTTAAAGATAGATTAGGGAATACATTAGGAACAAAGAAGGGCGGGATTGACTCGGAAAATTAAATTTTCCTCGCCAAAGGTGAAAAGTGTGTGAAAGTCTTATATATGGGCTATCATACTCGATTGGCAGTAATGCCAAAGACGTGCCAAACCCTGCCTGGCGCAAGAGCAATGTTTTCCGACTTGTCGGAATTCAGAAAGTTAGCTCGCAAAGATCGGCACAGCGATGTGTCCGACCAGATAAATGACCATCTCTCCAGTGTCTTTTACTAGACAACGGACAGACGAAATTCGGCTTATAGCTTTGGATGAAAATATAACAAAAACACCCGACAATGGGTGTTTTTGTTGTTTTAGAGCGTGCCCACGTGTCATTCTGAGCGCAGCGAAGAATCCCTTATAGTTAAACTTATTTTCCAAAGCACTGTTTAAGAGATCCTTCGTTTCACTCAGGATGACCATAATTAAATGCTCGATTTCGTTTGACAAAAAGTAAATGGGGGGGGGTAGAATATAGGATATTATTAAATAACTAATTTAACTTTAAATATATGGTAGAGAGAAAACCAGGTTTTGAGCCAGGGAAAGCTACGGAAAAAGAAATTGATTCTAAAAGAGAAGAGGAAAGAAAAAAAGAATTATTAAAACAGCTTGCAGAAGAAATGCAAAGTTTTTTTGAAGAGGAAGAACCTTTGGCAGACGAATTTTATCAAGGAGAAAATGATCTTGTTAAAAATGATGGTAAATTAGATAAAAATGCCAAAGATAAATTAATTAAAATTGCAAAATTAGCGGAAAAGTTAGGATTGCCATGTTTTCGTACTGGAATCAGAGATAGACGAGATGAAGATTTAAGTAAAAATTCTATTGAAGTAATTAATGATAAAATTAAATTTAAAAATGAATTTACAAACAGACAAGATTCAGAAGGATTTCCTATTTCATTGAAAGAACAGGAAGTCATTGTTAATGAAGAAGAAAGATCTTTTATTCCTTTTATTGAATGGAACAAAGAAGACGTAGATGCTCTCGGTGGATATATGGAAGAGTCAGGTAGTTTAAAAGTGTATTTTTCTCCCAAAGATATTATCCAAGTTGGTGATTATTACATATCCGAAAGTCATCAGGAAACTATAAATATAGCAGAGATGTTGAATCAAGATGTAGAATTTTCTAAGTTTATAAATAATTTACGAGCAACTAAAGTAAATTATTTTGGCAGAATTTTAACAGATAAAGAATTTAAAGAACAAGAAGAAAAAGTAAAAAATTAAAAAGATTTGTGTATTAAAAAACTTCGTCCGCCAGTTGGTGGACGAAGTTTTTTATTTGTTTTAGGTGTTTTTGTCATCCTGAGTCGTAGACGAAGGATCTGCAAGTAAAATAATTGCTTATTGCAGACCTGCCTGCCGGCAGGCAGGTTTTTCTCCGCCTGAGGCGGATCAGAATGACAGTAACTTGAAGACCGATTTCGTTTGACAAAAAGTTACAGGGAGCTGTAAAATATAAACAGTTTTTAAATTATTTTAATCATTAAAAATATGGAGGAAAATAGAAGTTTTATCCTTTCAGTCGTGGCAATATTATGTTTTGTTATAATTGCCGGAGTTTTATTTATACAAAATAACAGCTTATCAAAGCAAATTAGTTTAGGATTGCAAACTTTGGCGGTAAATCAACAAAATGATATTACTGCGGTTAATAATAAAATAAATAGTTTGGAAGAAAAAATAAATTTACCTGCAGAAAAAGTGATTGCTACAACAACAAAAGAAAATTCTCAAGTGTTGTATGAAAATACAAAGTATGGATTTAGAGTTGTAGTAACAGATAAATGTTCGAAAGGGTACTTTTCTGTTAAAGAGACAAAAAATCATGATGAACTTGACCTTGAACTTTCTGTATCTGTTCCTGGAGACAAAGATTGGGGTGGACCCTGGTTTAGCTGGGGTATTATTTCTGTAGATGGTTATAATAAAATGGAAGCCGATGAAATTAGAGATAAACCTAGCATTGAGCTAACATTAAAAAACGATTATTTAGTAGTTTGGTATTCACCACAAGATGGACCGACTAGACCGGAGGGATGTTTCTTGGATATAGAAAAAATATAATTGAATTTATGAATTAAAAAACTTCGCTTAATCGGCGAAGTTTTTTGTTAGTGTAATTTATTGGTTACGGAATTCCTTCCGTCAACCGGCGGATTTGCGGGAATGGCAGTAACCTGTAGTCCGAAGACCGATTTCGTTTGACAAAAAGTTATAGGGGGGGGGTAGAATATAGGGTGTTATTAATTAATTTAACTTTAAATATATGGGAGAAAAAGGACATAATCCAGAATTACAAAACCAAGTAGAAGAAAAAGTTACAAAAGAACTATTAAAACAGTTTACAAAAGAAATGCAAAATTTATTTGAAAAAGACGAACCTTTGGAAGACGAATTCTATAAAGGAAAAGATAATTTTGTTAAAAATAGTGGTGAATTAGATAAAAATACCAAAGATAAATTAATTAAAATTGCAAAATTAGCAGAAAAGTTGGAATTGCCATGTTTTCGTACTGGAATTAGAGATGTACAGGATGAAGATTTAAGTAAAAAGTCTATTGAAATAATCAGTAATATAATTAAATTTAAAGATGAATTTACAAGTAGACAAGATTTGAATACTGGGTTACCTCTTTTAGCTGAAGAGCAGAAAGTTATTACTAAGGAAGAAGAAAAAACTTTCACTCCTTTTATTGAATGGCACGAGGAAAAGAAAGATATTTTTGATGGTATGGAAAATTCCGGTAGTTTAAAAGTGTATCTTTCTCCTAAAGAGTTTGTTCAGGTTGGTAATTATTACACAGCTGAAAGTGAACGAAATATTATAAATATAGCAGAAGCTTTTGATAAGGGCGTAGAATTTTCTAAATTCATAAATAATTTACGAGAAAATAAAGTAAATTATCTTGGCAGAATCTTAACAGAAAAAGAATTTAAAGAACAAGAAGAAAATGTGGAAAATTAAATAGAATTGTTTATTTAAAAAATTTCGCTTAATCAGCGAAATTTTTTTGTTTGTTTTATTTTAGCTTTACAGCTTTATTGCTTACAAGCTTATTAGCTAATTTTATACTTCAATCACCACCGGCAACACCATTGGTCGTTTCTCTGTTTTTGAATACAGAAACTGCCCTACATAATCGCGAATCTTATTGCGAATAGTATTAGTGTCAGCCCAAGAAAGAGGATCGGAATCAATAACCATCTTTTTTACGCGATGGCGTAGATCCTCAATCATTTCTTTGTTTTCTTTGAGAAAGACAAAACCGCGAGAAATAATATCCGGATTTTGAATGAGTTTTCCGGTTTTACTATCAACTGTCGCAATGACTACTATCATACCGTCCTCGGCCAATACTTGGCGATCGCGAAGAACGATATTGGTTTCATCAGATACTCCGAGTCCGTCTACGAATACATAATCGGCATTGATTTTTTCTTTAGTTAGTTTTCCAGTACCCGCAGAGAATTCCATCACTTGTCCGTTATCGGCAATAAAGCAGTTCTCTTTGGGAAAACCCATAGACATGGCTACGCGAGCGTTGTAATGAAGCAAGAAATGATTGCCTTCAATCGGTACAAAGTATTTGGGATTAAGTAAACGAATCATCAATTTTACATCATCAGCTTTAGCGTGGCCACCGGCGTGAACGTCCATCATTTGATAATGGATAACTTCCGCGCCCTTGCGGAAAAGTGTATCTTTGAGACGTTGGACAGTGCGTTCATTACCTGGAATAACCGAAGAAGAAAATACTACCGTATCTCCGGGAACAAGTTTTACCGACATGTGTTCGCCGTTGGCAATACGCATGAGAGATGCATTTTTTTCTCCTTGCGCTCCGGTACAGATAATCACCACTTTTTCATTTGGATAATTATTTACATGACGCAAATCGATGAGAGTTTTTGGAGAAAATTTCATGTAGCCGAGTTGTTTGGCGATTTCCACATTACTTTTCATAGAAAAACCGTCAAGCGCTATTACCTTGCCGTGACGTTCGCAAGTTTCCACGATTTGTTTGATACGAGAAAGTAAAGAAGCAAAAGTTCCGATAATGATACGGCCTGGTGCTTTAGAAATTATTTCATCCAGATTGGTACTGATTTCAGATTCGGACATTTGATGACCCGGTTGTGAAGCATTGGTAGAATCGGAAAGTAAGGCCAATACTCCTTCACTACCGATGCGAGCGATACGTTGCAAATCGGCCGGTTTTTCTCCTGTTGGTTGATAATCAAATTTCCAATCGCCAGTATGAACGATATTTCCTTCCGGAGTTTTAATCACAATACCCATAGTATCGGGAATGTTATGATTCAAATGAAAAAATTCCAATTCAAATTTTCCCAAACGTAATTTATCGTCAATATTGATATTGTGAATATTAAGAGGTTTGAGATTTTTATAATCATCTTGACGTTTTTTGATAATGGCATTGGTAAGCGGTAAACCGAAAATAGGCGGATAACCGAGTAACGGGATAAGATGAGGGATACCCCCGATATGATCGTAGTGAGCATGTGTAATAATCACGCCTTTGATTTTTTTCTCTTTGCCTTTAAGGTAAGACATGTTGGGAATTATATAATCAATACCTGGCATGTCTTCTTCCGGAAATTGTAGCCCCATATCTATGATGATAATATCATCGCCGTATTCAAGCAAAGTGCAGTTACGACCGACTTCTTCAAGTCCGCCAAGTACGGCAATACGAAGTTTTGGATTTTCTGCGCGAAAACGCGCAAAAGAAGGACGAGCCGTTTGATTGTAATGCGGATTTCGTCCGGCTGAGTTGCGACGAAAATACCTTTGGCCGCCATTTTGCGGAGTTCCGGGCTTTGTCGCTGATTGTGGATTTTTGTTAAAAATCATAAAATAAAAAGTTTTTTAATTAATTAAATAAAACATTCAAAACAGTTTAGTGAAGTCTGTTTTGAGTAATAATTTTTGATAAAGAAGTTTGGACGTACGCGCCCGCCTGCCTAATGCCTAGTGCCGATGGCGGGATTCGAACCCGCAAGTCTTTCAACACATGCTTCTGAAGCATGCGTGTCTACCAATTTCACCACATCGGCATTAGGCACTAGGCGGGCAGGTATACCTTTTTCCGCCACTCGTCCAAAGTTTAATTGGTTATTTCCACTGTTTTGCCGTCTTTATATACCATTTATTCAAAGAAGAAAATCGATCCGAAGGTATCGCTATAGAACCTACGGAAACACCTTTGATGTTAGCATCGATAGCATAAGCATAAACCGGAGTATACAAGAAAATTGCAGGAATTTTTTTTGCTAAAACATCTTGAAATTTTTTATAGTTTTCCGTTCTTTTTGTTATATCATCGCTGGCGCGGGCGTCTTCAAGCAGTTTGTCGGCATCTTTATCTACGAAAAGAGATAAATTTAAACCTGGAAATTGGGTTTGACTGGAGTGCCAAAAAGCGTAAGGATCAGGATCATTACCTAGTACTTCTCCAAACAGTAAAACGGAATAATTTCTATCGCGAATATTTTCTTTGACTAACTGTTTGCCATCAATCAACTCAACGAAAGTTTGAATTCCTATATTTTTCCAAAAATCGGCTATAGCATTGGCGACAGCTGTATATTCTGGCGTGTCTGCGGTGGTAATGGTTAAAGAAAGAATATTATCGTTTTTATCTTTACGATAAAAAGATTGTTTTAAATCTGTTTCTTTGGTTAGGCGTTCTTGTGTTTCTTTTTCCAAGTCAATATCCGGAGAAGTGCTGGCAGTGGAGCTGTTTATTTGGTATTTATCTTTTAATTCTTTGATAATTTGTTCTTTTCGTATTTCCAAAAATCTTGTTTGATCTATTCTGCTCCAACTTTTATCCAAAAGATTGTTGGCTTCCTCTGTGTTAAAAACAGTTTTTTTGATATCCGGATAATAGCCGATTTCATTTTTTAAAATCGGACCGTGAACAATCTGACCGTTGTTTTTCAAAATATTTTCCAAAATGAATTTTTTATCTATACTCATAGCCAAACAAGAACGCAAAACCTCATCCTTGAGCACCTTATCTTTGTTTTGATTGAAAAATAAAGCCGTATATTGTGGTAATTGTAAATCGTAAAGGTTGATATTTTTACTAACGGTTTTTTCTCTTGAAGTGTTTGGTATAAAACCAAGACCGTTAATGGTTTGGTTTCGCAAGTCTGTCAAAGCTTGTTCAAAATCATCGTAAAATTTGAAAGTTATGGTTTGCAGATAAGGCTTTTCTCCAAAATATTTTTCATTTTTCTCTATGATGTATGTCTGGATATTATTGGTATTTCCGTCTTTTATTAATTTAAAAAATTTATAAGGTCCGGATGCAACTATCGGTTGCAGATTATCTTTAGCTAAACGAATATTGGCCGGATTCATCTGTCCGAAAACATGTTCGGGAATCAACCCTAAAACCAAACTGTTCAAAAAAGGAGCAAAAGGTTCTTTTAAGGTTAGGGAAACACTGGTTTCGTTTAGTTTATCAACAACAACTCCTTGAAAAGAATTATAAAAAGGGCTGCCGACTTCAGGATTTTGTATGGTGTCAAAAGTAAAAGCCAAATCATCGGCGGTTATTTTTTCGCCATCGCTCCAGTAAATATCTTCTCTCAGTTTAAGAGTATAAGTTTTTTTATCTTCACTTATTTGATAACTTTCGACTAAGTCGGGTTTTATCTGACGATTTTCATCGTGTTTAAAAAGTTTGGCATAGAGCAAGGAAGAGATGTCTCCATCCACATCATTAACGCTTTCAAAAATAGGATTTATTAATTTCGGCGAGCCTATCAAGCCTTCAGTGTATTCTCCGCCGTCAGTCGGCAAAACCGCCAAATGTGAAAAAACGAAAAAAGATAACCATATTAAACCGGTTATTAAAGCCAAAAGAAGAGAAGACCAAAAAACAGTCCTTTCTTTACGGTTAAAAAATCGGAAAAGATATCTTAATTGGGACCAAGAAGGTAAACTTTTTTTATTGAGTTTTTTGACCAGCTGTTGATCAAAATTTTTTACCAAAACCTTAGCCTCCTTTTTGGTGAATTTAAAAAAGTCCGGTAAAGACATTTTCGGTGTTGTTAAAAAAGAGAAACGGGTTTAATAAAAATTATTAAGCCCAAAATAATCTGGCAAAAGAAATGCCGAAGAAGAGTATGGAAATAACGATAGTAGCGTAAAAAAGAATTTTATCAATTCCGCGTTTGGTACTGTAAACATTAGAAGATCCGCCAAAAACTCCGGATAGACCGGTGCCTTTTTGTTGCAAAAGGATGATAACAATCAAAATTATGGCTAAAACAAGCTGAATTATGTTCAAAATTAGAGTTTTCATAGAAGAATAAGAAAATTAGTATCTTTACAGATTTTAGCATGTTTTTATTTTTTTGTCAATCAGTAAGTAATTCTTCGGTCTGTATATTTTATTGGTTATGGCTTGCCTCTTGATCAACTTGGGATTTTGTGGTAGGATAAAACCATAATATTTTTTATGGAAAATTTCCAATTTTTAGCCAAAAAAAGCTGGTATAAACAATGGTGGGGAGTTGCTTTAATAGCAGTTTCTTGCATTTTATTGTCTTTTGTTATCGCTCTTAGCTTGTTAACTTGGCGATATCATAATTTGATAAAACAAGGATATGGTGAAGAATTGCGAAAAAATATTTATGGCGAAACCCAGGTTGATCAGAAGGTTTTAGCGGCCCGAGCCGAACTGGAAGGTGTTGATAGGCCTTTTTTGGGAAATAAAGACGCTTCGTTGGTAATAGTGGAGTTTATAGATTTTAAATGTCCGATTTGCAAGGAACAAGACACTATTATTCGCCAAGCTATCGGCAAAAATGGTCAAAACATCAAATTGATAATAAGAAATTTTCCTATAGAAACTTCTCATCCCGGCGCTTCCAAACTTTCAGAAATGGCTTATTGCGCTTTTGAGCAAGGACTTTATTGGCCGGCTCATGACTATCTTTTTGCGCAACAAGATAATCTAACTCAAAATTTAACCGCAGAAAACATTAACGCTTTTGCTTCCGAAATAGGACTTGATAGTAAAAAATTTAATTCTTGTTTGGTTGGTGATAAAACTAAAACGGAAGTAAATCGCGATTATGCCACCGGTTATAAATACGGTATTAACGGAACGCCAACTTTTTTTATAAATAGTTATAAAATTCCGGGTAATATACCTTTGTCGACTTGGGAAGAAATAATTTCCAAAGCTTTAAACCCTTAATTTCGGGTAATTATGTTTAAAAAAATATTTTTGTTTTCGTTTCTAACTCTTTTTTTGGCGGGAGTTTTTTTGTTTACAGATACGGCTGTTTCAATTACTGATGCAAAGAATAATCCCGTTTGTTGGACTAAAACAAACTGTATAAAAGAAAGACAAAAAAATAATTGGCCGGGAGAAGGTTTTATTATTGATGAAGAAAATTGTCCGGGTTATGCAAAAGATGGTGATGAAAATTCTAAATTTGGTAAATGTTTAGCCGGAAGTATTACAACCACTCAAGTTTCTTTTGGCGGAAATATTAAATTTTCCAATATTGGAGATTATATCAAAACTATTTATAATTATGCTCTGGTAATTTTAGGAATTTTGGCCGCGGTAATGATTATCGTTGCTGGCATTCAATATGTAGGTTCAGCCGGAAGTCAAGAAATGATAGGAAGCGCCAAAAAGAAAATAGTAGGAGCTGTTATAGGTTTGGCTTTGGCTTATATGTCATATACGGTTTTAGGCATGATTAATCCCAATACTATAAATTTGCGATTGCCACAGGTTTATATGATAAGACCTTCTGTAATAGTCGTTGAACCGGGAGAATTTTGCGATGCCTCTTCAGGTTCGGAGAGTTCCGTAGCTTGTGAAAATAATAGCCAAGGTGATGTTAAATTTTTCTGTACTGCTATGGGTGTTGCAAGTTGCGGTATTGGAGACGAGAGAAGTTGTCCTTGCGCTAAAGCTGCCGAGTTAATAGGCGAAACAGTGGCTTTTTTGGCAACCGGAGGAAGTGGTGTGATTGAGGGTGCGGCCGGAGTGGTAGCAAGAAAATCTTTGTCTCAAGCTTTAAAAATATCTTCGCAGCAGATTTCTGTAAAAGGCGTGTTAGAAAACAAATCAGTTCAGACGACGTTGTTTGATTTGGTCAATCAATCTATTGCCGAACAAACCGGAAGACAAATTGCTAAAGAGGTGGTGGAAACATCGGTTTCTGAAGCTGTAAAAAGCAATGCTTTGGTTGAAGCTTTTAAAACAGGAGGTAAATGGTTTTGGACAGGAGGGAAAATGACTTGGGATGGTGTGAAATGGGTTGCGACAAATAAAGCAAAGTCTGCAGCCGTGATTGCAGCCGGTGGCACCAGTGTTTATGCTGGAGATTTGGTTGTTGATGCTGTGGATGCAGCCATATCTAGTAAAAAAATTATTCCCGGCAAATGCACAGCGATGTCTTTGAAGGAAGGAGAACTTTGTGATATGGATAAAAATCCTTGTGCCGAAGGTAAATGTATAGCTTTTCCCGGATTGGGAGGAATTCAATGCTGGAGCGGTAATAGTCAAATAGGAGTTTGTAGTTCCGGTAAAGTTAATTCTTTTTGTAATGGCGATTCTGATTGTAGTGAAAAAGCTCCAAAATGTGTTAATTTTACAAGTATCGGAGGAAATGAAATCAAAGCTTGTACAGATGGTTCTTTTACAGCGCCTTGTTCGGAAAATTCTGATTGTAAATCGGGACAATGTGGTAATTATGGTTACTGTGTTAATGCCGGAGGTGTTGAAAAAAAAGAAGGTGAAATTTGCAATTTAAATGATGAATGTAATACTGGTTTAGCTTGTTTTACCTCCGCTCTCACTTCCGTTTCTTTTAATACGGTTAGTGGAAAATTGGATTTTGACTGTGATTATAAGATGATAGATCAGGTGTTTTTAAAATCAAGTATTGCCACCCAAAATACGGGAGAGTGGTCTTTGACAGATAACAATTATTCCATTCAAGGTGTTTGTATAAAACAAAATAAAGAAAAAATAAACGATTATAAAAATGATTTTAAAACGGTTTGGAAATCTAACGATGTCAATATGGAGGATATATTCATAACCTGTCCTAAAACAGAATAAATTTTTATGCAAGAAATGATAAAAATAAGGGGAGCGAGAGTACACAATCTCAAAAATATTTCGGTAAATATTCCGAAAAATAAAATGGTGGTAATAACCGGCTTGTCAGGTTCGGGAAAATCCAGTTTGGCTTTTGATACCATTTATGCCGAAGGACAACGTCGTTATGCGGAAAGTTTGTCTTCTTATGCGCGTCAATTTATGGAAGTGCGCGATAAACCCGATATTGACGGTGTAGAAGGTCTTTCACCGACTATCGCCATAGATCAACGTATCAATACCCAAAATCCGCGCTCTACCGTCGGGACTGTTACTGAGGTTTATGATTTTATGAGGTTATTGTTTGCTCGCGCAGGTAAACAATATTGTCCGGATTGTGAAGAAGAAGTTATCTCTTATTCATATGGAGAAATCGTAGAAATGGTACGCGAGTTGGGTAGAAAAAATAAAGAAATTTTAATTCTTTCTCCTTTGATTCGCAATGATATTGTGGAGCAGCCGCGAGTTTTATTGGAAAAAGTTGAACAATCGGGTTTTGATCATGTGAGAGTTAACGGTAAAGTAATGAAAATAAATGAATTGGCGACATTGGCTTTTGATCCGAAAAAAAATTTCCAAATAGAATTACTTATCGGAAGGATAACAGATATTAAAAGACAAGATCCTACAAAATGGGTTGAAACGGCTTTAGATTTAAGCAATGGCTTGATTTATATAGGTACGGATCAAGGGGATAAAATGTTTTCAACAGTCGGACTTTGTATGAAATGCGGAAGAATCATGCCTGATCTTGATATACGTAATTTCAGTTTCAACAGTCCTTTTGGGGCTTGTCCTCGTTGTACCGGTCTTGGTATAACCATGGAAGTAGATCCCGCTTTGGTGATACCTAACCCGCGACTTTCTTTGCTTGAAGGAGCTATTCAACCTTGGACACGTATAACCGGAAATCAAACATATTACCAAAAGATACTCAAGGCCTTGGCTGATAGGCATGGTTTTTCGTTGGAAGTTCCGGTTTCCGGTTTTTCCGACAAAATAATGAATTTGATTTTGAAAGGTACAGGTAAAGAACTTTATGAAGTTGAAGGTAAAAAAATCGTTTTCCCCGGAGTCATGGAAGATCTCAGACAAAGACATCTTCAGACGGATTCCGATTATATTCGTAAAGAAATAGAACAATACATGAAAGAGCAGGTTTGCTCAATGTGTGAAGGTAAAAAATTAAAAAAAGAATCCTTATCGGTAAAATTTGAAGATCGCAATATCGCTGATTTATCGGAAATGAATATTGAAGACAGTGTGATTTTTTTCAAAAATCTTTTGAAGAAAGCCGGATTGCCGAAAAAAAATATAGTAGAGCCGATAGTTAAAGAAATTTTGACGCGTTTGGAAAACTTGTCTCGCGTAGGTTTGAATTATTTGAATCTTACCAGATCGATGAACACTCTTTCCGGTGGAGAAGCGACACGTGTTCGTTTGGCTACGCAGTTGTCTTCCGGTTTAACCGGTGTGGTTTATGTGCTGGATGAACCTTCTGTCGGTTTACACGCCAGAGATAACCAAAAATTGATAGACACTTTGAAATATTTACGAGATCTTGGTAATACGGTTATAGTGGTGGAACATGATGCAGCTATCATGAAAGAAGCTGATTATTTGATAGATGTCGGTCCGGGAGCCGGAGTTTATGGCGGACAAATAATTGCAGCCGGAACTTTACCGGAGATCAAAAAAGCAAAGAATTCATTAACTGCAGATTATTTATTTGGAAGAGCTAGTGTTTCTGACGATTTTGAGAATGATTTGCGTGAGAAAAAAGACACCAAAAAAACAGCGGAGAAAAAGATTAGTATTATCGGTGCTGAAGGTTTTAATTTGAAAAAAATAAACGTGGACATCCCGCTTTCTAAATTGGTTTGCGTCACCGGTGTGTCCGGTTCCGGTAAATCAACGTTAGTCGTGGATATTTTGGGAAAATATTTATCCAAATATTTTTACCGCGCCAAAGACGAGCCCGGAAAACATAAAGAAATCAAAGGAGTCGACAATATAGATAAAGTTATAGCTATTGATCAAAGTCCGATAGGTAGAACCCCGCGCAGTAATCCGGCCACCTATACCGGGATATTTACATTGATTAGAGATTTATATTCTTCTTTGCCGGAAAGCCGTATGCGACGTTATGATGCTGGAAAATTTAGTTTTAATGTCAAAGGCGGAGGACGTTGTGAAACTTGCGCCGGAGAAGGATATATCCGAATTCCAATGCAATTTTTAGCCGATGTTTTTGTGACTTGCAATGACTGTAACGGTTCTCGATATAATCAGGAAGCGCTTGAAATTCATTATAAAGGAAAAAATATTGCCGAAGTTTTGAAAATGACCGTGGAAGAAGCTTACAAGTTTTTTGTGGATCAAAGACAAATAGCCGATAAATTAAACGTTTTACGTCAAGTTGGATTGGGTTATTTGGAGCTTGGTCAGCCGGCCACCACACTCTCGGGCGGTGAAGCGCAAAGAATAAAATTGGCAACCGAATTGGCGCGCGCTTCCACAGGGAAAACTCTTTATATTTTAGATGAACCGACTACAGGCTTGCATTTTGAAGATATAAAAAGATTATTATTAGTCTTGAAACAATTGGTGGAAAAAGGTAATACTATTTTGATAATTGAACATAATTTGGATGTTATTAAAAACTCCGATTGGGTAATAGAATTGGGCCCGGAAGGCGGAAAACGAGGCGGGGAATTGGTAGCTGCCGGAACGGTTAAGGATATATTAAAGTCCAAAAAGAGTTGGACGGGAAAGTATTTGAAATAGTCTGTAAAGTCCATAAAGTCAAAAGTCCTTAATGTCTTTTTATAGCGTATTAAAAAACTTTCCTGTTAGGGAAAGTTTTTTAATTTTTAACTTTACGGACTTTATGGACATTATAGACTTTAGACTTACTTAACCTCTTTCATTTTTCTTTTGAATTTCGGATCACGTAAGAAATTTAATTTGGCGCGACGAGTTGCCAATTGTTTGACCACCTCTATTTTGGCAACTACCGGAGCTTTGATAGGAAATATTTTTTCCACACCAACCCCTTCGGAAATTTTACGTACCGTGATAGTAGCACCGATTTCTTTGCCGTGTTTGGCGGAGATAATAGTGCCTTCAAAAATTTGAATACGTTCTTTTTCTTCGCCTTTAGTGTTAGTTTCTTTGATTTTTTGGTGTACTTTGACAACCATACCCGGTTTGTATTCTACCGGAGCGGCCGTTTTGTTGATTTCTTCGGTCATATGTTTAACGTTGAATATTAATAAAGTGCTATTATCTTAGCCTAATTTTCTTTTTTTGTCAATATTTTAGGATTTGTTTATGGCCAAATTGATTATTTTGGCTAATTTATCAATAGTTTCTTCTATTTTACCATCATAATTGATTATCCTATGATCATAATCGATAGAGTCTTCCATTTCTTTTTGAGCGATCTTCATTCTTTCTTCTATCAAATCATCACTGACTCCGCCACGAAGTTTTATTCTGTTTTTTAATATTTCTAAACTTTCAGGTAATAAAAATATAGAAAGATTTTTTATTCTTCTTTTATCCAAATTATGTTTCCCGTTAACATCCATATTGAGAAAAACAACTTTATTTTCCGCAAGGTTCTTTTCTAAAACTGATTTTTCAGTTCCGTAATAATTTTCGGCATAAAAATTATATTCCAAAAATTCATTATTTTCTATTTTATTTTTAAATTCTTCTTTAGAAATAAAATAATAATCAACCCCTTCGATATTTCCCGGTCGCGGTGGGCGAGAGGTGGTGGTGATAAGCCGGACGGAATCAGGAATGATTTTCAGTAAAGCGTTGATAACAGTGTCTTTGCCGTTGCCTGATGGCGCTGAAATTACTACTAATAAGCCTTGTTTATTCATATTATTGTTTATTAAGTATTGTTTTTGTTAACGAACAAACAATAATTAACAACTTTTTTATTTTAATTTTTTCAAAAAATCCGTCAACTCTTTGGGTAATGGAATTTCATATTTTTGTCTATTACCTTGCAAATCTGTGAACTCCAATTTAAAGCAGTGTAAAAATAGACGGCCGAGTTCGTCATCCCATTTCCTTTTTTGTTTTTTTTGAAAATAAAGAGGGTCGCCGACTACCGGGTGATCGTAAGCCAAAAAGTGAGCGCGGATTTGGTGCATGCGACCGGTATGAATCTTTACCGTTAGAAGTGAAAAATTTACAAATTTTTTTTCAACCCAAAATTCAGTTAAAGATTTTTTACCTTCATCGTTTTCCATTCCGCGAACGGTTTTGGGAATAGCCGCCATACGTTCGTTATTTTTGGATCTTTCCAATGGAAAATCTATAAATCCGGTATCGGCCGAAACTTTTCCATGAACCAATACACAATATTCTTTATCTACGGTTCTTTCCTGAAATTGTTTTTTGAGGAAATTAAACATTTTTTGATTGCGTGCCACTACCAATAATCCTGAAGCTTCTTTGTCCAAACGATGAATTATTCCGGGACGTGAAGAATCTTCTCCGACTTTTTTGATTTCCGGATATTTTTTTGTCAAAAATTCGGCTAGAGAATAGTTTTCTTTTTCAGTGTTATGGGTCAATAAACCGGATGGTTTATCAACTATCAAAAAATCTTTTTCCACAGCCAATATGTTCGGAGAAATTTTTTTCTCAACGAGTGTCGTATTTTTTGAAGTTTTCGGTTCGACTAAGTTTTTAATTTCATTTATCTCTATTTTATTGCCGTAAATCACGTTTTCTCCGGATTTTTTAGCGACTATTCCATTGATACTGATTTGTTTGTTTTCTATCAGTTTTTGCACTTGGGAACGGCTGGTTTTCAATTTTTCCGCCAACAAAACGTCTAGTCTTACGGGGCTGTCTTTTTTGAAAATGAATTGTTTTAGTTTAGGCATACTTCTTTTATTTTAACACAAACCGGAAACAAAAGGAATTAAAAAGCTAAAAAATGCCACCAAGGTTGTTTCTGATTTTGAATTATAAATTTATTTCCGGATAAAAAATAGTTTTGTTTAACGGGCATATTCACATGAAAAATTCCCAGAAAATGAGTTTTTTTCTTCAAAGTACCTTGTAATAAAGGGGATTCTTCTTCGTCAAGAAAGATTTGAAAATCACCTTTGTTTTCTTTGTTTTGTTGAAAAAAATCTTGTAAGGCTGCGGTGATGTTTTTTTCTTTTATCGTTATACTTTGTTTGTCTATTTTAAACCCCGTTTGAATGTCTATTCTGTTTTCTCCCGATATTATTTTTGTAATGTTTCCTTGCCTATTGATTTTAAAATTAAATTCCGGCCAAGAAATATTAAAATTTTTTTCTTCATTGCTTATAAAGCGTTCGTTTTGAAAATAAATTCCCGATTCGTCAAAATAAATATTTTCAACCAATGGCGAAAATTGTTCCCAAGTTATTTCTTCATGGTTTATTATAAATTCTTTAATCGGAAGAGATATATCAGCTTGTATTTTTTTGAAAAGATCGATAAAAATCAAAGTATTACCGGTTTTATTTGCGATTGTTGCAACTTGATTTTTGAAATAATTTGTTAGAGAAGAAAGATTTTCAGAATTAGCCGGAAAAGTCGGTTCGGATAAGGTTTGTTTGGTTTTACACAAAAAAGACACTTTTTTAATTTCCGTATTTACGGCATTTATCAGAGATTTTATTTCAACTTCGTTTTTATAGCCTTTGTTTTTCATTTCTTCTTCTGTAAAGAGCAGAATATTCAAATAATGACTGTTGTTTTCTTGCAACGTGTCGAGCATGAAACAAGCATCTGTTTCGTTTGTATTTAAAATCGGATAAGACAGGTCAATATTGTCTGTTTTAGAAATTTTTTCTCGACAGATTTGTTTAGCTCTTTTTATTTTGGTTATTATTTGTTGCAGTTGTTCTTTTTCCGTAAAAAGCAACTTGTCTTGGTTTGATAAAATCTGAATGGAACGCAAGTCGTCATTTTCTACGGCGCATATTGAAGATTTGTAATTTATTTTATTGTAATCAGAAACAGCTCCTACAAATACGGGATTAAATAAATAAAAAGAAAATATAAGGAGTATTGATAATTTTTTCATAAAAATAAAAAAGGGATATCCCTCTTTGGTTGATGTGCGCCCAGATGGATTCGAACCATCGACCCCTGCCTTATAAGGGCAGTGCTCTAACCGCTGAGCTATGGGCGCAAAATAATTTTAAATATCGATATAATAAGGGCAGTGCTCCCTGCCCGACACGCCTTTGGCGTAGCCGAGGCGGGCGGGCCCGCCCGAACGACTGACATCGTTCAGTCGGGCGGGTAACCGCTGAGCTATGGGCGCGTAAATGTGAATAAATATTAGCGTATTTTTTTGTTTTTGGCAAGTGGGGCCCGGGTTTGCCAAAACCGCAAATTGTTGATAAAATAACAAAAAATATATGAATGATTTAAATAATAAAATTTTTCTTAAAATCAACAGTTTGGTCGGTAAAAACAAGTGGCTGGACGGTTTTGGTCGTGCCGGTGCTGAATTTGTGATTGTGGCCATGGCTGGCTGGTATTTGGTCGCTGTTTTAGTAGGATCTCCCACTGTTGAAATTTTATATACCAATTTATTGATTTTACCCGCCAGTTGGATTTTTGCTTGGCTTTTAGATTTAGGTATAGCGATTTTGGTAAAAGAAAATCGTCCTCAAATTGAAAATCCCGAAGTTAAACAATTGTTTAAGCCGATGATGAGTTGGAAATCTTTTCCTTCCGACCACTCCATGACCGCTTTTCTCTTTTTCTTTTTAGCGGTTCTTTTTGGTTTGCCTTTTTCTCCGGGACTTTTTTTGTTGGCTTTGTGGGTTGTGTGGGGAAGAGTTTATTGTGGTGTTCATTATCCACTCGACGCTTTGGCGGGCTTTTTAACAGCTTTAGTTACCGGATTGTTTGTCTATTATTTACGTTTGATTTTTCTGTTTTAAGTTATGAATGCTATTATACTTTGTGGCGGGTTATCTACTCGTTTAAAAGATATAACAAAAAGTATCCCCAAGGTTTTGCTTGAAATCAAAGGCAAAACGGTTTTAGATTGGCAATTGGAAAAAATAAAAGAATTAGGAATCGAAGAAGTGATTTTAGCAGCCGGACATTTATCTGAAGTTTTGAAAAATACCGTTGGTGAAGAACGAAACGGTGTTAAATTAATTTATGCCATAGAAAAAGAACGTTTAGGTACGGGAGGTGCTATTAAATATGCATTTAGCCATTTGAAAAATCCACATTTACCGACTTTTGTTTTGAATGGAGATATTTTGACCGGTGTAAATTTGCGAGAAATGCTTACAAAATTAAATCCCGACAAAGAAGGAATTTTAATGGGTGCCAGAGTGGAGAATGCCAGTAGTTATGGTACTTTGATTTTTAACGAACAAAATAATTTATTGGAATTTAGAGAAAAAGAAGGTAGGGAAATTCCGGGATATATAAACGGAGGAATATATCTTTTTACCCGCAAAGCCCATCTTCATTTCCCTGAAGATTTATCTAACTTTAGCGTTGAATATGATGTTTTCCCTAAAATGAAAGAACTGGATGTCTATACTTTTGATGGTGATTGGATTGATATCGGCGTGCCAGAGAGGTTGGAATGGGCACGCCAGAATTGGAATGACCAGATAAATCCTAAGCTCTAAATTCTAAACAATATCTAATATCAAATATTTTAATATTTAATTTTTTTAAATTGTTTAGGAATTAGAAATTAGAGTTTAGAATTTTTTAATGTTATGTCTTTTAACAACAAAATTTTAGTTTTATCCATCATTGTTTTAATAGGTATTCCGTTTGCAGTAGGTATTGTGGGTTATCAAAAATATCAAGAAAAAGAAGAAGCGAAAAAAAACGCTTTAAAGCCCAGAGAAGAAATAAATGTCACCATTATTCCAGGTTGGACACTGCGTCAAGTGGCCTCCGATTGGGTAAAGAAAGGATTTTTAAAAAAAGAAAGTGAAGTTTATGAAATTTTGGGAGAACCGGCTCGTAAATACGGTGGTTTAGGCAATAACGCCCCGGATTTAACTGTAAAATTTCCCGAAATTTCCATTCTAAAAGAAAAAGAAGAAAATTCTTCATATGAAGGATTTATTTTTCCAGATACATATCGTGTTTACAAAGACGCCAAACCGGAAGAATTGCTTAAGAAAATTTTTGATAATCTGGAACAAAAAATTACCGCTGAAATGCGCGCGGAAATGAAAAAACAAGGCAAAAGTTTTTTTGAAATTTTAACCATGGCTTCAATTGTAGAAAAAGAAGCCCCGGATGCTACTAGTATGGCCAAAGTGGCGGATATTTTTTGGCGTCGTTTAAATATGAATTGGGCGCTACAGTCTTGTGCCACGGTAAATTATATTACCGGCAAAACCACTCCGGCTGTTTCTTTGGAAGAAACCAAAATAGATTCTCCTTATAATACCTACAAATATCGCGGATTGCCTCCCGGGCCGATTTCCAATCCGAGTTTAACAGCCATAAAAGCCGTGATATATCCGGAAAAAAACGATTATTGGTATTTTTTGAGCGATAATGAAGGAAATATTTATTATTCCAAGACATTGGAACAACATAATGCATATAAGGCGAGATACTTAAAATAGTTCATAAAGTTTGTAAAGCTTGCCTACCGGCAGGCAGGTTAATAAAGTTATAAAGTCGGGGCGACTTTCTTTATTAAGAACTTTATAAACTTTTAACTTTATAAACTTTATAACTTTCGTTTATGTTCACTTCTGATTTTGACTACAATTTACCTGTTAAAAATATCGCCCAAAGTCCGGCTGAACCCAGGGATTCTTCGCGTTTGATGGTGATTGATAAAGATAAAAAGATTTTAGAACACAAGCGTTTCGGAGATATTTTGGAATATTTAAAACCGGGAGATTTGCTTGTTTGGAATAATTCCAAAGTTTTTAAAGCTCGATTAAAAGGGGAAATAAAACTTGATCAAAAATCCGATAATCTAAAAGATAGAAAATCAACCAACAATATAATAAATTTGAAGCCGGTAGAAGTTTTTTTGTTGCGTCCGTCGGAAAACGAAGGTGTTTGGAAAGTGTTGGCCAAACCCGGCAAACGTTTGCGCTTAGGAATGAAAATAGTTTTTGGTCCGGATTTTTCCGCTGAAGTTTTGTTTAAAGATAGCGATGGTACTGTTTTAGTTGATTTTAACGATAGCGATGTTAATATTCGAGCCAAAGCCAATAAATATGGAGAAGTGCCGACACCGCCGTATATTAAAAATATGAACACGACTCAAGATGAATTGGTGGAAAAATATCAAACTGTTTATGCTAAAAATGAAGGTTCGGTAGCAGCTCCTACCGCAGGTTTTCATTTTACTCCTGAATTGATTGAAAAAATAAAACAAAAAGGAGTTGAATTTGCTGAAGTTACTTTGCATGTCGGTTTGGGCACTTTTCAACCTGTAAAAACTGAAAAATTGGAATCTCACAAAATGCATCATGAATGGGTTGAAATTACGGATAAAAACGCTTCTTTGATAAATAACGCCAAAGCCGAAGGTAGAAGAATAATAGCGGTCGGTACAACCACAGTACGAACTTTGGAAGGTGTTGCCGGCACGATTAAAGATGATCAAAACGAAAAAAGAGTTATCAAGCCTTTTCAGGGGGATATAAATTTATTTATTATTCCCGGCTTTAAATTTAAAGTCGTAGATGTTTTGATAACTAATTTTCATTTACCAAAAAGCACTTTGTTGATGCTTGTGTGCGCCTTTGCGAGAGATAGGGAATTTATTTTGAAATGTTATGAAGAGGCGGTAAAAGAAGATTACAGGTTTTTTAGTTTTGGCGATGCGATGATGATATATTAGTCTGTAAAGTCGTAAAGTCCTTAAAGTCTGTAAAGTCTTTTTAAAAAGTATTAAAAAACTTTCCCAAATGGGAAAGTTTTTTAATTTTCTTTTTGACTTTACGGACTTTATGGACTTTCGGCTTATTCAATCGTTACTCCCATTTGTCTGGCGGTGCCTTCTACCAATTTCATTGCGCCTTCGATATCATTGGCATTAAGATCGGGCATTTTTTTCTCAGCAATTTCGCGAACTTGAGCTTTGGTCAATTTACCGACTTTTTCTTGCAAAGGTTTGGAAGAACCTTTGGAAAGTTTGGCGGTTTTTTTGATTAATTCGGCCATAGGCGCGATTTTGGTGATGAAAGAAAAACTTCTATCATCATAAACGGTAATAACTACCGGGACGACCTCACCTTTTTTATCTTGAGTTTTGTCATTGAATTCTTTGCAAAAACCGGCGATGTTTACACCATGTTGACCGAGAGCCGGACCGACTGGCGGGGCTGGGTTGGCCGCACCACCAATGATTTGCAATTTGATTTGGGTTAATACTTTTTTTGCCATATTAGTTTATTTATATCTACCGAGAAGCCCCCGCTTAGCGGGGCGGTAATTTGAAAATTTTTTTATTAAATCTTTTTTGCTTGTAAGGCATCCAATTCCACCGGAGTTTCACGACCAAACATGGTAACCATAACTTTTATTTTGCCACGTTCCTCGTCAACATGACTGACTTTACCTTCAAAATTTTTGAAAGGCCCGTCTACTATGCGAACGATGTCATTGACTTCCATATCTATTTTTTGTTGTGCATGTTCGGCCATAACTCTTTTCATCAGACCTTCTATTTCTTTTTGATCTATCGGAGTCGGGGTTGTACCTGAACCGACAAAGCCGGTAACATTAGGAGTGTTGCGAACTACATACCAAGAATCATCGGTAACAATCATCTCGCAAAGTACATAACCTGGAAAGATTTTTTCTTCCACAGTAGTGCGTTTGCCGTTTTTGATTTTTATTTTCTTTTCTTTTGGTACCAAAATATTGAAAATTTTATCCTGCATGTCAAAAGAAGCGATTCTTTGTTCCAAATTGTGTTTTACATTTTCTTCATAACCGCTATAAGTATGCAGTACATACCAGCGGCGACCAAGATTCATTGTTTGTTTGGCCATATTATTATCTCCTTAAAATAGATTACTGATAAAAATTACTGAGTGATGAGTTTGGTTAAACCCAGGTTGAACACATAGTCCAAAACGGAAAAAAACACTGCCATTCCAACGCTCAAAGCGATAACCAGGGCGCTGTAATTGATGGTTTGTTTTTTGGTCGGCCAAGTGACTTTTTTCATCTCGGCGTAAGAATCCTTGAAATATTGGATTAGTTTGTCCATAGATTTTTAATTATTAACCGGGTGAATTTAAAAACGGCCTGTTAGCCGATTTACGCTAAGTATATTAGCATAAAGTTAGAGATTAGTCAAGGTAAATATACACTTGTTTTTATAGCTAAATAAAGCCAAAAAACTTGTTTGATGATTGACATTATTTTATTTTGTGATATTATGCGCTATCGTAGTTCCTTAAAAACATTCTTTAATGGGGATAGCCATGGACGACAACAAATGTTTTGAAAATCTTCAACAAGGTTATGGGTGTATTGACAAAAAGGAATTTATCACCGCAGAACGGTTCTTTGGTAAAATTATCGAAGCTTTTTCCAAAGAAGAAGCTAGTGTTGGTATGGCTGTTCAAGCTTTTCTTGGTAGAAGTTTGGCATTCAGATTTCAGAAAAAAATCGACCAAACCCTTTCAGATCTGGAGCAGTGTCTTTTGTTAGTGAGGATACCGGAAATGTTTGTTCGACACAATATCCATTTTGATATCGGGAATTTATTGTATCAACGCAATGAGCCAGAAAAGGCTCTGAAGCATTTTGATGCGGCTTTGAGACATCAGTTTTCCGACAATCAGACGAAAGTCGAGATTGCAAAATTGGCTGTTGGGTGTTGCGTTCTTCTTGAAAAAGAAGAACAAGTGGTCAAATATAGTAAACAAGGACTCTTGTTTGCTGAAGATCCTTTTTTCCATGCCGCGATTGTTGTTCGGATGAAAAGTTTAACAGAGGCTCGCGCTTATGCTGAAAATATCTTGGTTCGTTTTCCTCACTATTTGATGCTGCGTTATTATTACGCTGTTATTCTTCACCAGATGGGGGATAGTGAATCTTGTTTGAAACAATTGGATCTCTGTTTGAATAAAGATCCGAACTTTGAACCGGCGAGCGTGTTCAAAACCGGACTTTATCTTGAAAAAGTTGAAATATCAGGCGGAAAAACCGCCAGTGCTTAGTTCTATAATATTTTTAAGACGGTTAAAACCCGTCTTTTTTATTTAAAAAACTTCGCCGTAATAGCGAAGTTTTTTTGTTTTATTTTTTATTATCTCTATATATCCAAATTTTTCACATCTTTCGCATAGGTTTGGATAAACTTCTTTCTCGGTTCCACTTCGTCTCCCATGAGAATTTCAAAAGTTTCATTGGCTTTTTCCGCATCTTCCACAGTCACGCGCAACATCAAACGTTTTTCCGGGTTCATGGTGGTTTCCCAAAGTTGTTCCGGGTTCATTTCACCGAGACCTTTGTAACGTTGAATGTTTACTTTGACTCCGCCGATAACCATAGATTGATTTTCGCTGTCTTCTTCAACCGGAGCTTCTGTCGATTCTTCAACTTTATCTTTTGTCTTTTTTTCTTTAGCCTTTTCTAGTTTTCTTTCAGATAATTCTTTGATAATTCTTTCTTTTTCTTCTTCATTGTAGGCATAATGCATTTCTTTGCCGAGTTTCACGGAGAAAAGAGGGGGTTGGGCGATATAAATATGACCTTGATTGATAAGTTCCGGAAAATATCGGTAAAAGAAAGTCAAAAGCAGAGTGCGGATATGCGCTCCGTCTACATCGGCATCGGTCATGATAACAATGCGGTGGTATCGAAGTTTGGAAATATCAAATTGTTCGCCGATATTGGTACCAAGAGCGATGATGAGAGATTTCAATTCGTTGTTGGTTAATATTTTGTCCAAGCGAGCGCGTTCTACATTGAGCACTTTACCACGCAAGGGGAGTATGGCTTGATTATCGCGATTGCGTCCTTGTTTGGCTGAACCGCCGGCGGAGTCTCCCTCTACTATATAAAGTTCGGAATCCTCAGCATTACGAGAAGAACAATCGGCCAGCTTACCCGGTAATGTAAAACCTTCCAAAACACCTTTGCGTAAGATAGTATCGCGAGCGATTTTGGCGGCATTGCGGGCTTTGGCGGCTAAAACGCATTTACCGACAATAGCTTCGGCATCTTTCGGGTGTTCTTCAAGAAAGATTAAGAAAGCATCGTTCATGACAGTCTCCACTGCGGTTTTAGCTTCAGTGTTGCCAAGTTTACCTTTGGTCTGGCCTTCAAATTGAGGTTCTTTGATTTTTATGGAAATTACGGCATTAAGACCTTCTTTAACATCATCACCGGTCAAATTGGGATCTTTTTCTTTGAGAATATTTTTATTACGAGCGTAAGTGTTTAAACTGCGAGTAAGAGCGGTTCTAAAACCGGAAACATGTGTACCTCCGTCCGGGTTATGAATGTTGTTGGTAAAAGCAAAAAGGGATTCGGTGTATTCTCCGGTATATTGCAGGGCTATTTCCACACCTACACCCTCAGCTTCTTTTTCAATGTAAAATACGTTTTCATTTTTGATTTCTTTGTTTTGGTTCAAGTGACGAACATAAGAACAAACTCCGCCTTCAAAATAAAATTGATAAGTCGGATTGGGAAAATCAATAGCGGTTTTGTCTGCGGATTTTTCTTCGGGTGTTCGTAAATCTTTGACAATAAAATGCAGACCTTTGGAAAGGTAAGCATATTGACGAATATGATCTACGATAGTTTTCCATTCAAAATTATTGGTTTCAAAAATTTCAGTATCTGGGTGAAAAGTGATAATTGTGCCAGTATCCTTACAACTGCCGACAGACACTACTTTTTTTACAGGTTTACCGGTTTTGTATTCCTGAACCCATACTTTACCGTCGCGATGCACTTCGGCTTTGAGATAATCTGACAAGGCATTCACTACAGAAACACCTACCCCGTGTAAACCGCCGGAAATCTTATAGCCACCGTCGCCGAATTTACCTCCGGCGTGGAGAACTGTCAAAACAACTTCCAAAGCACTGACTTTTTTGGTCGGATGTTCATCTACCGGGATACCGCGACCGTTGTCGCGAACCTCTATTTTATGGTCCGGTAAAAGTGAAATCATGATTTTATTGCAAAAACCGGCCATGGCTTCATCCACAGAGTTATCTACGACTTCCCAAATAAGGTGGTGCAAACCGACGGCTCCGGTAGAACCGATATACATACCCGGACGACGACGCACCGCTTCCAATCCCTCCAAGACTGTAATATTCTTCGCGCTATAATTGCTGTTTGTTTTTGCTGGCATAAAAGCTATTTGTTTATTCAATAAAACTGTCATCATTATAGCATTTTAAAAAGAGACAAGCAAGTGTATAAAAAATAAAAAACCCCGCATTGGCGGGGTTGGAATCCTACTGATTTATCTCCATTGATCGGAGAAAAATTTCTCTTCTGGCAGTAGTAAAAAGCCGAAAAAAGAAATTAAGATGTTCTTCAATTCTGTAGGGTTGGAATTTATACTCCATAGGCTTATTTTATGGAATAATTTATCTTTCATCCCATAAATTTTTTCTTTTTTTCCAGGTATCATTTTTTGACTGACGGTTAATATACCATCGGTCAGTTCAGATACCTCAAGAGTTGTTTTGAGGAGTATAACGGGTTTAAAACCGCTAACCATTACTTGTTCCGGATTGATTTTGACTCTCGGATTTTTGAATTTTCCGAAGTCGTCTTTTTTTTCAGTGAACACAAATAAATATTTTTCTCTGTGTTCGGCAAGGAGACTGATAAGATTTTCTCGATCAAGCTCTTTTTTTTCGTAAATAAAAAGAGCGGGCAAGTTGTTTTCAAAGTGAATCGGTAAACGAAAAGGAAAAAAGACGGTCAAATAAGGGGCCATGTTTTTCTCCGTTGAGAGATTATAAAGTACTGCGTGTCGGAGTTTACAATGAAAAGTTTCAAAAGTCAAACTCACCCTGTCTTTTGTTGTAAAAAAAGTCAAAGAATGATAAAATACTTTTAAGTTTATAAAATTTTTATATATGGATTTCTATACTCAAAAAAATAATTTAACTCAAAGGAAGACCGGTACTATCGCATCAAGTTTGCCTACTGCCAAAAAAGTCGTGAAAAACGGATTATCCAAATACGAAGATCCTACCGGCACGATGACTGCGGGACAGTTTAAATTTGCCGCTTGGTATGTAAATAACAGGATTTTACTTTACCGTCTTTTAGTCGGTTTTTTGATTTTATTTTCAGCCTACACAGTGATATATACCGTGATTAAAGCAGCATGGATTTTGATAGTAGAAGTGCCTCGCGATGAAAAATTATTTGTCCAAATGACAGAGGTGGATGATTACGAAAGAATCAACAGAGCCCTATCTCCTCAGAATTTAGCGGTAGATGAAACTGTGGTAATTCCGGCCGGAGTAGATAAATACGATGCTTTTACCAAAGTAACCAATCCAAATCAAAAACATATAGCGTATTTTGATTATTATTTTGATCAAGGAGGTCTGAAAACCGAAAAAAGATCGGGTTTTATTTTACCGCAAGAAACCAAGCCCGTGGTTGAATTTGGCTTAAAAGACGGTATTGGCGGGGTCTTGGTTTTGGAAAATATCGTTTACAAACGTATCAACGCTCATCTTTATGCAGATCCGATCTCTTATATGGCGGAAAGAAATATGTTTGAAGTTGAAAATTTCGAATATAAAAGCGTTTTACATCCGGAAGGGGCCAACGCCAATATTATAAAATTTGATTTGAAGAACGGCAGTCCGTTTCATTTTTATGAACCGCATTTTATAGTAGAATTCAGAAACGGTGGAATTGAAGTTGGTATGGCTGAAATTAAAATAGAAAAATTCGAATCATTACAAACAAAAAACGTGGACTTGCGAAGTTTTGCCGACAATCTTTTTGTTGATGAAGTTGTTGTGTATCCTTCTATAAATTATTTTGAACGAGGAGAATATTTTGAACCGGTGAGATAATATGTTTAATTTGGCCAAATTCTCAGGGAGGAGTTTTGACTGGCTTCTTTTTTCGGCTGTGTTTTTTCTGATTGCTTTTGGATTGATGGCTATTTATAGTGTGGATTTATCTCGCGGTAGTGAGCTTATTTATTTCAAAAAACAGGTTATAGCATTGGCTATAGGTCTCGGAATTTTGTTTGCCGGGAGTTTGACCCAATATACTTTTTTCAGAACTTACGCCCGTTGGTTTTACTATGCTTCACTTTTTGCTCTTTTGGCTGTTTTGATTTTGGGACATAATATTCGCGGTACTACGGGGTGGTTTTCTTTCGGAGGTTTTTCTTTTCAACCGGTGGAGTTGGCTAAGGTCGGAGTGATTTTAATGCTTGCTTATACTATTTCCAATTTCGGACGACAGTTTGAAAAACCGAAATTTTTCTTTTGGACTTTATTTTTGACTTTATTGCCGATTTTTCTTATCATGATCCAACCTGATTTAGGTTCGGCTGTTTTAGTGGGGACTATCTGGTTTTCTTTGATGCTTTTAACCGGCGCCAAAAAATCTTTAATTTTCGGTTTTATAATGCTTTTTGTCACTGGTGCGATTTTTAGTTGGTTTTTCTTATTGCAAGATTATCAAAAAGATCGCCTGATGACATTTATTGATCCGAGTCATGATCCTTTGGGTTCGGGATATAATGTAATGCAAGCGACTATTGCCGTTGGTTCGGGAAATATTTTTGGTCGAGGCTTGGGATTTGGTTCGCAAAGCCAATTGCGCTTTTTACCGGAAACACAAACTGATTTTATTTTTTCCGTTATTGCCGAAGAAATGGGTTTTTTGGGAGTCGGAGTGATTTTGATATTATTTTTAATAGTTTTTTGGCGTTTGCTTTCTTTGGCCTCCAAAACAAGCAATGATTTTATCGCTTTGACGGTTTCCGGAACCGCAGCTTTATTTTTTACCCAGTTTTTTATAAATATAGGAGCAAATATAGGTATTTTACCTGTTACCGGTGTTACTCTTCCTTTTGTAAGTTACGGTGGATCTTCTTTAATAATGAATTTATTACTTATCGGAATAGTGCAGAGTATGGTGGAGAAGAAGTATTGAGTTATAAAGTTTGTAAAGTTATAAAGTTCATAAAGTTTATTCAGATGAAATTTAAATTAGTTTCAAAATATAAACCCGCCGGGGATCAGCCAGAGGCCATTGCTAAATTAGTAGATGGTATCTCTTGTGATATGCGTCGTCAGACTTTACTCGGTGTGACCGGTTCGGGTAAAACTTTTACCGTTGCCAATGTGATAGAAAAAACCCAGAAGCCAACTTTGGTAATAGCACACAACAAAACTTTGGCTGCTCAACTTTGCAATGAATTTCGGGAATTTTTTCCCAATAACGCGGTGGAATATTTTGTTTCTTTTTATGATTATTATCAACCGGAAGCCTACATGCCCCATACCGACACCTATATTGAAAAAGAAGCGCAAATCAATGAAGAAATAGACAGATTACGCCATGCTTGCACCCAAGCACTACTCACTCGCAAAGATGTGATAATCGTGGCGTCTGTTTCTGCGATTTATAACCTTGGTTCACCAAAAGAATATGAACGCACGATTTTACATTTGGAAGTCGGGCAAAAATTGGATCGTCGCGGTTTGATGGAAAAACTCGTGGAAATGAAATTTGAACGCACCAATGGTGAACTCAAACGTGGGACATTTTTGTTACGCGGACAAGTTTTGGAATTGGTTCCGGTAAATGAAGAAAAAATTTATCGTTTCGGACTTAGCGATAAAATAGATTCTATTGAAATTTTTGATGCGCTGACCCGTAAACGAATCGGAGAAAGTCCCGATATGTGGCTTTTTCCGGCTAAACACTATGTGGTGTCGCAAGAAACAAAAAACAATGCTTTGCAAGCAATTCGCGACGAACTCAAAGTTCGTTATGATGAATTGATGCGACACGGAAAATTATTGGAAGCGGAAAGATTGAAACGCAAAACAAATTATGATTTGGAATTGATAGAACACATCGGTTATTGCAACGGGATAGAAAATTATTCCAGATTTTTTGAAGAACGCAAAGCTGGCGAACCGGCGTTTACACTGCTGGATTATTTCCATTATGGAGCAGGGGATTTTTTGACTGTGATTGACGAATCGCACGTGACTATTCCGCAATTACGCGGGATGTTTGCCGGCGATAGATCAAGAAAAGACACTTTGATTGAACATGGTTTCCGACTTCCCTCAGCGCGTGACAACCGTCCGCTCACTTACGAAGAATTTGATGAAAGAACCAAACAAGTGATTTATGTTTCCGCTACGCCGGATGATTATGAGATGAAATTGAGCGACCAGGTCGTGGAACAAATCGTGCGTCCGACCGGTCTTATTGATCCGGAAGTTATTATCGCGCCAGTTACAGGCAAAGTCGGAGTTAAAAGCCAGATTGAGGATTTGCTGGTTCGTATTGAAGAAAGAATCAAAAATAACGAAAGAACTTTGGTGACAACTTTGACCAAAAAAATGGCCGAAGATTTGTCCGAGTATTTGAAAGAGAAAAAAATAAAAGTTACTTATTTACATAGTGATATAGAAACTTTGGAACGTATCCAAATTATTACAGATTTGCGCAAAGGCAAAACTGATGTTTTGGTTGGTGTGAATTTATTGCGTGAAGGTTTGGATATGCCGGAAGTATCACTTGTCGCAATTCTTGATGCTGACAAAGAAGGATTTTTGCGCAGTAGCACTTCGCTCATCCAAACTATCGGACGCGCGGCGCGCAATGCGAACGGTCAAGTGGTTTTGTATGCGGATAATATCACCGGTTCTATCCAAAAGGCGATAGATGAAACCGCTCGTCGCCGAGAAATTCAACTTGCTTACAATAAAAAACACGGCATTACGCCAAAGACTATTGAAAAAACTATCAAAAATATTTTGGCGGATTTCGGATTGACACTCAACGAAGAAAAACAAAAAGGCAAATTAAGAAACAAAGCGAAAAAATTATCAGTCACGGATTTGGATTTGATAGGGGATGGCAGACCGCTTGAAGTTATTATCAAAGAAAAAGAAAAATTAATGCGCGAGGCTGCGGAACATTTGGAGTTTGAATTAGCGGCGATTTTGCGAGATGAGGTGAGAGAGTTGAAAGGACGCAAAGCGGATAAGTAGTAAAAAATATTAAATATTGGATATTGGATACTTGTCCGTCCGTAGCCCTTTTTGGGCGAAGGCGGATTGAATAATAAGACCGGTTGTCATCCTGAACGTAGTGAAGGATCTGCAAGTAAGATAGTTGCTTTTACAGATTCTTCGTCGCTAAGCTCCTCAGAATGACAAAAATAGTAAAATCGCCAAAAACGGCGGTTTTTTGTTTAGAAAAATGGCTTAAATTAGCCACATTTAAATCTTGACAAAAAGGCTAAAATGTGCTATAATGTGCAGTTAGTTTATGTTCCTTACAATTTATTGAAATAGTGCCGGAGTCGGGCCAAATACGACCGGAGATTAAAATGAAAAGATTAACAAAGGTTTTTTTTAAATTCTTTTTGGCATTTTCAGTTCCGATTGGGATTTATTGGGGGATATATTTCTTTACCAAAGGCAGTGTACCAACTACAAATCGTATTTATTTTTTTTCTGATGCTTATTATGATTTGTCATTCAGCATAACCAGATGGTGGGATTTATTTGCAGGACCATTGTTATACTGTACTATCATTGTATCTACTAAGACTCTCGACCGATTACAAGATTTCAGAAAAATAGAAACGGATATAGGCTTTATTTTTGGCTTGTTATTTTTGATAAGTTTTTCGTTTTCGATATTTTTTGGCTTTCAGATGAGTATTTCTATTGCCACTTACTCTAGTGTTACCGTTGCCCTTTTTGTTTTTTTAAGCATTGAGTCACTGTTTCTAATTCTGTTAACCATTTTTAGAAAAGAATTTTTTAAAGATTGCTTGGTTTTTCTGAGCAAAATCTTTAAAGGATTTTCAGGATGGTTGCTTGAATAATAAGTTTTGTTCCTTTTATAACCTCGGCTTCGGCCGAGGTTTTATGATATTTAAAACAATATCTCCAACCTGCCTGCCGGCAGGCAGGTATTCAGTATTTAATATTAAAACAAAAAAAAGACACACCAAGTTTGATGTGTCTTTTATTTTTTTAGATAGATTTACTTTACTTCAAGTTCCACCTCATTTGAATAATTCACACATTTTTTATCCAATAATTCGCAAACGCGGAAAAATCTTGTGCCAGTCGGGACTTGATAAAATATCCCTTCATCATTATTTGTTCCTACAAATTGCCAAAAAGGATTTTCAGCGTTTTTGCGCGCGCTGTGAAGCATACGATAACCTTCCGGGTTATTGGAAGTATTCCAAATAAATTTTACTTGACCACTTCCCAAATCTTCCACGGACAAAATAAGTTCATTATCATTTTCTTCAGTCAAATCTTCTTCTTCCAAAACAGATAAATCATCAATTTCACTGTTGTTTTCTTCAACAGTCGTTTTTTGACATCCGGCTCCCATGAGAATAACCAAGGCGAAAATTGCGAAAAGCGAAAGTAGCTTTTTTGACATATTTTTATATAAATTAATTGTTATTTAGTATAAGTTTAATTTATTATAATTGATGTTTTTTGTCAATAAAAAAAGCGATTCTGTGTAGAACCGCTTGAAGTGTGGATTAACAAGGAAAAAGTTCTTTGTTAATTTCTGCAATCAGTTTATCCAAGGTTTTTTTGTAGTTTTCCGCTGCTGAAATTATTAGTCCTGGAGAATTCAGTCCCAGAACAGGACCGTTTTGCCACTCTTTCAAACAATAATCCGCATCAGAAAAAAGATTACAAACCTTTTCCTTTTCCGATTTTGTGCAGATTTCTCGGAGTTCTTCCACTTTTTCGCTGTAGTCATATCTCTCCTGGATGATCTGTTGGATTTTTTCCAGATTTTTTTTGGCTTCATCTTTGGCTTTTTCTAACCAATCCATATTTTCCTCCAATATAGGAAATTAATAATATAAAGGACTTATAAAGTTATTTAATAGGAGATTGGGGAGTTTGTCAATAATCTGTCATTCTGATCCGCCTCAGGCGGAGAAGAACCTGCCTACCGGCAGGTAGGTCTGTAAAAAAGATTATTGCCTTTTGCAGATCCTTCACTTCGTTCAGGATGACAATTGGACATTAGGATTTGGTTATTAAAACACGGTTGACTTTTCGTTAATTTTATAGTAAACTTTTCACTATACCCCCCTAGTAAACCAACTGGAGGGCATTTTCCTATATTACAATTATTATGCAAGAAAAAATTGTTATCAAAGGCGCGCGAGAACATAATTTGAAAAATATTTCTTTGGAAATTCCGCGCAATAAAATGATAGTTTTCACGGGACTGTCCGGTTCGGGCAAATCGTCTCTGGCTTTTGATACCATTTTTGCCGAAGGCCAACGCCGATACATTGAAAGTTTGTCCGCTTACGCGCGACAATTTTTGGGCGGGATGCAAAAACCTGATGTTGATGAAATAGAAGGTTTGTCACCGGCTATTTCTATTGATCAAAAAGCTCATACTGCCAACCCGAGATCCACAGTCGCAACTATCACGGAAATTTATGATTATTTACGTGTGCTTTACGCGCGCGTAGGCAAACCATATTGTCCGCAATGTGGAACCAAAATTGACCGGATGAGCACAGATGAAATCAAAAGTCATATCTTGGACAAACTCATTGAAAATTTCAAAGATAATAAAAAAAGTATAAAAGAATTGGTGATTTTGTCTCCCGTAGTGCGTGGAAGAAAAGGGGAGTATTATCAGATGCTTTATGATTTTTATAATTCCGGATTTGCGCAAGTTCGCGTGGACGGAGTTTATAAAGAACTCAAAGAAACTTTGATTTTGTCAAAAAACAAAAAACACGATATTGAAGTGGTGACGGATAGATTGTTTTTGAACAGCGCGGAAAAAATGACGGAAAAAGAAGAGCTACAAAGATTGTCCGAAGCGCTGGAGAGCGCGATTGATCTGAGTAACGGTTTGGTAACGATAATTTATCCGGATAAAACCGAACAAATTTATTCTACGCTTTATTCTTGTCCTCACGACGGTTTTTCTTTTCCCGAAATTGAACCGCGATTATTCAGTTTCAACAGTCCTTATGGTTATTGTGAAAAATGTACGGGTTTGGGCACAGAAAGTTTGTTCTCCGAAGAAGTTTGTCCGAAATGTCACGGTAAAAGATTAAACGAAACCGCGTTGAGTGTGAAAATTGGTGGAAAAAATATTTATGAAGTCACCAAACAAACAATTTCACAATCGCGAGAATTTTTCAACGATTTAACAAAAAAATTAACACCCAAAGAATTGGAAATCAGCGCTGTAGTTTTGCGTGAAATCAGCAATCGTTTGGATTTTATGTTTAATGTCGGGCTTCATTATCTCACACTAGAGCGTCGCGCCGGCACATTATCCGGCGGGGAAGCACAACGTATCCGTCTAGCGTCGCAAGTCGGCACTAAATTGGTCGGCGCTCTTTATGTATTGGATGAACCGACTATCGGATTGCACCAAAAAGATAATGATCAATTGATAAAAACTTTACGCAATCTTTGCAATGTTGGAAATACTATTATCGTAGTAGAACATGATGAAGATACTATTTTGGAAAGCGATTGGTTGGTAGATATCGGACCTATGGCCGGTAAACACGGGGGAGAAGTGATTTATTCCGGACCTTTGCAAGACATGCTGAATAATAAAATAGGGAAATCCAAAGAATTTGATTGTAAAGTGTTGGGTTCCACGCAAAAATCTCTGACTGGAAAATATTTGCGCGGGGAGGAAAAAATAGAAATTCCCGAAAAATATCGCAGTGTGGATTCTTCTACACCAAAAATCAAAATCAAAGGCGCAGTGGAACATAATTTGAAAAATGTTGATGTGGAAATTCCGCTTCGTCGTTTTGTTTGTTTGACCGGCGTATCAGGTTCGGGCAAATCCACCTTGATGCACGATGTGCTTTATCGCGCGTTGTTTGAAAGATTAAACAGAATAAAAAAACACGAACCGAATTATAAAAATTTGACTGGCACCGAATATATAGAAAGAGTTATCTCTATCGATCAGAGCGCTATCGGTCGCACTTCACGCAGTAATCCCGCCACTTACACCAAAGCTTTTGATCATATTCGAGAAATTTTTGCTACTACTCCGGAAGCGCGCATGCGCGGTTATAAAAACAGTCGATTCAGTTTTAATGTGCCGGGCGGACGTTGCGAACATTGCGAAGGTAAAGGAGTGCTGGAAATTGAAATGCATTTTTTACCAAGTGTAGAAGTGGTTTGTGATGTTTGCAAAGGCAAGCGTTTTACTTCCGAAACTTTGCAAGTGCATTACAAAGGAAAAAATATTGCCGATGTGCTAGACATGACTGTGGCGGAAGCGGAACAATTTTTCAAAGATATTCCGTTTATTCACGATAAATTGAAAATACTCAACGAAGTCGGTTTGGATTACTTGACTCTCGGACAATCTGCCACCACACTTTCCGGCGGAGAGGCACAACGTATCAAACTGTCGCGTGAATTGGCGCGTCCGGGAAATACCAAAACACTTTATTTGTTGGATGAACCGACTACTGGTTTGCATTATGAAGATGTAAAAAAATTATTGATAGTTTTACAACGTCTGGTATCTGTTGGAAATACGGTGATGGTGATTGAACATAACCTGGATGTTATCAAATGCGCGGATTGGATAATAGATCTCGGACCTGAAGGCGGGGATAAAGGCGGAAAAATAGTTGCCAGCGGTACACCGGAGGAAGTCGCGCGAAAAGCAGGGAGTTATACGGGGGCTTACTTAAAAAGAGTTTTGAAATAAAAAAAGCCCCTGAGCGGGGCTAATAAGTTTTTCTTTTGGGAGGATTCGGCATTTTAGCCTCCCTTCAATATTCGGTTGATTTTGACCACAGTCCACTCCTCGACGATTTTTTGAACTTCATCCTGCGTAATATCGTCGATTTTTTTCCGTTTGAATAAATTGACCAAAGCCTCAACTACTTTGGCAACATCTTTTGGAGATATTTTCTCCGTTAAGATTTTCAAGACGAGAAGTTTGATAGTTTGTTCAATTCTTGGCTCAGTAGCGATAGCTAGAGCTATTGCATTTCTCATGATATCCTCCAAAAAGCAGTTAAAATTTTAAGGAACAACAAAGAATTGTAGCATATTTTAACGATTTTGTCAATAGTCGCTACATTACGAAATACTTGAAAAAAAGCCGAAAATGTGGTAAATTAAAAGAGTAAATTTTAATTTTTTTATAGTATGTCTTTTCTAAGAGAGTTTCGAAGTCAATTTGGAGAAGAAGGTGAAATCACCAGTCATGCACAAGAATGTATGAATAAGGAAAAAT
>ERZ795054.91-NODE-91-length-162169-cov-8.280445_pt1 | contig 162169 bp, 116 predicted proteins | sample MGYA00375138_ERZ795054 | MGnify/ENA primary metagenome ERZ795054 (study PRJEB30183, sample SAMN05720215) | anaerobic digester metagenome | isolation source: active sludge of municipal wastewater-treating anaerobic digesters | place: USA | collected 2014-12-23 ... | reverse complement strand
CCGAAATGCGTTTGCCACTTGTCCATCCGATACATGGGCTGGCCGGCGCCATAGCGCATGATCGCCAGCATAGTGCCAACGCTGGGATCATACTTGCTGGTGCCAGCTTCCGGCGGGGCGGCCGCCGTGAACACTGCGCCGCACAGGGCGCAACGCAGCCGCTCCAGTTCATAGAGGGTGGCCTGGAAGAGAGGCTGCGCCACGATGCGAATCAGGCGGGCCGGAGTTTTCAGCAGATAAAGTTTGGCCCGCAGACATTGGGGGCAGAGTTGACCGACTTTGAGGGTGGGATGGGGAATGGGCAACCGCTGGGCACCTGGGTAATCTTTGGATCCCTTGCGGCCGTGACCTTTGCGCTTGGCTTTGGGTTCGACGGGGGCGTGATCGGAAGCGGGATCGGTCCCCGGCTGGGGCGGAAACACCTTGGCGGTCGTCTCGGTCGAATGCCCGAAGAGCATCCGCTTAAGTCGGGCGATGGAAAGGGTCTTCTGCTCGAACGCCGCCATGATCCACTGCAGCGTCTGCAGGAGACCATCGAGCAGTTGGTAAGTGGCTGCCGGAACGAGGGGACGCACCTCGGCCAGCAACTGTTCCAGTTGCGCTTCGGTCAGCGTGGTGACCTCGGGCCGTGGCGCTTTAGCCATGGCAGCCAAGGTGCCGTCGGAACTGCTTTGACAGCGGATAGACCCACAGCTCTTTGCGCGGTTGGTAACACTGATGGGTGCGGGCGTTGTGACCGCGGCCGCTGGTCAGTCCCAGGCAGGTCCAGTTGGCGGCACGGTAGCAGATCCCGTGGAAACGCGCCGGGTCAATGAACGTTTCCAACAGATGAATCGGATGGGCATAGAGTGTTTGCCAGTCCTCCGAGATCCTTCGCGCCATCCGCCCCAACAGATGGCTGGCCAACCCCGGCACGCGCAGCCAAGGCATAATCAGGAATCGGGTATTGTAGGCGATGAGGTGCAGATGCCCTCGGCGCACCTCGGCCGGCCAGCCGATGAACCGGTCCCGCGCCGCCAGGTGACGCGGCGCCGACGACCAGGCCATCGCCGCGATGGGATCGCTCCCGGCGAACACCACATACTTCAAATGTTCGCCAACGGGCTGGGTGTAACGCAGGTAGTAGTGCGCGTGCATCAACTGACCAAAGAGAGTCTCTTCGGCCGTGCGGCGCACCTGGCGGATCTCCAGCGAGCCCAGCTCGCGCAGGCGGCATTGCCGCGGCTGTTCCCACAGCGGCAGGGTGGGCGCGGGGGCTGGACGCTCCAACACGTTGTTGGGCGGGGACATCCGTTTGGCCGGCAACTCGACCCAACCGGCCCGGTGCAACTGCAGCGACAAACTACGGCACACCATGTCGCGCAACGCGCCGTTGGGCTGGACCCAGTTCCACGCTCGGCACAGCTCGGCCGAAAGCCGACGGCGGCTCCACCGGGGGTTCTCGGCGATCAGACGCTGGATGAACGCGGTGTCTTCCGAGCGAATTTCGCGGCCACGATAGCGCAGTAGAATAAGCTACATGCCCCGAAGTGTAAGGGGCAAAAGGTGGAACGTAAGCCGATTCGCCGTTTTTCTTTTACCCCGCCAACGGCACCGCTCGCCACATCGGAGCCGCGTTGGCCTGTGCCGGATCGCCGTTCCACAGCAGCAAATGCAATTGATGCGGATCCAGGCGAAGTGAGGCGCTGGAGTTGGCTTTGGGCCACCCGGTGAAGCGCCCCTGCGAAAGCCGCTTCTGCAAAATCCAAAAACCCTGGCCGTCGTAGGTCAGACACTTGATGGCGTGCCGACGACGCGAACAAAAGACGAAGAGCGCACCGGCTTGAGGGTCGCTGCTCAGTGCCTGTCGGCAGAGCGCTGCCAAGCCATCAATGCCTTTACGGAAGTCGACCGGCTCGACGGCCAGCAGAATCCGCATCTGCGGCGTGATTTGGATCATCCGCGCCTCCAGAACGCCTGGGCCATTCCCATAACGGTCGCGTGATCGCAAGGCAGATCGACGGTCATTTTTGCCCCCGCCGGATCGGTCAGTTCGATGCGGCACACGGCTGCGGCTTGGGGCAACCAATCACGGGGGCGCAGCTCGACAAAGGACGGCGGTGCCATGGACACCGAGTCAGCCGGTGCCTGAGGCACCTGGCGCTTCAATTTGTTGTAGTCCAATCGCAGGGTTCGGGCCACCGGCCCCACACCGTGAGTGCTGGCCAGAGTCGCGGCGGATGTCCAGAGGGCTTCAGGAAGTCGAGTGGCTCCAGATTGGGACTGGCGCCATCGGTCTAACTGGTGACGGAGTTGGTTGAGGTCAGTCGTCGAGAATTTCGTTCGTGGCATAGGTTGGCTCGCTTCAGTTGTCTGCCACGAACCTTAGCCGCCCAGGCTTTACCCTTCACGCACTGTTGCCGAAGCGACACGATAAATCAGATGTGTATCACATCCCGAGTTTTTGTGGAATTGCGGTACAGATTACATGTTACCGTTAGAGTATTGCTTATCCTAATTTTCAGACACGCTCTCAGAATATTTCGTGCATCATAGCGTTTGCGACATGGTTTGCATCATCCACAATGCATACATGAAGTGTCCATATTATGGACACGCACAATTGTAAGGACCAGCAATACCGTTCTTATAGTCCATCTACCTTAGTGACCCAATTGAATTTATCCTTATAGGTTTTCCTCGCTATTCTCGTGCCATCTTAAGTGTGCTTTTTCGAATGATATATCGTCTCCTTGTTGGTTAAGTTCCTGGCAATACGTAATATTCGCATAGTGAATCTGCTTTTGAACCAGCATCCACCAACAACACTATCATTTAACGGAATTCCTCAAAAACGAGTTTTCGGTGTTTTGTGCAATTCACAACCAACTCATTCACTTTTTACGCAAAGGAATGGTATGAAAGGTGCATTCTTCAACTCTTGCATGAAAGTCATTGCATCTTGCTTAAAGAGCGGATTTCCCTTGGCTAAGCCGGGGCCGCATTACTTCCTTTTGATGTTCATACTTTGTCTTTGTTTCATCCTGTCCGAAAACGCAATCTCCGATATTATTTCCCCCAACCGTTGCGTGGACTGGAAGGCTTATCCGCCGGGCGTATTTGGCGGAATTATGACCAACCGGCCTATCTTCTGCGATGTGACCACCAATGCCCCAGGTGGTGTCAATGCCAGAGGTGATGGGATTACGGATGATTGGCCGATAATCCAATACTGTATTAACCAATGCCCATCTAACCATGTTGTCTACTTGCCTAAGGGAACGTTTCTTATAACAAAAGGACTTACACTCAAATCGGGCGTGACACTACGCGGAGCAGGACCGGAGAATACCATTATCATGATGACAAATTGGCCCGCAATCAACCCAGCGGGGGTCTTCATCTGGGCCGGAATGAATCAAACTGACACTATAAACAGCAAGTCCACTAACAGCATCATTGTTCTCGATGGGGCAATGCAGTATTCTACTAACCTAGTACTAGCCAGCACGAGCGGACTCGTGCCGGGCGGACTCGCCTTGATAGACCAAGAAAACGATCCACAATACGTTGGTCCCAGCACCGAAATAGGTTATACATACCTGGGGCGTCTATCCGGTACTCGAACCATGGGCCAGATTGTGGAACTTCTTTCCGTCACAACGTCAAATGTGACTTTTAGTCCACCACTGGCCTACTGGTATACTAACAACGCGCAACTCACGCCTCTCAAAACGGTCCGCCGATACATAGGGCTAGAGGATTTTGGCTTAAGTAACGCAATTCCTGATAATCCATCCTACCTGTGGTTGATAGCCTTTGGACAAACAGCGGATTCCTGGATTAAAAATGTGCACACCTTCAAGACCAAGCGCTACCATATAAGTCTAGCAGGTTGTTTTCGTTGCACTGTTCGCGAGTGCCAAATGGAAGGGTCTTATGTTTATCTACCGTCCAACGCTTACGGATTGAGCCTCCGCGACTATTCCACTGCCTGCCTCGTTGAGAACAATTTAACCAGTTCAGCCAGCCCTGGACTTGGGCCAGGCTTCGCGATGGAGTGCGCCGGCCCTTGGAATGTAGTAGGCTACAATTACGTACATCACGTTTACAGCGAATACAACGGCATGATGTGGGCTTTCAGCGCCAACCATGGGGCATTCTCCCACATGAATCTGTTCGAGGGAAATGTCGGCAATGGCATCTGCGCTGACCTCACCCACGCCGGAAGCGGTTGGCAAACCATTTTCCGAAACCATTTTCGAGGCTGGGAGCCCAATCCCAGCCCGCTGGGCAGCAATACCAACGACTATCAGAGAGCGATTAACATTTGTGGTTCCAACTACTTCTATAATGTGGTGGGGAACGTCCTGGGTGATCCTCAGCTAATCAATCCAATCTGGGAGAACAAATGGACGTACGAGGCAAGAACGAACAACTCCAGCAACAGTCGCCCTTTTATTTGGAGGGTGGGTCTTATTCGCACCGGCGAAAGCCGCGATCCCAGTCCCAACAACTGGGACCAACGCACTGTGGATACCTTGTTGCGTCATGGCAATTATGACTATTGCTCGAACAATGTAGCGTGGGATCCGACGATTCTGGACACCAATCTCCCTCCTAGCCTTTATCTCAAAGTCAAACCTGATTGGTTTGGAGATCTACCCTGGCCACCCATCGGACCCGATGTGGAAGGCTTGACGAACATAATTCCGGCCCAGGTTCGCTTCCTAAAAACGATTATGTTCTCCCCAACTAAAGTCCAGGGATTTCAGATAATCCCCCCCTCACTCTAGCGAAGCTGCGTATCAAAAGCCGCGTTTCCATTAGGTTGACAGAGGAGATATTTCCTCAAGTAATCATACCATAGAGCCAGCCCCAAAGAACGCATGTTTCACGGAGACAATGAGCTAGAAATGACTTGTCCTGCGTATAAACCCTGATTTTTCGCGATCTGCGAATCATATTCGATAGTCATAAGTTCGAGGCTTCTTAAATGGTCCGTGGTTTCTGCCTCGCCTCCGATGGGGGAACCTGCTTGCGCACCAGATGCAATTCGCCCCGATCCAACAGTTCCGATTGCACCTCTTCTCCGGCTCCCAACCCAATGGCCGCCGTCAAGGGCAATGGAAAATAGACATACAACCGGTCCTGTTGGCCCCGGGACCGAATCGCCTGCACTTTGCAGTGGTTTGTGGGGCTTAACCGGCTGGACATTGTCCGGGTGCCCAGCAAAAGCACACTTCAGTGGTGTTCGGACTGGGCGGCACAGCCCAAGGTCCGGGCTCAATTGAACCGGTTGCTCCAAGCCGCCCTTCAAGGCCAGTCGTCCTGGAACAGGAGAAGGATCTGGATCTGGACACAATCGTATTTGACTGTGGATTTTAGGAACAAGCTTTTCTTGAGCGAAAGCCCGGACGGATTTTTTTGGATTTTCATTTGGCCCGGGAGGGGGCACCCTCCGATGCCCACCAACTGCTAGACAGCTTGATTCGGATCGATCAAGCGCTGCCAGTGGAAATCGGGCGGGTGGTGACGGACCGGGGTTGCGACAGTGCCGACATTCGGGCGATTATGGATGCGCTGAACATTTAGAACGGGATCTGTCCCAAATCGCCTCGGGGATTGAAGGATCTGCTGCGAAAGGTGGAGTTTGTGCGATGGCAGAGACGTCGGGCGCAGACCGAAGGGCGGATCGGGATTTTGAAGAATCAGTTCTTGGGGCGGTCGCGGCGGGCCAAAGGAATTGAGCATCGGGAATTGGCGGTGAGTTGGGCAGGCTTGGCGCACAACCTGTGGGTTCTGGCCCGGATGCCGAATGGCGAGGCGGTGGAACAATCGGCATAAAAAGCGGCTGGGATCGATGAATACTCCAAGGTTGGAATAAGGGTGTGCATTAACTAAACCTTTTTCATGAGCCTTATACACGAAGGCCTTAATGTACTCCATTGCTTTTATGCTCGCCTTGACATCAGTCGGCTAGAGTGACAGTTGCGGGATTGGTTTATGTCAATTCTCCCAGTCTGGTTCTGCGCCTTTATGGCGGCGCATCAAAACATGCTCTGATGGTTCGCATACTACAATCGCTAGCACGAAAGTCGCGGAAATCTTCTTTCCTGAATAATGTGCTCATTGTCATGTCGGGTACAGCCATCGCGCAAGTTTTCAGTTTTGTACTTTCACCAGTGATTAGCCGTCTTTTCTCTCCGGAAGATTTTGGCGTTTTTGGCTCGTTTATCGCGCTGCTGACAGTAATCACCGCCGCTGTTACTCTTGAGTATTCGCAAGCCATTATGCTTCCCAAGGAAAACGTTGAGGCGATGAATTTGTTTCTGGTATCCTGTGTTGCCACGCTTGTGACGGGTTTCTTCTGTATAGTGGCTGTTCTCTTCATTCCCTCCTTGATCCAGGAATTGATCCGATCTCCTAATCAATGGTTTCTTTGGTTACTCATTCTCGCAACACTTTTTGGCGGATTGAATCAGACTCTTCAGGCGTGGTGCGTTAGGGTGAAGGCTTTTAGGCGGACTTCTGCTTCTCAAGTTATACGAAGTTTCTCAGCTAACGGTCTTCAGATTGGCTTTGGCTATACAGGTTGTGGCTCCACTGGATTGATCGTAGGGAACGTTCTGGCAGATTTATTTTCAAGTCTCAGCCTCTTACGCACTGTCGTGCCAGATTTGTTATCTTATTGGTCCGATGTTCAGTGGAAGCGCATGCGTCAATTGGCCACAGAGTACCGGGACTTTCCCTTGTATTCGGCTTCACAAAACACAGTCAATGCTCTTTCTCTCGGTTTGCCAGTGATTCTTTTGACGCACTTTTACGGTATAGCCGTGGCAGGAGCTTATGCTTTTGGTATCCGAATCATGGTTGTGCCTGTTTCTCTAGTACATCGCTCTCTGCGACAAGTCCTTTTTCAGAAAGCCTCGGAAATCCAACATCGCGGGAACCCGTTATTGCCACTCTTTCTAAAGTGCACCATTGGCTTATTGATTATTGGAATTCTGCCTAGCTTGTTGCTTTTATTCTTTGCGCCTTCTATCTTCATCTTTCTTTTTGGCGCCCAGTGGAATACCGCAGGGGAGTTTGCCCGTTTTCTATCTCCTTGGATTCTTGCCTCGCTATGTAACCTGCCTTCTGTTATTTTTGCTCGATTAATCAGAATTCAGCGCAGTGTTTTTCTTTATGAGTTGGTTGTGCTGTGTGCCAGATTTTCAGTATTGGTTTTAGGTGGTTTTTTTCTTAATGCTCTTCATGCAATTGTTCTTTTTTCTTTGGTTGGTACCGTTATGAACATTTTCTTCATACTGTTTGTCCTGCGAGCCATTCGGAATAAAGAAATATTTTCGAACCGCTCGTCCGCTCATACAGCCACCGTCTTTATCTGATTAGTTACTGCGATTTGGTTGGGACGAGACGGAAGGGATCAAGCAACTAGGCGTTTTTCGGGGCTTGGCGCGCAGTCCCAATCAATTGCTCCCCAATATTTTTGCCTCTTCAGACGTTATCTGGGGAATAAACACTAAACAAAACGACGCCCATTCCAACAAAAGTTCCTGCTGGCGGGCGAGCGGCGGCGCGGGATGGTCTGAGCTCCAGCTCGCCACGCCGCCGGTCGCTACGCGTAACGAACTCGCCCGCTGGCAGGGCTGATTCCCAAGTGAATTCACCATTTTGCTCAAAAAACCCAATAAATAATCCCAGGGAAATCCCGGAACAACCAGTTTTTTAAAGTGCTTTCTCTCAGACAACATTTTTTTCAATTCGATTTTGCTCGCATTTTGAAGAGGGCTTTATACCGGTCCGGTTTAAGGTGGTTTGATCGTTCTCTTCTCTTTCTCCGATTAAATCTTGATACGATGCCCTACTCACGGTCTTGCCCCTATTGTTTTCGTCTGCCCTCTTTAATGGATGTTGTTGACAATCCTGATTATTGGGATGGTTGGTGCACGCGAAATGCTGCCGTGAAGCGACTCCGGCAAGGCTGTACATTGTTCGTTGTACAACATGATGGAATAAACGCCTGTTTTGGTTGGTCTGAATGCAAATACGTTCATATCTCATGGTTTGACTTGCGCTTTTCCATTCCAAATAATGTGGTCTACAATACTTTTTTATACACCGTTCCAGAAATGCGAGGTAAAGGTATTGGATCACAGTTATGGTATGATATGGCATCCTATTGGAAAAACAAAAAATATCAGTACATTTTTGTAGTAATCGATCCTAATAATTCTGCTTCATTATCCTTACACAAAAGGCTAGGTTATCAATTGTATCAAACAGTACATTATCGTCGTCGATTTTTTTTGCGCTGTTACCATACTGTGTCGGCTCGAACCGGTGAGCAACTACGCCATCTTTCTCTATTTCATATGCCTAAACACATCTGGAATACTTTTTGGTCTCTCTTTTTTCCAATGATATTTGTTTGCGTTACTTTATAGTATTTTACTTTTTATTTGATATTCGCTTTATTTCTTTTACTATTCTTTTGCCATACTTTTTTTCCTAATGTTTTAGAATTCGGCCTCTATGCTTTTTTATTCTTTTAAGAACCTTGTTAAGCGAAGTCCTTTTCTGAAAGACTTATACTACAGACAATGGCTGCTTTTTAGAAGACTATTGTACGCTCTTTCGCCTGAACTTCTTGCTAAGTATCGTTACTACACGATGAGAGGCCGAACTCTCAATCTTAAAAACCCAACTTGCTTTACAGAGAAACTTCTTTGGTTGATGCTTTACTGGGACAACCCTCTGAAGACCACATGTGCAGATAAGTACGCTGTTCGTTCCTATGTAAAACAACTTGGTTTAGAACACATGCTTCCAACCATGCTCGCAGTATATGAGAATGCGACGGACATTAATTTTGACGTGCTACCAGACCGTTTTGTGCTAAAGTGCACTCATGGCTCTAAAATGAATTATATTTGCAGATCAAAGTCCACTCTGGACAAAGCCAATGTAATAAGCGTTTTGAACTCTTTTTTAAAAAAGGATATTAGCATGGTGTCAGGAGAAAAGCACTATTCTCTCATACCACCGCGCATTATATGTGAGGCTTTCTTAAACACATCATCCAATGCACTTCCAATTGATTATAAATTGTACTGCTTTTCAGGAAAAGCACACTGCACGTTAGTATGCATTGGAAGAAATGACGACGGACACGGGGCATCATATTATTATTATAATCGAGAGTGGACGTGCGCGCTGCCCTATAACATACATAGTATCAATAACGATGATATTATTCCAAAACCGTATTCCTACGACGATATTCTTCACGCGGCAGAATTGCTTTCAAAACCATTCCCGTTTGTTAGAATTGACTTCTATGACATTGATGGTCTGGCTGTATTTGGCGAAATGACCTTCACACCTGATGGATGCATTGACACTGAACTTACCGATATCGCAGAGAAGGAGTTGGGCGAAATGCTACTTTTACCTAGAGCCAATGCCTGTTAGATCTCATTACATGTTATAAGTAACAAAGACTTTTATTAATATATATACATCTATTAGCTTATGCCTCTTCAGACATTATCTGGGGAATGAACACTAAACAAAACTACGCCCATTCCAACAAAAGCCCCTGCTGGCGGGCGATCGGCGGCGCGGGATGGTCTGAGCTCCAGTTCGCGGCACCGCCGGTCGCTTTGCGTAACGAACTCGCCCGCTGGCAGGGGCGATTCCCAAGTGAATCCACCATGTTGCTCAAAAATCTCCAATAAAAAATCCCAGGGACATCCCTGAAGAACCTTTTTTATGAGCTATTTCATTATGGGCAATACGCAGGATAGTGTTTTGCAGACTAAGTGGAAAAACGATTTCGTGGAAGTCGTTCCACCCGTATTGCGCACTTCCGAACTTAATATTCGTCAATCATATTCCTTTCTAACAAGCTATGGAAACACAAAAGTGATCGATGACATCATAATCACAAATGAGGCAACCAACTCCTGGTTAGCACTTCTCGGAACTCCGCTTGCAGTGTCGATGGACAATGCAGAAAAACGAAAGTTAATTCAGAGAGTTTTTTCCGAGCCGAGAAGTGTTCTTACGAGCGACCTCGATGGTTGTTTTGCGTTGGTTGCTTATGATGGTCAATCTAATGCACTGCTGGCTGCAACGGACTTCAATAATACCACGCCAATATATTATGGAACGAACAATAATGGACTTTTTCTCTCAAGCCATGAACTGCCCCTCGCCCGATTATTGCAGGCAAGGATAAATCCATTGGGATTTAGCCTTTCAATCCATTTGAAGAATACTTGGGGCTCAATGACTCGCTTTGAGAATGTTCACAGGATGCTTCCTTGCCAGTGCATCCAATTTCGACAAAACAAAAAAATTAGTGACGAGATCTACTGGCGACCAACTGATGAAACACCGATGCGGTCGGGTTTCGATGACATCATTGAGGAATGGCTTGCCATACTGAAACTCTCAGTCAGGAAGTACTATGAGGCTGGAAAAAACAAAAATACCATATGCGATTTCACAGGGGGAGAGGACTCACGACTGCTACTGTCCACATGCCATGCTCTTAATATTCCTTTTCAGGCCCAGGTAACCGGTTTGGAGGATGAAGTGGATGTTGTTGTGACAAGGAGGGCGGCAAGTTGCACCGGGATTCCGCTCATTGTTCGACCGAAGTACTTTGTTAGCAAAGAACAACTCAAGACCAATGCCTCATATATTAACTTAATGCAGGATGGATGTGAAGAATTCTTTAGATCCTGCACAGACTATGCCACCGACGCCTCTAATCCTGTTATAAATCACACGCATATAAAGTATTGCGGAGTCCCTGGTGGAGAGGCTTTCAGAGGTTCATACTACCTTAGAGGAAGAGCTTTATTCCCTGAAAGCACTCGTGGTTTTGACTACAAGTTTTTTATTCGAATGAAATACCTTCTTGACTTTCACTCAGGTCTTTTATTAGTACCTGACAATGAGTGTAAGAACGTCGTTTATGAATTCGCCAAAGAAGCCCTTCAAGATGTTTCTGATTTCCCTATCGGTACCAAAATCGACCATTTGCTGAGGGTGTTTCAAACCTGTTTTACCGGTCTCGTATACAAAAATCCCCGCTACCTTCCGTTTTCCTCAAATCCCATGACCCGTTCTATTTACTGGCTGCCACCGCGCTTCAAAAAGGGAAGTAGATTAACTAGAGCATGCACTGAGATTTTGTTTCCCGAACTAGCGTTAATGAAAACTGAAAAGGGAGTTCCGACAATACGAAAGACGCTACTTAGAACTCATTTGTTTATGGCTGAAAAGGTAGCCTTGGCACAATTTCTGTTTCGTGGTACTGTCAGTAGGTTTTTTAAAATAACGGATTCTAATAAATGGTATTATAAATGGGCGTTGAACGCGCCTGTAATACAAACGTTGCTTACGGAATCTCCTTATGCTGGATGGTTTTCATCGGCATCTTCCATGAGAACAGGTCATTTGTACAATGGAAAGGCTTTGGAGTCGCTGCTCTCTGGCGCGAGGTCCTATAACAGCAGGTATGTTCCCATTCTTGGTAGAATCATCAGCCAGGAGTTATCGTGCCGGTGGGTTTACCGTGATTTGTAGTTTTGTTGCACACCTATTTTCCTGCCCCAGCTATCTTGTTAGATAATAAATTTTAGAGCCAGTCTCAAAGGCCGCAAGTGTGACGGAGACAATGATCTACAAAAGACTTGATCTGATCATAAACCCTGAATTTGCGCGATTCGCGTCAAATTCGATGGTTATAACCTTTTTAGGTCGCCACCCAGAGCGTTTAGCTTCTTCAGAAATGTGTAATTTCGACAATGATCATAAAAGGAGATAACCACTGATTAACGATTATCATAAAGGATGATTTTTGATGATTTTGGAGCCAAATGACCGTATCTTGGTAACTGGCTATGGAGGTTTTATAGGCCGACGTGTAGTGGCTTGTTTGATTGAACGCGGGTTCAGGAATGTCGTTGGTTTAATGAGGCCCTCCACAAGTGTTTCTCCAGCGAATTCCTCTACCAAAAGTCGTAACATATCCTGCCTTAACGTGCTTCATGGCAACCTTCTATCTCGAGACGATTGCCTCAGAATCACGAAGGACGCGCGGCTTGTATATCACCTTGCCGCTGGCCGAGGTGAAAAGTCATTTCCGGACGCGTTTCTAAACTCAGTCGTCACCACTCGGAACCTTTTGGATGCTTGTCTTTATAATAAAAGCATAAAGCGGTTTGTCAATGTTAGTTCTTTTGCCGTTTATGACAATCGGAATATGATACACAAGCAGCGCTTAGAGGAGACCTGCCCGGTTGAGCCACAACCTGCACGACGAGGTCAAGCTTACTGCTACGCAAAAGTTCGCCAGGACCAGCTTGTTCTTGAATATTCTAGGAATAGCAGCATGCCATGTGTGATTGTCCGCCCCGGTTGGGTATATGGTCCAGGCAACGAAGCTATCCACAGCAGGGTTGGAATAAGCACTTTCGGTCTCTTTCTTCATATGGGCGGCGGCAACATACTTCCATTGAGTTATGTCGACAATTGTGCTGAAGCCATCGTCTTGGCCGGACTGGTCAATGGGATCGAGGGCGAGGTATTTAATGTCGTTGACAACGATCTTCCTACCAGCCGTCAATTTCTTCGCGCCTACAAACGGTTCGTCAGGAGATTTCCCTCGGTGTATCTGCCTCATAGCCTTAGCTATCTGTTTTGTTGGCTCTGGGAAAAGTATTCGGCATGGTCTGAAGGACAGTTGCCGCCTGTGTATGGCCTTGGGACCTGGCACGCAAACTGGAAGAAGACCTCTTATAGCAATGACAAGATTAAGAACCGTCTGGGATGGACTCAGCGGGTTCCAACCAATGAAGGATTGAACAGGTATTTTGCCGCCTGCCGGGAAAAGCTGAACCATGCTTAAGATTGCCATTGTCGGATGCGGGAAGATCGCTGATGACCATGCAGCCGCCATCCAGCGAGTCCGCCTCGGAAAAATTGTCGCGGCCTGCGATCGCGAAGAACTCATGGCACGGCAATTAGCCGATCGCTTTCCTGTCGAGCGGATTTTCATCGATCTGGAAACGATGTTGAATGCCGTCCAACCGGACGTGGTTCACGTCACCACTCCGCCTCAAAGCCACTACGGAATTGCCAAACAATGTCTTGCCCATGGATGCCATGTTTATGTGGAAAAGCCTTTCACCTTATATCCTCAGGAAGCCCGCGATCTACTCGCCATCGCAGAAAGCCACGCCCTAAAGGTGACTGCGGGACACGATGATCAGTTTTGCCATGTGGCACGGCGGTTTCGAAAGCTGGTTCGGGAGGATTATCTGGGAGGGCCACCCTTACACATGGAAAGCATTTATGGATATGATCTTGGATACGGGAGTTATGCCAAGGCATTGCTCGCAGACAAGCAACATTGGGTTCGCAAACTTCCGGGTTCTTTGCTGCATAATATCATCAGCCATGGCGTCGCACGTCTGGCGGAATATCTGCAAAGCGATTCCCCTCGGGTAATTGCGCAGGGTTTTACGAGCCCCCAACTGCGCAATCGGGGAGAAAATGAATTGTTCGATGAACTTCGAGTGATGATCCTTGAAGACCAAAGAACCACGGCCTATTTCACATTTTCATCCCAGATGCGGCCTTCGCTTCACCAGTTTCGCGCCTACGGCTCAAAGAACGGCCTGTTACTGGACCAAGACAAGCAACTCCTGATCCGCCTCCCTGGGCAGCGGTATACGAGCTATGCGGAACAGTTTATCCCGCCATTTGGCTTTGCGAGCCAGTGTTTTATAAATTGGTTTCATAACATGCGGTTGTTTCTATCGAACGATTTTCATCCAAAATCGGGCATGAAGTATCTCATTGACCAGTTCTATCGCTCAATTATTGAGAACACTCCCCCCCCCATTCCTTATCGTGAAATTCTGCTGACTGCCGTAATCATGGATTCTATTTTTCGACAAATCCAGCCGTCTTCCGAACCGATTCCGAGGAGATAGTGGCATCGGCGTTTTTCCTATTGCGGTCTTTCCGCACCTGCCACGGTGGCATTCTGAGCACTCTGAAATGGCCAACCCAATAGCATCCTGGCGAATCGCGCTTCCAGGCAACAAACTGGCAAGGTGCCTCTTCAGGCGACGTGTCTGCTGGACTTTAACACTCCCCGGAAAACTCCTGTTCCTGGTTATTCTGGGGCTGGGACTGGTGCTTTTCTTAAGAACAGCCCATGGTTTTCTTGCCATCACCTCACCGAACCGAGGATCGTTGCTTGTTGTTGATGGCTGGTCGCCCAATTACACCATGCGGCAGGCAGCCGAGGAGTTTAGAGAGGGTTGCTACGACCGAATGCTCGTTGTCAGAGCCGTTTATGAAGGATTAAACCCCTACGAATCAGGTCGTTATAGTGGCGAATATCTGGTCCGGCTGCTCATCGCCCACGGAGTGCCGCAGAATTCGGTGTCCATCCTGATTTGTCCGGCTGTCTGCAAAGATCGCACTTATCACTCTTCCCTTGCCCTTAAGCATTGGCTGACAAAGACAGGCCTTTCCATCGATTCTCTTGATGTCGCAACCCTGGGGCCTCATGCCCGGAGATCACGTTTGCTCTGCCAAAAAGCCATGGGTGACCGGATCAAGGTGGGAATCATCGCTCTTGAGGATCGCTATTATGACCCGTCACGCTGGTGGACATCGAGCGAGGGCGTTCAAGAAGTGCTGGGGGAATTGATTGCCTATTGTTATGCGCGTTTTCTTTTCTTTCCAAGCAAGGATGTTGAGAATTCTGATTATCTTGCCCCCATGGACGCTCCCCTTCAATCACAGCGTTCTTGACCTTTCCAATTGACGATTCGATCACTCGAATGCTGAAAAGTCGCACTTACTACTCGCTGAAGCCATTCCTGCCGCTAGGCGTCCGGATTGCGCTGAGACGGTTTTCCGCCAAAGCCATGCGTAGGCAGTCTGCGGCTTACTGGCCTATCTATGAGGAGGCGGGTTTAAAGCCGGAAGGATGGCCGGGATGGCCCGATGGCAAGCAATTCGCCCTGGTGATTACCCATGATGTTGAATCGCATGTTGGATTGAACCGTTGGCAACGGCTTGCGGAACTGGACCGGCAATATGAAATTCGGTCATCCTTTAATTTCATTCCTGAGGGAGACTACTCGCTGCCTCCGAAAATCCCGCACTGGCTTGAAAAGCACGGATTCGAGATGGGGGTCCATGACCTCAAACACAACGGCAAATTGTATCATTCTCGAGAATCGTTCCGAAAAAGTGCTGAGCGGATCAATCATTACCTAGGTCAATGGAATTCGGTTGGATTTCGGTCGGCTTTCATGCTTCATCGACTCGATTGGCTTCACGATCTGGATATTCAATATGACGCCTCGACTTTTGATATCGATCCATTTGAACCGCAACCCGACGGAGTAAATACAATTTTTCCCTTCTGGGTACCAGCACCTATCATGGACGATCTGGGAAAAACCCACAAAACCTCTGAATGGCATGTCGCCCAGAATCCACTTACCGCTGATTCATCACAAAACAGGCCTGTTGTACGGTCCTTAAGTTCCCATCTCGAAGTATCCGGGGACGTTGGGGGATACATGGAACTTCCTTACACCATGGTTCAGGACTTCAGCCTTTTTGTCATTCTCAGAGAAACAAACATTGACGTTTGGAAACGCAAGTTGGACTGGATTGTGCGCCATGGAGGCATGGCCATGATTGACACGCATCCGGACTACATGTGTTTTGACAGTTCACGGCCTGGAAGGCTCGAGTATCCCGTCCAATATTACAAAGAATTACTGGCGTATATCCGTTCTGAGTATGGAAACACCTATTGGCAGGCCCTGCCCAAAGAGGTTGCCCATTATTGCGCCTCTTTCAAACCAACCCAGGCGAGGCCTCCCCGCAATGTTTCCATGGTCACCTACAGCTTCTATGAGTCCGACAACCGTGTGCGGCGCTATGCCGAAACGCTGGCCAAACGTGGCGACAATGTCCGGGTATTTTGTCTTGGACAGAGCAACGAAAGGGAACGAACCGATGAACACACTTTGGTTCGCGTTATTCCCCTCCAATCCCGCAGCAAGAATGAGCGCAATCCTCTGGATCACGCTGTAAGACTTCTAAGGTTCTGGTGGAAAGCTTTCTGGGCGTTGCGAGTGCGCAACAGTTCTTCAGCTTGCGACTTGGTCCATGCCCATAACATTCCCGACTTTATTGTGTTCGCTGGCCTCTGGCCCAAATTAGCAGGGGGGAAAATCCTCCTGGATCTCCACGACCTGGTGCCTGAACTCTACCAGGACAAGTTCTGCAACGGAAAGGACTCACTCACCCTGGCTTGTTTGCGTCAAGTGGAATACTGGTCGGCTCGATTTGCGGATCACGTTATTGTGGCTAACCATCTCTGGAGGGAAAAAGTGGCCGCCCGATCTGTGGCCAGGAACAAACTGACGGCCTTGATCAATAATGTCGACCTCAGCCTTTTCTATAGGAGAGGAAAAAACCGCCGAGATGGAAAATTTGTGATTCTGTATCCTGGCTCGCTAAACTGGCATCAGGGTTTGGACATTGCAGTCGACGCAATGGCTATCATCAAGCCACGTCTTCCGCAAGCTGAACTCAGGATTTATGGGAGCGGCCCTATGAAGCCCGCCTTGATCAACCAGTCTCATAAGCTAGGATTGACGGACTGCGTCTTCGTTTTAAACGAGGTTCCTGTCTGGGATATTCCGCAGCTCATGTCCAATGCCGATGTAGGAATCGTACCTAAGCGGGCTGAAGGATTCGGCAACGAAGCATACAGCACCAAGATCATGGAGTTCATGTCGCAAGCGGTACCCGTGATCGTTTCGCGAACAAAAATCGACACCTTGTATTTTGATGAACAGACTGTTTGCTTTTTCGAGTCCGGCAATGTCGCCGACCTGGCAGGCAAGATTCTACGCGTGGCTGAAAACGAAGATTACCAGGAACAGTTGTCCAGAAACGGTCTGGCATACGCAGAGGCACACTCATGGGATACCATGAAACACATATACCTTGACTTGGTCGACCGCCTGACAATGACCTCGGCTCCGGCAATAAAACCATGAAAGCAGTCGTCCATCAGGAGGACATTGCTATTCCGTATTAAACCGACCCTATGTAGATCGTCTCTCATGACATCGAAACCTCTTGCAGTCAATATTCCGGATTGGCGCCGTCCCCTACCTTTGATGGCTCTGGTCGCAGGTTTTGGCCTCGTCCTTTATGATTGGATCGGTTTTGTATGGAAACAGGATTTGTTCTCGTATGGATTACTGATCCCTTTCGTCTCGGCCTATCTGGTGCATCTCCGGCGATCGGGCGATCGTCATGTCCAGCAAACAGGAGAGGAAAAGAGCTCCAACGTTTCTGGAGGCCGATGGCTGACCATAGCAGCGTGCCTTTTCGGTCTGGCAACCCTGGTGGTCGGATGGAGTCTTAATCCCCGTTCATGGCCCGAAGCTGATCGGATCGCCCTCTGGATGTTTGCGTTCGTTTGTCTTTGGATTGCCGGGATCGGTTTTTGTTTTGGAGCTGAAACCGTCGCACGGCACAGATTTGCCCTGTTATTCCTGTTTTTCATGGTGCCTTTGCCCGATGGGGTTGTGCATGCCATCGAGGTGTTTTTCCAGCATACATCGGCCTGGGCTGCCGCTGGTTTCCTGGAACTCGCCAGCACGACCATGGTTCACGATGGACTCCGATTCGAGTTGCCCGGCATTACCCTGCAGGTGGCTGAGGAATGCAGCGGCATTCGGTCGAGCCTCGCCCTCTTTATTACCAGCATCCTGGCCGGACACATGTTCCTCAAGTCCAGGAACAAACGGATCCTCCTCGCCCTCCTGGTGATCCCGCTTGGGATCCTTCGCAACGGCTTCCGGATTTTTACCATCGCCCAACTCTGCATTCATGTGGGTCCCGAAATGGTCAATTCGGTCATCCATCGAAAAGGGGGCCCCCTCTTTTTCGGTCTGTCGCTAATCCCATTCTTTCTGGTATTATGGTGGATGAGAAGGCTGGAAGGGCGAGCCAAAGCCCCCCTATGAGTATGAAGAGATGCAGTGTCAGTTCCCCGACATCGGATCACAGGGAACGATGGACTTGGGAGACTTCGGTTAACGCATGTGACGAATGCGCCTCGGGAGGGGCGCATTCGTTTTATCTGGAGGAGAGGCGAAGCGACCATCAAGATCGTTAGACAAGCGGATTCCGGCGCAGTTGAGAAAGTGGGATTCCACTCCCGGACTTCCAGTTCGTAAACATTATTTGGATATGATCACCTCGGTAATGGGCAAAGGCTGGTTCAGTTGGATTCTCGCGCTTGCACTGCTGGCCTCGGCAACCGGATGCAGCAAAGCGGCGCGCCAGAAACGGCATTTGGAGAAGGCGGAGCAATATTTTCAAGCGCAGGATTGGGAGGCAGCGCGAATCGAGTACCTGAACGTCTTGAGGCTGGGTTCGCTCCATCCAACAGCGGTTCAAAGGATCGCAACGATTCTCTACGATCAGGGAAAGTTGCGAGAAGCCGCTCCGTATTTGGTCAAAGGGGCTGAGATGAACCCGGACAATCTGGAGTTGCGCTGCAAACTGGCCCAGCTTTATTTGACCGCGGGCCAAATTACAAATGCCCGCACGGAAGCCCTGGCGGTGATCGAGAAGAAACCGGAGCTGGAGGATGCCATTCTTGTCTATGCCAGCACGCCCACTAATGCCAGCCAGATTACGGAGACTCAACAGAAGCTGATCGCCATTCAAAGAAAAACGGGAAATCAGCCTGCCATCGCTTTAGGATTGGCCACGCTTCAATTTCGTCAGCGGAACTTCAAGGCGGGCGAGGAATTGGTCCGTCAAGCGTTGACTCTCGCCCCCCACCACGTCGGAGCCAATCTGACCATGGCCCAGCTTTTCCTGGCGCAGACCAACCTCGTCGAAGCCGAGCAACATCTGAAAACCGCCTCGGAATACTCAACCCCCAAGGGCGCCGCCCATCTCCGCTATGCCGAACTCAAGCTGCGAATTGGTCAAACCAACGCGGCAAAAAGCCAATTGAAGGCTGCGACGGAGAAAGCGCCCGATTTTGTCGCGGCGTGGATCCTACAGGCCCGGATAGCGTTTAACGAGCGCAATTATGACGAGTGCGCCGAATTCATCGAGAAAGCCTTGCTTCGAAATCCCAAAGATTTCGATGCCCGCATGCTGAAAGCTCAGCTTCTTCTAGCCCAGGAGAAGCCCGACAAGGCCCTGACTGAACTGGAAACACTCAAGGAACTGTATCCACAAGCGGCGTCGCTTCACTATCAGCTCGGTCTGACCCACCTGCAGAACAAGGATGTTTCGCATGCGATCAGCAGCCTCAATCTTGCCGTCTCGCTGAATACGAACCTGAATGAGGCTGCCTTGCTGCTGGCGGAGCTGAATCTCCGCCGAGGAGAGCCGGCTCCGGCAATCCCATTGCTGACCCAGTTGGTCAAGCAGCGATTTCGGTTGCCAAATGCATACAATTTGCTGGCCGACGCTTATCTTCAACAGAATGACTTGGAGAATGCTCTCCAGATCTATCAGCAGGCGATGAAGGAGTTTCCCAACAATCCGCACTGGCCCTATCTGTGCGGCCTGGTTCTCAAACGCCAGCAAAATTGGGCCGCGGCAAGGAGGATAATCGAATATTCGCTGCAGATCCTGCCCGACTATCTGCCTGCGATTTCTGAAATCGTCGGCATGGATCTAGCCAGCACGAATGTCGCCTCGGCGCAAAAAAGAGTGAGTGAGATGCTGGCAAAAAACCCCAAATCGGCCCAGGCAACCTTCCTTCAGGCACGCATCCATGCGGCCCAAGGCCAGGAGGCACTTATGGAAGCGTCCCTGCTGAAAACCCTTGAACTCCAACCCGATTTCCGGCCCCCTTACTTACTTCTGGCCACCCATTATATCAAGCAGAAGAAGACACAGGAATCGCTGGATAAACTGGAGGCGATGCTGAAGCAGAACCCGAAAGACCATGGGGCCTTGATGCTGAAGGCGACGCTCCTGACTGAGTTGGGGGAACATGCCAAGAGTAAAACGGCTTTCGAAGAACTGCTCAAACTTGACCCCAGAAACTGGCCGGTATTGAACACTCTGGCCTATATTCTTGCTGTGAAACTGGGTGAACCGGATCAGGCGCTCGATCACGCCCGATTGGCTCGCGAAATCATGCCCAAGGATCCAAATACTGCGGATACTTTGGGCTGGATCTACTATTTGAAGAAGGATTATCCCCGGGCTTTGTCTCTCCTTCAGGAAAGCGCCGCCGCCCTTCCCAATCAGCCCGAAATCCAATACCACCTGGGCATGACCCATTACATGATGGGGCAGATGGAGGCCGCCAAGAGCGCTCTGCATCATGCGGCACAATCCTCCGAAACCTTCCCTGGCAAAGAAGAAGCCGTATCGCGCTTGGCTTTGCTCGAAAAGCAAAAACCGTCGGAAAGCCACGAGGCTCTGGCCAACCTGGAAGACCAAGTTAAAAAACATCCCGATGATGTGTTGCTTCGATTACAATTATCAGAGGTCTATGAGGGCAAAGGAATGCTCCAACAAGCCCAGGCCCAATATGAACAAGTGCTGAAAGTGAATCCCCAAACGGTCAAGGCCTTGGCAGGCTTGGCTAAATTGCATGGAGGCCCGTTGAAGAACACCGCCAAGGGATTGGCTTATGCCCAGGAAGCCAGAAAATATGCGCCGGATGATCCTCTGATCCTTCATCTGCTGGGCAGGATAGCGATGCAATCATCTTTAGCAGCCGATCAGCAATGGGCCATCAGCCTTCTCGAGGAAAGCGCCCGAAAACTACCCAACAAAGCCGAGGTCAGCTATGACTTGGCCTGGAGCCACTTTGCCCGAGGACAGATCGTCGAGGCGGAGCGCGCGGCAACCAATGCCTTCGCCTTGGATTCCGACTTAGCTGCACGCAAGGAGGCGATTCAATTCCTTGAAACCTTACAAGTGATAAAAAATCCGACATCTTTGGCTTTGGCAGAAGACAAGATCAAGCGTGCCCTCGAATTAGCGTCGGCAGAACCCGCCCTCCTGGCCTCAGGCATGCTTTATCAACAGCGCAAACAATCCAAGGATGCCATTGCAGCCTTTCAAAAAGTCCTGGAACGATACCCTCTTTGTTCGCTGGCGATGAAGCACTTGGCGATTATATATGCCCGCGATCTCCTCGATCCTGCCAAGGCCTACGACTGGGCCAGCAAAGCACGAGTCACCCTCAAAGATGATCCAGTCCTGACTAAAATCCTCGCCATGACGCTTTTTCAACGGAAAGAATACCGTAATGCTGTTTCGCTGCTTCAAGAAACAGGACAGCTTACTCCGGATGACGCCGAAGTGTTTTACTACCTTGGCATGGCCCATTTTCAGCTTAAACAAAACCAGGAAAGCAAAGTGGCTCTGAATAAGGCTTTGTCATTGAATGGAAAAGATAAAATGGCCGAAGAAGCCAGAAAGGTCTTGACCCAAATCGAATCTGGGGGAGGCTCCTCGCTTTAAAGCGGAGGCTGCAAATCCATTCTTCTCCCCACTCTAAAATGGTGGTGAGGAAAAGTGTAAAGAAAACACTTCAGCCAAAACAAAAACTGTCGGAATAATTAACATTTTGAGCAATAAAGGACATGGAGTCGGGCTCAGCATATTTTTTATCTCATTTAATTCCAATATTATGTAGAAAATGACGGTTCTTCTGGCTCAATAAGTGCTACAATCCCTTTATATCAACGGAGGTGCCCGCGTCTCGGGCTGTAAACCAGGTTTGACGGCTGATGAATCCTCCGTGAAAGACAGATGATCATTTAAACCGCCTAAGCGGGAGGGAGTTGTATTTATGAGGGGAACCACTGAGTTACTGGAGGCGGCGCGCAAAGATGATCCGGAGGCGCAATGTGAATTGGCCATGGCGTATTTGGAGGGGCATGAAGTGGGCAAGGATGTGCAACAAGCTCTTCATTGGTTTAGCCGCGCTGCGGAGCATGGTAATACCCAGGCACAAGTGGAACTGGGCAAAATTTTCATGATGGGAGTGGGAGTTCAACGGGATTTGGTCGAGGCATTTCGTTGGATACAAAGCGCGTACATATTGAACATGACCCAGCAGGGTCTGGCAAAGGTCCAGGAGTCGCCTGATGATCCGTTGTCGAACTTCCAGTTGGAGGTCACGGTAAGGAACCTGAGTGAGGCCAAACGCTGGCTGGCCTCCCAGATGACCTTGAATCAGATTTCAGAGGCTCAGCAGCGGGCCATCAAATTTCTCTTCAAAATTCGCGAGCAGACACTGCAAACGTCCTCGGATGCCGGGAAGAATGGCCCATCCGCAACCGAACCGCCCAACAATCCACCTGGGAATTGATCCAGGTTGTTGAGATCTGACCGCGGAAGGTGTGGATTGCACGGATTGATCAGAGGGCATACTTAGGGATTTAATTCTGTAACAGGGATGATGGGTCTAATCCGTTCTCGTTTAGACTGTTTTCCATGTTGTTCATTTCATTTCTCGCGTGGGTAGCGGCATTAAGCGCTGTCGGCATCGCCCTATGGACTTTGTGGCGAGGGTGGCGTTCGATCGATTGTCTCCTGTTTGGCGGCTGTCTCATCGCGACCGCAGCCGAATCCTACCTGGTTTACCTGGGGGCAGACGCGGTATTATCGCCGAGCTTTGTATGGTATCAGGAGACGAGGCTAACCCTCCTGGCGGTTTTACCGGGATGTTGGCTTCTGTTCAGCGGGATTTACGCGCGAGGGAATCGGTGGGAATTCCTGATGCGTTGGCGGTCGACCTTGCTCGCAGCCCTGGGTTTTCCTCTACTCATGGTGCTGTTTTTCCGGCACAATCTGATATCCCGAGTCATTCAAACCCCGGACAATGAAACCTGGCAGATTGAGTTGGGAAGGTCAGGTGTTCTCTTGCAGTTGGCGGTGGTTTTGGGGGCGATACTCGTGCTGCTGAACCTGGAGCGAACATTCCGAGCGGCTGTCGGCACAATGCGCTGGCAGATCAAGCTGGTTTTGGTGGGTCTGGCCGTGTTGTTTGCCGCTCGAATCTACACATCCACCCAGGCCATACTGTATTCCGCCATGGATATGAACCACGAAATCCTAAACAATGGAGCCTTGCTGGTGGCCTGCGTGCTGACTGGGATCTCGTTGGTGCGAACCGGCGGCGCCAAGGTGGATGTCTATCCCTCTCCCGAGGTCATCAAGAATTCGTTTACGGTCCTGGTCGCCGGTTCTTATCTGCTGACGGTCGGATTAATCGCCAAAATGGTCACTTGGATCGGAGGCAGCCGCGAGTTTCCCATCTTGGCGCTGTTCATCCTGCTGGCTCTGACGCTATTGTCACTGCTTCTTTTGTCTGATCGACTACGGCAGCGGGGACAACGGTTTCTCGCTCGGCATTTCCGCAGGCCTATCTACGATTACCGCAAGGTCTGGTCAACGTTCACCGAACGCACGGCGCCCAAAATGGATGAGAAAGAATTATGCCGCTCCGTCGTCGACTGGATATCGGAAACGTTGAATGTATTGTCGGTTTCGATCTGGCTGACCGATCGGGCCCGCCAAGGATTCTGGCTGGGTGCGGCTACCATTGAGATCCCCCCGCTCCATACTGGGCATTCCCTAAAGTCGGAGGATGTTGTGGCCTTGATGGATGCCCTAGGACAGCAATCCGATCCGGTAGACCTTGAAGTAAACCAAGACCGGTGGGCGATGCTCCTAAAACAGTTGCATCCCGATATCTTCGCCAAGGGAGGGCACCGAATTTGTTCCTCATTGCAGGCGGGAGGCGAACTTCAGGGAGTTCTGGTCATGGGAGATCGAGTCGAGGGAATACAATTCAGTTCGGAGGACGACGATCTGATTAAGTGCATCAGCGACCAAGTGGGCAGCTTGCTATTGAAGATTCGTTTAGCCCGCCGTTTGTATGAGGCCAAGGAGATGGAAGCCATGCAGACCATGGCCGCCTTTCTCGTTCATGATTTGAAAAACACCGCCTCCGGCCTTTCACTGATGCTCCAGAATCTCCCCAGGCATTTCGAGAATCCTGATTTCCGTCAGGACGCTCTCAAAACCTTGGCCGCCAATGTTGCGCATATCAACGATCTGATCCGGCGCGTGAATGTGCTCCGGGAAGGGCTGGTCCTAAAGCCGTGCGAATCCGATCTTGGAAAGCTGGTAGAATGTACAGTCCGCGAATGCGAGGGCGGGTCGCGCATCCGTTGGGAACCAGGAATTCATCCGCGGCTCGTGTTCGATCCCGAGCAGATTCAAAAGGTGCTCAAGAACCTGATCCTCAATGCCCTTGAGGCTTTGGGCAGAGAGGGTGAAGTCAGAATTAAAACCGGAATTGAAAACGAATGGGCTTGGGTCGAAGTGGCAGATAACGGCTGCGGAATCAGCCAGGAGTTTCTCAACCGTTCGCTGTTTCGACCGTTTCAGACCACAAAGAAAAACGGGATCGGGATCGGCCTGTTCCATAGTAAAATGATCGTCGATGCTCATGGCGGTCGACTCGAGGTCAGCAGCGAGATCGGCAAAGGAACCCGATTCCGCCTGTTTCTGCCAGTCCGAAGTGTGCCCGAAACTCCCTCGCCCCGACCAAAGGCAGTCCCGGAACAAGCTGCAAAACCAGTCGTTTCATCGGTTTGATCCGGCTAAGACCGCCAGTTCGACAGAAAGTTCGATGCGGAGAGGCCTGTTCTGCCATGATAACCGGCAATCGATCATAGAACCATCAGCATTTTGTATGAAACCCGAACTGCTAATCATTGACGATGATGAAGAGATCCGTTCGCAGATGAAGTGGGCGCTGGTGGATGATTATTCGATCCATATGGCGGGAGATCGCGCGAGCGCCCTGGAGCAATTCCAAAGCAAGCAGCCGGCGGTGATTCTGCTGGATCTTGGATTACCGCCTCATCCCGCCAGCCCAGAGGAAGGATTGGCCATTCTGTCGGAGTTGACTAGCCTGGATCGCAGAGTCAAAGTCATTGTGATTACCGGTCAGAACGAAAAGGAGGTCGCGCTGAAGGCGGTCGACCAAGGGGCCTACGATTTTTTGTGCAAACCGCTGCAACTGGATGAGTTAAAGATACTCTTAAAGCGTAGCTATCGGATGACCTCCCTGGAACGGGAAAATGAGGAACTTCGGGAACGCCTGCAGAGCAAAGGATTTGAGGACATGCTGGGGGCCTGCCCTCAAATTCAAGGACTATACGCTTCGATTCGCAAAGTAGCCACTACCGATGCATCTGTCCTGATCATTGGGGAGAGCGGGACAGGCAAGGAGATGGCTGCGGTGGCTATTCATCGTTCAAGCCCTCGAAAAGAAGGTCCGTTCATCGCGATTAATTGCGGCGCAATTCCGGAAAATCTCCTTGAGAGCGAGTTGTTTGGACATGAAAAAGGCTCTTTCACAGGGGCTCACACCCAAAGGATGGGCCGTTTGGAGATGGCCTCCGGCGGTGTGGTGTTCCTGGATGAAATTGGAGAAATGAGCCTCCCCTTGCAGGTCAAACTCCTGCGTTTCTTGCAGGAACGGAAAATCGAACGGGTGGGGGGACGCAGCCTGATTTCGGTTGATGTTCGTGTTCTGGCCGCTTCAAACAAGAATCTCCTGGAAGCCGTACAGCAGGGACAGTTCCGGGAGGACCTTTACTACCGGTTGGCTGTGGTGGTGCTCAAACTGCCGCCCTTGCGGGAACGGGGTTCGGATCTCGAATTACTGTCACGTGCGTTTCTGTCTCGCTTTAGCAAGGAATTGGGCCGGGGATCGTTGAAACTCTCTCCTGAAGCTATTGATGCCATTCGGCACCACTCCTGGCCAGGAAATATCCGCGAACTGCAAAATCGCCTCCGTCGGGCTGTGATCATGGCTGAGGATTCCCGAATCACCCCGGAGGACCTCGAACTCGGGGCAGCCCCCATTATGGCACGAAACTTGCCGCTTAAAGACGCTCGAGAAGCGGTGGAACGGGAAATGGTCTTGCAGGCGCTTCGCAATAACGACGGCAAGATCTCTCGGGCCGCCGCCGAACTCGGAATCAGCCGGCCCACCTTCTACGAACTCATGGAGAAGCTGGGCATCAAAAAAGAAGTGGACACCGTGCCAGAGTAAACGTTTATCGCATGCGTTAAGCGGATCCGTGACGTCATAACCGATGGGAATGAAGCTTGCGCCACGGATCTATCTGAGGCAGTGTGGGAAGTGGTTCATCAGGGGCTCCAGAAATGACAGCCTGGAAAGCATTGAATATCGTTGCTTTTGGTTGCGCATTGACTCTTGTGCTGGGCAACACCTGTGTTCTGTGGTCTGCTCGAGCGGCCGAAAACACGTCGGTCTCGCTGGCCTGGGATCCCAATCCCGAATCGGATATCGCCGGATACATGGTTTATTGCGGAACGTCGTCCGAGTCGCGTTCGATCGCGATTGACGCTCGACAGGCTACCAATACGGCGGTTTTTGGGCTGAATCCGGGTGGTGTCTATTTTTTCGTGGCCACTGCCTATAACCAGAAGGGATATGAAAGCGATTGCTCCAATGAAGTCAGCACACGAATTGCGGTCCCTCCCGACGAGCATGAAGACCCCTTAAATTTTTGTTCAAAAATTTGTTTTGAAGGCTTAATGAACACCTCGGTCACCTTGCCCACCGTGATCTGGGAGGACGGACGCACACCGAAGCGCTACCAGGAAATCCTGGTTCCACAACATGGTTATCTGGACGGGCAATGGAGCGGGCTGACTTACCGCCCCGATCCCGACTACTACGGCCCTGAGTACTTTAAGATTAAGGTCGTCTTTCCTGATGATTCGGTACAGGAACTGGAGTATGAGGGGATCATCCATGCCTACAACTCACCACCGATAGCGGCTAACACATGCATACGCCTCGATCAATCTACCATAGGACAGGACCTCTACCAGCTCGCTTTGGGAGGCTGGGATCCTGAACGAAAGAAATTAAAAGCCCGAATCACCCAACGACCCGCCTTCGGGGAAATCGTTGGAACTATGCCCCACATGTATTACCGGCCAAACCCTGACTTCCCCGGCCACGATTGGTTTGTCTTTGTCTTGTCCGATGGATTAACCGAATCCGCCCCCGCCTGGTGTCAGGTTGTGAGTTCGTCTTCAAAAGCAACCCGTAAATCAGTCCAGTTCCAGGTTTCTAGCGAAGCCTCTTATCGGCTTAAGACCGATATCATTGGGGAAGAAACCGAGTCCACAACTTTACTCCTGGCCAAGTCCTCGGATCTCCAGCACTGGGAAATTGCAGCGTCCGCCTCGCCGGAACAACCACTGCGGTATTCCGAGCTTGTCTCATTCACAGATACTCCCCGGTTTTATCGCTTCCAACTCCCCTCCTCTTTCGCCATCACAAACGCAACCTTAAATGCCCGCTTCCGGCCTGGACAGGGTCAGGACGCCATTGGATTCCTGCTGAAACAGATACGCCCCGGATACCAAATGGTGGTCAATCCCTTTCTTCCGATCGAAAACGACTTCCCCTGGGATGTGGTTCAGGGCGATCGGTCGGACCTGGTCTGTTATCGCCTAGTCGACGGAAAGCCTGTCATCAACGATTTGAACGCCAAGTCTCCCGCTTGGGCTCGTTGGATTCTGCCTCCCGGAGAGGCCGTCTGCATTTGGAATTCATCTGATCAGGATGCCTGGATCGTCTTCTGGGGACACATCGAAAAGAACTCGCGAACGAATGCGCTGACCTCCGGTTTTAATTTCCAGGCATCCCCATTCCCCATCACTGGCCGTCTGGATACCGATCTCAAATTCCCGGCCGAACAGGGGGATCAGGTCTTTATCGTCGATTCCGCCAGTCAGACAAAGAAACGCAGCGTGTTCCGTGAATCCGGTTGGGATCCAGTTCCCATCCTCCAAGTGGGCGATGCCTTTGTGCTCGTGACCGCCAGACCACGCAACTGGATCCAGCAGTGGGACTAATCGCATCCGGAAATGTCGGATTGGGCCGCCCGAACGCGACGCGAGGATCGAGAGAGTTACTCAGCAGACCGCCAGATGGACTACAAATGAATGGCCACAAGAAGGCGCAAAAGACTCAAAATCAATGCATTTTTGAGGCTTTTGTGCATTTTTGAGGCTATGTAGCTGTCTTCTATCCTGCGGACTCCTCTGTATGAAAAGAAATCATTTAGAAAAACCTGATTCAAGTCGGCTATTTCCGCTACGAACCGGGATCCCGCGCCATTCAAGCATCTTGCGCAAGGATCTCCGGCCGCAGCGTTCTCCCCTGCCTGGCTCATGTTCCTCCAGTGCCATTAAAAAGTGATCTCATTCTTCCAGAAGCAGTCCCCAGCATAGGCGCCCTTGCGGATGATCGCGGCTACCCCCGGCCCCAGAATGGGCAGATTGCCCACATCGGTCAACCCGGCCCCAAACTTGCGCCACGCCCCGTTATAGTGATAATAGGTGGCCGATGCGGATCGGTTCTTGCCAATGACCGCGTTGTCAAATACCAGCAGTTCGTCCACCCTAAAGAGGGGCGAGGAACTGGACTGGAATGCGCCGCTCTCAATAAGCCCCGAATTGTTCAACGAGGTCATCACGGGACGCGGCAATCCAATGAAGTTGTCCTGTTTCGCCACCGAATTGACCGTCACCGGCATGGTCCAACTCGAATTCAGAACCTCGCCCGAAAGGGTCAACGATGTCGCGGTGCTGATATTATGCCTGACAATAAAGTAAACATCCGGCAGGAGGACTTCATCGTTCTTATTGGCCAAGCCCTGGCCGAATTGCTTCCAGCTGTCGCCGTAGTAGAAAAAGGTCTTGCTCGCGCTTCGGTTGATCCCAATCCCGTCCACATTCACAAACAGAATCTCCGATTTCCGAATCAAGGGGCTCGTTGAAACATGAATGCCCTTGCCCCCCGGCATCAGGGTGCTGAGCGTCCAATACGGCACCACCGCAATGCTGTCGCCGACACTGATCCCCCCCAAGGTGTCGTCATTTAAATCCACCATCAGGGTGTCTTCTGTATTTCCCAGAATCGTGAAGTAACGGCCTTGCCTTTGTCCCGAGGTCAGCAGCACAAAATACGTGTTGCTTTGAATGCCCGCTGAATAAACGAATTCATCGGCATTCCAGGCCGTTCCTCCGGAAACGGCCAGCGTGTTGCCGCCTATTCCCGTCACCTTCCCGTAAGCCACTGCCGGACGAAAGAACGGCAGGGTCACGAAATTATCCGAATTGCCCTGCAAACTGAACCGTTGAAATCCGGCGGGGGCGACCACCTCGAAGGGCGCTCCCCACGCGGAGGAAGTCCCGACGCCCGTCCCATAAAGCACCATTGATAATACTAATATAAAATATAATTTGATCTTATTCATAGAACCTCAAACCATCCCCATTCGATGCTGTCGACTTCCCGATCCGGCGCGGTTCGGCGCCTACCCGCACCCGCTTAGCGCGAGCTGATGGATACTTTGTATATGGCTTTGTTCAAGGTGCCTGCCGAGGGGTCGATGAACTCCATGGGCTCACCTGTTCCGGCCAATCCTTCCGCGATCACAATCCAAGAACCTCTGGGATAGTCTTCGTTTCTTGAGATGCAATACGACTTGCCCTGAACAGTGGTGAACCGCAAGAGCTGGCCCCCGGATTGTTCTTCGGTTTGTGTCAACCGGAAAAGGTCATTGGCATTGTGCGGATGGGTGCCCGCGCAGAATTCCTCGTAATTAGGGCTCCCATCGCCATCAGCATCTTCGCTACCATCTTGCGCGTCCTGAGGATTCAGGTTGCACGCTATCTCATGGTCATCCGGCAATCCGTCCCCATCACTGTCCTGGGCAACTCCCAGCGTAATTTGAAAGGTCTGTGGAGCACTGGTATCTTGCCCCCCGTTTTCAGTCCCGCCGTCGTCGTGCAAATACACAGTAACGGTTGCCGTTCCGCGCTGGCGTGTCGCGGGAGTAAACACTAAAGTCCCGGCCGCGTCGATTTGCGGTGGATCCGCAAAAAGCCAGGTTTGGGGGGTCGAAGTCAAGAAGGTCAACTGTTGACTGGTTTCGCTGGCGGCGCCTGGAGATATCGCGGTCGCCCATCCGGTAACGGTTTTGGCGGGCGCTCCCTCGCCAACCAAAATATCAGCCCCCTTGGTAAAAGTCGGCGCTTGATTGGCAAGAACAAGGGGTACCGAATAGGACACTTCGTTGGACGGATCGCTTTCCAGATTGGCCGTGTTCACCGCCGTCACCGCAAAGTAATACGTCACCCCTTGAGTGAGCTCAATAACGGTATAATTGGTCACATTGCCAACCCATATATTTGTCAAATAAGATCCACTGGAAAAACCATAGTAAAGACGATATCCAGATATATCCGATTCTGGATTTGGATCCCAAGCCAGGGTGACTTGCGCCGCACGGGCTGAACAGACTCCGAGGCCCATTGCCATCACAACCCTCATCAGGTTTGCGATATGCCAAAGAGTTCGATATGGATTGAATTGTGTCTTCACGTTAACGCCGAGAGGCAAAGCAGAAAGCATGCCAGCATTGAGTTCTCGTGCAAAAGCCCAATCAACGAGCTCCAATTCGCCTCCAAATGCAAAAATCCGCGTCGTCCAGCTGTCACTAAGGTAGTGAAGACGCCAGTTAAATCTTAAAGGAGGAACTCCTTTTGTTATTTTCTCATTATTAACCACATGGAAGTCCTGCAACCGCATCGGTTCCAGAGCGGCTGCGCACACGGAAATCGTTCCGGAGACCTCTCCTTCCCCGGTTCGAAGCCCTCGTTTCAGGAAGCGATTCCACCCCACAAATTTTTTCGCGAGAATGCAACTGTCTGCATTCGATTTGCTCCTTTGTCCATAAAATAGACGCGCTGTCGCATTTAAATGAGAATTGCTGGGATTCCCGATCACGAGCTTGCCGGCGAACGATCGGGCTGCTATGAGTTGGCAAACGTCCCAATTCATGCTTTTCAACACGGTTATGAATCCACATCAGCCTCGAACCACCTCCCGTCGTCAGTTTCTAAAATCAGCCGCCACAGCGATCACCCTGCCTTGCGTCATTCCCGCCAGCGCCCTGGGCGCGAACGGCGAGACGCCCCCCAGCGAACGCATCCGCCTCGGATTGATTGGCTGCGGGGGAATGGGCAAAAGCAACCTCAACAACTGCATTCGACATAAAGACGTCGTGGTCACGGCGGCCTGCGACGTCTACGAGCCTCGGCTGGAGGTGCTCACCGAGCAGTTCAAAGGGGTGTGCAAGGGATTCCGGGATTACCGGGAAATGCTGCAGCACAAGGATCTGGATGCCGTCATTATCGCCACGCCCCCCCATTGGCATGCGTTGCAGGCGATTGCCGCCTGTGAGGCCGGCAAGGATCTTTATCTTCAGAAACCCATGACGCTGCATCTGGCTGAAAGCCTGGCCATCCGTAACGCCGTCAAAAAGCACAATCGCATCAGCCAGATCGGCACCCAAATCCATGCGACCGAGAATTATCGCCGGGTGGTGGAATACATCGGTTCAGGAAACCTCGGCCCCATCGGCGCGGTCCGAACCTTCAACGTCATGAACCAGGGACTCCAAGGCATTGGCACCGGCGGCAATGTCCCTGTGCCGGAAGGTCTCGATTGGGAAATGTGGTGCGGCCCGGCTCCCCTGCGTCCCTACAACCGCAGGCTCGCCGAGGACGCTTACTATCACAGTTCCTGGATGGCTTACAGCGGCGGATGGACACCCGGCATGGCCCCGCACATCATCGACCTGCCTGTCTGGGCGCTGAATCTGGGCTATCCCACCCTCACCTGTTCATCCGGAGGAAGGTTCACTCTCAGGGATGACGGCGACGCATACGACCATCACGAGGTCCTCTGGCAATATCCAAATCTGACCATGACCTGGATGTCTTCGCTGACCAACAGTTATGGCTTTGATTTTCATGGCGAGCCCAAACCCCAGCGTCGTCTCGGCATCTATTTCCACGGAGTCAACGGCACCTTATATGCCAACTATGACATGTTCAAAATCGTGCCGGAAGGTGATGCCATGAAGGACAAACAAACTCCCCCCAAATCCATTCCTCCCTCTCCGGGACACGAACGGGAATGGCTCGATTGCATCAAGTCCCGTCAGCAGCCCAGCTGCAGTGTCTTTTACCATGTTAAAGTGGATGTGCCAATTGTCCTGAGCCTGCTTTCGCTGAAGCTGGGACGATCCATCCGGTTCGATCCCGCCGCGGAAAAGATCGTTGGAGACGCTGAAGCCTCCCGGCTTGCCATGCCCGAATATCGGGCCCCCTGGAAGTTCCCCCAGGAATACGCCGGATAACCCCGGTTCCATGCTGAACATCATCCGTCGATAACGCCACATCACGCGCGAGGGTCTGCGCCAGCTCCACCAGTCGCGGACTTCGGACATCGCATACAGCAAAGCGCCTCAGATCAACCCGCGGGAGCATCACTCGCAGACGCCCCTCGCTCCCGGGTTGGTTTGAGGCGCTTTGCTTTGTGCGGCTATTGTTTGGGCATTGAAGCGCGTTCCGCGATCCAGGGACAATCTCGAGGCCCCTTGCGGGAGCCAGCATCCCCTGGGCGCAGGGTATCGGGGTCGATCCACTTCTTGATCTCCGCGTGGCCATCGGCAAAGGAAAGGCCGCTGGCGCCGTTGTGATAGATCGCCGGCAGGTTGCCCCAGGTCCCAGGCTGGTTCACATACACCAGAAAATAGCCATCGTCCACGCTCTCCTCCCGCTCGTCGATGAACACAAACTGATGCGAGGGATTGCGGATCTGGGTATGCTTGCGGTAGGTCCACCACTTTTTATCGATCTCCAGCGTATGCCAGCTGTTGCCATTCATGCACCCGTTCATCGAGATGCTGCGGGTCCGGGGATAGCGTTTGCCCCCAATCGTGACCATGAACTTGTCCGCCGGACATTTGTAGATGTCAACAGACTGGTTGTAAGGATAGAGCTTGCCATGGGGCGGTTTGAGCAGGTTTAGGTTTGTGCAATTGCTGAGGTTAACAGGTCCACTCTTGGTGTGAATCCACCCCCCCACCCAGCCCTGAGATTCTCCATCGCCGTTCGGCACCAGATTCTCATCGTGATCCTGAGCATACAGGATCCAGGCTAACGACAATTGTCTCCCATTATTGATGCACTTGATGCCTTGGGCTTTGGTTTTTGCCTTGGCCAATGCAGGCAATAACATGCCCGCTAAAATGGCAATAATGGCAATGACCACCAGCAACTCGATCAAGGTGAAGCCGTGGTGGGTTTCGAAAGCCTTCAGCTTTGAACCGCCAGAATGAACGGAATCGCAGCACGGACGTGTTTTCCTGGAGCCGATGGAAAACCATTCATCCAGGGAAGGCTTGATTGGGGTGGGGGCATTCATAATCCATGGGTGTGGTAACACGATAGTCGCATGGGACACATGCCGATGCACCGAGGTATTGATCGCTCTTGTGGCATGAGAATTTACGAACTTAAAATATGCCATATTCCGCTCCAGTGGGAAGCTCAAAACTTGCCCGTTTGCGGATCGGGAATCGGTCCCCATGCAACCGGCCGTCTATGTTCCGAGATTGCACTGAATTCCTGATTGTAGTTCCCTCATCGCCATGTCCGAAACATGTCAATCCGAACTCCCCCTAAACCCGGAGGGTTCGCCTCTGAGTCGCGGTTATGACTTGTGGCAGGCGATACTTTTATCGCCGATTCGGATTGACGACAACGAGTAGCCCCAAGACGTTGTATATGATGACACTTCTAGCGCTGGTATCGGTTCATAGGGGATGCGTTTTGGCAGCCTTCATGTTCGGTCTTACGCGGCTCATGGCCGGAGAGGACGCTCCAGATCTCCAGCCGCGCCCGGAGCCACCCGCCCTCATCATCCCGTCGCCCGAAACCGGGTGGCCACAGTGGCGCGGCCCCCGACGCGACGGAATCTGCACGGAAACCGGTCTGCTCCAACAATGGCCCGAAGATGGCCCCCCGCTGCTCTGGCACATCACTGGCCTAGGACAGGGTTATTCAGCCCCCGTCATGGCCGACAACCGCCTTTACCTCACCGGCGATATCCAAGACAAACTGGAAGTGTTCGCCCTCGATCTCAGGGGTAATATCCTCTGGCGCGCCACCAATGGCGCCTCGTGGAAGGGACCCTACCCCGGTTCGCGCGCCAGCTGCACCTATTACGAGAAAAAATTGTTCCACTGCAACGCCCACGGACGCGTCGCCTGCCTCGATCCCGCGACCGGTCACGAACGATGGGCCGTGAATGTCCTGGATCAATTTGGCGGCAAAAACATCACCTGGGGAATCAGCGAATGTCTGCTGGCGGCCGAGGGACGAGTCTTTGTGCAGGCTGGCGGGACTCGCGCGCTCATGGTCGCCCTGAATGCCGATACCGGCCAAGTCATCTGGCAAAGCGAACCGCTGAAACTCGGACCGTCGACAGGACAAACTTTCCTGCGAGTCGCTAAACCGGAAGGAGAAATCGACAATCCAAGCTACACTTCCCCGATTCTAGTTAACCTGGCCGGCTACAAACAAATCGTGAGTTGCTCCCTGCGACATGCCTTTGGCATCGATCCGGACACAGGCCGGCTGCTTTGGACATACCCGCTGCCCTCCCGCTATCAAGTCATTGCAGCCACTCCGAACCTCATCGGAAATGGCTTGTTCTTCACTGCCCCCGATGCCGGCGGCGGACGCCTCCTGCGTCTCCAGCCCCGCGCAACTGGCTTAGCGGTAGAACAAGCCTGGACCTCTCCCCTCGACACCTGCCACGGCGGCCTGGTTGTGGTCAACGGTCGTCTTTACGGTTCCTTTTATCGGGATCGCAAAGGTTGGGCATGCGTCGACCCCCAAAATGGCGCCCTCCTCTACGAATGGAAAGACCTCGCCATGGGCTCCGTCCTTTATGCTGATCAACGACTCTATTGCCTCAGCCAGGAAGGGGAAATGGCCTTGATCGAGCCCACCCAGAATTCCTTTAAGATCCACGGACGCTTCCGCCTCGTCCCCGACCGTGTCCATGACGCCTGGACCCATCCTGTCATCTACCAGAAACGCCTCTACCTGCGCTATCACGATAGGCTGAACTGCTATTCCGTTTCGCCGTAAAAGTCGCGGAGGTTTCAGACTTTTGAGATTTCAAATCTCATAGGTGTATCTTAATCCAGACTAATTCCTGATTAGGATTCGACTGTTCTATTGCAGTTGAGAATTGAATCACGGCACTTCGCGGATCCGATAAAACTGCGCGCCCACGTCAGGGTTGATCGTTAAGGTCAGTGATCCATCGGGTGCGGGGATAACATTCATGGTTTGCCATGACACGAGATCGCTGGATACCTCCACAATGGATTCAAGTCCCCAGCGGCCTGAAATCTCAAACCTGAGCTGGCCCGTTGTTTCATCACGTCCCTGAAATACCAAGGTGGGCGCTGAAACCAAGGCAGGCTTAATTTCGCGAGCGCCTTGAATTGGGTACTCCGCGCCATCCATGGACACCGATCCGCGGAAAATCGAGGTGCCTTGGGCATGGGTGGGGGGCGCCACGGTGTAGGACAATGTCCGGGCTCCGGCATCCATAAAGGGTCCCCAGCGTATGTGACCGGTGGCTTCACTCCACAGGCCCTGTTCCGAAATCGCACTCACCAGCCAACCGGGGGGAACTTCCTCCTCAACAGCCCAAGCCTGAGTGCCCGCCATCGGAACAAGGTTGATCGTCACGACGATCGGTTCACCCGGAACATACGCGGAAGGAGCAAAACTGGCCAGGGCCTCGGGAGGAGTGGGTTCGTCCGCAGACCTACTGTATCCAACACCGTCCGATTCCGAGGTCTGGATCCCCACATTTTGCGGGGTCCAACAAAGAGGGGCTAAACTGAGGGATCCATTCTGCCGGTAAGCTTCACCCTGTTTCCACAAAAAGGCGGCTCGCGTCACATAGGTCATCGGCACGGGATTAGGCCCGATAGGCCACACCATCCCTTGTTTCCATGCCGCACTATAAGCGACGATTTCGCCAATGGCCATTCTCCAGTCGCCCGGATTGTTGTCTGCGGGATGGGGTACCGAAGCCGTAATAGTGTCATCTCCAACTACGGCCAAGGTCTGGGAGTCAAAGGCAAAGACGCCCTGAAATCGAAGAGGAGAAGCGAGATCGGCTGCCATCTCGATTGTGTATTCCAGATTACGGTTCACATGGTCGAAGAAGGGCCCGAATTTCACTTTGCGGGTGATGGCATCAAACACGCCTTCATGACTGATGGCGGTGACTCGACAGTCCGGCGGTATAACTTCCTCAACGGCATAGCTTAAGGTCGTGGCTGCGGTGACCACACGCAGCCGGACTGGAAACGGAGTTCCCGGATTATAACTCTCAGGCAAGTCGCGGGCCACAGCGGGAAACGTCATGCTGATTTTTCGCACTCGGTGGTTATTCCAATCGGTGGCGATCAGATCGCCACTCGGCGTAATCCCGATTCCAGTGGGCATATTGAACTCCGAGTGAGTTCCTTGATTGTCTTTGAACCCAGGAATGCCTGTGCCCGCGAGTGTCTCAACGACGCCCAATGGAGAAATCTGCCGTATCGAATGATTACCGCTATCCGTCACGTAAAGTATCCCATGGGCACCGACGGCGATGCCATCGGGCTGACAGAACTGAGCTTGGGCTGCCGAACCATCCACATAACCGGCCACTCCATTGCCGGCAATCGTCGTAACCGCCCCGCTCGTCGTGCTGAGTTTCCGAATCCGATGCCCACCATACTCGGTAAAGAAGAGATTTCCAGAGGCGTCAATGGCCAGTCCACCTGGCTGATTCAGCAAGGCTGTGCTGCCATTGCCGTCCCGATATCCCGGCTTGCCGTTGCCCGCAACTGTCGTCACCAAACCACTGGCCGAAATCCGACGGATGGCGTGGTTGTTGAAATCCGACACATATAGATTTCCCCGGGCGTCGCCCACAACATCGTTGGGGAAATTGAATTGAGCGCTGGAGCCAACGCCGGAGCGATATCCCGCCGATCCCGAACCGGCGATCGTAGTCACTGATCCGTTCGAACTGATCCGTCGGATTCGATGGTTGCTGGCATCCGCCACAATCAAGCTTGAGGTTCTTGGATCCCTCCAAGCCGCCAAAGGCTGATTGAATTGAGATCGCGTGGCCAGTCCGTCCAGATAACCTTGAGCCCCTGATCCGGCAATGGTCTTTACAATGCCAGTGGGCGTGATGCTTCGAATGCGATGGTTGTAGGTATCGGCAATGTAAACCATGCCGTCCGTGTCCACCCAACCTCCATTCGGATGGTTAAACTCGGCCGCGTCTCCATCCCGATATCCGGCAAGACCGTCTCCAGCCAGTGTCGTCACCTCAAGCGAGATCGACGCATACAAGATCACGGGCTCTGAATTCGTGACGTTCGCAGGGGTATAAGACGCCTCGTAAACCATCGAAATCGGCACTCCGTGGTTAAACGCCCGCGCCCTGATTGTTGTCAGATTCGTCAATACGATCGCCTGCCCATACACCGGAGAGTTCGTTCCCGGCTCCTGTCCGTCCAAAGTGTAGTGGATCGCAGCCGTCGCTACCGGGCTGGCGAGAGCCACTTGAATCCTGTTGGTGAAGAGGATCCCCTTCGGCTGGAATACAACCAGCGGAGGCACTTCGAGGAAGATCTGACGGATTCGCCAATTGTTCGCATCCACGATCAAATACTCAAAACTCGAACGAATCAACGGAGCATCAATAAACGCGAATTTGGCTTCCTCGATGGGACCATCCTGGAATCCAGGTGAGAACGGCATCTCCCAGACGATATGTCCGTCCGGATGAAACTTGATCAGTCGAAGCTGGGAGTTGACGGTCGCAAAGACGCAACCCGAGGAATCCACAGTCACCTGCTCTAAGTAAATCAAGCCCTCCGCAAAGGTCGACACCCGGCCCTCGGGCGAGATCTTTCGAATCTTGTGCGCCGCCCAGTCGGACACATACAACGATCCATCCGGCGCAAAGGCCAGAGAATTGGGAGTGTCAAACAAGGCAGTGGCCAAAGGTCCGTCTTGCTGGCCGCGCATGCCGCCCGCATAGGTGCTCACCACTCCGGCCGGTGTAACCTTGCGGACCCGGAAATTCGCGAAATCAGCGACATAAAGGTTGTCTTGCTTGTCAATGGCAATCCCAATGGGTTCGTTAAACATGGCGGTGGCACCCTGACCATCTTGATACCCCTGTGTCGAACCGGCAAACGTCGTCACCATGCCATCCGGCGATATCTTCCGAATGCGATGGTTCAGGCGATCCGCCACGAAGGCATTACCGGAATGATCGAAGACCACTCCCGAGGGCGCCCGATATCGGGCCGCCGCCATATCGCCTTCCACCAAGTCTGGTTCCGCGCTGCCGGTCAATGTCATGACGCGGTTTGAAGAATCGAGAAGCCGGATGCGATGCGCGCCAGGGACAACATCCCATCCCTCCATCGAACCTTCGAGAATCCAAAGCCCCCCGGGGCCATTGGCAAGGCCTCCCGGGGCATAAAACATGGCATTGGTGCCAATGCCATCCGCATGGCCCCGTGTTCCACCCGCCAGAGTCGTCACTCGAACGGGAACTGTGGGCACTGAAGCGCTATCCGAAGGATCTGTTCCCCCCAAATACTCCTGGTAGTTGTTCGCCGTATCATGATCGGGATCCGCAACAGCCGCCGCTACAGGGTTGTTCTCGCTCCCCGTCCCAAAATACTCCCTTCTCCATTCCTGCGGGATGCCGTCGTTCAAAGCGACCGGCGGCGCCTTGATTTTGCCTTCACTACCGGCCGAGTAAATCCCCTCGATCTCTAAGGGATTAAGCGCGCGGTTGTATACGGTCAGTTCATCAATTAATCCAAGAAAACTGGCGAAAAGAGAATCGCGAGATGCCCCAATCGCAACAACAGAGGTAAAAGCAAAGGAGGTTCTATATGACTTGATCGAATCAACATTTCCATCCAGATAAAAATATACGTCCTGGTCCTTTTTGGTCACGGCAATGTGATGCCAATGTGTATCATAGATCACCCCAGAAGACGAAACAGAATCGATTCCGTTTTTGGAAAGCAACAACCTTCCATCATGGAAAACTCCGAAAGTATATCCGTTCTCACCGTATGAAAGGACAGTTCCATTTCCCCAGGTAGGATCCAAGGAGGTTAGGTTAATGCTTGTTCTCCTAATCCAGCACTCGATGGTGAATTCTTGAAGCTGCAGGGCTGCCGGATTGCCCAATTGGATCGCATCTTTGTCGCCATCCAAACTAAATGCCCGTCCCACCTTGCCTTCAGCAAAAGCCACATTCCCTTTGATGACGCCTTCGATATTTGTCAGCGAATCGATATTATCGCTTTCGGCCCGCCACCAGGCCACCGCGCCGGCGGGCAAGGGGTATGAAGCGTTTGCGCCGGGAATCCAGGCTAGAACAGACATCAACCATAATCCGCCAAACAAGATGCGTACTGTCATGGAGAGAAGCTTCGATAATGAACACGGGTTTGTGGGGTGTTTTAAGTTTTTCATAGATCTAATCCTCAAAAAAAACCAGGGAACGCTTACCTCGCGCTTCCCGCCAGATCATCAAGGCAAGCTCCCGCGCGTGATAATCTCCCCACATCGAGCTTTCGCCATTCGGGACTTTTTGACCAGGAGCCACGTAATCCCATCCATTCGGCCGATGATAGACCGAATGCAGCAACACTCCCTGGTGCCGCTCTTCCAGGGAAAGATAGGGCTCGTTAAACAAGGTGCGGGCAATCGTCAACCCCGCCTGGCGATAATTTCGGCCGGCCGCACGCGTTCCTTTGGCAAGCAGATAATTACCAAGCCGGATCAATCCCTGGGCCGCAATCGCGGCCGCCGAACTATCCACAGGCTCCCAGGGATTGAACGGATCCGCACGGCGATTCAAACATCCCGGGATCCTCGATAAGTTGGGCGCTCCCGTATCCCAATACGGGACGCCGCAGGCCGGGGTGTTGGCCAAATAAAAATCCGCAGTCGCCCGGGCCGCTTTCAACCATTGAATCGCCAAGGCATCCCGGCCTCCCCATGGCTTCAGTTCCTGATCCGGTAACACGCGCAAAAACTCCAATTGCTCGGCAAATCCGCAGATCGCCCAGGCCAAACCTCGGGTCCAAGTCGAAAACGGAGAATAACCCTGTTGCGAGTTGGGACAACGGTAGAGGCCGTCGTTGGTGTTAAAAATACTCTCATGCGCCACCCGTCCGCGGACATCATAAGCATCGCGTCCTTCACCATAATAGATCGCAAAGGTGGCCGTCGTGTGCGCGTGTTCCACCAGGCGTTGCAGCAGGGAAATCCGTTGATCGTGTTCGCCCATCAGGACATGACCGAGCTGATGCGCAACGGCCAACGCACGCAGGCTGCGCATCGTATCAATAAACAGGGAGTGCGGGCCGTTGAATGAATAAATAAAGCCCTTGCCTTCGGCCGTCTTCGTCCAACGCGCGGCCTGAACCGCGCCGGATACTTTCAGCGCCAGCTCGTAGTGCTCCTTTTCCGACAGATCAAAGGACAGCCTTTTTTCCCGCATGAACCGCAACAATGCGCCGTAGGTGGAAATATTGTTGAACCCGTGATCATGCACCCCGATATGAGACACATGACTGGCCATATAACGCCGTGTCCCTTCCCGGCCGATCCTCAGGAACTGCTCGTCATCCGTCGCATCGTATTGCAGCAACGCCGATCCAAACTGAAAACCTTGAGTCCATTCCGTCCACCCCCGGCTCGTATACCGGCCTTGAACCGTAAATACCGGCGTGCCCCGCGCAGGATCCCAGCTTTTCTCGAGGCTGAGAATCTTGGACGCCGACAGCTCAAAAAAACGCTGGATTCGGCCCTGAAGTTTTCCCGGCGCGAGAGCGTAATCAATCTTGATGGCCATAAAAAACAGGATGATTCGGATCAACGCATCGACGCGCGCATGCGCAAGCCTCAAAGGCGCCGCAGATGGAATCCGCCATCGACATTGATCACCTCTCCCGTGCTGAACGGCAGAAGATCCTGTGCAATGGCCACCACCGCCTTGCCGACATCCGCCGGCTCTCCCCATCGAGGCAGAGGCGTCAAACCTTCCGCAATCAGCCGGTCGTACTTCTCCTTCACGGCATGGGTCATATCCGTGGCGATAATCCCGGGGCGGAGTTCATAAACCCGAATGCCATACTCCGCCAGCCGCGCGGCATACAACGGAGTCAGCATGGATAGAGCGGCCTTGGACACACAATAATCGCCTCGGTTCACCGAGGCCGTATAGGCGCTGATGGAAGTGACCGTGATGATCTTGGGATGGTAATCGGGCGCACCCGCTTGAACTTGGTCAACCATCCAACGCGCCACCTGCTGAGTCAGGAAAAACGGCCCCTTGACATTGATGCCGATCAATCGATCAAAACTGGCTTCATCCGCCTCGAGCAAATCCGCCCGAACCACCGGGGCAACCCCCGCGTTGTTCACCAGCAGGTCCAGACGGGACCATCGCTCGCGCCCAAACTCGATCAGGCGCCGGCGATCCTCGGCCAGGGCAATGTCACCCTGGCAGATCTCCACGCGGATGTCTTGACCGCTCGATCTGGCCGCCTCCACACAGGCCCGCGCGGTCTCCTCAGCCGCCGACCGGTTTCCCGCGTAGTTCACCACCAGACTCCACCCGATCCGAGCCAGTTCCAAAGCAATGCCCCGCCCAATCCCGCGTGAGCCGCCGGTAATCAGCGCGGTAGGGTTCACGGCCGCAACTCGTGATCCGCGGGCTTGACGCCCCGCTGGAATTTGCCAAAGCCGAAATACGTGGGCCGGTACTCGCCTACATAATCCACGTTGCTTTTGCCGGGGATCTGGTCCGCCAGTCCCAAAGCCCAATAACAAGCGTTCACCAGAAGCCGCCGCAAACCTTCGCTTTCCAGGTCCACCGACGCCCCCATGGTGGTCGTAACCACCTGAGTGGTTTTTCCGCTCTCTCCCGTGTATTTCCGCAACCAGACCACCGGCATCATCGGATCATTCTTCGTGCCCCCAACAGGCGGATCCGAGGGTTTCATCCCGGCGAGCACCTGCCCATGCACCAAAACCTCAACGTCCTTCGGCAAATGCGCCAGACCGTAAACATCCGTCGGCCCCCAGATATCCTCAACACCTCGCAAAATGGGATGGCTCTTCATCGCGTCGTTAATCACGCCGCGCGTGCTTTCCTTGCCATGGTCGCCATGGTGATTCACCCACGTCTCCCCCAAAACCTGCTGTCCAAATCCCCCGGGCCATTCCTTGCTCTGCCAATCGAAACGGACATACGCGCTGTTTCGATTTTTTTGATAGGCAAAAGCATGGGTCGCAGTGCGTAATCCCATAATGGGTTTGCCGGAATTCAGGTACTCAACAAAGTGCTTCATTTGGTCATCCGGCAACTCCCGAAAACGCCAGAGCATGACCACCATGTCCGCCCGCGCCAATTGGTCCAGCCCCGGTATGTTCGCGGTGTTGTTGGGATCAATGGTGCCGTCGGCTGGATTGATCGAGAATAAAACGGTGCATTTGAATCCATGCCGAATCGCCAGGATCTTCGCCAGCATGGGCAAGCCCTCCTCCGAGCGATACTCCTCGTCGCCGCTCAAAAACACGATGTGCTTGCCCCGACCGGGCCCTTGCTGGCCCTCGTAAACCACCCAGTCCTTGGCATAGGCGGTCAAAACAGACAAGGAACCGGCTAAAAAAGACAATAAAAAGCCAATTGGCGTTTTCATGCCCCACTTTTTAGCCGTTCCTCCCAACGGAATCGACTCATTTCTTTCCTAAACAGCGCGCCTCTTTTCCTGTTGCGAGCGCCGGGATTAACACGATATTGCCCCCATGAACATTGTGACACGTCTCTTGCACACACGATACCGGGTCAATGACCTCGCGCGCACTGTGGATTTTTATACCCGGGTTCTGGGACTCATCGAAGTCAACCGCCATCAATCCCCCCGCGGAGCCCAGTTGGTCTTCCTCAAGGCCCCCGAAAGTGACGAACTGATCGAGATCTGCCAGTTTCCCGACAGCGGACCCGTGCAGGTTCAACCGGATCTCACCCACCTCGCCTTTGCCGTCGATAACCTCGATCAGTTTGCCCGCCACCTGGCGCAACTGGGCCTGGCCTTCTCCGACGGCCCCCACACCACCTCCGCCGGCCACCGGATCGCCTTCATCGACGCCCCCGAAGGATACGAAATCGAAATCATCGAAGAAACCTAGCACCAAAGGCTGATCCGTCCGGTTCTTTGCAGCCGAAAAACATTCCGAAACAAGCAAAAGGGTCAGCCATTAGGGCCCTGGTCAACTGGAAAAAACGTCCGACAAATGGCTTGTGCGACAGAACACTTTCTTTTTCTCTCTCAACCGCAGATGGCGCAGATCGAAGACTTTTGATACTCCGTTTTGTGAATCTGTGTGCATCTGCGTTTATCTGCGGTTAAAATGGCTCCTACTATCCTGGTTATGGTGGTGCCTTGGGCGGATTTCCCGAAAATCCGCCGGGTCCCCCCCCGCGCAGAATTCATTCCGCAGTGTTGACCTGTCGCGACTGGCGCTGCGGAATAAATTCCGCGCTCCGGTTTGCGGTATCCACCCCGATTCAACGTGACAAGCGGTCTGAAATCCGCGCACCGGGCAGGATTGTCCCCGGCGTTTTGGAATCGCCAAAGCCTGCATTGAAATCCTTATCGCGCGGCGGGTCGGCGATCGAGGTTGATCTCCCCGGCCCAGCGGTCTGTCAGAATGCTCCAACTCGTCTGAAGACATCTGGGGATCGACTTCGCTAAGGGTTGGCTCGCCCCGGCGTTGGGGTTTGGACTTTCCACAGAACCGGATTTGCGGCTGTCCGGCCATAACTCCGGTCCGTTTGCTGGGCGCCAAACACGACGGAATCCAGCATGGCATTATCCTCTTCATCCGAGTCGATCAACAAGACCTGTTCTCCTGAGGCCGCCAGTTTGAAGTTGGCGTGCAGACCCGTACTCGCCTGTCCGTCCTCATCGGCCCAAATCAGGATGAGATGGATAGTCCGCAAGATCGCAGCGTCGTATAAACCGCTCGTCCTGACTGCGCGGTAAAACCGCGTCCCCTCACCCTGAATGTCTCTCGGTATCGACGCAAAAAAAGCCTGGCCGGAAAAGGCGGCCCCCAACCCAGGAGCGTTGGACCAGTTTTTCATGTCGGAGGATGTCTCAAAGCGCCATTCGTCCTCTTCCGCACCCTGGACCCAGAAAAAAGCCCGATTGCCTTCGACGAAAAGCTGAATCCATGATGGCGTGGCAGCCAAAAAAACCCATCGAGACAGTAAAAGAACCGTCAAGAGACCAATAAATGCTCGGCATCGAGTGTTCACAGCGGCTGCATCCTCTGGTTTTCCGATATGACTCGGCTGGCGGTCCGGCGGTTACAGGAAGGTGATCGGCGCCCTTCGCAAATTGGCGGTCCAAAAACGCAATCTGGCGTTGAGCAGCCGCCGAGAATCAGTAAAGATGGCCTTGCGCGTAGGATAGACTCCATCCATTGTGCAGGGCGTATTCCGTCGATCCTGACGGGGATGGAGTCTTTTTTATAACTCCAGTCATGTCCAGAGACCGCCAGACGCCATCGCCAACTCCCGTTCAATAACGACTCTATGAAAACGCTCTCGCTATCGCTCCTCCTGGGTCTTTCCTTTTACTTACTTTTCGCTCCCTTAACCTACTCCGCCTCGCCGTCGGAAACCACCATTACCGTCCGGGTGGATCAACCCGGCGTGGTTCCCACACAGTTCGGCATTTTCTTCGAGGATATCAATTATGGCGGCGATGGCGGACTTTATCCCGAACGAGTTAAAAATCGGTCGTTCGAGTTCACGGATCCACTTATGGGGTGGACACGACTCACGCGGGGCGACGCGCAAGGGACTCTGTCCGTGCGCCGGGAATCCCCCCTGAACACGAACAATCTCCACTACCTGCGGATTCAGGTGGACCAACCGGGTACCGGCATCGGCCTGGCCAACGAAGGTTTCTTTGGCATGGGAGTCCGCGATCATCAATCGTTCACGTTTTCTGTCTATGCCCGGAGTCTCGAAGCCAATCCTCCCCGGATCCTGGTGGAACTCGAGGATGAGGAAGGCCATATCCTGGCTCAAGGCAAATTGGACGGAGTCACCCATGATTGGAAGCGGCATTCCTGCGTCTTGCGTTCCCGGGGCGCCCATCCGAAAGCCCATCTCAACCTGTTGGTTCAGGGCTCCGGGGTAATCGAGCTCGACATGGTTTCGCTTTTTCCCAAAGACACCTGGAAAAATCGCCCGAACGGCTTGCGTCCGGACGTCGTCCAATTGCTTGCCGATCTCAAGCCGGCCTTCATGCGGTTTCCGGGAGGGTGCATTGTCGAAGGCCGGGATCTCTCGAAGCGATACCAATGGAAAACCACCATTGGCGATCTGGCCGAACGCAAGCTGATCATCAACCGTTGGAATGACGAGTTCAAACACCGGCCGGCGCCAGACTATTTCCAGTCGTTCGGCCTGGGATTCTTCGAGTTTTTCCAGCTCTGCGAAGACATCGGGGCCGAACCGCTTCCGATCCTCAATTGCGGCATGGCCTGCCAGTTTAATACAGGCGAACTCGTCCCTCTGGATCGGTTGGGTCCCTACATTCAGGATGCGCTGGATCTGATCGAGTTTGCCAACGGCCCCGTCTCCAGCACCTGGGGCGCGCGGCGCGCCGCCATGGGACACCCCGCCCCTTTCCGAATGCGCCTCCTGGGGGTGGGAAATGAACAATGGGGCCCTCAATACATCGAACGTTACACCCGGTTTGCCGAGGTTCTGAAAGCCAAACACCCCGAAATCCTGCTTGTATCCAGCGCCGGCCCCCGTCCCAACGACGAACTCTACGATTTCCTCTGGCCCAAACTCCGCGAGCTGAACGCCGATATTGTGGATGAGCATTGCTATGATCGGCCCGCGTGGTTCCTCGACAACGCCTTCCGATACGACGGCTTCGAACGCAAAGGCCCCAAGGTCTTCATGGGCGAATACGCCGCGCAAAGCGTCAAGGTCGTCAGTCCGGAAAACCGCAATAACTGGGAATGCGCCCTGGCCGAAGCCGCCTTCATGACCGGGCTGGAACGTAACGCCGATGTGGTCACGATGTCGTCTTACGCCCCCCTCTCGGGCCATGAAGAAGGCTGGCAGTGGCGACCGAACTTGGTCTGGTTCGACAACCTCCAGGCCTATGGCACCCCCAGCTATTATGTCCAGCAATTGTTTTGTGTCCATCGCGGGACCGCCATCCTGCCCATCCAGGTTCAGGGCCAACCCCCGCCGTCCTCGACCCAGCCCGGCCTCTATGCCAGCGCCAATTACGACGGCCTCACGGGCGAGGTCATCCTGAAAGTCGTCAACAGCGCGCCTGAATCGCGGACCGCCCAGTTTCAGCTGACCGGAGCCAAACAAATCGCGCGCTCAGGCACGGTCATCGTCCTCACCACCGATAATCTCACCGACGAAAACTCACTCCAGGCACCCCGCAAAGTCGCCCCAGTATCCCGGCGGCTCCCTCAAACCGGGGCCAGCTTTTCGTATGCTTGCCCCCCGTATTCGATGAGCGTATTGCGCTTGAGAGCTGATTAATGCTCCTTCACGCTTCGTGCGTGATTTCAACCGCACGCACTGGTAAAGTGACGCAATCATGAATTGCGCACTGAACCCGTATTTCGCGGCTCTGTTCCTGGTTCTTACGGTTTTCCCAAAATCCTTGGTCTTGGCTGATAACAGGTTGGAACGGGATTTCGCCTATCCGCCCAACTCCGCTCGCCTTCGCGCGTATTGGTGGTGGTTAAACGGCAATGTCACCAAAGAAGCCATCACCCGCGACCTGGAACAGATGAAAATCCAAGGCTTCGGAGGCGCCCTCATTTGTGACGCCGATGGAGCCAGCCAGGATGGCAATGATCGCGTTCCGCATGGACCCGATTTCTTCAGCCCCCCCTGGCGCGAGCTTTACCGCCATACCCTCCGCGAAGCCCATCGCCTCGGCCTCGAAATGAGCCTGAACATCCAGAGCGGATGGAACCTCGGCGGTCCCATGGTCAAACCCGATGATGCCGCGAAAAAACTGGTCTGGTCGGAACTCCGCATCGACGGCCCCCAATCATACGGTGAAAAATTACCGGCGCCAAAGAGCCGGGATGGGTACTACCGCGATTTGTTCGTGGTGGCGTACCCCGTCAGAAACCGCCCTTCTGACGCCCCGCCCAGACCCGCCATTCAAAACTGGGAACAAAAGGCCATGCACCGGGCGCTCCACTTCTCCGCTCCCGATACTACCCCTCTCCTCCAGGACGCTCCCGCCACACCCGGAGAAGAAGACACATCCTCCGCGGAAGTTCTCGACTTGACCTCGCGCCTCGATTCAACGGGCACTCTGAATTGGTCAATTCCGCCCGGGACCTGGATGATTTTGCGCATCGGCTGCACCATCGGAGATCATTCCCGGGTCTCCACGTCGAGTGACGGATGGAAAGGTTACGCCTTGGACGTCCTGGACGCCGGCGCCTTCTCTCGTTACTGGGATGCGGTGATCGATCCCCTGATTGCCGACGCGGGTCCCCTGGCCGGCCGGACCCTCAGGTATCTGCATACCGATAGTTGGGAAGTCGAGGCCATCAATTGGACGCCCACCCTGCGCGAGGAATTCCGACGCCGGTGCGGCTACGATTTTCTCCCGTATCTCCCCGTCATCACCGGACGCATCGTCCACAGCCGCCCCGTCAGCAACCGGTTCCTGAACGATTTCCGCAAAACGCTGGGCGACCTCGCTATCGACAACCATTTTCGTCTGTTTCGCGACCGCGCGCATCGACACGGACTTGAAATTCATCCGGAATCCGGCGGTCCTCACGCCGTCCCCATCGATGCCCAGCGTTGCCTTGGATTCAATGACGTGCCCATGTCCGAGTTCTGGGCGTGGTCCTGGCGTCATCGGGTCGGTGAATCCAACCGGTTTTTCGTCAAACAGCCCGCCTCGGCTGCCCACACCTACGGCCGTCGCCTTGTCGCCGCCGAGGGATTCACGACCATCGGCCCTCACTGGCAGGAAACGTTGTGGGACAACCTGAAACCTTCCTTTGATCGCGCCGCCTGCGAAGGACTCAACCTTCTGGTCTGGCACGCCTTTACCTGTTCCCCGGATGAAATGGGACTGCCGGGGCAGGAATACTTCGCCGGCACCCATTTCAATCCCAATTCCACCTGGTGGAGCCGCTCCGGCCCGTTCCTCGACTATATCAATCGATGTCAGTTCCTACTGCAGCGAGGGCTCTTCGTTGCCGATGTCTGCTATTATTACGGCGATCACGTGCCCAACTTCGCCCAGCTCAAGCGTTCCGATCCCGCCCGTGTTCTGCCCGGCTTCGACTATGATGTGGTGACCGAGGAAGTCCTCCTGTCGCGCATGCGTGTGGAATCGGGAAGGCTCGTCTTGCCGGATGGGATGAGCTATCGCCTGTTGGTTCTGCCCGATCGCCAACAGATCTCTCTTCCTGTTCTGCGCAAGCTCTCCCAATTCGTCGAGGCTGGCGCCACCATCATCGGCCCCAAACCCCTGCATGCCTCCAGCCTTCAAGATTACCCCGCCTGCGACCGGGAAATTACGCGCCTGGCCAATCGACTTTGGGGCAAATCAGATCTGCCCGATTCCTCGACGCGTAAAATCGGCCGCGGCCAGGTCATCCGGAATTCATCGGCCCGGCAAATTCTTCTCGCACGCGGTTTGTCCCCCGACTTCGATTTCAAGGGCGGCGATTCTCAGACTGCGCTCGACTACATCCATCGCCGCGACGGCGCAACCGATCTTTACTTCGTCGCGAACCGCAGCAATCGACTCGAGGCCGTCACCTGTTCGTTTCGCATCGCTAACAAACAGCCTGAACTATGGGATCCTGTCACGGGAAAGATCCGTTCTCTCGAGTCCTGGACATGCCAGGACGGCCAAACACTCGTGCCTTTGGAGTTTCCTCCTTTCGGCTCCTGGTTTGTTGTGTTCCGCCATCAGGCTCGGGCGCGCTCACCGGGCCTGGTCAAGTCGAACTTTCCACGCTTTCAGCCCCTGATGGAATTGAGTGGCCCGTGGACAGTCGAGTTCAATCCGGCTTGGGGCGGCCCCGGTTCAGTCGAGTTCGCGCGCCTGACCAACTGGGCCACCCACCCGGACAGCGGCATCAAGTTTTACTCCGGAACCGCCACCTATCGGAAATCCTTTGATCTTCCCGAGGGAAAACAAGTAACACCGCCCAATCCCCAAACCATTCCTGACGTCCGGATTTGCCTCGATCTCGGCACAGTCAAGGAACTGGCCGAAGTGCGTCTCAATGGACATACACTCGGAATCCTTTGGGCCAATCCGTTCCGGATTGATGTCACAGAATCTCTTAAACCGAGAGATAACCAGCTTGAAGTTGATGTGGTGAATTTCTGGCCAAACCGGATCATTGGCGACCAGACATTGCCGCCCGAACAAAGACGCACCCGCACGAATATCCGAAAGCTCACCCGCGACACCCCGTTGATGGACTCCGGCCTTCTGGGCCCGGTCCGTTTGCTGGAGGCAAGATAAGTTTTAGGGTTTCCTTTAAAATGACTTCGGGTTTTGTCGGGAGGGCCAACCCACTCGATGGTGGGTGGGTGCACCATCTGGGAAGCTTGATCGGCCGCCCAAAAACGTGGACGGCCTGCAAGACTGTCGTGCGCAGAGGAAAACGATCGAGCCGGCCAGGATCAGCACCCAGGAGGTCGGTTCGGGAATGGGATCCGGCAGCCACTGAATGCTGTCCAGGCGGCTAAAACCGGATGACGGAGTACGGAACAGCAGTTCCACGTTCATCCCCGAGTAAGCCGAGATGTCGCCATAAGCGTAAACATACTGCGAGATGTCCCCGGGGTCTTGGTATTGCAGGGCGATGTCGTTTCCAGCGATAAATAAATCCAGCGGGGCGCCCGCAATGCGATAGCGGATCGAGAGGGCATCGATCGGGATCTGGCCCACCTGGCGCAATTCGGTGGGAATGGGGCCGCCGGGTCCCGAGGCAGGCATCAGAGAAACATTATATTTGCCTTCCATGCCTGGGGCTTCGACATCGAGGGTGGTGGCCGGCAACTCGGTGCTGTAACGAATGTTGTAACTCACCAACGCGTTTGGATTGTCCTCAAAATCATTCCAACCCGGCAGGAGAAGGTATCCTGGTCCGTATCCGCACTGTTCGTTGATCCACTCGGTGATGACCAATTCGCCTTCGTCGAAGTTTAGATTTCGAAAGGATTCGGCGCGCAGCGTGGCGCCGAAGCAGAGGCTGATGACTATAATCAGGATTATGGCCCTCATAGGTAACAATGGTCTTAAGGCAGCACGGTAAGAACTCCCTGGCTGACATTCGTGAAAGAACCGGAACCGGTGTGGATGAGCTTCAGTGATCGGACCTGATAATGCACTGGGCGGGCGGGACCGGGATCATCCGAACACGATGTGGAGGGGATGGGGCCGGGAGTGATGCGGGTCCACTGTCCAAAAACTCCATTGGTTGACCGGAACACCCAGTAGTGAGTGGCTTCGGGGGAGGGATCCCAGGACAGGTTCACGGGGGTGGTTCCGCCACAGGTCAGATGAGTTGCGGGCCGCAAGGTTTGCAGGCGAAGAGTTGGATCCCCCAGGATGGCATGAGATCGGGCCCCGTAAGGATGCTCGACTTGCACGGTTCGCTTGAGGCTGGAGAACAGAGGATCACCCAAGCCCAGCAATTCTCCACCCTTCAAAGCGCCCCGAAACACTGCCAGATTGTAGTTGGGAGTGGCGAGCAACGAACGCAGCAAGTTATTTGTCATGAAGTTCCAGTCAATGAACCATGAACCATAGAGTTCGCAAAAGCCAGCTTTTGGTTCTTTCAAAGGATCGGTAAGATCCAGGGACAGCCGCTGAATGCCGTTGGATCCCTGGACGGCCTGGTAGGCGCCGAACCCGCCCATTTCGGCAAACAGCACAGGCTGGTTTGTCACGCAAAACAGGTCGCCACTGAAGAGGCGATTTGGCCCCCAGCCGAACCAGCGACTGGATAACTTTGCGCTGATCGCGCACTTATCCGCGTTCATCGAAGCCAGGTTTCCATAAAAACCGCCTCCGATGGCCTGGGCGGGCAAAGCCGTAAGCTTGTGACGGTATCGATGGTTTTTCTGCAGGTATTGGACGATCAGGTCAACTTCGCTTTTGGGAGGCGCGCCATTGGGAGGATGATAGAACCAGGGAAGATTCGCGAAGTCGATCCGTCCGATGCCGAGTTCCAGAGCCGAGGGCGGAGGATTGTTGTCGAACTTGCCGTCATGGGGAAAATTGGACAGAGAGGGATAAGCAATATTGGTGAAGTTCACGGTTGAATCGGTCCATAGAGCTTCATCGAGATCGGCATAGTAGAGGTCGACCGGCCAGGCCCCCCGGTGATCGATCGCAGGATCGGGCCCCCGGTGACCGTCCTCGGCGCCGGAACCGGAATAGGGAATCGCCACGTGACCCACCAAAAAAACCACATGGGTCTCAGCCGCAGCCCGATGATAAAAATTCGTAATGACCGCTTTCAGTGTTCGTATGGCGTTGGTGTTCGCAGCCCAGTTTGTGTCATCATGACGGGCCGCAAAAGTAGTCGAAACCGACCAGCCGTCCAGAACCAGGTTGGTTTTGAACCGGGAAATTTCGAGGTTGAAAGCGCTCGAATTGGTCAGCGACGATTCGAGGACGAGCAGCAAGCGGCCCCGATTGTCAATCGGAGGGAGGTTGATGCCGGCGGCCAGGTAGCCATCATTCCAGCCCTGCTGAATTCCGCGGCCATCATTGACGGTGTATTCATAGCGCTGCCCAACAATCAGGTTGGTATCCAGGTAGGATTTAGTCTGGACGCCCGTCGCCAGAGTGGTCCAGGCCGATTGCCCGACCAGGCGCCGCGAGATATTCACCCTGGGTCCGCCCCAACGCCAGGCCAGGGTCAATTGGGGCGGCGAAGCGCTCGCCGATGCCATGATTTGCGCGTGACTGCGAAAACCGCCGGTCCCTGCGATGACCCAGTTCAAATCGCTGACTTGCGGCAAGGGACAAGATCCGGCGTATTGCCCGTCTTTAAGCAGCCAGAGGGTGTTCAGGCCGTTCTGACGATTTCGCCAGAGGATCTCGCATTCACCGACATGCGTGAAGTCGCCTGTGGCGGCGACCTGCCAGTTTTGATTGGTCATCCCTGGATCATGGAGCCGGACATCGAGAATGGATGTGGAGACAAGGTTTGTGCCCTTCATCGACCAGATGCAGAGGCGCCCGTCAGTTTGATTTCGCCAAAGCACATCAGTTTTTTCGTCATGGTTCCAGTCTCCGGTTGCGACCGGCTTCCAGGCAGGGTCGGGTTGGGATGGCAACCAGCCTATCGCTCCAGAGAAATTGGTGCCGTTCATGAACCACACAACGTTCTTGTCGGTGCCGATCCGATTCCACAGAATGTCGGCGTAACCGTCCTGGTTGAAATCCCCGGTTCCCACCACCCGGTAATCAGACGAGCCTCGTGTGATGATGAATCCTGATCCAAAAATGTGATTCGTCATGAGCCAAATGGCATTTTGACCGGTCGACGGCATGCGCCAAAGAATATCCGTATGCCCGTCCAGATTGAAGTCGGCGGTCGCCACCGCCTGCCACGCGGTTGAATTGCAGGACAGGATCGATTGTGTGTTGACGTTATAACGGACCCCGTTCATCTCCCAGGCCACGTTAAGACCGTTAGTCCGATGATGCCAGAGAATGCTGGTGTTATCATTCCCGCAAAAGCCAAACAGCGAAGTCTTCGGGTAACCACCGCATGCGATAGCCCACACCAAGAGCCATCGAAATGTGAAAAACGGTTCCATAATCATAGCGGCCTGTTGAGTGTTCGACTCCTTTAGGGGCTATCACAGTCAATCCGGGAAGATCAAGGGATTGCTCGATCCGCCTTGGCATGCGCTGGATCTGCCATCCCGCGCATCCTATAAAGCGTCCGCGCTAAACGAACATTCGTCAACACCCGTTGTCAGGGCCTGTCCCCGAGGGATTCACCCTGGGCACTCAATCGAGCGCACCAAAACCAAAGTTCTGCCGAAATCCAGGGATTGGGGGATCGAGGAATGTTTAGGCCTCACATCTCGTTGATTTTGGCGATTCCTTCGGTATGCTGGAATTATGGAACTTGCCCATGGCATCTCAGGAACCTGGGATCAGGAATATGACGAAGGCCAGATCGCGGCCTGGGCCGCTCAATTACGACGGAAGCTGCAGGCTCCCCAGGTTACCTTGGGATTGCTGTTTATCACCCCGGATTATCTTTCTCGCGCGGAAAGCCTGCTGGAACTTTTGCGTCTGCATGCCCGGATTCCGCTCCTGGTGGGATGCACAAGCCAGGGGATCATCCAAGGCGATAAAGAGATTGAGGAGACCAGCGGTTTTGTTCTGGGGCTTTACTATCTTCCGGGAGCGCGATTGCAGGGATTCCACTTTACGCAGGCGGACGTCGAGCAGGCCCAAACTTCCGCCTATTGGACTGAACGAACCGGGATTTCGGCGGAAGCCTCCCATGGCTGGCTTGTGTTTTTGGATCCCTTTCATCTGGATAGCGAGTCGTGGCTGGAGAAATGGAACCAGGCCTATGGTCCCAAACCGGTGGTCGGGGGGTTGGCCGTGGGTTTGCCCCGGGTTCCGGAAACGGCGGTTTTCCTGGACGGCGAGGTCTACCCGGAGGGCCTTGTGGCGGTCTCTTTCGGCGGCGAAGTCCGGCTCCATGCCGTGGTTTCCCAAGGCTGCATCCCGATTGGCGAAACCTGGACAATCACCCGGGCAGACCAGAACTTGATTCGCATGATAGGCAACCGTCAGGCCTACCAGGTCTTGAAGGACACTTTCAACCATCTGACGCCCGAAGATCAGAAAAAAACCAAAGGCAACCTGCTGGTGGGACTGGTCATTAACGAATATCTCGAGGATTACCAACGAGGCGATTTTCTGATTCGCAACCTGCTGGGAACCGATCCGGCCACGGGCAGCCTGGCGGTGGGCGCATGGCCACGCACCGGCCAGACTGTCCAGTTCCAGCGCCGGGACGCCGCGGCAGCCACCGAAGACCTTTCCTTGATGCTCCAGAAAGCCCAGGAACAATTGGCGGACAAAACCATCTATGGCGGATGCCTTTGTGTGTGCAGCGGGCGCGGTTGGCGGATGTTCGGCGAATCGAGCCACGACGCGCGACTGGTCCAACATCACTTGGGTCCGGTGACGCTGACCGGCTTTTTCTGCAACGGCGAAATCGGGCCTGTGGGCGACCGCAGCTTCATTCACGGCTTCACATCCTCCCTGGCCCTTTTTGTTAAAACCTAACCTTCTGACCTGAATCCATTCGTGCTTTCACTCCCCCAAGGTTCCTCCTCACCCGCCGAGTCAGGCAGACCGCCGCTGAACCCCGGCACACTCTACCTCGTCGCCACGCCGATCGGCAACCTCGAAGACATCACCCTCAGAGCGCTGCGGACCCTGCGGGAATGCGATGTAATCGCCGCCGAGGATACGCGTCGCACGGGCCTTTTACTCAAACACCTGGGGGTGGCCAAACCCCAAGTCAGTTATCATCAGTTCAATGAAGCCCGGCGAAGCGAGGAGCTCCTCGACCGTCTTGGACGGGGCGAGAAGATCGCCCTGGTAAGCGATGCCGGAACCCCGGGAATCAGCGATCCCGGCATGCGTGTCGTCCAGGCGGCCCTCGCGGCGGGATTTCGAGTGGAAAGTGTCCCGGGACCCTGCGCCCTGATCTCGGCGTTGACGGCCAGCGGACTGCCGACCGAGGAGTTTCATTTCCTCGGTTTTCTGCCACACAAATCCGGCGCTCGCTTGCGACAACTCCAGGCCCTTCAAGCCGTGCCAGGCTCCTTGGTTTTATACGAGTCTCCGTTCCGCATCCGCCGGTTGTTGGAAGAATTAACCGCGGTTTTCCCGGAGCGATTTGTGGTGGTCGCCCGCGAATTAACCAAGCGATTCGAGGAATTCTGCCGTGGATTCCCCCGGGATTTGCTGGATCGATCAGGCCAGCGCGCGCCCAAAGGCGAATTTGTTGTGATGATTGCGCCCAGTGGGTATGCGCCCATCCAGCCGCAGACGCCGGACAGGTTTGGGCTTGCTCAATAACCGGAGAGCCAACATCTTATACGCGACGCTTGGCCATGGCTAACCCAAAACTCCATCTCACCATGTCGCCCTCTCCCGGAGAGGGAGTGTTGAGATTTGTCGGCGACCGGATCTGTTTTTCATTACGCCCGGCCTCGGGTCTTTCCGAGCCGAACGCTTACCGCGCCTTCCTTCGAACGACCCTGGGTCGTTTGCCGGCTTTGTTGAGCGAACAGGTCGAACAACAGCCGAGGTTGCTACGCGGCCAGGCCTGGTCCGACCTCGCCATGACCCGATACGAGGACGGATGGCGGCTTGATTTGCCCTTGATCGAAGTCGGATTCTTCGAAGCCAAAGCCTATGTGGTCGACGCCCAGGGACGCCAGGAGTGGCCCGATGGACCCAATGTCGGCGTCTCTGTTCACCCCAATGACTACCGGACCCGGAATACCATTTACTGCGCGTTTCCGCGAATGTTTGGGCAAACCAAGGAACGTCTGTCGACCCGGTCCGATTGGCGTGATGTTCAATTGACAGAATTGGACCGGCTTCAGTATGCCGTGATTCCGCCTTCCGGGAAATTGCGTGATCTGACCCGGCAAGTGGGGCACATCATGGATGACCTTGGCTGCCGCATCCTGCATCTGCTACCCATCAATCCCACCCCCACGACGTTCGCCCGCATGGGAAGATTCGGCAGTCCCTATGCCTGTCTGCGTTTGACTGGCATCGACCTTGCCCTGGTAGAATTTGACCGGCGCACGACCGCGGTGGATCAGTTCCGGGAACTCGCATACGCGGTCCGCGCCAAAGACGGACGGTTGTTCCTGGATCTTGCCATCAATCACACGGGATGGGGATCCGATCTGCATGAAGATCATCCGGAGTGGTATCAGCGCACGCCGGAGGGAACCTTTGTCAGCCCCGGGGCCTGGGGAGTCATCTGGGAAGATCTGTGCGAGCTGAATCATCAGCATCAAGCGCTCTGGCAATACCTGGCCGAGGTGTTTCTGGTGTGGTGCCGGAGAGGCGTGGATGGTTTTCGCTGCGATGCCGGCTATAAGGTGCCGATGCAGGCCTGGCGGTTTATCACGGCCCGCGTGCGACGCGAGTTTCCAGAAACCATTTTCCTGCTCGAAGGCCTGGGCGGAGCTTGGGCCGACACCGAACGTCTCGTCACGGAAGGCGGCATGCAGTGGGCCTACTCCGAGCTCTTTCAGAATTACTCGGGACGCGATATCGCCAATTACCTCGATTATTGCCTGCGTCAAAACGAGCGCCAGGGGCTTTGGGTGCACTACAGCGAAACCCATGACAACGACCGGCTGGCGAAAAAGGGCAAAGCCTGGTCATTGTTGCGAAACCGGTTGTGCGCCCTGACCAGTGCCAGCGGCGCATTCGGCTTCACCTGCGGTGTCGAGTGGCTGGCCCAGGAAAAAATCAATGTCCACGAAAGCCGGGGCCTGGCCTGGGGCAATCGGGAAAACCTGATGACCGAATTGGCGGCGATCAATCAGTTACTCGCCACGCATCCCTGCTTTTTTGATCACGCCAAAATCCAGCGACTCAGCCCGCCGGACTCGCCGGTTTACGTTCTTCAACGCGTCTCCGCCGAAGGCAAAGACTCTGTTTTGGTGCTGATCAATACAGATCCGGATCACGCCCAGACATTCAACCTTTCGGAGAAGAGTTACGCGGAGATGGGTCGGCCCAAGGCGGATTTGTTCGGCCAGGCTTCGCCCGCCCTTCAAGCCGCGCCTGCGGGTCAAGTGTCCATCCTGCTGCCGCCAGCGGCCGTTTTTTGCCTGAGCGCAACAACGCTTCCTCGTGGTCTGGCCGGAGAACCCTATCGCGTCGCAAGGGCCCAGGCGGCTTGGGCCCTCGAGACCATTCATCAGGTCCTGCCTGTCGAAAACATCGGCCCGTTCGATTGGCCTGGGCTGGCCGAACTGGCCGCCCAAGATCCCCGGCGTTTCCTGGCTGCCCTCAACCAACTGCAACCCGATCCTGCCAGGGCCGATCTCCTGAAAGCCCTCCAGGCCGCCATCAACGAGGTCCGATATGTTCCAGTCGTGGATTGGACGATGCTGGACGCAAACCGCATCACGCTCATACCCCCTGATCATTGGTTGCTGATTCACGAGTCGGTTCATTTCCGAGGCCAACTCTCCTTCGCCAACCAGGAGTATCCGCATCAGTTTCGATCCATCCCATTGCCCCGGGGACATTGCGCCTGTATCTCACCCAAACAATTTCGGCAGTTGGCCCGAAATGCCCCCGGAGACGCCGAACTCCATCTGGAACGATATCAGCCAAAGGAAACTGAGATCCACGGCCGCATTCGACTGCTCCCGAGAATCCCGTCGATCCCAGCCGGCCATCGCCCCGGGGTTTCGGATCCGCCCTTGTCTTCCCGACGCCCCCCTATTCCTCCCCCAGACTCAACCGTTCTGCTCACCAACGGCCTCGGTGGTATGGCCCAACTCCGCGTCAACCTCGGATCTGTCCAGTCCAAATACGACTGCCTCCTCGGCGCCAATCTTCATCCAAAATGGCCCGTCGACCGACATGTTTTCGCCAAGCGCGTCCGCGTCTGGGTCAATGCCGATGGTTTCCTCTCCCCCTTAAATGGCGACAACCTTTTCGCTTTTCATTCGGGGCCTCCGGCAAGCTGGCAATTTCTGGCGAGTGCCGGGGATGGACGGGCTCTGGAAGTGGCCCTGACCATTGAGATGCTGGCGGAATCCAACACCACCGTGCTTCGGTTTCACCGGCCGAGTTCCCCGCCACCGCTGGGATCCCCCCTGCCCCCTGGCTGTGATGTCCGCCTCACGGTCCGGATCGATATCGAAGACCGCAATTTTCACCAGGAAACCCATCGAAACGCCGACGCCGAACTTCACTTTGCCTCGCACTGCCGTCCCCTGGCCAGCCCTCAAGGATTTCTTTTCACGCCCGCGGCCGATCGCCGACTCAAGGTCTGGGCCGACGCGGGTTCCTACCATCACGAATCCGAATGGAGCACCGCGATCTACCATCCGATCGAAGCCTCACGCGGGCAGATTGCGCATAGCGACGCCTTTAGTCCCGGATGGTTTGAGCTGCCGCTGGCCGAAGATCAACGCGTGACTCTGGTGGTGACCGCCGATCCCATGGAGCCGACTCTGCCTGCGAATCCGCCCGGCACAACCCGGCAGGAAATCAACAAACCGAGCCGGGAACACCCCACCAAGCCGCCACAGGAGGATGAGTTCGAATCCCAATTGATCCACGCCTTGGAGGCTTTTATCGTCCGGAGAGACAACAACAAGACCGTCATCGCCGGCTACCCCTGGTTCCTGGACTGGGGCCGCGACACCTTGATTTGCGCCCGGGGCCTTCTCACGGCCGGGCGACGGGATGAAGTGCGCCAAATGCTGGCGGCCTTCGGCCAACTCGAACAACGCGGCACCTTGCCCAACAGCCTCCACGGATCCGACACCTCGAATCGGGATACTTCAGACGCGCCGCTGTGGTTCGCTCTGGCCTGCGAAGAGACTGCCGCGCTCGAATCCCCGGAGGCGCCCGGCCAGGCTTCCTGTTACCAAATGTCGGTGGATAATCGGGGGCGCTCAGTCCTGGACGTGCTCCGCAGCATTGCGATCCATTACCAGAACGGCACGCCCAATGGCATCCGCATGGACCCGGCTTCCGGCCTGATCTGGAGTCCCTCGCATTTCACCTGGATGGACACCCAGCATCCGGCCGGGACGCCCCGGGAAGGGTATCCCATCGAGATCCAAGCCCTCTGGATCCGGTTGCTGCGCCAACTGGACAGGCTGGGCGTCCCAGCCAAAGAACACCCCTGGGCCGCTTGCGCCAAGCAGGCTCTTGCCTCGCTGAAATCCCTGTTCTGGCTCGAAAAACAAGGCTACTGGGCCGATGTCGTGCAAGCCCGGTCCGGTCAATCCGCCTTTCAAGGCGCGGCGGATTCCGCTCTCCGCCCCAATTTCCTGTTCGCCATCAGTCTGGGCCTGCTATCCGGCCCAAAGGCATGTCAGGGAATCGAGGCCGCCGCCCGTTATCTGGTGGTGCCGGGCGCGCTTCGTTCGCTCGCCCCGCTTCCCGCCCATTGCCCCCGCCCGATCTTGTCGGCCGACGGACGACTGCTGAACAATCCCCAGTGGCCTTACTGGGGACGCTACGAGGGTGACGAGGATACCCGTCGCAAACCCGCCTATCACAACGGCACTGCCTGGACCTGGGTGCTCCCCGTCTTCTGCGAGGCGATGGCGCGAGCCTGGGAGTCTCAACCCGAGGCGCTTCATGCCGCCCGCGCCTATCTCCTGAGCACCCGGGGTCTGCTCCAAACCCAATGCCAGGGACAAATCCCCGAGGTCCTCGACGGCGATGCCCCCCACCAACCCCGAGGCTGCGATGCCCAAGCCTGGAGCGCCTCCGAAAACCTCCGCGTGTGGCGCCTCCTCAAAGGCCTTTGATTTTTTCTCTCTGGCACTGCCCGTCTGTTTCAGGATAATGTCCGCGGTTTGACGGAACATCCGGGCCCAAGTAATCCCGATAATCCGACAACTTAAGAAATTGAATTGCCATGAAAATTGTCCTTGCTTACTCAGGAGGGCTCGACACCTCGGTCCTGCTCTCGTGGATCAAAGAAAAATACCAGGCCGAGATGATTGCCTTCTGCGCGAATATCGGCCAGGAGGAAGAACTGAAAGGCCTGAAACAAAAGGCCCTTCGAACCGGCGCCTCCAGCCTCTATATCGACGATTTGCAGGAGGTCTTCGCCCGGGATTTCATCTTCCCCATGATCCAGGCGGGAGCCATTTATGAAAACCAATACTTCCTTGGCACCAGCATCGCCCGTCCGCTGATCGCCCAGCGCATGGTCGAGATCGCCCGGAAAGAGAAGGCCGATGCCGTGGCCCATGGCGCCACCGGCAAAGGCAATGACCAGGTCCGATTCGAACTGACCGTCGCCGCCCTGGCCCCCGGCCTCCAGGTGATTGCCCCCTGGCGAGACGCCTCGTTCCGCGCGCAGTTCCCGGGCCGCGCCGAAATGATCCGCTATTGCGCCGATAAAAAAATCCCGGTCGAGGCCAGCGCCAAGAAACCGTATTCCATGGATCGCAATCTCCTTCACATCTCCTACGAGGCCGGCATCCTGGAAGATCCATGGCTGGACGCCTCAGCGCGCGAACTCAAAGGCATGTACAAGCTCAGCGTCGCCCCCGAAGACGCCCCCAACCGCCCCGAGTTCGTGGACCTTGAGTTTGTCAAAGGAAATTGCGTCGCCGTCAACGGCCGAAAACTGACGCCGCTGGGCGTGATGCAAACGCTGAACAAACTCGGAGGCAAACATGGCGTCGGACGCGTGGACCTGGTGGAAAACCGGTTCGTCGGCATGAAGTCACGGGGCGTTTATGAAACGCCGGGCGGCGCCATCCTGCACTTCGCCCACCGGCAGATGGAATCGCTCACCATGGACCGGGAAGTCATGCACCTGCGCGATTCCCTGATCCCGCGGTATTCCGAGCTAGTGTATTACGGATTCTGGTTCTCGCCCGAACGGCTCGCCCTCCAGGCCCTGGTCAACGAAAGCCAGAAAAACGTCACCGGCACCGTCCGCCTCAAGCTCTACAAAGGCAATCTCATCACCGCGGGCCGCAAATCGCCCGTCAGCCTCTATAATCCGCACATCGCCACGATGGAAGCCGATCCCTCTCAGGCCTATAATCAAGACGACGCCACCGGCTTCATCCGCCTGAATGCCCTGCGCCTGAAGGTGGCCAGCCGCGTCCAGAAAAACTGGCTCAAGCCGTAGGCCTTGACCATAACCGCACGGCGTTGGTCTTGTCGCTTGCCATAAGGTAGTCGTTTCGAGTCGGGCGGATCCGGGCGAGGTGGGCCGTAATTCACCGCTCATCCAACCAGCTCCCCTTTCTCACAACCGCAGATGGCGCAGATTCGCGCAGATGACGATGAGCAATCTGCGGTTATCGGTGTCATCTGTGGTTAACACCATTCAATCCGACTGCCGCAATGCATGCTTGTGCCAAATATCCATCGGGACCACCCTTTTCGTCCTGGTAATACGAGGATGCGTTTGTCCAAAAAGCTGGACTGCTGCCTTGAACAATAAACTCAAAGGCTTCCTTCTGAGATCTGGACAGAAAGCCCATGGATTCGGCCAATAATTTTAATCTGAACACTTCCTGAAAGCTATTTGTTTTTCCGAACGTTTCTTCAATCAAGGTGTGACGAAATAACTCATAGACATCCTTTCCTCCCTGAAAGCTCAAAGCCGTGGCAATTCCGGTCTTATTCGTGATGTTTCCAAGCGCAGCATACTGTTCCATGAGTCATGGAACCCATACCCATTCATCATTGTTCCAAGCTTCCGCGGCAGTCCGCTGGGAGCGATTGATTTCGTTCTGCGGGACATTTGTTGCATGAGGAAACATGGCTCACCCAATCGAGTGCCTACGCTCTTATCGACGGCTGCGCACTGCAACACAAATGATCGAGTCGGTCCCGGCCTGGATGTCCCTCAAACACGTCTCCCGGGGCGGGAATTGAACTCGGAAGTCCGAGGAATTTCGCCTCGAACTGTTGAAGCCTTTAAACAAAATTAGAATAAATAGAGCAAGGAATATAAGATTTTTTTCATGCCCGTTAAAACAGGATCGGTTGGGGATCAATAAATCCGCAGCGTGGGGGCACAAATCGTTCCGCAGTGCCATACAGCAACGACCGGCGCTGCGGAATGAATTCCGCGCTCCGGGCTGCGGTATTCACCCCGCTTCAGCGTGACAGGCGGACTGAAATCCGCGCACCGGGCAGGATTGTGCCCGTCCTTTTGGAATCGCCAAAGCCTGCGTTGACCTGCCCATGAACCTCCACGCTTCTCTTAATTTGAGATTTCAGATTGCATTGCCCACCAGGAGGTCCATGGCTCCAAGGCGCGCCAATTGGCCTGGCGTCCAGGCTCTCCCGCCAAGAACCTGATGGCGTGGCAGGACAATATTGCGTTGCAGGTGCGACAGAAAACTGTCCTGAGTCGAAAATCCTTTTTATCGGGCTGGCAACGCACTTCACGTCCTTTCATGTTTTTCAGCCCTTTTCCCAAGAGGACAAGAACCGAGGACTCGTTGAGGGGTCACCCTGCGGATGTCCGACCCCTGCGGGTATTCTGGGGGTCATGAACAATCCGGTATTGGGATGGATTCGAGGGGAGCGGGATGAAGTGATTGCCTGTTTTGGCCGGGGCCGGCTGATGAAGCGGGCGGACGGGCGATTCGAGTTTCGGGATGGCACCACGGAAGATCTTGCTGCGGCGAGGGAATGGATTTCCCTGTTTCTGCATGAGGCGATTATTGGTTCGGTGGTAAGTTCCCAGATTCCATCGACCGGGATGGGGACCATTGCCCGAAGACGCGCGCCATGAAGTGGAAAAGGTCGTTTGCAGGTTTAAAAAGAGGGCAGGAGACAGAGGTGGAGTCGAAGGTTGCGAGAAGCAACAGGACGGCTCGTCAACAGTGGCTCTTGCCGCCTCCGACACCTTTGGTCGACCGGTTGGGGACGGGCTTTTTCCGGAAACTGCCGGTCAAGCCGGGAGTTTACCTGATGTGCGGCCCCGAGGAGGGGGTCTTGTATGTGGGCAAGGCTCTGAATCTGCGTCGGCGACTGGGCAGTTATCGTGTGGCGAATCCGGAGCGTTTTTCGCGTCGCATCATCCGTCTGCTTCACCAGGTGACCCGGATTGAATACGACGTTTGTGCGGACGAGCGCTCGGCTTGTTTGCGGGAGGAAGCGTTGATTGCGCTGCTGGCGCCGCGGTTCAATCGGGCTGGGAAAGTATGGATTCCCTGGCCGCGATCCCGGCTGGAGCGCCAATTGGAACTCGGCTTGGAACCGGGCGAAGCCCCTCGAGGGGATCCGAGAAGCAAGGTTCGCGGTTAGGGTCTGTTCAAAAATAACCCGAAGTTATTTTTGAACCGACCCTTAGCCCCTGTATTGGTTCACCAGTATTCCTCGACGTGGAGGGTTCCGATTTCCTTGCCGTGGTCTGGCGTGAAGCCGCGCGAAGCCAGGAGGGCTTTGACGGTCTGGATCATCTCCGGATTTCCGCAGAGAAAGACATCGGCCAGCGCCGGATCGAGGGGCACGGTTGAGAGTTGTTCGACAACGCCTTGATCGAGGAGGTTTTGGATGCGGCCAGTTTGGCCGCGGAAATGGGGATCCTGGTCAGGCCGGGTGATGGAAGGAATGTAGGTGAGGTTGGGACGCACGCGGGCCAGACTTTCCAACTCGCCGCGGTATCCGAGATCCCAGCTGTAGCGCGCTCCATGAATGACAATGTATCGGCGCTGGGTATCCTGGATCAGCAAGGTCCGGAGCATGGACATGTAAGGCGCGAGGCCGGTGCCGGTGGCGATCAGGAAGACGGCTTTGCCCGGGGCAACCCGGTCCAGGGTGAATCCGCCGCTGGCTTTGGGACCGACAAAGAGGCGTCCTCCGTAAGGCAGAGCGAAGAGCCGCGGGGTCAACTGGCCGCTGGTCACCAGGGTGACAAAGAACTCGAGGTAATGTTTCTCCATGCTGCACGAGGCAATGCTGTAGGCGCGGCGGATGAGCTTGTCGGCCTCAGCCGGCGGGTCCTCGTCTCCAGCCTCGAGCACCCGTTTTTCGCCGCCCAGAAGACCCAAGATCGCAAACTGGCCCGGTTTGAAATCGAAGACGGTCGAATCGGGTTGAACCCGCATGACCAGGAGGAGCGGATTGACCACCTCGCGGCCGGTGACCGTGGCATTATATGCAGGAGATGTGGTTTGAGTCATACGTTGATTCCGTGACGATGGTAGTTTATGGATGAACTCGGGGGATGCAACATCCGAATCATCGAGGGAAATTAAGGGCGCGAGAATTTTTTGTCCGGTTTTGGTTGGAGCGGACATAGAACAGGTGGAACTTCAGGCTATGGAAGATTTCCAATTATTGCGGGAATACGTGGAACGAGGCACGGAGGCGGCTTTCGCCGAGATTGTGCTTCGGCATACGGATTTAGTGTATTCCGCGGCAATGCGCCAGACCGGCGATCCGGAATTGGCAAAGGACGTGACTCAGTCGGTCTTTATCATCTTGGCCCGGAAGGCAAAGACATTTCGGTCCAATGTTATACTTCCGGCCTGGCTATTTCAAACCACCCGGCTGGTGATCGCCGGCGCGCGCAAGCAGGAGATCCGGCGGCGCAGGCGGGAAATGAAGGCGGCCGTTATGAGCGAATCGTGTGTTATCCCCACTGACACCCCTCCCTGGGAAGAGGTTGCGCCGTTGCTCGACGATTCTCTTGCCTGCCTGGGGGAAAAGGACCGCCAGGCGGTTCAGTTGCATTTCCTTAACCATCGCAGCCATCGCGAGATCGGTCTGGATCTGGGATTGAAGGAAGATGCGGTTCGAAAGCGCATTGGCCGCGCCCTGGAGAGGATGCGTTCTTATTTGTTGAAACGGCGGGTCAAAATCACGGTATCGGCCCTGGGCGCAAGTCTGATGGCGCACGGGGTTGAGGCTGCGCCGGCGGGATTGGCTGCAGCCACGGCCGCCTTGGCCACGGGTCCAGCCTCCCTGGTAAGCGAGTCAGTCTCCTTGATGGTGGAGCAGACCTTGAATCAGGCCTTCTGGTCTCAGGTCAAAACCGTGGCGGCATGGAGTTCGAGCTTGGCCATGGGGTTGGGGGTGGCGGCATGGATGGCGGTGCCTGGAGTGCCCGACTTGCCACGATTCGAGGGAATGAGCGATGCCTCGGCCGCGCTGGGCCTGGAACATGGCTGGCTGGTGGTCGCCGATGACGAGCTGAATCCCTTGCTGGTGTATGACCGGGACCGCGGGGGAACCCCTCAGGAGGCTTTTGACTTTAATCGCTTCCTGATGGCCGGGAACAAGAATGAAGAAGCCGACTGGGAAGGGGCCGCGCGAATCGGGAACCGCACCTACTGGATTACTTCGCACGGGCAAAACCGGAAAGGCAAGGATCGTCCTGCGCGACACCGGTTTTTTGCGGCGGATCTCCAATGGGAAGGGACCCACCCGAGGTTGATCCCCACCGGCAGGCCGTATACCAACTTATTGGCCGATCTGGCAAGAGCGCCGCAACTGGCTTCTTTTGGCCTGGCCTCAGCCGCCAAGCTTGCCCCGAAAGCCGCGGGGGCGTTAAACATCGAAGGACTCTGTGCCACTCCCGAGGGCCACCTGCTGATTGGATTCCGCAACCCGATCCCCGGCGGAAAAGCCCTGCTGGTCCCGTTGCTGAATCCCGACCGGGTCATCGAAGGCCAGGCCGCTGAACTCGGGAATCCAGTGCTTCTGGACTTGAACGGATTGGGGATTCGCGATTTGGCTTGGACCGGAGATCGTTATCTGATTCTGGCGGGTCCGTTCGAGGGCAAGGGAGATTGTCACCTGTACGAATGGCCGTCCCCCGGAGGGACACCCCGTCTTTGGACCCAGGTGTCTTTGAAAAAGATGACGGCGGAAGCCCTGGTCCTATTTCCGGACCTGGGACTGGAGAAAATCCTGATTCTCAGTGATGACGGCACACGCTCAGTCCGAGGTCGTCCGATGAAGGATCTGCCGGCAAACCGTCGATCGTTCCGAGGGATGTGGTGTTCCCTTGTGTCGTCCGCGGTCGCATCCGAGCCATCCATTAAGCCCCAAGACAAATCCGCCAACCCCTGAATTCAATCCAAAGCCGATTCGCGATCGTTCCATGAAAGTCATCACCCCCATCCCCTCCCCCGCCTGGGTTCGTTGGAGGGAGTTTCGTTTGCGTTATGCGCCCTTGCTTATTTTGGCTGTGGTCGGCGTAGCCATCCTGGCTTTGTGGCGGCACGTGGGTGGCGTGGGCACGGTCACCGGCGTGGGCGAAGGCGCCCGATCTTATGTCACCAGTCCCCAGCCGGGTTGGATCACTGCCGTTCTGGTCAAGCCCTATCAAACCGTCAAGAAAGGAGATCCGGTCGCCATCATCCAGCCCTATGACGCCCGGGCGCAACTGGATTTGCTCAGGTCGGAGCTCGAGATGACCCGGCTGCGAAGCCAGCCCTCGCTTCCCGAACAGAACGCGATGAATTACGAGCGGGTCCGGGTGGAATTATTGCAGCAAAAGTCCGAGCTGGCCATGGCCCGCGTCAATCTGGAACGGGCCGAGAAAGATCTGAAACGCAACCTGCCGCTTTATCGTGAGAAACTGATTTCGGCGGATCTCTACGACCTGAGTGTGAGAGACCGCGACTTGTACCAGGCTGAGGTCGAGGAAAAGAGCAAGGCCGTGGCGGCCATCGAGGAACGGCTCGAACAACTGCAAGCCCTGGGCGATCCCCATGCGTCCTCTTCGAACATCATTGACACGGCCACCATGGCGAACCTGACCTTTAAACAGGCCGTAGCCCAGACCAATTGGGATGTCATGACCCTGACGGCCCCGATTGACGGCATCATCCACGGGATTCACCGGCAAACGGGAGAGTTTGTGTTGGATGGCGAGATGTTGATCGGGGTGAACTCGTTGCAGTCCGATCGGGTGGTCGGTTATTTGCGGCAGCCCTATGCTTTCGATCCGCAAGTCGGGATGGCGGTAAAAGTCGCCACCCGCACGCATCAACGGCGCCAGTTTCACAGCCAGATTTCCCACGTCGGCGCCCAACTCGAGTATATCACGAATTCATTGGCCCAAATTCGACCGATGGCCCTGGTCGATATGGGTCTGCCCTTCGTGGTGGATGTCCCGCATAACGTTCCGCTCAGACCGGGCGAAGTCGTGGACATCCTGCTTATGCCCGATTGACGGCGGGTCACTGTTCCAATCGTACCACAGGCCATGATGAGCCATGGCCGATGAAAATCCACATCAACGAAATGATGAAACCGAAATTGCACTCTAAAAACGGCATGCGCAGGCTATCCATTCTTGACAGCGACCGGCTGAACAGCCCAATCCGGCTTCTGATATTCTGCCTGGTCCTTCTGGCCAGTCCGGGCATGGTTGCCCCAGGCAAGGCGGCCGTGGTCATCAACGAGGTCCTGGCCATCAATCAGCAATCGGTCGAGCGCGGCAACGACTTCCCCGATTACCTCGAGCTCTACAACACGTCGGAGACTCCGGTGGATCTGTCGGGCATGAGCCTGACCGACGATCCGACCAACCGGCGTCTGTTTGTATTTCCCGCGGGGACGGTGATTCCCGGGCAGAGCTATTTGCTGGTCTGGTGCGACTTTGATTTCAACAAGGCGGGGCTGCATTCCGGATTCGGACTCGGGGCCGATGGCGATCATCTTTACCTGTATGGCACCGATGGTTTAACCGTGTTGGACGAGGTGATTTTTGGGCTGCAGGTCACGGATCGATCGATCAGTCGGGTGCCCGATGGCACCGGGGCATGGGCGCTGTCGGATCCAACCCCGCTGGATGTCAACGCGGCAGTCCCCCTGGGAGCGCCGGCTTATCTGAAGATCAACGAATGGATGGCTCGACCCGCCTCGGGAGATGACTGGATCGAGCTCTACAACACCCACGCGGCGCCGGTGGCCCTGGGCGGATTGGTCATGACCGACAAAAGCTCCTCTTATCCGGACAACCGTCCCATCCCGGCGTTGTCTTTTATCGACGGCCACGGGTATGTGATTTTGCAGGCGACGAACCTCGAAAAAACCGATGCCGATCATCTCGATTTCAAACTGGGCGCCGATGGCGAAACCATCCGGTTGTTGAATGGCAGCCGAAGCATTCTGATCGATCGCGTCGCCTTTGGCCCCCAAAGCCAGGATGTCTCGCAAGGCCGGGCGCCGGATGGCAGCAGTCACTTCATCTCATTCCCCGCGGGAAAATCAACCCCGGGCGCGCCGAATGTCGTGGCCCTGACCGAGATAGTCATCTCCGAGGTGTTAAGTCACACGGATCCGCCCTTGGAAGACGCGATTGAACTGCAGAATGTGACGACGGGATCGGTAAATATTGGTTATTGGTGGTTGAGCGATGATGCCGTCGAGCCGATGAAATTTCAGATTCCGGCCGGAACCACGGTTGGCCCGGGGGGATTTGTGGTGTTCTACGAAAAACAGTTCGGCGAGGGCAAGAGCGGTTTTCATCTTGATTCGGCGGAGGGCGACGAGGTGTATCTTTCGGAGGGCAATTCCGCGGGGCAACTGAGCGGCCGTCAGATCGCCGTCTCTTTTGGTCCCTTGAAAAACGGAATTTCGGTCGGTCGTCATCCTACAAGTGTGGGGACGGATTTTGTTCCCTTAAGCAGCCGGACTTTTGGTGTTGATCAACCCGAGAGCCTGCCGGAGTTTCGCCAAGGCCGGGGTCAGACCAACGCGCCCGCGCAAGTCGGGCCCGTTGTGATCAGTGAAATCATGTTTTACCCCCCCGACGAGGCCGGATCACTCAATACCCGGGATGAATACCTCGAGCTTCACAATCCGACGGCGTCGGCCGTCTCGCTGTTTGACCCCGCGTTTCCGACCAATCATTGGAAACTGGCGAACGGCGTGGTCTTCGATTTTCCGTCCGGCACCACAATCCCGGCCGGTGGATTCCTGCTGGTAGTCAATTTCGATCCGGGGCAAGACGCGGATGACCTCGGCGCGTTTCGACAGAAATACAATTTGTCGAGCGAAGTGCCTCTGGTCGGGCCTTACGGAGGGAAGCTTTCGGACATCGGAGAAACCCTTGAGTTGCTGATGCCTGATCAGCCGCAGGGTCCCGACAAACCGAATGCGGGATTGGTCCCTTATGCCCTGGTCGAACGTATCGGCTATCGCCGGGAAAATCCCTGGCCCACGGGAACCGGGGGAACGGGGCAGTCGCTTCAGAGACGACAGGCCGGCGCTTATGGCAACGATCCGGCCAACTGGCTGGCCGCAGCCCCCACCCCCGGCCGAATCTACATCGTGGATAGCGATCGCGACGGACTCCCAGACGGATGGGAAACCCAAAATGGACTCAATCCCCTGGATCCATCGGACTCTGAAACCGATTCCGATGGCGACCAAGCCACCAACCTGGCAGAATATGGCGCCGGGACAAATCCGCGCGATCCCCAAAGCGTCTTTCAAATCCTGGACCTCGTCGAGGAAGCCGGGCAATGGCATCTGAGTTTCCATGCGGTTGCCGGGCGATCCTATGCGGCCGATATTCTTCGGGTATCTGAATCATCCTGGCAACGTTGGATCACGTTGAACCCGGCGACTCAGTCGGGACCCATGAAAATCGTCCTGCCCAATCCGCCGCCCCAGGGTTGTTTGATCCGCTTAACCATGCCATGAGTCTTTTCCTTCCCATGAACTGTCGTGCAATTTCGGATTGCGAATTACGGAGTGTGGATTACGCATCGGTTTTTTTCAAAACCACGGCCCTGGCGGGGGCATTAGTGCTGACCGGAACTCTGGCGGCTCAGGATGTCTCCCCGCCTCCCCCGGCAATCTACCTCTCGCTGCAGGACTGCATTCTCAAAGCGCTCGAACAAAACCGGGATCTGCAAATTGAACGCCTGAATCCGTTGATCGCCGGTGCAACTCTGAGCGCGGGTTATGGAGTGTATGATCCCCTATTGACGGCGGATGCCCAGTGGAGCGACACGGCGGATAGCGGAGGTTTTGACCCGGCGGATCTGAGCCGAGACGCCATTTACCAAGCCAAGGCCAACACCGTCGTGTCGGGGCTCACGGGCTTGCTGCCCTTTGGGATGACGTATCAGTTGGGCGGCACTTATGCCAATAGTTACGGAACTCGAAACACCCTGGACTTCGAATCCTACAACCTGCGCACCGCCATAGCCGTGCGACAACCGCTGTTGAAGAATTTCTGGACCGATCAAAGTCGGCTCGCCATCCGGGTCAATAAAAGCGATCTCAAGATTACCGAACTCGGGGTTCATTACCTCACCATGAGCTCGATCAGCCAGGTCATGCAGGCTTATTATGAACTGGTTTGCTCCCGGGAGCAATTCCAGGCGCAGGAACGATTGCGCGCCAGGAAAGACCAGACCTGTCAGGCAGTCCGGCGCAAAATCGAACTGGGCGCGCTGAGTGTGCTGGATGAAAAGCTCGCCCAGGCCCAGCTGGCGAGGGTGGATGCGGCATTGGTCACGGGCAGCAACCTGGTTGTCCTGGCCGAAAGTGCCTTGCGGGCGTTGATGGGCGGCTATTCCATCACCAATGCCACGGTTCGGCTGGTGCCTTTGGACGGTTTGGGGGCAAACCCGGAGCATTTTGATCTGCAAGAAAGTTGCCAGCGGGGTCTGGCCCATCGGCCCGACCTCCTCCAGCTCAAGCAGGATGTGGAAAAGGCGATCGCCACAAAACGTTTCCGGCGCAACCAACTCTTTCCCTCCTTGGATCTGGTGGCGGGCTACGGCCGGCGCGGAGCCAGCACTCAACAGGTCTATCCCCCCGATGAAGCCTCGGCTTCTTTCAGCGACGCTTTTGAAGAAATCGAGCGAGGCGCCGCGCCCAATGAGATGATTGGGGTCATCTTCAGTCTGCCCTTAAGCCGGACCGCCGAGCGGGCCAATTACCGCGCCAGCCAGCATCTCAAAGACCAGGCCGAACTTCGGGTGATCCAACGGGAAGAACTCGTGATCCGCGAAATCACCGATGCCTTGAATACCGCTCGCTCCTGCTGGAACCGGATCGAGACCACCAGCCAGGCGGTTCGCTGGGCCCAAGGCGCCCTCGCCGATGAAGAACAAAAACTCGCCTCCGGTAAGAGCACCTTGTTCTTTGTCCTCCAATTGCAGTCAGACCTGGCCGAGGCTGAGGCACTCGAAATTCGGGCCCGGGGAGATTACCACAAGGCCCTGGCCTGGCTTCAGTTTGTCGATGCCAGCATCCTGCAACGCCAAGGCGTGGATCTCGAGGTCCGCTGAATTTCACAGACACAGCGCCACGGCACGAATCGGCGAGCCATCACAGCCTTGGAAATTCAGCGGAAATCCGATGAACGTGAATTCCGCCGGGAGCGCATCCAAATTGGCCAAGGCTTCGACGAGGACCATTTCGACCTCCTGGGAGAGAAGAATGCGGTGGGGTTCAACCCACTGTTGGGCTGGCGAAGGCATATCCATGCCCAGGAGCCGCAAGCCCCGGGCCGCCAGATAACGGGCGGCTTCAACGGTAAGCGAGGGCTGGTCCGTGTAAAAACAGGATTTGCCAAACTGATAATGCCAGCCCGTGTTCAGGATGATCTTCGAGTCGCGTGTCAGAAAAGACTCGTGCCGACGCAGATCCTGTTCTGTGATGAGTTCATTCGGCTGTTTGGGAATGCGCAGGCAGCGGGCCGGACCGTAAAACCAATCGAGCGGCATTCGATCCAGGGCGCGCCCGTCGTCAAAGCAATGGAACATCGCGTCCAAGTGTGTGCCTTGATGGGTGCCCATCAGAATCTGCGCAGTATTACAGTCGTGGGTCGCAAGTCGGCCACATTGAGTCACGGTGAGTATCGGATCGCCGGGAAACGCGGGGGCGCCGTCCAGAAGCGGATGCGAAAGATCAATGAGTTTCATAGCGGCACTCCAGAACGATGTAAAGCACTCGACCAAACCACAAACAGCCAAATAAGCCCATCAGCACGGTCCCAAGCAAGATTTCCAGCGGCCATTTGCCCTTTTGCATAGTCGTCAATAAATCCTGGCTCTTTCTTTGTTTTATTGCACTCGATTTCGCAAAGGACAAAATTACGCCTTGAACCGGAATAAAACGACTTGCTCAGCAGACCGCCAAATGGACTACAAATGAATGGCCACAATAAGGCACAAATGACTTACAACAAATGCACTTTTGAGGTTTTTGTGCATTTTTGTGGCTATGCACCTGTCTTCCGTTCTGCGGACTCCTCTGGAAACCCAAAAACCGCACAGAAGATGCTCCAAAAAAACAGAATCGCGAATGAAAGCGGAGGGGGTCCGATGGGCTAAATCCCGGACATTCCGTCGATGTTCCCAGTCCTTCAGGTCCTTCGGTTTTGGCCAGCCATTATTCGCGTTGATTGGCGTCTATTCGCGGTCACTCTTTCAGAAGCATACCCGCGGAAACAAGCGGCGGGGTCGGTCGCTTGCGGACGGTTCAGCGGGCGGCCGGTTTTGGGGCTGGGGCCTCATGAAACTCGCGGTCCTTGGTCACGGCGGGAGATCCGTGGCTGGCGGTCAATTCCAGGGATTTTTTCGGGCAAGCTTCGACGCAATATCCGCAGGAGATGCAGAGCAGCCGGTCGATCGACCATTTCTTGGGCGAGCGGGAAACCGAAAGGGCGCCCGTGGGGCATTTTTTGGCGCAGACCGTGCAAAAGACACAGGAGTCGGCATCGAACATCAACTGGCCTCGGGATCCGGGGATGATGCGGCGGGGTTCGGCGGGATAGCGGCAGGTGGCCGGGCGTTTGAACGCCCACTTCAAGGCCAGGCGGGACATTGCGAAGTATGCCATATCAACGTTCAGTGCAGCTGATGCAGGGATCAATGGTGAGGACGAGGATCGGCACATCGGCCAAATCGCAGCCTTGGAGGACTTTCAGCATGGCCGGTAGATTGGCGAACGTAGGGGTGCGCACGCGAAAGCGCTGCACATGTTTTGTGGCGTTGGCTTTGATGTAGTAGACCACTTCGCCCCGGGGTTGCTCGGCCCGAACCACCACCTCGCCGTCGGGATTTCCGGCGACTTTCACGGCAATGTCCCCGCCGGGCAATCGGGAGAGCGCTTGGCGGATGAGATCGATCGACTGGAAAATTTCGTCGCATCGCACCGCGCATCGCGCGTAGGAATCGCCCTCGCTCCGCGTCACAGGTTCCAGCACCAGATCTCCGTAAGCGGCATAGCCGCTGAGGCGCAGGTCTTGCGGCACACCGCTGGCCCGCAGCATCGGCCCGACACATCCCAGTTCATAGGCCTCGCGGCGCCCCAGAACTCCCACGCCGCAGAGACGGTCTTTGACCGAGTTATCGTTGATAAACACACGGGTAATCTCGCGGGCTTCGCGTTCGATGTCGTCCAGCTGGCCCCCCAGCGTCCGGAGGGTTTCGGCATCGAGATCACGCCGGACACCGCCAATTTTGCAGGCGCCGAAGATCACGCGTCCCCCCGTGGTGGCTTCAATGATGTTCAGGACCTTCTCCCGAACCCGCCATGAATGCATGAACAGGCTCTCAAATCCCATGGCATCGGCCATGAGGCCCAGCCAGAGCAAATGACTGTGCAACCGGGATAGCTCGCCCCAGATGGTGCGCAAATACTGGGCCCGGGGAGGAATGGAGACCTTCATGAGGGTCTCGATGGCCTGACAATAGCTTTGGCCATGGATAAAACTGCAGATCCCGCAAATCCGCTCGGCGACATAGACAAATTCCACATAGTCCTTCACCTCGGCCAGACGTTCGAGGCCGCGATGCACAAAACCGATCGAAGGCCGGGCTTCCACCACCCGCTCGTCCTCGACCACCAGATCGAGATGCACGGGCTCCGGAAGAACGGGATGCTGCGGACCGAAAGGGATGATGGTACGTGCCATGGAAATCAGGATTTGACCGCCGCCGCAGCGACGACGGGATGGGAATTGGACATGGGAAGGGCTGACGCCTGCGGAGCGCCAAAAGGATGCTGGATTGCGGTTTGGTAGAACTGCCCTCCGAAGTCGATCGTCATGCCATCGATCTGAAGGCCGAAGAGATCGTGCATTTCGTTCTCGTAGATGAAGGCGCACCAATAGAGGGCACTGATGCTTGGCACAATAATCTCCGCGCTGGCCAGCACCAGGCGCAGATGGATCAGCTCGCCCTCGAGGTCAAAACTGTAGGTGACCTCGATCTGGCTCGGCAGCCGGGTCGCCCCGATCTGAACCAGACGATAGCCGGCCTCCCGAAGATGTCGGACCCGGGACAGCAACGATTCAACAGCGATGCATTCAACAGTCATGGCGTGGGATTCGAGAGATGGATCCGGGCTGAGTCCTTGGCGGCAGCGGCCAAGGCCCTTCCGTTTTCCGGGTGGCAAAGGGATCGCGGTTTGGATTCGGGGGCGGAGGGCGGAGTTGTGTGAAGGTCTTTCTGCAAGTAGACCCAGGTGACCAAAGGGGTGAAGGGCTCGGTTTTATAGATCTGATATCCCAGTCGGGAAAACGCGGCGATGTTGCGTTTGCTTTTGTGCCCGGTAAAAGCCTCGAAACGCCGAACGCCGGGAAACGCCTGCTCCATGCCTGTGACCAGATGACGCGACAATCCGCGCCCGCGGAAATAGGGGTGCACAATCATCCGGCTGATATGGGCCGATGCGTCTTCCTGGTAACCCCGCACCGATCCGATAATCTTGCCGTTAACGACCGCCTTCAGGAACACCATTCGATCGAAATCGGTCTGGAGTTCGGGCAGGGTCTGCTGCAAGGCCGGCAGGCTTTCATCCCCGTATATTTCGGCCTCGCTCTGATAAGCCACCTTTTGGAGCGCCAGGATTTCGGGCACATCCTCTTTCTCGGCGCGAAGGAAGAGGGTTCGGTCGATGCTGTGAGCCATGGCCGCCATGTCGCGCTGTTTTTCCTCGAGGACACCGATCGCCTTCACGACACCGTCGATGATCGCCTCGGGACGCGCCGCGCAACCCGGGACATAGACGTCCACAGGGATTACGGTGTCCACGCCCCCCGACACATTGTAGCAATCGCGGAAAATGCCGCCCGTCGCGGCGCAGATGCCGACCGCCACCACCACCTTCGGCTCGGGAAGCTGGTGATAGATATTGCGGATGACCTCCCGGCTCTGCTGGTTGACGGCGCCCGTCACCAGGAAGATGTCGGCATGCTTGGGATTGCCGGTATTAACGACGCCCAGACGTTCGACGTCGTAGAGCGGCGTCAGGCAGGCCAGCGTCTCGATATCGCAGCCGTTGCAGCTCGATGCGTCGTAGTGGATCAGCCAGGGAGATTGTCTAAAGCCAAGCATGGTCAGGTTCCTATCGCAGCAGGGAAAGCACCAGGATGTTGCCGAAGCCCAGGACAATCGCCACGATCCAGGCGCTCTTCAGCGCCGCCTGCCACTTGAGACGGGCGAAGACATTGTCCACCAGAATGACAAATAAAAACGCCGCCAGAGATACCGAGATCCCGAGCCAGGGAAGCGACGCGAAGAAGAGATAGATCCATCCCAGCAGCAGCACGTTCTCATACCAATGCGCCACCTCGATCATGGCCAGTGCCCGGCCGGAGAATTCGGTCGTGATGCCTCGCACCAATTCCTGGTGGGCATGGTGAGAACTCGACAGGTCGAACGGCGACTTGCGAAACTTGATTTCGAGGGTGTAAAGAAAACCCAGAAACACTCCCGGCAACGCCAGGACCAGGAGCTGGGGGTGACGGGCAATTTCATGGACATAAAAGCTCTTCGTGACCATATACATGCCAATGGCCGTCAGCAGAACCATCGGTTCGTAGGCCATCATCTGGATCAACTCGCGCTCGGCTCCCAGAAAACTGTAGGGCGAACTCGCCTTGTAGGCGCCCAGCACGAAAAAGATCGCCGCCAGGGTCAGCGCAAAAATCACCAGCAACAGATCGGAACCGGCAAAGAAGAGCGCTCCTGTGAAAACCACCAGGAGCAGAAACATGCCGATAAAAAGGTTCTGCGACCGGCGCACCACGATGGTTTCTTTCCGCCATAGCTTGATGACATCGTAAAAGGGCTGAAGCAAAGGCGGTCCCAGCCGGGATTGCAACCGGGCCGAGATTTTCCGATCCAGACCCGCGAGCAGGCCGCCCACGATCGGGCTGGCCACCAAAAAAATCAGCAGTCGAAGCCAGGGACTCATAAAATGGAGGACACCAATAGGACGACCAGGGCTCCTGTGCAGGTCAACACGCCCCAGGTGAACAAGAGGGATTCATTAAAGAATCCCGAGAGATAATAATTGTGCATGCAGACCTCCCGGGATTGACCGAGGCCACCGCGGAATCGGACCGAACCGGCCTGGTTGGCTCCGCCCAGGTAAGCATCCATGACCTTCACCCCGCGGCCGCAATTGACAAAACTGAGGGGGAACAGCATCACCACCAGCATCATCATCGTCATGATCACGATATTGCCGTGGCTCATGGAGACCGACTCGCCAAACACGCTCCCCACATAAGGCTCGATAAAATGGGATGAAATGAAAGGAAAGAGGAGGCAGGTGGCAAAGGTGGCCAGGGCCAGGCCGTAGAGAGTAATCGCCTGGCCGGACTCGAGCTCGTGCTCGGCGCGATGCCGGGGCTGAATCGTTTCCAGCAGTTTCCCCATCCATTTGACCCAGAAAAAGAGCGTGGCCGAACTGCCAAAAACAATGAACGCGGAGAGCAGCGGGTACGCATCGACGACGGCCTTGAGGACAGCCCACTTGCTGATCAACATCCCGAAAGGCGCGAGAAACATGCCGGCCATCCCGATCAGCATCATGACCGCAATCCGCGGCGACTGAAGGATCAGGCCCGACATCGCCTCAATGTCGCGAGTGTGCAGCTGATGTTCCACCACTCCCACACAGAGGAACAACAGGCATTTGGCCACCGCATGAAAAATGATCAACAACACCCCCGCCCACACGGCTTCCGCCGTGCCGATTCCGCCGCATAATACGATGAGCCCCAAATTGGCGATCGTTGAGTAGGCCAGCACTTTTTTCGCGTCCCGGGCGGAAACCGCCGCAAACGACCCCACCAGAAAGGTCATCGCGCCAATCAGCACCACCATGATGCCGGCCGCCGACCCGGCCAGCAACGGCGCCAGACGGAGCACCAGGTAGACTCCGGCCTTGACCATCGTGCTCGAGTGCAACAGGGCCGATACCGGCGTCGGCGCCACCATCGCCCCCAACAGCCAGCCGGAAAAAGGCAGTTGGGCCGACTTCGTCAGTCCGGCAAAACACAGCAACACCACCGGCACCATCGAGAGCGCCGAAGCCGAGTGCGTCAAGGCACTCAGTTCAATGCGTCCGGACGTCCGATGAAACATCACAATCGCCAAGGCAAAGGCCAATCCCCCCGCCAGATTCATCACCAACGCTCGATAGGAATTCCGAATCGCCTCGGGTTTCCCGCTGTACCCAATCAGAAGAAATGAACATAACGTGGTCACCTCCCAGAAAAAGTAAAACCAGAGGAGATTGTTCGAAAAAATGATGCCAAACATTGCCCCCATGAATACAAACAGCAGCGAGAAAAAGAGCGGCCGCCGATCGGCGATCTCCGGATGATGAGTCTCGTGGTAGGCTCGCATGTACCCCAGGGCATACAGGCAAATCCCGCCCCCCAACACTCCGTTAATCAGGGCCATGATCACGGAAAGCTTGTCCACAAACAGGTTGTTGACCGCCTCCAATTCCCCCGCATACCGCGTCTCGAACCAAACCATCAGACCGGTCTGGGCAATAACAAGCGCCACCACCCACGGCTGCCGCGCCCGAAAGCCCGCCCCCACCAGGTAAAGCCCCATGATGACCTCGGCCACCAGCATCAACTCGCTGATCGCATGATGATGCACCGCCACCCCGGCAGGCGCCGGCAGTCGCGCCAACACCACGGCTCCCGCACAAATCGCCAGCGTCACCCCCACCACCAGAATCCGGCGGAGATGGTCCGGCTTCAAACATAACAGCCCCACACCCGCGGCAAGGGGCCCCAAAATCATTGTTGGCACTAGTGTCACTGCAATTGGGGAAAAATCTGAACCTCAGTCGAAAAATCCAAAGACACCTATCCGGGACGGCCGATTTCTCCGGCCGCCGCTCGGTCCGCGCTTGGCGCGTTTGAAACCAAAGATGTCATCGCAAGGTGACCTAACGCAGGGGGCGTGCCAGGAAAGGCTGTTTTCGTATTATATTGTTCAACAATAATTTACAGAATTCAGACGTTCTTATTGCAAGACGAGCTTTCGTTATGTGCGAATTTTCGGCGGGTAAGAATAGCCGATGGCGGGAAGAACTGAACCGAGGGGACCGGAGACGGGATTTCGATTTTGTTATTCTTAATTATATCATAATGAGGCAGTTAAGAAATAACTGGTCCGGATAAGGGTCCGTTTCTTGCGTTGCGGGCGGTCTTAGGCTAGAAGTGCGTGATGTTTCTGGCTGCGGATTACAAACCAGAATTTGAGTCGTTTACGGATCATTTGCTGGAGTTGGCACAGATCCGGGCGGTAGATCAACTTTTGAAGCGCATGGTAACGCTGCTGGCGGAGCGTCCTCATGTGGCGGCGGCGAGGATCTGGTTGGTGGACGAGGGCGATGTCTGCTCGTCATGCAACATGTTGGGACGATGTCAGAATCGGAGTTCCTGTCTGCATTTGGTCGCAAGCGCGGGGAGCCGTCGGACCGATCGAACGCCGGACTGGACAAGCATCCATGATGAGTATCAGCGGATACCCTTGGGAGTCGGAAAGATTGGGCAAGTGGGTTCGACGGGGGAGGCGGTGGTTGTGCGGGATCTGGCGGAGGATCCAAGCTGGGCACAGCGATATCCCTGGGCTGCGCAGGAGAACATCCGAGGTTTCAACGCCCAACCGATCCGCTGCAAAGACAAGATTCTCGGTGTTTTAGCGGTCTTCACTGGCATTCCCACGCCTGATGCCGGGCGGGATTGGCTGCGAATTTTCGCAGATCACATCGCGGTCGCGTTGACCAATGCGCAGGCGTACGAGGAGATCGAACGGCTGCGGGCTCAGGTGGAAATTGAGAACGTATACCTGGAGGAAGAGCTTCGGGAGGCCAAGGCGTTCGGGGATATTATCGGTCATAATGTTTTAATGCAGAAATTGATGCGTCAGTTGGAAATGGTAGCACCGACGGACGCGACGGTTCTGATCCTGGGAGAATCGGGAACAGGAAAGGAGTTGGTGGCACGGGAGATACATCGGCGGAGCCGACGGCGGGATCATCCGCTGATCCGTGTCAACTGCGCTTCGGTTCCACGCGAGCTTTATGAGAGTGAGTTTTTCGGTCACGTGAAAGGAGCCTTTACCGGGGCGATCAAGGATCGCTCGGGTCGGTTTGAGGCGGCTAACGGAGGGACATTGTTTCTGGACGAGGTCGGAGAGATCCCGTTGGAATTGCAGAGCAAGTTTCTGCGTGTCCTTCAGGAAAGACAATATGAGAGAGTGGGTGAAGAGCGAACACGCAAAGTCGATGTCAGGATTGTGGCTGCCACGAATCGCGATCTCAAGAAAGAGGTCGAGGAAGGCCGATTTCGGCAGGATCTCTATTATCGACTGAACGTATTCCCGCTCGAGGTGCCCCCGTTGCGCGATCGCAAGGACGACATCCCTTCTCTAACGGCCCATTTCCTGGAGCAGGCGGCGCAACGTCTGAGGCTGCCATTGCCGCGTTTTACCGAGGCCCACGCCCGGCTTCTTCAGAGTTACGACTGGCCCGGAAATGTGCGTGAGCTGCAAAACGCTGTCGAGCGCGCCCTGATTCTGGCCCAAAACGCTTCGCTGCAGTTCGATGTCCCTCTCAACGACCTGGCGTCGGGCAGGATCAACACCGACGCGGTCTCGGGCCCGCAATCGGATGCGTCAGTGATTCTAACCGACGTGGAACTGCGCCAGTTGGAAGTCAGAAACACCCTCGCGGCCCTGACAAAATCGGCCTGGAAGATCCACGGCGAAGGCGGAGCGGCTGAATTGCTCGGGGTTAAACCGACGACGCTGATCTCCCGCATTAAAAAGCTAAACCTCAAGAAACCGGACTGATGTTGATCCCCATTCTCGACGCTATTCAGTTACGAGATTTCGTTATTTACGAGATTTCGCAGACGAGCGGTTATGGGGTTCGATCTGCGTTTGTGTCTGGTGATGAGGCATTTCTCCTGTTATCACGGGTCTGGCATCTAATCTGTTGCCTGAACTCCACACCTAAACCCATGACTGCTGTGAACACAGCCTGATTTTGCACGCTTATGGAACGACTCCCGCCTGTCGCCATTCCCCTTGATGAATCCGAGTCGCCCGTGCAGCGGGATGCGGCGCAACCGTCCCTTGCGCGTGACTGTAATTTTTTTCATTTGCTGGCCAATTCAACCACCGCACTGAAGGCCTTTCTAGCTTATGAAAACGCGCTGGCGGGTGGACGGCTTTCACGGCAGCAACGGGTGATCATCGCCCTGACAGTTGCTGAGATCAACGGATCGAAATATGGCCTGTCAGCCCACTACGGTGCGGCGAAAGAAGCCGGTTTGAGCGACGACGAAATTCAACAGGCGCGAAAAGCGACGTCGTCCGATCCCAAGAATGCCGCTCTGCTCAGGTTTGCCCGGGCGGTGGCTCTTCAGCGCGGGGACATTAGCGATGCGGATTTTCAGCCCTTGCGTCAGGTGGGATTCAGTGACAAGGAGATCCCGGAAATTGTTGCCAACATTGCCTTCAATATCTTCATGGACTACTTCAACAACGTGGTGCGCACGGCTGTTGATTTCCCCCTGCTCCAACCCGGATCCGACGCTCCCATCACCCCGCCTCTGACCCGAGTGCCCCGAGAATTGGCGATCTGAACCGATCGGCGCCTGCAGGCGCTTTCACTCCAGCGACCCTTCGGAACACGGCTGTGTCCGAAAGATCAGCCGCAGCGCCTGTGCACAAGTTGAAACGGCCGTTGGCTGCGGGTAAGGGCTCCTCCCATACCCGCCGCTCCGATTCGTTCCCGAAGTGTCACCGCAGCGCTATCTCGATCACCCAGCGTTTTTCCTGGAGCCCGGACACGGAGCATTTCCAGCCTCGACGCAACTCGCGGGCCGAGACAGGCCGCTTTGTTCCGGTTTCCGCATCCTCGATGGTGCATCGATCCCCGGACTCGAGGACGAACCATTCTGGAAACTGGTTGATGCGGGGATAATCCAGGGGCAAGCGCAGGTATTCCCGATGGCGGGGGCGATCGAAAACCAATGTGCCAGCCCAAGGCTTGTCGGCGGTGAGGCTGATAAAGAGCCTGTGATTGTGCTGGACGCTGCCGAGCCGGACGTCCTCCCGCCAAGGAACCGCTCGGACGCCCTGGGTTTTCCACAAGGCATACATCAGAGACGTCCTGGCGAAATTGCCGTCGCCATGCCAGCCTTCGATAATCCCATCGGACTGCTGTTTTTGCCACATGATGGCGATCTGGCTATCGAGCCAGCGGGCGACCGACTCGACGGGTTCCCGGTTGAACAGGTTCAAGGCGCTCTCGATGGAATCGGCGTAGCCATCGGCGCTGGCTCCCTCCCAGGCATAGCCGGAATAATGGCTTTCCAGGTGGCGCATGGCTTTCAGAACCGCCTCTCGATAAGCCGTAACTCGGTCCACCAGATGGAGCGTGTAAAAACCGTCGCAAATGTAACCCCAGGTATCACAGACGCCCTGGGAATGCGCCCCGGTCTGGGGATTAAACGAATCGTAGAGCATACCGTGGTCATTGCGTCCGGCTTCGAGAATACGGTTGAAAATGGCGTGCAACGGCTCGCGATAGGCAGCGGCTTTTGCGGGCTGGTGATGTTTTAGGACGACATAAAGCTCGGTCAAACCATTGACGATCTCGCCGCCGTGATCACGGAGACGCAATTCGTTCAGGTCGCGGGTGGGGTGGTTGGTTCCGAGAAGATAATAATCGCCGAGTCGTATGCCCCAATCGAGGAATCGTCGATGGCCGGTGATCCCGTCGAGCCGGGAGCAACACTGGAGCAGATCGCCATTGACTTCGATGTTCCGTGTGGGAATCCGGCCAAAGGGCGTTTCCACCTTTGCGTTTTTCCAGATGTCCTCCACCAGTCCGATCAAACGTTGAGACCAGGGACTTGGCCCCAGCCATTCAGTTACGGGAACTAATCCGTCTTTCGCGTATTCCGCGCTATCGAAGAGGGTGGCTTCGAGGTCGAACGGCTGGCGCCGCCAGTTCTTTTTCGAGAAGGAATAATCATCACACAATCGATCAAGCCGCGCGGTCAGGCGCTGTTCGGTTCGCAGCATGGCCAGCATCCGGCCTTCCAACAGGGGTGGATCCGTGAGCGCGGCGGTAAGCACCATGAAGGCATAGTTGTCCGCTCCGGCGTCGCGTCCGTTCCAATAATCTCGGCTGTTGGTCAGATTCCTAGGGATCAGGCCGGTAACGGGATCGGCGTGGGACAACCAACCGTCCACATAACGGCGGCATCGATGGAACGCTTCAGCCGCCTGGCGTCCGTTTTGTTCGGCTCGATGGAAGAGGTCCTCGGTGGGCGACAATCCGTGCTGGGCCGATTCCTGGTCCCGCATCAAGGGCAGGCACGGGAAGGCCTCCGGAGGCGAAGTCGCCGCGGGAACGGCGGCGATCAAGGGCCACAGGCACGAGCTCCAAACCAGACCGAAGGCCGCGAGCGCCTGCAATCCGAGGACTAGCTTCATGGGAAGTCCCAAGACAACTATTTGGCGGAGAACTTGAATACCGTGGTGCTCTTAAAGGGTTGCCCCGCTCGCAGCACCACGGACGGAAACTGCGGTTTGTTGGGCGAATCCGGGTAGTGCTGGGTTTCGAGGCAAAAACCGCCCTGCCGGCCATAGGCAGCCCCGCCGGCTCCGGTGAAGGGCTGCAGGTGATTGCCGGTATAGAGTTGCACCCCCGGCTCGGTGGTCAAGGCTTCGAGGATACGACCGCTTTTGGGATCGGTGACACGCGCAAACAGGACGAGGCCAGTGCCGGTGCGATTCAACACGTAGTTGTGGTCATAACCACCGGGCCGGGGCTTCAGACGTTCAATCCGGGCGCCAATCGCGGTCGGCTGGGTGAAATCCAAAGGCGTGTCTTTAACGCTGGCGATTTCGCCCGTGGGAATGAGTTGGTCGTCGGAGGGCGTGTATCGATCGGCATCCAGCCAGAGAATATGATCCAACGGATCTCCGCTGCCGGCGAGGTTGAAATAGGCGTGGTTAGTCAGGTTCACCACGGTGGGTTTGTCGGTGGTGGCCTCGTAATCGAGGCGCAGTTCCTGCTCATCGGTCAAAGTATAAGTGACGGAGGCCCGGAGGTTGCCCGGATAACCTTCCTCGCCATCCGGACTGAAGCAGGTCAGGCGGATGGCGGCCTCGCGGGCCTGCAATGGCAATGCCTCGCCATTCCAAACCTTCTGAGCAAACCCGCTTCGTCCACCATGGATGTGGTTGGGGCCGTTATTCGCGGCCAATAGGTATTCCACGCCATCCAGGGTAAAGCGGGCTCGGGCAATGCGGTTGGCGAATCGCCCGATCACAGCCGCCGAGGCCGGGAAACCTTTTTGATAGGCCTCGAAGGTGTCGGCGCCGAGCACGACATTCGTGGATCGGCCATGGCGGTCGGCCACGTGCAACTCGGTCACAATCGCGCCATACGTCATGATCTTGGCTATGGCGCCGTTGGAATTGCGCAAGGTAAAGAGATGGACCTCGGTCCCGTCGGTCGTTTTCCCGAACAGAACACGCTCAATCGTTGGTTTCATAGGTGGACGGGCAGGTTCAATCGCACCCGCGGAGATCGTTTCTCCGACGGGGAGGCAACTCAGGAGAAGAGCCCACTTCATCGCGGTGATCCAGCACAGAGCGGCATGCCAGGTTTTAAGGCAGGCTCGATGACGAAGTCGGTTTTTCATGGCCGGGATGCGTTCGCTGTTTTTTATGTGATCGTTGATCGGTGGGATGCATTTTTAACCCAGGTGGCCGGACAAAGCAAATCGACAATTCAATCATGAAAGAAAGAGAATTGAATCCTGTCCCCGAACCGGTCAAGATGGCCGGTGCTCGGTTTGGCCCGCTGGGATGACAGGGGGAGCACTCACCGGAAACCGCGTGAGGGTTCCGGAGGATCGATCTCCGGCGGGAGGGCCTGATTGGGCTCGCGCGCTAAAACAGATGAAGAATCGACAGATGCAGCCTCGTCAAATGACTGTGAGACCATCGATCAACCGTTGGTTGTGTTGGGGGGTCTGCGGGCTTTTGCTGGCAAGTCTGGGCGCGGGTTGTTCGTTCAAGAAGATGGCCGTGCGTCAAATCGGCAACGCGCTAGCCGGGGGCGGCACCACCTTCACGAGCGATAACGATCCTGAACTGGTCAAGGACGCCCTGCCCTTCAGTCTCAAACTGATGGAGAGTCTTCTCGCTGAAAGCCCGCGACATGAGAAGCTCTTGTTCGCCACCGCCTCGGGTTTCACCCAATACGCCTTCGCCTTTGTCCAACAGGAAGCCGACGAACTCGAAGACAGTGATTCAGCCGCGGCGGAAGCCCAGAGAGCTCGGGCCAGGAACCTATATCTCCGGGCCCGCGATTATGCCTTGCGCGGTCTGGAGATCCGGCACGCCGGTTTTGCGTCGGGATTGAGTCAGAATCCCCGGAAGACCGTGCAACGGGCAAAGATCAACGATGTGCCGTTGTTATATTGGACGGCGGCGGCGTGGGGCTCGGCGATTTCTCTTTCGAAGGACCAGCCCGAATTGATTGGCGATCAACCGGTGATCGAGGCGCTGATCGATCGCGCGCTGGCGTTGAATCCGGACTTTGACCACGGAGCGATCCACAGTTTTCTCATCCCCTTTGAAATGGCTCGTGCCGCAAGCGCGAGCGACGGTGAAAGCCGGGCGCGCCAACATTTCGACCAAGCCATGGCCTTGGCCAAGGGGCGCCTGGCCGGACCGCTCGTGAATCTGGCCGAATCGGTCAGCGTGCCCCGGCAAGACAAAGCGGAGTTTCAGGCCCTCCTGGAGCGGGCGCTGGCCATCGATTCGGACGCCTATCCGGATTTTCGTCTGGCCAACCTGATCATGCAACGGCGCGCGAAATGGCTGCTCTCGCGCACCGATGAGTTGTTCTTCGAACCTGTGAAACCTTAGATTGCCGAGCTATGCGAAACATGTTTTACCTTTCAGGCCTTCGGGGCCTTGCTCTTCTGCTGTGTGGTGTGGCTCTTTCCGCCCAGGCCGCCAAAAATATCAGCCTGGGCACCCTGGTTCCTGACGGCACCAGTTATCATAAGTCCCTGCTCGAAATGCGGGACAAATGGCGAAAAGCCCCCGAGGGTGGAGTCAATCTTCGGATCTACGCTGGCGGCAAGCTCGGAGGCGAAGGCAATATGGTCAGCCAGATGAAACTCGGCGGCCTGGACGCGGGCTTGCTCACCGCGGTGGGTTTGGCAGACATCGAGCCGACGGTCACCGGATTGCAGCTCATGCCCATGGTATTTCGTTCGTTGGACGAGCTGGAGTATGTCAGCAAGAAACTCCAGCCCAAACTCTCCAAGAAACTGGAGGAAAAAGGATTCGTGGTGCTTTACTGGTCGGACGCCGGATGGGTCCGATTCTTTTCGAAGGAACCCGCCATCCTTCCAGACGATTTCAGGAGGATGAAGCTGTTTACCTGGGCGGGAGATCCGAAAGTGGTTGACCTGTGGAAAGCCGCGCGTTTCCAGCCGGTCCCGCTGCAAACCTCGGACATCGTGCCGATGTTGGACACCGGGATGATCAACGCCGCGCCACTGCCTCCCATTGTGGCGCTGGCAGGCCAGATCTACACCCGGACCCCAAACATGCTCGATCTGAAGTGGGTGCCGTTGGTCGGGGCCTTGGTGATCCGAAAGGCGACCTGGGATACTCTGCCCGCGGCAACGCAACAAGCCATGCGGGAGGCCGCCGAGGAAGCCGGACGCCAAAACAAGGAACATGGACGCGCCGAAGGCGAACGCGCCATTGAAACCATGAAAACCAAGGGCCTCAAGGTCCAGGAGGTCAATGCGGAGACCGAGGAAATCTGGCGTAAGACCCTTGAAGAATGGCATCCCCGCATTCGCGGGTCCCTCGTGCCCCCCGATATCTTTGACGAAGTCTTCCGGTTGCTCGAGGAACTGCGTCGAACCGAGGCAAATCCCAAGCCATGAGCGAATCCACTGGCGCTCCGGTTCCCGCAACCGCGTCCGGACGTTGCGTCTGGCTCAGAAGTCTGGTCTGGACGGAGAACCTGGTGGTCGTTCTGCCCCTGGCGGCCATGGTGCTGCTGCCGCTGGCGGAGGTGTTGCTCCGGAAGTTCACAAAGATCAGCATCTCGGGCGTGGTTTCGTTTGTGCAGCATTTTACGCTGGTGGTCAGTGTGCTCGGAGGCGCCATCGCGGCGCGGGACAACCGGTTGCTGGCCATGTCTCCCCTCCCCACCTATCTGCGAGGCGGCTGGAAAACCATCGCGGCCGTTCTGAGCCACGGATTAGCCGCCGCTGTCAGCGCCTTTCTTTGCGGCGCCTCCTGGATCTTCGTCGCCTCCCAAAAACAGGATCCCAGGATCCTGGCCTTTGGCATCCCGTTTTGGTGGTTCCAGTTTCTGATGGTGATTGGTTTTGGAGCCATTAGCCTCCGCCTGATCTGGCACGCCTCGGAACGATGGAAATGGCGCCTCGCCACGGCTATCCTGGCCTTGGTTCTGACAGCGCTTCCCCTTTTGCCCAGTCTCATTAAGTCGGCGCCCATGATCGTCTCGCATCTCTTTTGGCCGGGCATGATTCTCCTGGTTGTGGCATTGATCTTAGGCGCCCCCATCTTCTCCGGATTGGCCGGAATCGCGATGCTGTTATACTCGAAGGATGGCTTGCCCATCTCCTTAATGCCGCTCGAACATTACACCCTCAGCACCGAACCTATCCTTCCCAGCCTGCCCCTCTTCACCCTGGCCGGATATTTCCTCGCTGAAGGACGCGCCTCGCAGAGGCTGGTGCGCGTGTTCCAGGCCCTCTTCGGGCATTTGCGGGGCGGCCCCGCCATTCTGACCGCCCTGATCTGCGCCCTGTTCACCTCCTTTACGGGAGGATCGGGGGTTACCATTCTTGCCCTGGGCGGACTTCTGCTGCCCGTCCTGGTCGCCGCCCGATACAGCGAACGCCAAGCCTTGGGGCTCTTTACCAGTTCCGGATCTTTGGGTTTGCTCTTTCCCCCATCCCTGCCCCTGATTCTCTATGCCATCTTCGCTCAGACCTCGATTCAAAGCCTCGAACTGCCCGCGGACAAAACCGTGGGCGACGTCTCCATCAATCAGATGTTTGTCGCGGGCCTGGTGCCGGGCTTTCTCTTGGTGGCCTTGACCGCGTGGTGGGGAATTCGAACCGGTTCACGGGAAGCCGCCCGGGCCGGGCATTTCGATCGCCAGGAATCCCTCCGTGCGCTTTGGGCGGCCAAATGGGAATTGGCATTGCCGGCGGTGATTCTCGTCCCCCTGTTGGGCGGATGGGCAACCCCCGTCGAATCCGCCGCCGTCGCCGCCCTCTACACGTTCGTGGTCCAGACCTTTGTCCATCGCGATCTGCGCCTAAAAAAAGACATCGTCCGCGTCATGACCGAATGCGGCTTGCTGATCGGTGGCGTCCTCCTGATTCTGGGAGTGGCCAAGGGATTGACGAAATACCTGGTCTTCGCCGACGTCCCCACGCTGGGCATGGAATGGGTGCAAACGATGGTCCACAGTCCGCTGTTGTTCCTGCTGCTCTTGAACGGATTCCTGCTCATCGTGGGTTGTCTGATGGATGTCTTTTCAGCCCTGGTCGTCGTCGTTCCCCTGATCGTGCCGATGGCCGTCGCGTTCAACATCGATCCTGTGCACCTGGGAATTATCTTCCTCGCGAATCTTGAACTGGGCTACCTCACCCCGCCCGTCGGCATGAACCTGTTTCTCGCCTCTTACCGCTTCAATAAACCGATGACCGAAATCACCCGGGCGGTTCTCCCGTTGCTCTTCATCCGGATGGGCGGCGTCCTGCTAATCACCTACCTGCCCATCATCACACTCGCCCTGCCCCGTTGGCTGGGCGTCCGGTAATCGCAACAATCCAGCGACATTCACCAGAAAACTGTGCCGGACGGCGGGGCATCGATCGGGCTGGCGGCTCTGGGCATTGCCGGTCTTCTTTCTCTTCGAGCTCGGCGGGGCATGTGAGAGTCATTGGATCTTGACAGCTTTAGGCACGGCAACAACCGTGCCTTTTTTTAGCCCGAATCGCCAGCGAGCGCTTGGCAGAAAGCCCGCGAGCACGCAGCCGATCCAGGTTTGATGGCAAGGTGTATTCCGGGCCGTAGATGATTCGCAAATACTCCTGACCCGGCATCGCGGACTTCTGACGCTCGGTATCGCTACCGCGCGGAGCGATAGAACATCGACACGCCCGCGGGTTCGACCGAGTATGGCGATGTTGGGGAGCCCGATACATCGGTCCAGGGACCGGTGACCGAGGTGGCCTGCTGCAGACGCCCGTGGGTCCAGGTGATTTCGACCTGGTTGCCCACTCGGCGGATAGCGAGCGGGCCGGGCGGTTGGCTCGCGGTCGAGCCATAGGGCCGCGGCACAGTGGCGTTATAGCCGCTCTTGCTGAGATAGAAGTCGTCAAACACCGCGCTGAATGTGCCGCTGTTGCCCATGACCACCAGTTTGTCGAGGTTCGGCAGGATGCCGCCCAAGACGGGATCAACGTAGTAGAGGTCGCGGTCGCTGGTGTAGTCCTGGAACAGCACCGTTCGCTCGGTTTCGCCGTCCTTTTGAAGATAAACCGTGAAGGTATCACTGGCGGCCTCGGCCAGGGGAGCGTTGGTGACGTTGATCCATACATTATAGACCGTATTCGGCGCCAGCGCCGGACCGGGGAAGTCAATCGGATTGCTGGTGTTTTCACCCAGCCAGCCGTTCCGTGCCCCGAGATACCATGCGTTGTCCGCGGCGCCGATCACGTCGTTGATGAATCCCGCCGAATAGAGCACGGGGCCGATGTTCACGAATTCATCGCCATAGCTGCGCTGGCTCTTGTCGGTCAGGCCAACGATGTTGGTGGCTCCCGAGGCGTTGTCGGCTCCTGCGATGATGCGGAAGAACAGGGTGCGAGCCTGGCGCTCGGTCACGGCGAGGTCGCGCAGGTTCAGGTAGGCGATGCTGCCGCCGGTGCTGGTTCGGATCGCGGGATTCTCGTTGACCGTGACCACCTGGGCGGAGCTGCCCGAGACGTCATTCCAGTATCCGTTGGCGAACAAGTTCGAGGACAGGCATTGGTCGAAGTTATCCAGTAACGTCCAGCCCGTGGCCACGCCTTCCACCACAGCAACGGTGGTCGTGGCCGAAAGGACTTCGGCGCCGCGCGTGAGGGTCAGGACATACGTCACGGCTTGCGTCAGGGTGATCGAGGCGCTGCCAATGCCAACGGAAGTCTGGGCGGTCACGTCGCCCAGCGGTGAAATCGTGACTTGGGTGGCGTCCTTGCTGACATCCCAACGCAGCGTCGTCGAGTCCCCTGAAATCACAGCCGGCACATCTGCCTTGAACTCGTTGATGGCGAGGGGCTGAAGGCGGGAGGGTGGATTCTGAATGTAAGTGGTTTGCAGGACGCCGATTTCCTCGGGCGACAGCGCGCGGTTCCAGACGGCGACCTCGTCGATCAGGCCGGTGAACCAGGCCGAGGCGCTGGCGCGGCGAATGCCACCAATGGCGGTCGTGTTGGCGGTCAGCGGACGCACCGGCGTAATCACCACCGAATCCAGAATGCCATCGACAAAGAGTTGAGCCCTCATGTTGCCGTTGCCGACATCGCGCTGCACGTAAACAATGTTGTGCCATGTATCGTCAAAGGCAACGGCCGTCGAGTGGCGATGATCCCCCGAAGTCGCGCCGGTATCGTTTCGAATGTAGATATCCACCGTTCCATCCGCCGCACTGTTGTGGGTCCCAAAGTCGAACATGGGATTGTTATTGGTCAGCGAGGATTCGCAGAAAACGCGGTGATCACTCTGGACCGGACCGTTGACCCAGGCGGACACTGTGAAATCAGGATGCTGATAAATGGGCAGCGCATCCCCCGGATTATGGCTGCGCTCAAGCAGATTCTGGGCCGCGTTATCGAACTGGAAGGCCTTGCCCCACTTGCCGGCGACGACGTTCGAGGCCCCCATTTTCGTCAGCGTCATGTCATAGCCGCTGACGAGATCCGGTGTTTTCGTGCCGATCACAGTGTCCAAAGGCCAGTAGGCGATGAGCGCGTTGGTGATGTTCGATGGGGGGAACACGGCGAATTCGAGTCGAGCCACGGTGCTGGTCGCGCGCCCGGCCATGTTGGCAACAACCAACTGATACTCGCCGGCATCCGCAAGCGCCAGGCTAGTAAAGACGAGCGACGCGTCGGTTCCGGCGGGCAACGCCTGTCCGTTCTTATACCATTGATACGTCAGGGGCGCCTCCCCAATCGGGCCCGCATCAAAAGTCCAGGCATCGCCAGCCACCAGGTTGGTCGCGCCAACGAGCGGCACGGTGCACTTCGGGGCTTGCGAGGTCGTCAGATAAGAGACGGCATTGAGGAACAAGGTCTGTCCGTCGACCTGCAGGTCAAACATGCCGGCGCCCTCCGAGGTGAATCCGTCGGCTTCCCGGCTGCCGGTGAGGAAGACCAGGCGCTTGGCGGCGAGCAGATCCCCGCGCTGCGATGTCAGACCAGCCGGGAACTCTCCGATCACCATGCCGCCAAAAGCGGCATCCCCCGTGGTGCCCACGGTCGCCAACACCGTTCCACCGGCGATCAGCGGGCTGGTGATAACCGAGATGCCGCGTTGCACAAGGGTCGTGCCGGTGCTGGCATTGGTGTAGGTCACGATCTGAGCGTAGGGATTCACCATCGTGCCGTCGGCGTCCAAGGCGATTCCCGTGAAAATGGGATGAGCCGAGGCATTGACGCGCAAACGCAGCAGGGCGCTGTTGACGTCCGGGATGGTGTCGCCGGTGTGGAAGCCCAGCCGGTTGGCTCGATTGACATAACCGCCCAACGCCAAAATGGGAACCGTGATCGATTGCCAAACAGCCGTTTCCTCGACCGCGTCGTAATGCCCGCTCGGCACGGAACGGCTGAGGATGACCAGATCGTTGGTGTTCAGGGCGGCCACCATATCGGGGTAATCATAAATGCCCTCCACCGTGACAAAGCGGGTGACCTGATGTCCCTGAGCCGCCAGCAAGGCCGTATAACCCGCGTCGGGCGCCCGGGTGAATCCCGCCGTGATTGCGGCCGCCGAAGGGGCGTCATCGGCGGCGTGGAAACTTACCCAGGCGATGCGAGCGGCACGGGATGAGGTCGCCGCAAGCAGCAGACTGGCCAGAACGATTAGTCGAATCATTTTCATAAGGCAAACCATGGGCTGATTACGCATTGGAAATGAGCTGAATTTCCTTAGTAATAAACACGAAGCTTAGGGCCGACTGCAAGTCCTATTCATGCGGCAATTCTCTCCATGAACCGTTCGTTTCGGAGGGCCGAGTTCCACGAAGTTCCCGGCAAAGGTCGGCTTTCATTTGACCCTCGGGCGCCGGCTGCTATCCTCGCAAGATGAATGAGGGTATTCGGGCGTTCAATCCCAAGGTTAAAATCTTCGGCATTCAGGTCATCGCGCGTCTCCTCTTGGGGTGGATCTGCCTGTTTTCAGGCGGACTGACGCAGGCGGCGCGGGGACAATCACCTCCGCCTCATCTGCAGATCCAGCGGGCGGGAACCAATCTCACGCTTTTCTGGCCCTTGAGCGCGACCGGCTTTGGTTTGCAGCACGCCTCGCATCTCACTCCCGTGCCATCCTGGCGTGATGTCACCGTAATGGGGGGCGTCAACGGCGCCAGCCATCAAGTCCAAATGCCTGGCCATTCTCCGCAGGGGTATTACCGGCTAAACAGCGGGCGCGGTTTTTCAGTGCTTGTTGTGGAGCAACGCTCGGGCACAGTGAGTTTGCCCGAGGGCTCAGGGATTCGCCTGTCGGATCTCCGGGTCATGAGCAGCTTGGGATCTGCGCCCGTCACGAGCCAAGGGAAGTTTCGCCTCCCGGTTTTTCACAATACGCCGCACCTGGCCATGGTGCTTGGACCCAATGGACAGCCGATGCTGATGGGGTGGCTGGAGGCGGGTCACGGGGAATTGAGCGCGCGCACGACCGCCGAAGCCCTGCTGTTTTTTACGGGTGGGTTTTTCATTTTACCCCAGGAAGCTCGGCGGCAAGCGATCGAACGAATCCGAGGAATGACGGAGCTTGGGGCGTTGGAAACGGCCATTCGCGAAAGTTTGGCTGCCGACGCGGAGGCGATGGCCTTTTCCAATCCACCGGTTCAACAAGCGCTGGTTCACCTGTTCAAGCAGCTGGGATTTGTGGAACAGACTCCATCTGGGAATCGAATACAACCGTCCGGCATCATCCTGGATCCTAACGATGAACAGAGCGGGATCCGGGTGAACCTCACAGGGGTCAACGGCATCCGCCTCCACAACCGGTTCCGCCGATGCGCCTACGTCTTTGTCGATCGGGATTCCTATCTGGGCATGGATGACAAGTGGCATGAGTCGCCAGCGGCCCTCACCGAATTCGAAGTGGCCTCCGTGGCCGGACTGAACTCCACTGTGGGCGCCTTGGTGGACATTATCAACGGCAAGATGGCCTACACGGAAGTGACGTCCGCCCCCGTGGTTCTCCCGGTGCTGCCGGGATCCAGGATCACCCGCTACAAGGTCAATGTCATCGGCCCCGGGCAGATCGACTACCGCCTGCGGTTTCTGCCTCCAGCCGAGCAGGCCAAACACGCGCCTTTTGTTTTGGCGTGGTTCGCCCGGGATATTTTCCTGCCGTTTCTCACCAGTGTCATCATTCCCAACTTGAACATCGACGGCGATTACGCCCGATTTCTCTCCTCGAATGATTCCCTGGTTGATTATGTAAACTTTATGACCGCCACCGCTCCCTCCCTCGCGGAGAAGGTGAAATCCGGAGACCTTGAGGGCGCGTTCTCCGAGGCCTTGAGCACCTTCATCTCAAGCACGACCTTCCAGAAAAAATCGCTGGATTTGGTAATGGACATCATCGAGATGGTGAGTCCCGACAAAGCGATGTCGGGCGCCGAGGCCCTCGGGATGGCCCAAAAGGTTCTCAATGCCGTCGGCTGGGCGGACAAAATCCTCTACGCCTTTGATGTATTCGTTACGGTGGGCGGCCTGATGGACTGCCACCGAGGCGACCAATGGACGGTGGATGTATCCGCTCCCCGGGTGACGTTGACCCCAGCCTATAGCGAGATCGCCGTGAACAAGAGGGTTCTCCTGACCGCTGCGGTTCCCGAGGCCACGGGAACAGGGGCGCCGACCTTTGTTTATCACTGGAACAACTCGGCCAAGGCGGGTTCCATAGCCGACACGCATCACACCGGCACGGATTTTGACAGCAGTGACGACTTCGTTTGGTATGTGGCGGATTTAGGGAAGCCGGGGACAGACACCATCAGTGTGCGGATCTACGAACTCAAGGGCAGCGATCGCATTTATGTTGGGGAGACGAACGCCACGGTCAAGGTGTTGGGCACACTGGTGACGGTATCCCCCGCGACTGTGGAAATCGGAGCCGGGACCGAGATCAAACTCACGGGCAGGCTGCAGCCAAATCCCGCGGTGGGATCGGTGTTGGATTTTCAATGGTCCAACACGGCCCATCATGGCTCGCTCGTTCCGAGTGGGCCCTTTGCGGTCTACACCGCCAAACCTGATGGCAGCGGCGATGACACCGTGGAACTGGAAGTGTTCGAGGTCAAAGCCGGCAAGAAGGAGTCCTTGGGCAAGGGTAGCGCGCGGGTGAGTGTAAGGCCATATGGGGTTTCCTTGACACCGTCCGAGCCAACCCTTGGCCCGGGGGACATGATTCCATTGATCACGACCTTGAATCCGAATCCTCCGGCCAACTGGTCGTTGATCTTCCAATGGTCGAACACGGCTGGGGCGGGAGATCTCAGGGCCAAATCCGGGCCGGTCAATTCATTTACCAACCAGGAACCTTCTGCCACCTACGCGGCCCGAACCAACGGACGGGGAACCGATACCGTAATGGTCAGCGTCTATCGGCAGTCGGCCGGGAGCAATGTTTTCGTGGGCACCGCGGTTTCTCGAATCACTGTGGCGCCGATCCTGGATCGCCTCGTGGTGCCTAAGGGAACCGTGCGACAAATGTCCGGGAACTACCAGTTTGAAACAGCGGAGATCCGCGGTCGCATCGAACTGGTTGGAGACACCACCATCGAGATTGTTTACGGCTTGAAGTATTCTGTTTCCAACACCCATCCGACTTTTGTCCTGGATTCAGGGGACGCCCCAACCGGTTTTTCAACCAATGGATGGATCAACTGTGATTTCCATGCCAATCGCACCTCGCCCTTTGGCAAGGGCAGAAACGGCTACAACTTGAACTTGATTGTACATGGAAATTTCATCGTCGGAGGGGTTTTCGGCAGCCGGATACATCTATATGGCCAGCATGGGCGCAATGGCTCTCAGGATAACGTCGATGGGGACGCCGGAGGAAATGGAGGACACCTGAGGTTGGTGGTCGATGGCATGATTCGCACTTTGTCTCCGGATTTTCCACGGACCATCGAGTTTATTGCCTGTGGCGGCCAAGGCGGATCGGGATATTACGGCCAGGCGGCTACGCGGAGCTTGGGCGCAACCCAGGGCGGCAACGGAGCGCCAGGAGGCTTCGGAGGCAGTCTCCACGTCGAAGCCAGCGAAATGTATCGTGTGTACACGGACTTCAGCTACGACACCTTGAATGTGAGCGGAGGCCTGGGAGGCGCGGGCGGGAGAGGAGGCACGGGTTTGGGAGCGTTTCCGCCGGCGCAAGGTGGTGATGGAGCGAATGGCGGGCCGGCGGGAAGCATTGAACTCGTCGTCGCCAACCGCGTGGTGAGCCAGCATACTCAAGGGTTCACCCTTGAAGCCATTGGGGGTTATGGCGGCAACGCAGGATCGCCCCCGGAAGGCTATGCCTCGCGCGGTATTCCCGGGCTGTCAAAAGCAGGCCACGGCGCGCGTGGCGGTACAATTCACTTCAACGCCGCCTCGGTCATTACCCTCATGGCTCGTGCCATGGGAGGCGGGGGCGGCGCCGGATCGAGCGGAGGGATTGATTGGGATCATTTGGAGCTATCCGGTCGGGGCGGCCCCGGGGGAGACGGGGGCGCGGGCGGGCAAGTCATCGTCATCTGCGACGCTCCAACCTATGAGCCCGCCCCGTATTTCCAACCTGCGGTGGATATTCGCGGTGGCGCCGGTGGCAAAGGCGGTTACAGTCACAGGGATGGGCTTGGGCCGGACGGGAACATCGGCATGAACGGCACATTCGAATCATCACCACGTCCGACGGCAGCCAAGCCGTGATTCGCGTCCTCCCTCCCAATGCGCTGGAGCATCAACAACACCAAGATGAGACGGACTCGGCCTATTAAGGGTATCGGTATAATGCACGGTCAATGGGGAGGGGGTTGATCTTCGTGCCCCTGAATAGTGTGTAGAGCGCCGGGAGCACCAGAAGGGTCAGCAGCGTGTTGGTGAAGATGCCGCCAATCACCACCGTGGCCAGCGGGCGTTGGACCTCGCCGCCGACGCCGACGTTTACCGCCATCGGAATGAAGCCCACCGCCGCGACCAGCGCGGTCATCAGCACCGGCCGCAGCCGCACCAGACAGCCTTCGCGAACCGCCTCATCAATCGGCGTTCCCGTTTCGAGTTTCTGCTTGATGAACGTGACCAGCACCAGTCCGTTGAGGATGGCCACGCCGCTTAAAGCGATAAAACCGATGGCCGAACTGACCGTGAAGGGAAGGCCTCGCAGCCACAGGGCCAGCACGCCTCCCACCAATCCAAGAGGAATGCCGGAGGCAACGATGAGCACTTCGCGCAGGCTTTTGAGGCTGAAAAACAGCAGCACGAAGATCAGGGCCAGCGCCATGGGAACGACAAACATCAGCCGCTGGTTCGCGCGCTCCATGTTCTCGAACTGCCCGCCCCACTCGATGGTGTAACCTTCGGGCAGTTTCACTTGGGCGGCAATCTTCTCGCGACCCTCGGCCACGAAGCTTTTCACGTCTCGACCACGAACGTTGCATTGCACCGTAATACGCCGCTTGCCCCATTCGCGGGTGATGGTGGACGGCCCCTCTATTTCGGTCACCTTGGCCAGCTGATTCAGCGGCAGCACCGGGCCAGACGCCGTCGGGATCAAGGTCTCAGCCAGAGCTTCCGGGTCGGTGCGCTGCTTGTCGGGCAATCGCACGACCAGCGGAAAGCGCCGCTGGCCTTCGCGGACGTCGCCCACGCGGCGCGAACCCACGGCCTCGACCACGTTGAGCACGTTGCGCGCCGTCAAACCGTAGCGGGCGATGGCCTGCGGATCCACGCGCACTTGAAGGAAACTCTGCCCGGTCAACTGCTCGACCGATGCCTCGCTGGCGCCGCGCATTCCAGCCATGACAGCTTGCACCTCGGCGCCCAATCGGCGGAGTTCATCCAGGTCGTCGCCAAAGACCTTGATGGCAATGTCGCCGCGCGCCCCGGCAATCATTTCATTCAGCCGCATCTCGATCGGCTGGCTGAAGGCGGGTTTCAGTCCCGGCACCTGGTTGAGCACGTCGCGCATCCTCTCGGTCAGTTCGGCCTGCGTGCGCGCTTTCTTCCACTGTTCCCGAGGTTTCAGCGCGAGGAAGAAATCGGCCAGTTCCACACCCATCGGATCGGTGGCGACCTCCGCTGTGCCGAGGCGCGTCCAGATGTGTTCGATCTCGTCGGGGAACTCCTTCATCAGCGCCTGTTCGATACGGTCGTTCTGCGCGACGGCTTCGTCCACGGCGATGCCCGCGAGGCGGACGGTCGTGCCGACAATCGCCCCTTCGCCGAGTTTGGGCAGAAATTCACCGCCCATCCGTGAAGCGATCAGCAAGGCGCCGGCGAATAAGATCACCGCGCCCAGGAGGGTAAGCTTCCGAAACCGAAGCGCGGCATCCAGCGCCGGCTCGTAAACCCGGAGCGCCAGGCGGACCAGCCACGGATCTTTCTCCTTCACCTGTTTGGGAAGAAACAGGGCCGTGAGCACGGGCGTCAGCGTCAACGCCAGGATCAGCGAGCCGAGCAGCGCGAAGATGAGCGTGAAGGCCATCGGTTTGAAGAGCTTTCCTTCGATGCCTTGCAACGTGAGGATTGGGAGGAAGACAATCATAATGATGCCCACGCCAAAAGCCACCGGCCGGGCCACTTCCAACGGAGCGCTTCGCAACACTTCCTCGCGTTCGTCTCGGGTGAGCGCCCGCCCCAGTTGATGCTGCCGGTCCGCCATCCGGCGCATGGCGTTCTCCACCATCACCACCGCGCCGTCCACGATCAGCCCGAAGTCCACCGCGCCGAGACTCAGCAGGCTCGCGGCGATGCCGGCCTGTAACATGAGATTGCCGGCAAACAGCATTGAGAGCGGAATCGCCACCGCCACGATCAGGCCAGCCCGAAGGTTGCCAAGGAATGCGAACAGAATCGCGATCACCAGCAGCGCTCCCGCAAGCAAGTTGTGTTCAACGGTGCGAATCACGTTGTCCACGAGGTCGGTCCGGTCGTAGAGCACTTCCAGCTTCACGTCCGCCGGCAGGAACTTCTGGACTTCGGCGAGCTTCGCCTTCAGCGCGTGCGTCACCACGGCGCTGTTCTCGCCCATGAGCATGAAGCCCAACCCCAGCACCACCTCGCCCCGGCCATCCGCCGTCACCGCGCCCCGGCGGATCTCGTGGTCTTCCTTCACCATCGCCACGTCCCGCACGCGGACAGGGGTGCCGTCGTGGCTGACGATGACGATGTTGCCGATCTCCACAACGTTGGTGGTCAGACCCACGCCATGCACCAGCAGGGACTCCCCGCTGCGGACGATTTGTCCGCCGCCCACATTCTGATTATTGGCCTGGAGCGCTTCGACGAGTGCCTCGAAGGTCAACCGATATTTGATAAGACGATCGGTTTCGACCACGACATGATACTGCTTCTCGAATCCCCCCCAGGTGTTCACCTCGGCCACGCCGGGCACTTTGCGCAACTCCGGTTTCACCACCCAATCCTGCAAGACCCGTAATTCAGTCGGCGTGCGATTCGTGTCCGTGGACCGGACGACGTAGTGGAAAACTTCACCCAGGCCGGTGGCAATCGGGCCGAGTTGCGGACGCTGCAGACCTTCTGGCAGTTCCACCGTCTGAAGGCGTTCGGTAACGAGTTGCCTGGCCCGATAGATATCGATCGTATCGTCGAACGTGGCCACCACCTGCGACAGGCCGAACTTCGAGATGGATCGGACGTTTTGCAATCCCGGCAGACCGCTGATGGCCAGTTCCACCGGAATCGTGATTTGCGCCTCGGTCTCCTGCGGATTCAACGCCGCCGCGGTGGTGTTGATTTGCACCTGCACCGGGGTCGTGTCCGGGAAGGCGTCAATGGGAAGAATGCTCAAGGTCCGTCCACCGATGACGGCAAGGGCCGCCGCCAGCACGCCAACCAGCAAGCGATTCTTGAGCGAGAAGTGGATGATCCAGTTTAGCATCGGGATGACTCCTTGACAGGGGTGGGTTAGTCATCCGCACAGCCGGCGCCAAGCCGCGACATCAGCATGGCGGACTTGACGGCGAAGGCATGACTCACGGCGATAGGATCCTCCGGCTTCAATCCCGCCAGGATTTCCATCCGCCCGCCATACTTCGCCCCGAGTTGCACCACCCGGGCATCGAACAAATCCTCCCCCTGCTTCACAAACACAAACGGCTTGCCCCCGACATGCTGAATGGCCGAACGCGGCACAAGCATCGCGCCTTCGGCCTGGCGGATCAAAATCCGCGCCGTGGCGAACATCTTGTCCTTGAGCAGACAGTCCGGGTTTGCGAATTCAGCCCGCGCTTGCGCCATGCGCGTGCGTTCGTCCACCGCGGGCTTGATCCAAGTCAGTTTTCCGGTGAAGATTTTTCCCGGCAGAGAATCCACCCGTAGTTCGACCGTCTGGCCCACTTTCACCCGCGCGAGGGTTGTTTCCGGCACTTGCAGCATGGCCCAGACGGTCGAGTGGTCCACCAGTGTGAACAGCGGTTTGCCGATCTCTACCAGCGCGCCCCGCACTGCCATGCGCTCCACAATCTCACCCGCAAACGGCGCGCGGACTTCCATGAGGACTTGCTCCTGCGGCTTGTGTCCCATCTCATCAATCTGCTCCTCCGTGAAGCCCAGCGTCCGCAACTGCTGGCAGGCGGCACGGTGACCGGCTTCTGCCTCCTGCAACGCCTGCTCTGAGGTTACCCGTTGCTCGCGCAATTTGCGCTCCCGGTCCAGCGTTTGGTGAGACAACACCGCCCTGGCGACCGCCTCGGCGATGGAGGCGGACCAAATCTTTGCCACCGTCTGCTTTTCCTCAACTTTCGACCCCAAATCCACATCCACCGCCTGGATGATGCCGCTCACCGGCGCGGCAATCTGCGCCAGCTTGTTCTGATTGAAACTCACTTCGGCGACACATTCGACCGCGTCCGCTATCGGGCCAGTTTCCGGAGTCGCCGTCTGAACGCCGATGATGCCCAACGAGTTCGTCGAGGGCAGACGGATCTTCATGCTCTGGCCCGGCTTGAGGGTTGCGGCCAGATCCGGGTTGCAGACCGCGCACTGCGCTTCGGGGACCCCGTGCTCGGCACACATCACCACGCCATCTTTGGTTTCGGTATGCGCCATACCATGCCCGCCCGGGCCATGGTCGTGCCCGTCGTGTTCACTGTGGCTTTCCTGCTTCTTACAGCCGGCGAACAGCGCCACGGCCACAACGCTCGCCAGGGCCGGCAGTTTCGGAATCATGTTCGTCTTCATGCTAAAACTTGATTAGGGGGTACGTTAAAGGATTTAGGGTTTGATTTTTTTCGGCTCAGACTGGATTGCTCCTAATGCGAGGAACTCCAGTTCGGCTTGGGCGACGTTCAGTTCGAGCAGCTTTTGTTGATACGTCAGCCGCGCTTCGGCAGTGGTGCGCTGGGTGTCCAACAGGTCCATGAAGCCGAATTTGCCCTGCTCGAATCCGGTCTGGACGAGCCGAAGGGCTTCATTCACTTTCGGCAAAATCCGATCGCGATAGTTCGTCACCTGTTCCACGGCCGTGCGAAACCGCTTGCTCGCCGTGCCCCATTCGCGCAACAGCCGCTGCTCGACCGCCACTTGGTCGGCCTCGGCAATACGGACGTTAGCCTGCGCCTCCTGCTTCTTGCCTTTCGATCGGTCAATGATCGGGAGCGGAACGGACAATTCCAGTTGAAGGATAGACTGACCGGTCTCGCCGATGCGTCCGCCCGCCAACCCCATTCGCACGTCGGGATATGGCTCAAGCCGCGCCCGCCGTAACTCCAACTCCGCCCGGTCTCGATTCGTCTTGACCGCCAGCACACTGGGGTGATTCGGCAGCCACTGATCAGGCCCTTGTTCCAGAAGCCCGAGATCAGCGGTTTCACGCAGCGCGCCTGCCACCGGCACTTCGGTCAAATCCGGCCGTCCCAGCAGTAGGGCAAGCGTCTGCCGGGCTGTGGTTAACTCTTGCTGAAAACCCGAAAGCTCGATCCGGGCTTGTTCGAGCGGGATTTCGGCGCGCAACTGCTCCTGATCGGGGGCCGCCCCGGCGGCGACCCGCTTGCGGGCTGTGGCGGCGGACGACTCGGCCACATTCACCAACTCACCCGCAACTTCCACCAGACGTTCGGCGGCAAGCACCTGATAAAAGGTGGATTTCACATCGCGAACCCGTTCCACGCGGCGCAGGTCCAGTTCCGCTTCCGAGAGCCGGACGCCGGAAATGCCAATGTGGCGATCGAGGTTCTTCTTGCCGGGAAACGGAATCGTTTGGGCCGCTCCAATCGTCTGCTTGGCATCGGAGAAGTCCCCCCCTCCGCTCACAGGCCAATCTTCCGCGCTGAAGATCAATTCCGGGTTCGTCCAGAGCTTGGACTGATAGGCGCGGCCGGCGGCCGCATCGATGCGCCCGCGGGATGCGCGCAGTTCAGGATTGTTCTCGAGCGCCAGACGGACTGCCTCTTCTAACGTGAGAACGTTGGTTGCTGAACTGACCGACGACGGGAGGACAGGCAAATCAGACGGTTGGGCAGCGAATCCCAGGAAGCAGCCGCCGCTGATGGCCAGCGAGCAGGCCAGGGAACGCATAATTGTTGTTTCAATTCTTTGCTTCATAAACTTACAAAAGGACATGGACATTAACGACCGACATAAAACAACGAGATGACTCCAACGGAGATCGCGCGGCGTGAAATCACCCCACCACGGAGATGGAGTCCCGAGCGGGACTACTTACGAAGCAATGGAAGGCGCACGAGGCGGCAGGGCCGTGCGATGGGAGAACTGCCAGACTTTGGGAATCTCCGGCGGAGATTCTGAGGCAAGCGACAACGCAGTTTGATGCTCAGGCAATGGAGCTTCAATCACTGACGAAAACAGGGCGAGGACGAGCGGCGGCTGGGGAGCGAAGTCGGCGCGTTCCTCCGGACGGTACTTGCCGCCCTCCACAGAGCCGCACCCATCGCTTTCACAATCCTGGGAACCGGTGGGCGCTGGTTCGAGGAAACAGCAGGTCTTGAGGAATTCGAATCCTGGCACGGCCTCCAAAGTGCAATGCATTGAAGCCAGTCCGTATAGGACCAGCGCCAACATCGCGACAATTTTGACGAGCCTGCTCACGCCCTTTAAAATACACATCGGCGGAAAATGTTCAAATTTGTGCCCTCAACTTTTTCCACATCCAATCGCCGGTTTCTCCCGCCAGCGCTTGCTCGGGCTAAACACTGTCGGCGTGTCGAGGAGGGAAAAGATCATCGATACGCACAGCGCCCCGATGAGGGCGTCAAAGGTGAGTCGGGCCGAGCCTAGTAAGCTGCTTCATTGAGTTGGGTACCCCATTTTGCTCATACGCATGCCCGATTGCAGGATCCTCCCGGGCAACCGATCGCGACGGGATCAAGCCACCGTCATCTCATCGAGGATGGCCCCCAGCGCTCTCCCGGCTGGTGCGGCCAACCGATACCGCACAAGATCGGAGACAGGCGTCTGCTCAGGGTTGATCTCGACAGCGGGAGTTCCTCGCCGGGCGGCCAATACAATCGGGCGGGTGACATAGGGGAAAAGACTGGTGGTTCCCACGGAAAAGACCAGGTCGAAGCCTTGCTCCTGCTCCAATTCGAGGCGCTCCAATGCGGCCGGAGGTAGCATCTCCTCATAAAGCACGGCATCGGGCCTGAGGATCCCTTGACACTGCGGACACAACGGCAGTGCCAGCAAGTCCTCGAAGGTATCGTGGTCAGCGCGATATTCGCATTTCGTGCAAACAAGCCGTCTCAGATTCCCGTGCAGTTCGATGAGGTTCTTCGAACCGGCGCTCTGGTGCAGGCCGTCAATATTCTGCGTCGCCACCCACACCGTTCGGTTGGCGGTTTGAAGTGCCGCAATGGCTCGGTGTGCGTCATTGGGTAACCTGCCCCGAATGCTCCGCTCCAGGAGAAAGAAATACTTCCACGACAGCCTCGGATTGCGGAGAAATGTGGGACCCGACAGGACCTCTTCAAAAGGAATGCCCTCTTCCGTAACGCCATTGGCAAACGCTCCCGTGGCGCCACGGAACGTGGGCACACCGGATTCGGCGGAAACACCCGCCCCGGTGATGAACAAGACCCGCCGGGCCGACTTCAGCCGTGCTGCTATATCTCGAATCGTGGCTTGCATGTGCGGCATGATCACCCGGTTCCCCGAACTCAACAAGCCCGCAGACCCTATGGATATGTCCTTTTCCCCAAGCGGTATCAAAGCAGGGGTGTTCCGAAATGGCGCAAATCATTTCCAATGCGCCTTGAAGACTTCACCGCCATAACGCGCTTTCTTGCCTAGTTCCTTTTCAATCACCAGCAATCGGTTGTATTTGGCAATCCGCTCGGAACGGCAGAGCGAGCCGGTCTTGATTTGGCCCGCACCCGTTCCAACAGCAAAGTCGGCGATGAAGGCGTCTTCCGTCTCGCCGGAACGATGCGAGATTACGGCGCCATACCCAGCTTGCTGCGCCATTGCGACGGTTTCGAGCGTTTCGCTGACCGTGCCGATTTGGTTAAGCTTGATGAGAATCGCGTTGGCAATTCCATCGCGGATGCCTTCGGCGAAAATCTTCGGGTTGGTGACGAAGTTATCGTCGCCCACCAGTTGCATTTTCCTGCCGAGAGACTGGGTCAACGCTTGCCAGCCTTCACGGTCTTCCTCGCCCATCCCATCCTCGAGCGAGACAATGGGATAACTCAAGGAGTGGCTTGCCTGTATTTAACGGTGCAAATCCACTTTTCCCCGCGGCCGCGCTCCGCCTCGAACCGCAGCACCGTCTGGCCATTGCGCTGCTCCTGGCTCCCAGGGGCGGGTTCGGCAGAAACGAGCTCGGCGCCTGGCGGCAAAACGAGTGTATCGCGATAGAAGTTTCGCCGGTAGCCCCAGTTCTGATCCAGCGCCAGCACCCAGTCACCGTTCTCGCGACGGGCGGACACCGCGAATATGTTGCTCAACTTGAACCGCTGCCCCGGCGGCACCGGATCGAGCAGTTGAATCACATCGCGCCGGTTGGGGCCGCGCGGATCGGGTTCGCGCCGCACGGCGAGTTTGCGGCCCTGGCCATCGGTCCAAGGCGATGCCTCGGCGGGAATTGATTGTGTGTTTATGATGGCGCCGCCGGAGTAAATCGTGAAATCCTTGAGCGCCCGGCTGGTGGTGTTGGCCAATTCATAGGTCGCTTCCACGCGGGCCGCGCCATCGGCGGCCACGGTGATAACACGTTCCGCGGTCATTTGCCCGGCAGCCCGGTAGTGTCGATCCACCTGTCGGCCCACGCCAATGCCGCAAACCAGGCTTACCAGGATCAATCCGCCGAGCCACGCATACCGTTCTCCCTTGCTCAAGCCCGGGGCTTTCGCGGGCGACTCCACGCGAGCGATGTCATCGAGGACTTCCGCCGCGCCCCGCTGCAAGGCCAGGTCCAGACGCAGCAACTTGATTTCGCGCAAAACCGCCAGCTTGGTGTTGACGACCCAATACCAGAGTTTCATCAGGACGGTGGTCTCGAACGCCAGGATGAACAGCACGCTCCAGACAATCCAGGAACGCACATCGTCGGCCGCGAGGAACTGGCGAACACACCCCCAGGCGACCAGCAGGCATCCCAGCAGATAGATCCACGTGATGCGCTCGATTTTGCGGTAGCGGGCCAAAAACGCGTCCTGCGCCTGCGTGCGAAGCCGCGCCGCTCGCTCGGCGTCGAAACTCCCGGCAGGCCGGGCTTCCGAGGAATTGAAGGTGGATTCGTTCATGTTGTGTTCTCCATCAGGGCGCGCAAACGCTGCTTGGCCGAATACAACCGGGACTTGACCGTGCCGGCAGGCACCCCCAGCATTTGCGACAGTTCATCCATGCCAAAACCGTCCTCGAAGCGCAGCCGGAGCAGCGTGCGATCCGCGTCAGCGAGTTCACCCAACGCCTCGCGAACATCCGCATTGGCAAACGGCGGAGCATCTGCCTCGTCCAACTGTGTCTGCTCGGCGTAGCGGCGTTCGCGCTCGCGCCGGCGGACGTGCTGACGGAGCCAGTCGCGCGATTTATGGCCCACGATCCGGTAGGCCCATACGCCGAACGCTCCCTCGGCTTCCAACTTGCCGATGTCCCTCGCGATAACGAGGCACGATTCCTGCCACACGTCCCACGCGGCATCTTCCGCCCCCGTTAGCCGCAGGGCGTATCGCCAGAGCGGCTCCTGCCAGCGCTCGATCAATGCGTCCAAAGCCGCGGGATCGCCTTCGCGGCAGCGAAGGACCAACAGTTCCTCCTGGATGGATTGGCTCACGCTCACTTCGAGTCCGATTCCGACATACAGTCGCCGCCGCAGCGAATCGGGTTCACATGATTTGGCGGTGAAGCGTGCGCGCTGAAAAGAAAAAATCCGGCAACCGTAAATGATTAAAGACCTGTCCCTTTGTACGCCGATTACTGCAATCGATTGCCGGATACGTTGATTTCAGTCCTCCACGCCCTGTGCCCGCAGGATTTCGCCCCGGAGGCTCACGAGAACAAGGTTCATAGGCACAGGGCGACTCGCCTGGCATCGAGCCTCGCGGGCCAACTGGAGCAATCCGCCGCAACAAGGGACTTCCATAATCATGACGGTGAGGGTGTTGATCTCGGCCTGGTCGATCAACGCCTTAAGCTTGGCCAGGTAGACCTCCTGGCGCTCGTCCAGTTTGGGACAGGCGATGACCAAAGCCTTGCCCCGTAAATGCGTCATATGAAAATCTCCGACGGCAAAGGCGGTGCAATCGGCCGCAAGCAGCACATCGGCCTTCTGGAAATGAGTCGCCAGGGGGTGGGCCAAGTGTAACTGGATCGGCCAATGAGTGAGGGCCGATGCCGGGGACCGTGCGGCAACGGGGGGAGTTGGCCGGGGATCAAATTGCATGGAACGCGAGCCGGGACATCCTCCGGGTGATGGATAGGGTTGGGGGGCGGTATTGAGAACAGCCTGAGGTAGCGATTTGAACTGCGGCCGCTTGGCGCCAATTGCGGGCTGAGGTTGAGGCGGCAGAGATGGTATTTCCGCTGTGATGCGGTCTTCCTTCAGAAAGTCTTCGGCCTGTCGGAGGAACGCCGTTTGTCCATGGTCGCGAAGGTGCTGGAGGTGGGCCCGGAGCGTCGCCGGACCGGCGGACACAATCTTCGCAATGACCTCGCGCTCGTCGTAAGGGGCGGCCTCTTTCTCGATGATGGTCATGGCGTTTTGGGGACAGTGCCGCAGACAGGCGCCCAAGCCGTCGCACTTGAACTCACTCACCATCCGGGCCTTGCCGTCGATGATCTGCAGGGCGCCCTCGGGACAGTTGGGCAGGCAATCGCCACAGCCGTTGCACTTGGTCTCGTCGATTTCAATGATTTTACGCAACATAATCGGAATAAACGTCCACAATATCGGCAAGATCCCCAAAGGAATCCTTGATCCGGATCAAGAAGTCGCAAACGGGAAATGGCAGCATCTGGCTAAACAGGCCTCGGGCCAATCACACCATTTTTTTCAAGGTTCCCATAAAGCTGGCATCGGAACAAGCCAGAGCCGATCTCCAAACGGCACGATTTGATCCCCCAGATAAAGCACTACTCCAGCGCGGAATTGTTTGCCGAGTTGATTCCGCAACGCCTTGAGCGCCGCGAAGTCGGACGCGGCTATGGTAGCGCTCGCTTTGACTTGGATGGCCGCGACCGAACCGTCCGGCTTTTCCAACACGACATCCACCTCCGAGCCGGTGGCTGTCCGGAAGTGGTGGAACGTTATTCGCGAATCGATCCAGGAAACCTGTTTGCGAAGTTCGCCCACGACGAAGCTTTCTAGCAACCGTCCCAGCAGCGGGCGGTCTTCCGCCAACCTTCGGGCATCAGTGCCGAGCAGGTGACACGCAAGCCCCGAATCCACCAGATGCACCTTCGGCGCTTTGACCAGACGCTGGCCCAAATTGCGGGACCAGGCGGGCAGGCGGTGGACGAGAAATACGGTTTCCAGCAAGGTCAGGTAGCGGGTTAGCGTGGTGTGTGGCAGGCTGGCGTCGCGGCCGACGTCGGCAAGATTCAACAGCCCGGAAGCGCGGGTGGCCAATAACTTGAGCAGATTCGGCAGACTGTGCAGGGCGTCCACGCGCGCCAAATCGCGCACGTCACGTTGCAGAATCGTCGACAGGTAGGAGGCGAACCAGGCCGCTCGGCGGTCATCAGATTGGCGCTCGGTTGCCTCCGGGTAACCACCTCGAGTCAATCGTTCCCCTATGGGCTCGCTCGTCGAAAGTGGTTTTGATTTGGCGATGGTGTCAGCAAAAAGCCGGAGCAGGAAACCCTCGATCCTGCCCGCCAGTTCGCCGGCCGAAAAAGGATACAGCGGAATAATCTCCATGCGCCCGGCCAACGATTCGGAAAGGCGTGGCAGGGTCATGACGTTGGCCGAACCGGTCAACAGAAAGCGGCCGGGCTGGCGAGCCTTGTCCACGGCAAGCTTGATGGCCGGGAACAAGTCCGGGGCCTTCTGGATTTCATCGAGGACGACGGGGCCATCGAGATTGCGGATGAAACCGGCCGGGTCACCGGCGGCGAGGGCGATCGTGGCGTAATCATCGAGGGTGAAATACTGAGCTCCCGTTGAGACGGCGATGGCCTGGGCCAACGTTGTTTTACCGGTCTGACGCGCGCCGTTGAGCAGGACGACAGGGGTGTCGGCCATGGCTCGATGGACCGCGCCTTCAATATGACGCCGAATCATGGTGTGATAATCACCGGTTAGTGGTGATTTTGCAAGACACAAGGAATGGCGATCCGTTGATTGCTTTGAGCTTTAATCCTGAGGAGCCGATGATTGCGCGCAAATCGCCGGAGTAATTCGGTGGTGTGAACATTGCCTTTTGGCATTCCCGCAACCCCAGAACCGGAAAGTGAAAAGGCTCTTCTAGTCGTTCAGCGTGTAAGCGCTTAAGGATGGGCGAATTAACTTGCCGCCAAATCGGACCCGTGCAGAATCAAGTTTGATTCGGGCCCATAGCTCAGCGGTTAGAGCAGGCGACTCATAATCGCTTGGTCGGCGGTTCAAATCCGTCTGGGCCCACCAATAAAATCCGGGTTCCAAGCTCCCCTAGCCGGCAGGCCGAATTCGTCATTGATACGAGATTTTATACAATGGCTGAGGCAGTGGCGAGGGTGACACCAGCTCAAGTGCAGAACGAAAGAACGCACTATGAGCAAAATGGAACCTGAATTAATCGCCGATCCCGAAGCCGAGAAACAGAGGGCCTGGGAAAGGGTTGCGGACGGGATCTGGCGGAACAACGCGTCGGGGATGCTTTACGAGCGCCCGAAGGTCAACGGCAACTTCACCTTCCGTTCGCTGAAGACGAAGAACCAGAAGCACGCCAAAGAGGAATTGCACCGCCGCAGATCCGGCGTCGCGAACACGCGGAAGTCCTCGCCGATCACACTGGGGGCCGTGATTCGGAAATACCAAGAAGACGACTACCCCGACCAACAACGGCAGGATCGCCCTGCTCGAATGCACGAGCTTGAAGAGCGCAACTGCAAGTTTCTTCTGCCGTTCTGGGACAAGGTGTCCGTTGACGAGGTCATCATTGCCAATTGCGGCAGGTACCACGACGCGCGGTGCAAAAGCATGGTGCGCGGCCAAGGGCACCGGGCAGTGGATTTGGACCTGAACACGCTCAGCAACGCCTTCGTTTGGGCCTGCCGCTGTGAACTGGTCAAGGTGAACCCCCTGGCGACCCGCCCTCGCTATTGCTCCGAGAAACACGTTCATCACTGCCGGGAATACATGCCGGGTAGACTAGAGAGGAGAGCATGACGGAGTTAAACCGACCGCAGTTGTCAGTATCCAGTAGCTCCCCTCTCCCTCGTCGAACCGGACATGGAGATTTCCCTCATCCGGCTCTCGCCAGAGTCGGCTCTTCCAGAACGCATTCACAAGGCTCTCAAGCCCAGATGTTCCAAGTGAGCATACAGGCTGATGCCCTTGCGGGCACGCCAGCCCCGCTGACTGCGACGTTGCAGATGTCGCCCCAGCCGAGTCCGTACGAAATGATTGATCTGATGAAACGCCTTCGTGGGGTACACCATGCGCCAGGCCATTGAGGAGGGCTGGCCCTTCGCGCACGAGATCAAGAAAGGCGACCTGGTCATTCTCCCGCTCAAAACCCAGCCCGCCATCCAGATCGGGGAAATCTCGACGCCGGACTACCATTTTGAGCCTGCCGGGCCAGACCCGTTTTTTCACTGGCGGCCTGTTAAATGGATTGGTGAAGCCGTCCTCCACGCGTCGAGAAGGATGGCGATGCGATTGCTGCGATAGGCCTCGATTTCCTGCTGTACGGTATTCGCTATTCGGAAAGCGATAGCATCACCCGTAAGGTGTCCTGTGAGTGAGACGGACTCGTTGCGGGGGTGACGAACGCCACCCGCAGAGACGCTGGTTGCGCTGGCTTGGGGACGTCAGGTGTCAAGGCAGTGCCCGACCCGCGGCCCTCGGCAGGTTGGTATACCACCCTGGCCCTCAGGCTGGGGCCGAGCACGCCCAAGAGGTTGCGGTCCACCAGGACATAGCGCGCCCCGTAGCCCATGGCCGACAGCACTGCGTGCTGCACGGTCATCGAGTGGGCGCCGTGGAAACCCGCGCCAGTCTTGGCCTTCTCCAGAATCGCGAAGGCGTCACCTTCGACGCGCAGCGGTTTGGGTTGGGGGATCTTCAGCTCGTGCGTCTGGAGGATGCCCGGCGGACTGTGCCCAGGCGTCTCACTCGGAGCGCCACCCATGCCCGGCGCGAAGAGTGCTACCCCGAGCAGTCCCAGCGTCACGACGCTGACCCCGATGCGATTCCTGTCCTGGAGCAGCCTGGCTGCGGGCTTCCTTCCCGGCGTTTGACGGGACGTTTGTTTCATCATGGACATGGCTTCAGCGTTCTCCGTTGCCCCTGTTCACTTTCCCTTGACGTCGTCGGCAAGAGTTCCGTTTTCAGGAGGAGAAATCCAATGGGAGGGAGGATCTGACTCATTGTTTGTCGGGGCGTGTCGGGAGAGGCGGAAGGACGACGAGGGGCGGAAGGTTCGACTCCACCGTGAAGTGGTCGAAGACCTGCACTTCGGAGAGTAGCATTCCCCAGCTCTTGCGGCCGTTGCAGATCACGCGAACGTACCGCGCCGACGCCGGTCTCTGGAATCGAATCCGGTACGCGTAGGCCAACCTACCGCCAGCGGGGAGATCGTCGAACAGCCGGGATTCATCGAGTTCCCACGGCACGTAATCCGCGGGCGGCTCGAAGACCTGATTGAAGCCGACGGAGCCAACGGGCGCAAAACGCTTCCCGTCCATGGAGGTTTCCACGAGGATCCGGTCCGGGTACGAGAGGTGGAAGCCCCCTTCCTGGCCCGCGTGGACGCGAACTGCCGAAACGGCCGCTGCGCTCCCGAGATCGACCGTGATGATGGGAGACACGTCCTTGGCGACCATCACATAGGTGGGCATGTATCGGACCGAAACGTAGGTGTCCGGCGGCGCGATGCGACCATCGGTGAGGTCGTTGCCGGCATCGGGATTCCTTTCGTCCTGGTTCCCCTCTAGGGTGTAGGGCCGGCCGAGCGCCAGGTTCTTTCCCCAACGGTAGCGGACCCACGGCGGTTCGGCGCCAGGTCCCAAGTCTTGTCCGTCGGAGTAACCCAGCTTCACCCTGTCTCCGTCTGGTCCATGACCTTTGAGGTTTATCCGCACCCATTTCATGGTCGGGTCACGGAAGCCACCCACGTTTACGGCGTATTCCAGAGCGGGGGTGGTCACCCATTCGGTGTGCTGGCGCTCGACGTCGCTCGACTCGTGGTGTTCGATCCAGCAGTAGGTCACTTCGATCGGCAGGAAGGTCGTATTCCGTGCCTGGTGATGCACCGCCATTGCCGCCATCTGGATTCCGGGGCCGAAGTAGTTCTTAGGGAACTGCTGGGTGTGGAACTCGTAGCGCAAATACGCCGTCCGAGTCCCGGCTGGAACGGAGGTCACGGCCGCATTCACCATCAGGTCGAACGGCGGTGCCTCGTTGGTCTTCTGGTAGTCCAGCACATAGCTCTGGTCGTCCCAGGAGTGGAGCAAGGCGACGCGGTCCTTCGCCGACTTTACACAAATGGTCCCGCCAAAGACGAGGTCGGTGATGGGCGTGGGCGTCTCGATTCTCCAGGTGGCAAAGCAGGGCGTGCCCGCCTCGGCCGGCCGAAGCGTGGGCTTGTAGAAACCCGGCTCCGTCTCCACGTCAAGCCCCTTCGCGGAGTAAACCGTCTTCTGGTGGCTGCCGGCGACGACCGACGGTTGGAACTGGATCGTCTCCGCCTGTTGGCCCAGGCGGACCTGGACGCGGTTGGCGCCGCGGGTTAGTCGCGGCAGCGCGGGGCGGTTGAGTTGCGTAATCGTCTCGATCAAAACTGACGTGAGCAGCGCGTCCGGTCCGCTCAAGCTCACCTTGACGAGGTACTCGGTGACGCCGGCGACCTGTTCCAGGCACTCTGTTTGGCCGGTCTCCACATCCAGTTTCTGCCAGTTGATGCCTGCGTCCCGAGAGACGGCGACGGAAGCGCCACTCGCCCCCAGTGAGAGCTTTGCCGACGTGACCACATTGGCCGCCGAGACTTTGAACGTCACGGTTCCAGGGCCGCGGACTCCGTTCGTGGTCCAGGTTACGCCGGACTCGGAGTGAACGAACTCACGCGTCGCCGGATCGCGCACGTTGGGAGCGTAATGCCAGACGCCATTGGCGCGGATGTTCCGCTGGGCATCGACATCCTGCCGGCCAGACACCGGACGGAAGGTGCGTAGTCCGCCCTCAGCGAGCGGGGTGAAATGCCGTGTGTAATGCTCGCCCGGGCGCAGATTGAGCACATAGCGAGAGCCCCACTGCGCGTGGAGATTGCCCTCGGTGACATCATTGGGTGGTTTGAAGGAATCGTAGCCATTGGCCAGTGTTCGCTGAAACTCGACAGGCTTGTCGGACGCGCAGCGCCAGCCGTGGTGATCTTCCGGCCCCTGGACCGGATTCGTGCCGCACTCGGGCGCGAAGTTCTCCAGATAGAAACGAGGATTCTTCTCGATCTCGCGGACGGAGGCCACCTCGCCCTGGTCGTTGAAGCAATAGAAACTCATCGAGCTGTCGAACATGTGCCAGGTCTGGCCGCCGTCCCATGAGCACTCGCTGACGGTGTGATCTCCGAGTTGCACGTAATGGGCCTTCCAGCCCAGGTTGAGCCACAGGGCGTTGTTGACGCCCGAGATGATCCCGCAATTGCAGTAGCCATAGCTGTTGAATATCCGGATCGGGTCCAGGACGTATTGGCCCTCCTCCAGGGGATTGGTCGTCTGCTTGCGAAGCCGCTGGGACCAGCGCCAGATGGCGATTGCCTGCTCCTGGGGCGTCGCGTACTGCGAAGTGATCGAGCGCAGATAGCTGTCAATGTCGCTGAGATCGGGCGCGTTGTCAGTGACGAGTGTGACGTTGTAAACAGCCCCCAAAGCGGGCCTGACCGCCGAAAGCGCGAGCGGCTCCGGAACCAACACGCCACCGGACAGCAGACCCCAGACAAGAAGGTTGCCGAGTTTCATTCCAACCGACAGGTTAGACTCCGCTCAGGATTGGTCGAGTAAGGAATCTCCTTGCCGGAGGGAACTGGCCGCTTGCGCCATGTTGCGTCGATGACTCGAGGAAACCGAACCAGGAAGCCCACCAACCCACGGTCGGTGTTCTGGTGAGTTCGGTTTGCCGCGCTCTCGGGCTCCGACCACGCACGGATTCTGCGCGCTTCTTGAGTTCTCACCCGGATCGTCATTGGCGCAGGCTAGAGATGAACTCGGCGACGCGCGAGCGTTCGGGTCGCTCGCCCAGCATTCGCGTGTTTTTGTGCTCATGGTCTTGTTTGGGTTGATGATAATGGTGACGGATGAGTTTTAGCCGACAGAAGTTCACAGCCGCGCGTCGGCCAAAGCACAGCAAGTAGCCGCAAAGCCGATCCCATAGTGGTGTATCAGATACACCGAATGCAGGTGGAATTGACGCTAGTTTTACCCTTCTACTGGCGCCGTTAAACGAGTTGTGGGGCGTCAATCGGGACGAGTTCCGGCTCTGAACTGCACCAACCAGCCAGTTTGGGATTCTAGTGAAAGCACCTTTTGTGATGTTTTATTTGACTTATTGATTTTAATACACCATATGTGGTGCGTTATGAAGATTGTGAAACAAGCCACAGATGAGGCTGTCTTGGGCGAACTAGGTGCCCGGCTGGCCAAGACACGCCTGGAGCGAAACCTCACCCAATCCCAACTTGCGGCGCAGGCCGGAGTATCGAAGAACACCGTGCAAAGGCTGGAATCAGGAAGCGTGGCGACACAGTTATCAGGCTTTATCCGCGTGTGCCGGGTGCTTGACCTCGTTGAACGCTTCGACCTGCTTGTCCCAGAACCAGTGCCCAGCCCGATCGAACAGCTGAAGCTGCGCGGACGGCGACGGCAGCGGGCGTCGGCGAAACGGAAGGTCAAAGCTGCTCCAAAGAAGTGGCAATGGGGAGATGAACCATGACGCTGGCAGAGGTTAAACTATGGGGGCGAACCATCGGCGCCGTGTCCTTGGAGGACGGAGGCCGTTTTGCGGCGTTCCAGTATGATCCTGCATTTGCGGCGAGCGGGATCGAAGTGTCGCCCATCACCATGCCGCTCTCGGATCGGGTTTACGTCTTTCCCAACCTGCCGGAGCGGACGTTTTACGGGCTGCCGGGCTTGTTGGCCGATTCGCTCCCGGACCGTTTCGGCAACGCGCTGATTGATGCCTGGTTGGCGACAAAGGGTCGGACGCCGCAGAGCTTCAATGCTGTCGAGCGCCTCTGCTATACGGGAGCGCGCGGCATGGGTGCGCTGGAGTTCGTGCCGGCCTTGGGACCGAAGCCGCAAACCGCAAAGAAGATTGAGATCGATGCCCTGGTCAAGCTGGCGTCGGAGATTCTGAGCCAGCGCAAGAATCTCAAAGCCAGCTTTGCCAGCGACCGCCGCAAGAACGCGTTGAACGACATTCTGCGCGTCGGCACCTCCGCCGGCGGGGCGCGGGCCAAAGCGGTTATTGCCTGGAATCCGGAGACCAACGAGGTTCGCTCCGGGCAGGTTCAAGCTGGAAAAGGCTTCGGCTACTGGCTGTTGAAATTCGACGGCGTCACCGGAAACAAAGACAAGGAACTCGAAGATCCCAAGGGGTATGGAACCATCGAATACGCCTACTCGCTTATGGCAAAAGCGGCGGGAGTGACGATGAGTGAGTGCCGTCTGCTAGAAGAAAGCGGCCGGCGGCATTTCATGAGTCGGCGTTTCGACCGACTCGAAAGCGGGGAGAAGCTGCACATGCAGTCGCTGTGCGCCCTGGCCCATTTGGATTTCAACGACGCGGGCGCATATTCCTATGAACAGGCCTTCTTAACGATTCGCCAATTGAACCTGCCGATGGAAGCTGTGGAAGAGCAGTTTCGGCGCATGACATTCAACATCATCGCCCGCAACCAGGACGACCACGTCAAGAACATCGCCTTCCTGATGGACAAAGCCGGACACTGGTCACTGGCGCCGGCATTCGATGTCACCTACAGCTACAACCCAACCGGCAGTTGGACCGCCGTGCACCAAATGACGATGAATGGCAAGCGCGACGGATTCACGCTGGCGGACTTTCGTGCCTGCGCGAAAGCCGCTCTGATGAAGCGCGGACGAGCCGAGGCTATTGTGGAAGAAGTTCGCGCTGCGGTCGCGAAATGGCCCGAGTATGCCGAACGGGCGCAGGTGATGAGCGAGTGGCGCAAGCAAATCCAGAGCAACCACCGTTTGGAAATCCCCCGCACATGATAGCCAGGCGAATCATCACTCCATCGGATTCGGCAACCTCCGATGTGGGACTTGAAGTTCCTTGGAGTGCGCGCCTCGGAGTCCTTTTCGGCGATTGGCGCTTCTGATTCGCGTGGCGCAAACTGAGGCCACCGAAGACATGCAGTTGATGGTGGGCCTCTCCGGAGAGGAGCGCCTTTGGACACCGTGGAAAACCTCCATCGGCCGCCGACTGCCGTGGCTCGGAGTAAACCTGATCACGGCCCTGGGGGCATCCACAGTCGTGAGTGTTTTTGAAAATACTCTCGCCCGTTGGACCGTACTCGTGGTGTTCCTGCCGCTTATTTCGGCCGTGGCGGGGAATACGGGCAATCAGGCGCTGACAGTCATTATTCGCGCGCTGGCGCTCGGGGAGGTGGCTCCGGGAGACGCGCTTCGGATCTTGCGCAAGGAACTCCTCATTGGCGCCGCAAACGGATGTCTGCTGGGCTTGGCAATCGGCTTGTTCGCCTTTGGATGGAGAGGCAGTGTCATGTTGGGAGCGGTGGGTCAAGAGACTACCGATTCGTAAAGTGGGCGGCGGATTTCCGCGCGGTTTGGAGGGTCCTCTGCGGTAATGTCGAAGAGAGAAATCACCGCCTGGGTCAATGCGACTCCGACTTCGGCTCCACCGGCTGTCACGAACTCGGCCCCGGCACGGCGCAATGCCGCCGCGTCACGAATCACCCAGATGGGACAACTCCATGCGCTGCATGTCCGGTTCCCGGTTCTTGTTGTTTCGTGCCAGGGAAATGCGGTTTTATTCCAAACGAGTTGCCCAAAGACCTGCCGCTGATATGCTGACCAGGCCTGTTTGCTTGGGCTGCTTATGAACGCATGGACCGTGACATGAACCGGACGAGCGGCAACCGACGCATCGCACGCAAAGTGACGATGGTGGCGACAGCGCTGGGGCTGTGGGGAGCCCTGGTGCTGCTGTTTGCAGCTCCGCTCGCGTTGACCAGCCCCGTTTCCTGGCGCCAAGCGGTTAGCTTCGGAGGGTCTTTTTGGGCGCTTTGGCTGGTGTTCCTGCCTGCCGCGGCGTGGCTCGCTTTCCGCTTTCCTATCGAGCGGAGGAGGCTCCTTCGGAATGTCGGTCTCCATTTGTTGGCCTGCCTCCTGATCGTTGGCACCAACCGGGCTACTTTTCGCGCTGTCGCCCAAATCTTTCCTTATCCGCAGCGTTCGGAGGCGCCAGGGCGGCTGCCTGATTCGAAAACGGATACGCCGGAGGCCCAGCAGCAACCCCGGCGCATTCCCTCCCCTCCTCCTCTCCGGCCGCTGGATTTGGTGGGGCCCCCCAGTGCGCTTGTCGTGTTACTTGGTCTTCGCGCGGCTTTGGACGTTCTGGTCTACTGGTCTTTAGTGGGCGTTTGCCAGGCCATCACGAATTTTCGGAGATCGCAGGAGCGGGAACGGCGTGCGGCTGAATTGGAGGCAAGGCTCACACGCGCCAGACTGCAAGCGCTGCGCATGCAGATCAACCCGCATTTTCTTTTCAACGCGCTCAACTCGATTGCCGCGTTGGTTTATGTCAACCCGCGCGCGGCCGACGAGATGCTGGGCGATTTAAGCGACTTGCTGCGCCGCTCTTTGAATTCGATGGAGGAACAGGAGATACCCCTGGCGCAAGAGCTCGAATTCATTGGGGCATATCTTAGCATTGAGCAAAAGCGTTTTGGCGAACGGCTTCGACTGGAACAGAGCGTTCCTGATGAACTCATGAAGGCCCTGGTTCCAGCTCTCATTTTGCAGCCGTTGGTTGAGAACGCTATCCGCCACGGCATTGAACCGCGGCGAGGCCCGGGACTCATCTCGATCAAGGCCAACCAGGACGATAAGCATCTGCACCTCATGGTCCAGGACGACGGCAGGGGCTTGCCCGGCGCGCACTCAAGCAGCTCCGTGCCACATGGAATCGGGCTTGGCAACACCCAAGCAAGATTGCAGGGACTCTATGGCCAGGACCAGAGTTTCTCTTTCGGGAGGGCTGGACCCCAAGGCTGCCGAGTCGATATTCACCTCCCCTTGCATTGGGAACCCGTGCAGATCCTCACTGCTTCGACCGAGCCAACCGCATGACCATCCGAGCGCTCATCGTGGATGACGAACCGTTGGCAAGACAGCGGGTTCGCTTGCTGTTGGGTGAAGAACCTGACGTGGAGGTCATTGGCGAGAGCGAGGATGGTTTTGAGGCGGTGGACCAGATCCAGGCAACCAAGCCCGACCTGGTCTTTCTCGATGTGCAGATGCCGGACATGGACGGGTTTGAGGTGTTGCGACGAGTCCCGCAGGCATTGCTGCCCATCGTGATCTTCACCACGGCATATGATCAGCACGCGCTTCGGGCGTTCGAGGTGAATGCGCTGGATTACCTCTTGAAGCCATTCAAACCGACCCGGTTCAAGGAAGCCGTCCAGCGAGCGCGGGGCCTGATTGCCAACCAAAACGTCGGCGTTGCCGCCCGCGGGCTGCTCGCGCTCTTGGGTCAAACGCCGGCGACCGGCACCGCGCGGGGTCAGCTCACTCGATTGGCTGTCAAAACCGCGGACAAGGTTATCTTTGTGGAGTTGGACCAGATCCAAGCCATCGAGGCCGCGGGAAAATACGCTGTGGTGCATGTCGGGTGCTCGCCGCACGGGCCACAGGAGAACCATATCCTGCGCGAGACCATGACTTCGTTGGAATCCCATCTTCCCTCCCAACGTTTCTTGCGCATCAGCCGGTCGGTCATCGTCAACATGGACCAAATCCAGGAGCTTCAACCCATGTTCAAGGGCGAGAACCTGGTCGTGCTGAAGAATGGAAAAAGCTATCCCACGACGCGTCCGATTCGCGAAATCCAGCAAAAGCTGGAATTCCGGTAGCGAGGCGCAACCTCAGACCCATCCCTTCAAAGGCAGCCAAAGCCAGTCGGCCGGATTGCTGGCGTCAGTTTTCCGTGGCAAGGAGCACCCCCTCCTGAAGCAAGGTGGTAAAAAAGAAATCCCCGAGGGCCTTTTACTCCTGCAATCGCGCCGGGGCGATGGGCACGAGCGTGAAGGCGGGCTTGGGGCGGATCGGACGCATGGCCCGCCGGAATGCCTGAGCAGCACCCAACTGGGCGGCGGCACCCTCCGCCACCACACACAGGTCCACGTCGCTGTCCGGCCGGGCCTCGCCGCGCGCGTGCGAGCCGAACAGGTAAACCGCTTTTAGCGGCATTTTGTCGGCAGGCGTTCCGGAGCTCGACTCTGGATCAGGTTCATTCCTTCTTCCTGGCGGTTCGCACCCCAACTCCCCGCCTTCGTTCCAAATCGAAGGCCAACTCCCCGAGATCTGTGCACAATGCCGTAGCGGAAGTGAATGGGAAGCTTGATGCAAAAAGCAATGAAATCAAAACATCTGTCTCTGGCAATCGCGGCGCTGCTCGCCGCCGGCGGATTGTGGCTCGCCTGGTCGGTCTGGCGCTCGCATGAGTCCCCAAAATCGAGCCTGGACATCGGCTTTAAGACGCCACAGGACCCAGCCAAGCCCGGCCAGATGCCCGATTCGCCCGCACAGCTCGCGCCTCCCGATCCGACTCGGCGGTTTACGGACTTCACTCCGGAGGAGCGGGTCCAGTTCGCGAGACAGGGACACGGCCCCGGAGGATGAGAAACAACAGCATGACCCGGCGAACACCGACTTATGACTTTGCTTATGAAGCAACACCCTGATGCAGATCTTGAGGCGAACCGTTTCACAAGAGTGCGCAATCCATCGGTCGTCCGACACCCGTGCCGCGCCTTTACTCTCGTTGAATTGCTTGTTGTAATCGCCATCATTGCAGTCCTGGCGAGCTTGCTCCTGCCCGCTGTGGGCCGAGCGAAGGCCAAAGCCTATAACACGGTTTGCGTGAACAATCTTCGGCAACTGGGGATCGCCACCCGGCTTTATTCCGATGATAACCAGGATCGCTTGCCGAGTGTGGAGATCCTCCCTACGCAACCCATCGATCCCCAAAATCCGTTACCGCGTATCTGCGATGTCCTGGCAAGTTACGTGGGCGGAACCGCACGCACCAACACAAACAATCCAACGGTCTTCAAATGCCCGCTCGATAAAAAGGGCCGGTTCGCCGCCGAAGGATCGAGTTACGAATGGAATGCCGAGCTCAACGGGCATCGCATGGATGAAACTCGGACAGACAGCGCCTTCCTGTTACTGAAACCGGGCGACTTTTCGGGCGGAATTACGAACTTCGTCCTGACGTTTCCCCCGGAAACGACTCCGCTTCTTCTCGATTACGACAATTTTCACCTTCGTCCGCCCAAACCCGGCAAAAATGTTGTCTTTATGGACGGGCACGTCGCACCTCTGGCAGCCCCTCAGGATTAGTCCGAGGGGTGGGAACACGATTCGTGCGGATTAAGCCGGGACTATGCAGATGATGTCGATCGCGGACTTATCGACAGGATGAAGAGGATGGCCTGGTGGTAGGGCGCGTGGATTGGCCGTGGAGCGGTATTCGGTGGCGCCTTTCACGCGGAAATGGCGCTTGAGCAACTGCATCATTAACCTTGAAGCTATGATACACGCACTTCCCGGGATGGGAGCCGATCACCGAATGTATCCGGCGCCTTGGGCCAGCCTACCGCATTTCCGAGCGCATAACTGGGTGAGGTATTCCGGCGAGAAGACCTTAGCCGAAGTAGCGCAGCGCATGTCCGAGGCGTGCGGCGTGCAAGACGGCGACATTCTTGTCGGGAGTTCTCTCGGCGGGATGGTGGCATGCGAGATCACGAAGCTGCGGCGCATTCCGCTGCTATTCCTGGTCGGGAGCGCTGAGCGAAAGGAGGAGGTGAGTGGGCTGCTTGCGACGCTTCATCCCCTGGCCAAGTATGTGCCGATCGACTGGGTTCGTGTATCCGCTGGCAAGATACCGCATGAATTCGCCCAGATGTTTGCTGGGATTGAAAGCGCGTTCGTCCGGTCGATGTGTACGGCGGTGTTCGACTGGCAGGGCGGTGCGGCAACGGAAACGCGTGTGGTCCGGATCCACGGCCGTCATGATTTCGTAATCCCGCCTCCACGCAACGCCGACTTGCTGCTCGATGGAGGGCACCTGATTTCGATTACCCACGCCACAGAATGCGCGACCTACATTGGAGTTAAGAGTCTCTGATAAAAACAGCAACCGACTGTCGCCGAAACAGGATGGCCTGGATTCCTACACTGGATTACATTTTGGCGGAGCCGGGTCTGCGACAGTTGCTCTTGGCTATCGCGCGAAGCGTTTCAAACACAACTCGGAACGGCTGCGAATAGCTTTTGCCACCCCAAGTGCGACAGGGTGTTCGCTAGACACCGCGGGCAGCTTTGAAATCACCGATTCGGCCACCTTCTTCACCCGTTGCTTCGTTATTGGCTTGGCTAGGCCCGCCTCTTCAGCCATGCGCTCGAAGTTTGCCGGTCCGACTCGCTCCGACACATAATCTCCCCCGATCTTCATGGCCAATTTTGGAGAAAGCTCCGGATAATAAACGGTGCAGATTAGATCATAAAGCGGCGCCAGGCGGGTCTGCAGGCTGGACCAGATCTCGCCGCGGTAAAGGAGCGAGAAGTTCTTGGCATGGGCGTCTTGGTTGCCGATCAGCCAGTTGAAGATTACGGCATCGAGCAATGCTTGCAGATCGATTACCGGGGTGGAGGACACCGCACGGAGCAGCTCAAAGCACTGCTGGATGGAAGGGCCGCCCTCGTTCTGGTACTTCCGTTCAGGCGCCTCTCCGAGCGCCTGGCAAAAATCCTCCTGGTGCAGCCTCTTCATCTTGGCTGGGCTTCCAGGTGATACGGCATCAAACGCACGGTCATAGCGCTGGACAAGCAGGTAATCAATGCCCTCCACCTTGCCAATCTCGACTTTCGCGACGTTTAGGCCGACCGCTTCGGCTAGGCGCATGCAAAGGGCCTCATTAAAAACAAGCCCTTTGAATCGTTCGATCGCCGGCTTGAGTATGTGCGTGCTCGGGGCTCCGTTCAACGGAATGGAGATCTGATCATCCGCAATATGCAGGGCGATCTTGTCCTGCGCTCCCGCCAATGAGAGTCGGACGCCCTCTTCGCCCGCCAGAAGCGGACGCTTGGGCAGTTGCCGGATTATGTCAGCCAGTTCGGCAGGTGTGAGCTGGCGGTATGCGTGATCCGGTTCGGACAGGCGCATGCCTTCCGGGATAAATGTCACTGCCCCGGCACACTCTCCGCCGATCCGTTCGAGCATGGCGAAGTCATTTCTCGCGCTGATCCCCAGATTGCGGGCGATGATTTCCCGTTGGTTCTCGTCGGGCAAAATGCCTGCAAAGAACCCCCGGCAACCATTCCGATCGAACCGCTTTTTCGAGAGCGGCAACGATTGCGAAAGCGGAATGGCTGCTGGATCATTGAGCCAGCTCTCGACATAACTGAAGACCATCTGACCATGGTCATCTTGCACGAGTTTGCCGATCAAATGCCGGTGCAGGTAAACATCGAGCGTCCGCCGCATAGCCTATGGCTTTTCTTTGGCCGTGTTTCCCGAGTCCACCGCCGGCGGAGTCATCTGGATTGTAACCCCCAGCGTATTGAGAACGGTGAGGGCCTTGCCCAATTGACAGGTAGGTTTCCCCTTTTCCAATTCGATGATGAACCGCAACCCGGTGCCGGAAGTCATCGCAAGGTTTTTTTGCGTCACCCCAAGACTCTTTCGGGCGGCCTTCACCTGATCCCCAATCTGCTTGACCGTGATTCTCATCGCGTTCTGGCAATGTTACCGTTCAGGAACATTATGACCCAAACCAGCCCTCTGCAAGCTTAATATTCCCGTTCGGGAATAAATGACGGCTCCAGGTGTATTGAGCACTCCAAAGTTACCGATCGGTAGTATTTGTAGCCCTTGAGCAACGGCTTCCATAACCGCAACCGACTGTCGCCGAAACAAGTGCCGTGGTGAGAAGCTGATCCGTAAAAAACAGCTTCGTATTGAGCCCCAACGGGCGTTTTTCGGGCCTGTTTTTTCGCTGTAACAGACAGGATTAGTTCGCAGTTTGGTCTGAGGTTGCCCAGCGGGTCTCGGGGTCATCGTCCAACGCCTTGTCCGTTCCAAACTGAGGGCCACCGGAATGGACGTTGGAAGCCGTGGCTAATCGGTGGGCAGTCAAAGCGCCGGAACCTGCGGGAGCCAAAGAATTGTAGTGCAATCCAAACTCCGCGATGATCGGAGGGGCCGATGCTTTGTCAATGACCAGCCGCACTTTGTGGGCGCTGACTTTAGGAAAGCGGCGCAGTTGTTTATGGCCGATGACCTGTCCGGCGGTAATGGTGCGCCATTGGCCGCCCTCCTGGATGTCCACATGATATGCCTGGACCCGTTCACCGGAAGCAATATCCTCTTGCAGACGGACCCCATTGAATGTCCGGTTTTGTCCAAGGTCGAATTCAACTGAACCGGTGGTCTGGCCTTCGCCCGGAGACCAACTGGTATCGAGTTTTTGATCACAGAGGAAGCGTTCGTGGTGGAGTTCATCCTTGCGGCTTGAAGCCGTCAGGGTGGCGTCAGCCAGAAAATCCTGGGCACTTAGCTCGCGCACAAAAGCTCCAAACTCACGGAGGCGGGTAGCATCCGGATCGGCAATCCGGCCGCGGCGATCCGGCGGAATGTTCAGCAACAGAACCGAATTTCGGCCGACTGATTTGAAATAAATGTCAGCCAGTGTGACGAGAGGTTTGACCTTGCTGTCTTCGCTGGAATGATAGAACCAGCCTGGCCGGATGGAGACGTCGCATTCGGCCGGATGCCAGGCGAGTTGGCCATCCCTCTGAACCACCGACGATTCGTTCTCGCGGGCGACTCCTGATTCGTTGCCCACCCAACGGATGTCCGGCCCGCAGATTGCGATGAGCGCATTGGGTTGCAGTTGGCGAACGACGGCATAAAAACTGGGCCAATCGTATTCCTGTTTTTTGCCGTTGGGACCTTCTCCGCAGGCGCCATCAAACCAGACTTCATCGATCGGCCCGTAGTTCGAAAGGAGTTCACGGAGTTGGTTGCGGAAATACTCGTTGTATCGGGGTGAATCGCCGTAGACAGGTTGATTGCGGTCCCAAGGTGAGAGATACAAACCCACTCGTATTTGCCGCGCCCGCAGCGCGTCGACTACTTCTCGGACCACGTCCCCTTTACCGTCGCGCCACGGAGATTTTTTGACGCAATGGTCCGTGTATTGGGATGGCCATAGACAGAATCCGTCGTGGTGCTTGGCGGTCAAGATCAGCAGTTTGATGCCGGCGTCCTGGATAACTTCGGCCCACTGGCGGGGATCAAAATCGGTGGGATTAAACAGTTTTGGATCTTCCTTGCCATCGCCCCATTCACGGTCGGTAAAAGTGTTCATGCCGAAATGGGCAAAGCCAATAATTTCAAGCCGCTGCCAAGCCAGTTGCTGCGGCGTTGGAATTGGACCGGATAACTCGGCTCCCAGCACCGCGCTGATGCTGAGGCACAGCGGCAATAGGAGAACAGTCGGTTTCATAATCTGTTATACGGAGCCCTCATGAGGTTTATGCGTCTACGGTTTCGATTGTGACATCGGATTTGTGCTTGAGCTCAGTCATCTTGATACAACTCAAGTGCGGATGTAAATCTTTACTATGCGTTCGCTTCTGTTGCGAACAACCTCCTGAGCGGCTCGATGCTTCGCAACGAATCTTCCAGCCCGATCAAAATTCAGAATAATCCGGCCACGAATCTGACCGGATATTTTGTCGGATCCGCCTCGGGAAATTTGCGTCTCAAAGGGCCTCTACCCGAATTGCTCGCCTCAGCAATCCTCGTGGAAGGCGTTGTTGAAGATATCGATCGCCAGCCCCGCACTCGACCGGCTCCAGGCGCCGATGAATGGAAGGAGGCTCTCCGCTTCGAGAATGTTGTGGTGGACGCGCCTGTAGAAATGGTCATGCACAGTTTGGCGGCCAGGGATATGAATGGCGACGGCCAAACTGATATCGTCACCGCCCGAATGCATCAGGGCGCCCCATCCCAGGAGGTCAGTATCTATCTCGATACCGGCGGGGGAACGGCTGGCGAAAGGTGATTGTGGCCGAGGGTGGCTCACATGACATTTTGGTTTCCGATTTTGACGGAGACGGGCGACCTGATATTCTGGGCGCCAATCACGGTGGGCCGCGTCAGCCCGTCGAGCCATGGGTGAGCCGCTAGCAGGGATCGACCTCAGACTTGCCGGACAGCAAGCAGCTTTACGTCGAGTGATCTTACGGAGGTCCATCCTCGTTAATCGGTCCAGAATATCGGATTGTTAAAGGCAAACGCCAACAGCAAAGCGGTTGAAGTTATGAAACAGATTCGTTGGATTATTCTCGTCTTATGGTGGTTGGGAGTCATTCACGGGCAAGCTCAAGCTACGCGGGTCATGCGGTTCCAGGCGGGTTCTGCGGCGGACGCTGAGCCATGGCAGCAATCGGCCCGAGAGAAGATATTTTGCCTGATGATGGGCGGTGCTCAGCCCAAGCGAAGTCCGCTTGATCCGAAGGTCATTCGTCGGATCGAAGTCCCTGGAAGCTCGTATGTGTTGGAGGAGATGACTCTTCAGGCATTGCCGGATCGGCGCGCGCACGTTTGGCTGGCTCGGCCCTTGAGAGCGAAAAGCAGAGTGGGCGCTGTGCTCGCGATTCACGGCCACGGCGGCAGTGGCGAGGAGGTAGTTCGGGGGCAAGGCCTCTACTGGTACGGTCGCACCCTGGCCGAAATGGGCTATGTGGTCATTGCGCCCGATGTTGGACAGCACACATTGCAGCACACGAATTGGTCTCTCATGGGGGAGCGCACGTGGGACGCGCTTCGGTGCGTGGATTACCTGGTGACTTTGCCTGAAGTGGATCCGGACCGACTGGGTGTGGCGGGTTTGTCACTGGGCGGCGAGACAACCATGTATGTGGCGGCGCTCGATCCACGGATCAAGATCGCGTGCAGCAGCGGCTGGCTCACCACGGTAGCCAACATGAAGAATGGACACTGCGCGTGCTTCAACTTTCCAGGCCTGGAAGAGCACTTCGATTTCTCTGACATCTTTGCCTGCATTGCCCCCAGGGTTCTGGTGTGTGAACTGGGCGAACAAGAACGGGCGCCGGGTGGATTTCCTGTGGATATCGGGCGCCGGGCCCTGGAGGAGATCCGTTCGGCATACCGCGTCTTCCAAGCTGAAACCAACCTGACACTCACGGCGCATCCCGGGCCGCATGTGTTTTGCGGTCAGGATTTCTTCTCCAAGCTCGATTCGAAACCGGCCAGGCCTCCCAATATCCTGTGGATTACGGCCGAGGACCTTTCCCCGAATTTGGGATGTTATGGGGATGCCTATGCGCGGACGCCTCACCTCGACGCTCTCGCGTCCCAGGGCATTTGCTATAAGGGTGCTTTTGCCACGGCGCCGGTCTGTTCTCCGGCGCGATCCTGTCTGATCACCGGTCTTTATGCAACCTCACTCGGCACCCAAAGGCTTCGATCGCAGTTTCCGGTTCCTCAGTTCGTGCGAGGGTTCCCCGCCTGGTTGGGTGAAGTCGGCTATTTTACCGCGAACAATGTCAAGACGGATTACAACTTGTTCAACGAAGCCGCGTTCATCCGCGATTGTTGGAATGAATGCTCCATGAACGCGCACTGGCGCAACCGCAAGCCGGGCCAGCCATTCTTTGCTGTGTTTAACCTCATGACGACCCATCAATCCCGAACCAGCGTCTGGCCCCCCGCGCAATTCGAGAAAGAAGTGGGCAGCCAGCTTGCTCCTGAGGAACGACACGATCCGGCCCGGGCGCCGCTGCCGCCTTATTATCCTGACACCCTCGAGGCCCGACGGCAGTGGGCGCGGTACCATGATTGCATTACCGTGATGGACAAGGAAGTCGGGAAAATCTTAAAGCAGCTTTCGGAGGATCAGCTTGATGAGGACACGATCGTGTTTTTTTATGGGGACAACGGCATGGGATTGCCTCGAGGAAAACGTTGTCTTTGGGACACCGGCCTGCAGGTGCCCTTGTTGGTCCGGTTTCCGGAGAAATACCGATGGATGGCCCCGGTCGCGCAGGGGACCGCGACAGACCGGTTGGTGAGCTTCGTGGATTTTGCGCCGACCATCTTAAGCCTCTGCGGCATTCGCGCGCCGGCTCATATGCAAGGGGAGGCATTCCTGGGACGATATGCCCGTCCGCCCCGCAAGTATGTTTTTGGCGCCAGAGACCGTGTGGATGAGGCCTTCGATTTATCCCGCTCGGTTCGGGATCATCGGTTCCTTTATATCCGTAACTTCATGCCGCACTGCTCGTGGTTTGCTCCTGAGGCCTATTCAGATGGATCAACATTCCGTCGGGAGTTGCGACAACAGGCCGACCAGAACAAGCTGGGCGGCGGTCCGCTCACTTACACCGCTCCCCGAAAAGCGATTGAAGAGCTTTACGATACCCAGGCTGATCCTCACCAGGTCCACAATCTGGCTTCATCGGCCGAGCACAAGGAAATCCTGGAACGTCTGCGGGCTGTTCTTCACGACTGGATGCTTTCAAGCCGCGATGCCGGATTCTTAACCGAACCACAGATGCGGGAGCGGATCGGTGAATCCGGCACTCCATTGGACCTGGCCCAGAGCGAGAGCAAATATCCGTTAGCCCGCTTGCTCGATGCGGCCGGCCTTGTTGGGCGCCCCGAGGCTGTATCAAGACAGACGATCCTGCTCAAGGATCCCGAGGACGGGATTCGATATTGGGCCGCAGTGGGACTGCGGGCAGCAGGAACAAACGCGCAACCTGCGCATGCCGTGTTGCGAGAGGCGCTCACGGATCCTTCGCCGGTAGTTCGGATTGAAGCGGCTGCGGCGCTTGCCGGCATGGATGAAACCAAAGACAGTCTTCCGTTATTGGCCAAGGAATTGAATGAACAACCTCCGGATGTCGCTCTTCATGCCGCCCGAGCGCTTCAGCTTTTGGAAGGGCGCTCAAAACCTGTTTGGCCGATCATGCGCCAAGTTCTCGAACGAGCCAGGAATCAAGAAATGACCGTTGGCGATCCCGCAATGTTTCTGAGGTTTAGCCTCGAATCGGCTGTCAGCGCACCTTGATTTCGGCACCTGAATGCAGCACCACGGGTCCAAGCAAACCGGAAGCCGCCAGGGGATCGTCTTTTTTCCAGAGGCGCCAGCTGGTGAAAGTATAACGGCCTGTGGGGCTGGATTTGCCTTCCTGGACCCACTGGGGCCATTCCTTGAGGGTCCCGTTGGGATTGCGCTGGCTGTCTTCGGGAAGTTGCTCGTCCCCGATCTGACGGTTGATCCAAAGATTGACGACTTTCACTTCAAGAGTGTTAGGGCCGGGTTTGATGATGCCAGTGACATCGACCTGAAACGGCGGTTTCCATAGAATGCCGAGATTGGCGCCGTTGAGGGTGACTTCAGCCATGACTGCCACCTGGCCGAGATCCAGGAGAGTGCGGGAGTTTTGACTGGGGACGTGGGATCCGGCGAGCGAAAAGGTCTTCCGATAAATGGCCGTGCCGGAATAATAACGAACACCGGTTTCGGACCGCTGGCTCCAGTCCTCGAGCTTGTTGAAGGTCACCAATCCGGGGCCGCCCCATTTCGGATCGAATTGAACTTCCCAGGGACCGGGGATTTCGAAGGGCGTCGGGAGGCTGGGTATCTCGAAGGAATGATGTTGGCCCTTGGCGGTTTTCACGAGGTAAGCCCCGGGCTGGTAGACGCGCGCTTGAATTCCCGTCCTTCCCTCCCGGATGAGGCGAATGGGATCCTGCTGGGTTGACGATTTAATGGCAGTGGAAGCGGGCGGGTTTGAGGAGGTTGCGGCCATCGTTTGCTTTGGCGCGCCATGGGCGGTATCGATCAGGATTTCGCCATTACGACTCACCGAGAGAATGCGATCGGGTTCCGGTTTGCTCTTTTCTCGGAAGACAACAAACACAGAACCGTGTGGTTCAAAACGAATGGGCACGCGAGTCAAACCGTTGGCTTCATCGTATGCGGCGGCTCGTTCTGTGAGGCCCGAGTCCGGCCACCAGAGCTCGGGGCGTTTGCCTGTGACCCGGAATGAGCACAGGGCTTCTTCGGGCTGGGGATTCTTGTTGGCGACAAAGTAGACATCGGTCTGATCGATGCGCTTGTGAATGTAGCGCAGGCTGGCGGATGAGCTCTTGACTTGGCACGTGAAGTCGGGCGGCACATTCATTCGCGTCAGAAGACGGCACAGGATATTGACATCGGGAATCGGATCGGATGCGCCCAGGCCAGACTCGACATCGCCCCATGGATCCATGCCGAGGGAACCCAGTTCGATCGAGGCGGTCCAGCCGCTGGCATCGGACATTTCGGAAATCCAGTTGTCGCGGACCGTCGTGGTAGCCTGCCAGTTTCGGTCTGTGGGGATTACCTGGACTTGGCCGTTGGCATACTTAATGACAAGCGAACCGATCAGGCCGGCCGGGTTCGGGCTGTCCGTGGCGTTAACCGCGGCCACGGCGATCAGATTGGCCCCGGGTTTGAGGAAAGACTCCAGATTGAGGATGTAACCGCGTTTAAAGTCGTCTCCGGCGCCGGCTTGACGGCCATTGATCCAGCACTCGAAGGAATTATCCGCGGTGATCAGCATCCGGGCCGAGGTGATCTGGTTTGCCGTATCGATGGGGAGCGTTCGTCGGAAATAGCGTTTGCCTGGAGGGGCGCTGATGGCGGGATTACCCTCGGGGCTCCAAATCCATTTGGCTTTGCCCAATTGCTGGTCGTCCTCGGGATGGGGCGGCGGTGGAGGAGTCAGTTCACCGCCCCAGATCAGTCGGCCTTTACCGAAGGCGCGTTCGGTCAATTCCGCGGGTGCCGGGCCGGAGCCCCACAACTCGGCGGCCAAGGCGGCCACTTCGCGGTCGCATTGCGGGTAATTGCTGAGGCTTGGAGATTTCGTCGGGGGCGCGCCGGCCACGGTGGCGCCGGAGGCGACCAACTCCTTGATTTTCCGCAAAAGAACGGGCGTCATCACAGGAGCGCGGGGCAGAACCAGCATGCGATAACTCATGCCGTCAGGCAGGATGAGGCGTCCATCTCTGACCTTCATGCGGGTAAGGACAACTTCAGGCGGGCAACCGTCGAAGTTGTATTCGGGGCGATCGATTCCGGATTTGACGGGCGACTTAAATCGTTGGGGGGACATTTCCGGCGCGAGGAAACAGAGGTCGGCGACAAACAGGCCTTGTTGCAGCAGGAACTGGCAACGGGCGAGGTATTCATGCCAGGCCTTGGATTGTTCCCACCAGGTTTGCGTTCGTTCGTAGTGCAGCCCCCAAGGGCCCATTGACATGCCAGGACGGGCATCCTTCCAGGGCTGGAGGGCGTAGCGGTGGAAGACGAACCGGTTGATGCCTTCGCAGAATGCCCAATCCCCCATGGCCTTGATGGATCCGGGATGGGCCTGCCATTTCTCGGCGTCAGTGGCAGTGAAGGCCTCGGCGCCCAGGATGCGTTTGCCATAGACATGCGCCGCCGAGGCCATTTCCGTGCACCAATGCGCTCCGGAATAAGGCGCATAGGACCACCACTCGCCCATGGGTTCGTCGGCGCGGCCCGCATAGGTCATGTCATCGGCCGGGACACCGTCGTAGGCCTCGATCGAAAGCCGGAGTCCATTTTGGTGGGCCAAGGTGCGGAAATGTCCGGCGTAATTCTCGAGAATCAACTGATTGACCGTCATGCGAACGTCGTAGAGGAACCGCTCGGAGATCTCGAGATTGTCAATGACCCGCCCGCTGATGACCGGCAGAAACGGCAAGGGATCGTAACCCCACAGGCGCAGGAATTCCTGCCGGAAATTGGGCGTCCAGTTCTGAGAGCCGACTTCCCAGCTATCGATGTGGGTGGAGACCAGCGTGCGGTTCTCGCCCGCGAGGTTTTTGTTGTCGGCGATCAGTTTCGCCATGAGCCCGTTGAAATGGGCTTCGGCGGCGGTCTTGCTGAGTTTATCACATTCGAGGCCGCGTCCGTCGATGGGGGCGGGATGATTGTCTTTTCCGGTGGTGGTGCAGCCAAGACGCAAGAGGGTCCATGGACCGGCGGGCACGTCCCAGCTCAATTGGCCTTGCGCGGAGAGTTGATCGGTCAGGTTGATCACACGGTCGCGCGCAATGGCGGTCCCGTCGGGAAGCGAGGGAAAAGCGTCGCGCAAGGGAATTTCCTCGCGGGTTCTGGCGGATTTGCCGCTCAGGTGGGGAATCACATAATCGCTGTGGGGCGTGGGAAAGGCGAAGAGGGCGATGTCACGGTAAAAGTCCTTGACGGCCGCGGGTTGTGGCAGAGCAGCCTGGAAGCGTTTTGGGCCGACGAGATTGGTTTCAGCCCAGACGATGCGTTGCATGGATAACTCGGGAGTAATCCACGGCCCGCCGCTGCCGCACCAGCCGGCGTCATTGTTCATGTTAACCTCCAGGCCAAGACGGTTTGCTTCGGCGCAGATATGCTGGAATAACTCGCGCCAGAGAGGTCCGGCAAACGCGGCCGGGCCCCGAGGCGCGCCCTGGTCGGTCTCCATGTAGAGCACGCCGCCAATCCCGACGCGTTTCATGGCCTCGAGATCGAGCGTGATGCCTTCCCGGGTGATGTTGCCATCGAGCGGAAACCAATAGACCCACGGGCGGGCGGAGCCGGGAGGTTGTCGGAAGCCGGTCTCCAGTTTGTCCGCGGCCAGCAGCAACGGCGCCGCATGAGCCAGCAGGGCTCCCAGAAATAGATGACAAGGTTTCATGATGTTTTGTGATGTTGTGGACTACCGGAGGGTCTCTTCAGGCCATCGGTCTAATCGCGTGGATAAATGGACAGCCGGGCGGTTTCAGGAGCGAACGGTTCCAGTTGAATCGTGTTTTGTCCGGGCTTCAAATGGGCGCTTATCTCCAATCTCAAGGGTTTGCCCACGAATCCGCCGACGAAGTGGTTATTAATGCTGACCCGGGCCGCAGCTTCGGGAGCCAGATCATCGACTTCGAGATACACCCGATTTTTGCGAAGGTTAAGGTTCGATGGAACCTCGACACTGCCGAGGTAGGGATTGGCTTTCACGGGGCTGAGAGTGGTCTTGCGTCCGTTGGCCTCGAGTCTCGGCTCGGGAGGCGGCGAGAGGGCTTTCCGGGTGATGGTGAGGACGCGGGATGGCGCGGTCGCGCCGGGTTCTAATCGCATGGCGAGTGGGCGCTGTTCTGGCTGGAACACCAACAACACACTTTCGTTGGGCTCCAAGGTCAGCGTCAGTTCCACATGATCCCCTTGACGCGTGTAAGGGACGCCGGTGATTTCGTTGCGCATCGCATCCCAGCACTCGGGCACGCCTTTCGCGGCAAAACGAAATCTGAACTGCCGTGGCTCGCCGGTATAATTTTGGTTGGCAATAAAAAACAAATCGCGTCCCTCCTTGACTCGATGCAGGACGTGCAGCCAATGATCGGTCTTGCCCTCGATGACCTCGCAGGTGGGATGAATCCGGGCGTCGCCGGCGAGGGTTTGTTCGAGTTGTTCGGGCGTGGGCTTTTCGGGAAGCAGATAGGATCGACCGCCCTTCGGGCTGGTTTTACAGACGGCCAGCCCAGGTTGTGGATCGCCCCAGACAGCGTTACGCAACGCGGCAATATCGGCGGAGGTATTGCCGAGGGTAGCGGATTTTGTCGGCAGAAACCCATAGCCTAACACGACACCGCCCGCGTCAAAGAACGCCTTGGCCTTGGAAAGCACTGGGTAAGGGATGACTTCGACGGGAGGCACGACAAGGACTTTGTAGGATTCCTGTCGGAGCTTGAGGTTTTTTTCAACGATCAACGTGTCATGCTCGAAAACCTCGTAAGGCAGCCAATCGCAATCGTAGAGCGCGTCTTGGAGGACTTCGCTCAACTGATCGGGAGGAACGCTGCGTCCGACATGGGCGCTTTGGCCCGCAAAGAGGAGGGCAACCGGGGCGACATGCCGTCCGCCGGTGAGCATCAGACTGAGGCGGCTGGTGTAATCGGCGAACAGACGGTAGAGCGGCCAGCGGGGCTCGAATCCGCCGTTGTAGAAATAGGGCGGGCAATCGGTATCGTAGGGAGCGCGCGGATTGAAGGAGTGTGGGATCAGGAAGTTCACCCCGGCAACGTGCATGGCATCGGTCCACCATTTCATCTCGGGATAGGACAAGTCTTGGCCACGGGCGCCGAAGATCTCGACCATGCTGACGTCGTCCGACTTGCCGTAGGCATGGGTGATGGAACTACCGAGTTTGGGGGTTTGCCAGCAGGGAGCGTCGTAAGCCGCGCGCTGGCCGGGTTTGAACTGGGAGAACACGGCGTCGATGCCGCCCATGCTGCTGTATTTTTGGAGCCGCATCATGTCGCCGCCGGAGAAGTCGGGAAGCCGATACATCCCGGCGTGCTCCATGAAATGCCCGATCGATTTGACGCCGCGTTGTTCGCACCATCGCGTGATGCCGCCATACATGGTTCGGCCCCAGGCTTCGGCCCGGGCATCGAGATACTGGTACCGCGCGCCGACATGTTCTTCGCCCGAGAGTTGGAATTTGTAAGCGACGTAGGCCTTTTTCCAGTCGATCTTGCATTCCGCCAGAACCTGATTGAGTTCGGTGCCCCAATCCCCGCGCGTCTCGGGTTCATCATAGAAGAATCCGACGATGGTTTTTCCGAAGTCGGCTTTGTATCGATCGTAATGCGGCTGATACACCGTCTGGAGGTACCAATCCACGCAATCTTTGCTGGCGCCGTCGACGCTCAGTTCTTTGCCGCCCCCCTGGCCCAGGCCGGGCGCGGTTTGCCAGGTAAACTTCATGACCCGCCAGCGGCCAGCAGGGACGGTCCAGGCAAGCTGGCCTTTTTGGATGGCAGGGGCGAGGTCGATCAGGCTGTTGGCGTCGATCGTGTTATCCGAGGCGATGCGTCCGGCGACTGACGCGATGTAATGTTCACCGGCATAATCATCGCCCTTGAATTCGCCAGGCCCCTCGGTGTCGACAGCGGTTCCGACCAACTGCTTGGCGGCGTACCGGGGTGGGACCTTGCCACCCACGCCCTGGCTGGGCCACCACTTCTCGTCAAAGATCCAAAGCTTGAGATTATGACGCTTGGCGGCGGCGAGGCAAATATCGAGATCCCGCCACCAGCCGGGTCCCAGCCAATCCGTGTGGGGACGCGACTCGGTGGTGAAGGAACCGTTGCCGCCCTCGGCGACCTTTTCGACGTACATCTCGAGGCGTTCCCGGGTATCGTCGCCGTGTAACCAGAACAACGGACCGGTCAAGCGACGCGCCTCGAGGGGGAGTTCGCGGAATTGGCGTTCGAGGTTTGCAAAGGATTCCCCTCCCTGGACACAGGTGGCGCATAAAGCGAGCGTGGCGGCGATTCGCGCGCCGGATCTCCATGAATTGCGGATTCGTTTCATCATACGGATATGGTGTTTAGCAGACTCTGATGGTTTCCATGCCGAGCAGTTGGCCGAGTTTCTCAATCTTGCCAGCCACGTGGCCGACGCCGACCGCGCAATGATGGGCCGGGCCCTCGAGATTCCAATCGTTCACGAATTGCCGAGCGCCGATACGGAAGCGATAACGGCTGTTGGTATTGCCAATTTCCAGGATCGGACCGGGGACGGATTCGGCTTCGGCCACCAGGAACTTCAATTGGCCCTCGGCCGTTTGCACGACAGCCAGCAAGGTCACCGGCCCGTGTTTCACGGACATTTCCACCGAGAGCCCCCGGCCGACTTTCCCGTGATAAACCTGCAAAGGCCGGACCTTGGTCTTGCCTTGGGCGATGGCGATGTGCCCGGGACCATCGTGTCCCATAAGGACCACGTCGTCCTTGTAGTCCATGGCGTAATACTCGGTGAACGACCCCCCGACGCCGAAACTGTCGAGGATTTTCATTGCCTGGACATTTTTCACTTCATACTCGCCCGCCACCGGGATGCCCCGGGCTGTCAGCATCGAGTTGCCGAGGATAATCGAGCTGATGGCGTCTTCGTTTTCCTCGTTTCCCGTTCCCATGTGGTAATAGGCCAATGACCCGAGGTCGTGTTCTTTGACCAGCCGATCCAAGGCCACCGAGGTGCGGGCGGCCCGTTCGAGTTCGGCCGCCGAACAATCGGACTGGACGTCAAAGGCCTGGTAAAACTCGCGGACTCGGGAATGGATTTGTCTGGCGGTCACCGCGCGGCGCAGGGCGGCGAGTTCCTCGACCTCGATAATTTCCATGTGGCCTCCGAACGTGGCGCAGTGTTGAGTCAGGTCGGACGCGATATCCAGCATGCCGCAATAGTAATGTCCCATCAGGCCCAGGCGATTGTGGAACATGATGCCGGCCACACGGGCCGATTCGATCCAGCTGTTGACCGCATCCCAGCAAATCGGATCGTCATGCAACATGCCCGTGACCTGGTAGAACGCGATTCGGGCGCGGTTGAAGACATTGGCAATTTCGGGGACCGGACAAGCGCCGCAGTGGGCGAGCCACTCGCCGGTCATGGCGGTGCGATTCCCGAGGCGGTTGAACGCGGCGTAATCCATCGCGGGAACAGGCGAAAGGTTGAGGATAATCACCGGCACCTTGGCGCGTTGGACCACCGGCAACACGGTCGAAGACAAGGCATAGGTGGTAACGTGCAAAAAGAGGATATCGACATCCTCCTGGCGGAACCGATGGCCGGCTTCGAGGGCTTTGGGGGGAGTATCGATAAGACCGAGATTGACCACTTCGACCTCAGGGCGCTCGAGGCGGTTTTGGACCGCATCGAGGTAGCCTTCCAGGCGCCGTTTCAAACCGCGAAACTGAGGCCAGTAAGTATCAAGCCCAATCCCGAATAATCCCACTTTGGTTTTTCTCATGTCAGGTTTCTCGCCAGCCTAGGGAATCAGCATCACCCGATAGAATCGCCGCTCCAGCCCCCTCGGTTCATCCACGACCGTCATCCAGGGATCTGTCGCAACGAGGTTCAAGCCCAAGGCTACCCAGTCCGGCCGATCGACATCCTGGCAGGTTTCCACACGATAGGCGCGTCCGGGTATCGCGCTGAAGACAAACGAGACCGAGCCATCGGTCCGGCGCGTAATTTCACGCAATTGGGGCGGGGACGGCGGACCCAGTCGATTGCTGGCCCGGGGCGACCAATCGGGCATGGGAACCACGGTGGTGATGTTACCGTCGGGATACAGGCCCTCGCTCAGGTTCTCGGCCTGCGCTCCGAAGGTCACCGCATGCTGCAAAAGGCCATCGGATCCGAAGAGGCCAATAAAATCGCCGGCTTTGCTGAGCTGGAAGTTGACATGGAGATCGGCGGAGAGCGCGGGGTTATTTTGGTGGGTCTGAGCATCCGCCCAGACCAGCAGGAATCCGTGAGGAGGGATGATGGTATTGGCGGGGATGACGAACATGTTCGGCAGGGCGAGCGTATCGGTCAGGAAGCTGCCCGAGAGATCCACGGCGGTGTGGTTTGGATTATACAATTCAAACCAGTCCGGGTAATCGCCATCCTTGGGATCGGCGAGGCCACCGGGACCGGCGCTATCGGCCATCCATTCGTTGATCACCACCGGTTGCATGGAGGGCGCGCTGAGGTTGGTGATGGTGATGGAATCGGAGGCATTCGAAAGGAGATGACCGTTTGAATCGACGCCTTCGATCGTGAGGCGGTTGGTGCGTCCCGGAAGGGAAACGGTGAGGGTCCAATTGGTGAGGGTGGTCCAGACGACGGGCTGTGGAATTCCGTTAACGACGATTGCGTTGACGGTAAGCGGGGCGGTGCCGGCGAGGGGAACCCGGTTTTGAGTGGCGCTGAAATCGCGGCCGGCATTGCTTGTGATGGCAAAGGGAATGTTGAGGGGCAACCGGCTGCGGACATAATCCCCGCGCTGCACGAGGTAGTTGACCGCGCGGCGCCAGTTTTGGCCGAGCAAACCGGAGTAATGATCGGCCCAGGGGGTGAGATAGGCGGAGTTAACCGTGGTATGGATCAGGCTCAGCAGATGATGGCAATAACGCCGGTAGTTATTGGGGAGCATGGTCAATCGATAGATGTTTTGCGAGCCGGATCCCGGAAACGAGGAAGTGACAGGTTGCACGAACTGGTAATCCATATCGAAAAGAAAGGCCATGGCCTTCTGATCTTCCGGCCTGAAGTAGATGAGAAAATTGTGGTTTAACCCGTAAGTGAACATGTCGCCGGCCCCGATCAATCCCAGGAAAGCGAGGGCGCGCATCCATTCGTCGACATCCATCAGGGCGCTGGTCTGCGACTCGAATGCGGCGCCGCTGAGGCTCAGGGCTTGGTTCAAGGCGATCAAGAGGCTGTGGTCATCGTTGTCGTTGCGGTTTTCCTGGCGGAAGATCCACCGGTAGTTTTCGGGATCAGCTCCCCAGTTTTGGAGGTCCATGTTGATGACGTTATCGGGCTGGGGCAATTTGGGGGCCTGCGGATCTCCGGTGGCGGTCGTGGTGGGATAGTAAATCAGCTCGAGTTTATAGAGCGGACCATCGCTTCCGTTGGCATACTGGTTGTCGAGGAATTCGGATCCGTAAGCGGCCAGGCGAAGGAGGGCAGTGCCATTTTCCTGGGATCGAGGCGCGAGGATCTGGGCGAGATCGTTGTACATGCCCGGCAGACCGCCCGCGTGATTGATGGCGTGCCAAAGCAGGATTTCGTCGTGCTTTCCCCCCAGGCCGGAATAACCGCCGGATTTATCCGCAGCCAGGCTGTTCTGGATGCCCCGGAAGAGATGATCGGCCTGGAACCGCAAAGTAAATCCCACGCGCGAGGAGTCGTTGCGCCCGCGTTCGCTGCCCTGCAGATGAACGCCGACATCATAGAAAACCTCGCGATCATTGTAGACGACCGTCAATCCCAAACGATCGTTGCTCATCACGTTGGTGGGCGCATGGAGCCAGGCCGCCTCACTGGGCGTCATCCAGAGGCGAAGGCGATGGAGCCGACCCAGGGCCGGGAGGCTGCTCTCGACTTTGAAAATCGCTCGAGAATTCGTTCCCCCCGCCGGAAAGGTTGAGACGGCGCCCAAACGATCAGTGCCCTGGACGTAAAATTGCACGCCGGTTCCCGCAGGATTGCCCGCGAGTGAGGCGACGTAGTTCGTGTAGCCCGAGTCTGTCGGCGCGCCATCAGGTGTCATGGGAGTGCTGCGCCAACTGCCTCCATTGATCGCCCAGCGGAGGGTCATGTCGCTGATGCCATGGATGTCATGGGCGCGGATCCTGACAACGACGGGCTCGCCTGGCTTAGGCAGAACAGGATAATGCCCCAACTCCTGATAAGTGGGACCCGTATTAGGGAGGAAAGTGGAGTTACGGGCGCCGGGAGTGCCAGGATGTCGTGGCAGGGCCAGTGCGGTCGTTTTGGCCACGCGATTAAAATAGAGGCGGGTATTGAGATGACGATTGCCGGCCAGCCATTTGGCGCGGTAAGAGACTTCGTATTCCCGTCCATCGACCACGGAGCGGTTACTGGCCAGGGTGGTCTCGAGATGATTATGCATATGTTCCGTGGGACCGGTGGCCACAAGATGCAGCACCCGGTTTCCGGGATGATCCGGGTCCGGCTCGAGGTAAGAGTGACGATGGTTGCCCAGCGCGCGCCAGGCGGTGAAACCGGTTTCAAAATTCCCGTTCTGCAAAAGCTGGATCGGTGTGCCGGAAGGATTTTCGACCACACTCAAATCGTCGATCAAACACTCGCCGGCATCGAGCAGGCCCAGCACGAATTCTCGCCATTGGGTCGGGCCGAGAACATTCCGCGCGGTTCCCCGATAAGTATAATGAACCCATTCGGAACGTTGGGACTCGAGGCTCGCGGCCCAGGCCTCGGCCTTTGAGTTGTCAGCCCAGGGATCACGGAGTTCCAAGCTCGATCCCCCGCCGTCGGCGTAGTCAGGCCAGGGCTTGCTGTCGAAGTAACGCAATTCGTCAGCGGGATTTCCCAAGGCATCCAGGAGCCGAAGGCGTCCCTCGCTTCGACTCAGCCTTTTGCTGAATGGACCCAACACCGGAATGCCGGGATAGCTCGATTGCATGGATTCGACGTCCTTTGCGATCACCAGGTAACCGCCGGGCGTTATGACCGTGTTTGGTCCGAAGACATATTCGATATCGTGGGTCAACTGCCATCCGGCGAGATCGACGGTTTGGCTGCCTCGATTATGCAGTTCGATCCAAGATTCGTCTGCGTCTGGAGTAATTGGCGGGGGTGTTGCCGAATATCTTGCCAGCAGTTCAGCCCCGAATACCACGTCACTGCTATTGGCCGAGGCCTGGTGAACTTCCACGGCCAAGAGGTTGGTTCCGGGGAGCAACGGACTGATGGGCAGGATGATTGGCCCCAAGTAAGTGGCGTCGCCCACACTCGGGGAGGCGAAGGTCTGGGCATCCACGGGGCCGTCCGGCATGTTGATTCGGGAGACTTCCTGGCCGTTCAGATAAAAAACGGCGCCATCATCCACAACGGCGCCCAGGCACAGTTCCAGACCGTTTGTGTTGCCTTCAAAGACAAAGCTCGTTCGGAAGTAGAACGTCGTTGGCCCGAGCTTGAGTGGTGTGTTTTTGGCCGCGGGCAAGGCGGCGTCCTCGACATACATCAGGGCGTTTCCCTGGGGCCAGGCGCGATCGTCAAAGGCGGGCTGGAACCAGCCGGTCTCGGGATCGGCCCCTGATGGCTCGTAACGCCACCGGGCGGTGAGGGGCAAGAGGGTTTCTTCGAGCGGCTGGGCTGCGGCGGATGCGATGGAGGGCGGATGATACATGATTTCGTTGATCACCACATCCTGATGCAGAACAACGTGGTTGGAAGCCCCCGGGGTGAGCGACGCTGGACGCTGCCAAGTCCCGGTGCCATCGGGCCAGCGTCCGCGCGGTTCGCGTTGGGCGACGATGGCATCGATCAGGCTGGCACGTCCCGGCGCATACAGGAAGAGTCGATCTCCGGGTTCGGCGTCGAAACCGAGGAGTGCTTTGTTCAAAACCAGGAATTCACCGGGCGAGAGGACTTGCCGAGGGCACACGTATTCGCGGTTTGTCGTTCCATCGGGCCGGGATAAAACACACCCGGAAAGATCCAGGGGGTTGGAGCTGATATTGATCAGTTCAATCCAGAAAGGATTGTTCGTTGTGGAGGAACATTCGTTGAACGCGAGGGGAATTGGGGGCGGGGTAAGAACATTGGTCGCGGTCAGGGAGAGGCTGGCGCCGAACAGCATGTCCGCGGGGTGATCCATGGAGGAGTGCAGTTCGACCGCGAGCACGTTGGTACCGGCTAACAGCGCCGAAGTCGGGCAACTGAACGGGCCTTGAGTGAGGGGGCTTGAGCCGGTTGGCAAAGCCAGCGTGGATCCGGACAGAGGCCCCGGCGGCAGATTCAAGCGCAGGATCTCACTGTCATTGAGGTAAAAAACCGCTCCGCCAGCCAGGACACACCCGAGCTCCAGCGCGGCGAACTGAGGCGCGCCCTCGAACAAAAAACGAGCGCGCAAGTAACGGGTCACGGGGCCGTCCGCGAGAGTTGTGCGGGAAAGGAATCGAGCTCGAGCTGTTGCCGACAACTGAACACGGAATCCGGCTGGATTGGCGCTGGTATCGTCGTTGACCGTTAGAAAATCGAGCGTGTTCAGGCCATCGACGAAACCGTTCGATAGCGTCAAAGGCGAACTTAGGGTCGAAAACCCCACATAACTCAGGCCCCGCGAGGCGCCGTTCAATCGGACATCGTTGAGACGATTATCGGCTCCTATCATCAGGGTCAAAACACATGTCGACGGATCAAATCCATCGAGGGAGAACTGGGTGCGGTAATGGTAAGCGCCGGCGGCGACATTGGCCGTGCCGGGATTCAAGGGGCCGATCCAGCTTGATTGACTGTCGTTGGCCGCCCAGGCGGGATGATTCTCGATCACGATCGCCGCGATCGAGGGCGGAGGGGGGGCGCCCATGGCGGATTGGGTCAGCAGGTAGTGGGGATCGGCCGAGCCTGGGGCTAGAACCTGGTGGTTGCTGTCGGTGCCGGAATTGAACAAAGTGGGCACCGATTGTGGCTCGCTCAATGGCAACTCGGGATTCCCCGCCTTGAACAGACCCTGTCCATGAGCCCAGGCGGTGTCGTCGAAGGCGCTCTGGCGCCAGGCGATTCCCGGGTCCCCTCCCTCGCCCAGGAACCTCCAGGGGGTATCGATGTCCACGGGTGTGGTTTGGACAATTACGAATGTGTTCTCAGGAAAGTTACGTCGGCCTGGCGTGCCGCCAATCTGCGCGCTGCTTGTCCAATTCCATGGAGGCTCAGTGGCGAAATCCTCGTTGCGCTTGGCCAAGGATACGCCCGAGCCATCGGGGCCAACAGGCCAGTCGCCTTCCACCCCATACTCGATCTTGTCCATAACACGATGGTTGTTGTTCCGAAGCTCGAGGGAATCGCCGGCATTGGAAAGCCGACCCTGAAACGGCCCGAAAATATTAGTGAGCCCCACCAGGGGTTGTTGATCGAAGGGCGTGCTGGACACGACGAGGTAATCGCCCCCGGCCATCGTTGTGCCATTGGGAAACGAGTAATTGACTCCTCCGGTGATGGACCATCCGGTCAGATCCACAGCCACAGCCATCTGATTGTGCAGTTCAATCCATTCGATGGCCGGCCCATCGGCTCCTGGGTGGTACATGATCTCGTTGAAAACGATCACGCTGTCGGCTCGAGAACACAGGCAGCCTCCGGCCAGCAATAGAATCGAGAGCAGCACTCCAGCAATACCTCGGAGCGCGGCTGTGTTCGAAGGGTCAGCCGTAATGTCTAAGCCCGTCTTGAAATGGCCATGGGCTGCGGGCAGGGGCTCCGCCCCATACCCGCGCTCCGATTCGTTGTAGAAATGTCGCTGGAGTGGCAGGCCGGAAACGATAATTCGCATGGAGTTGTCAGGTGGGGGGCTCTTAGGTCGGGAGAAAGGTTATTCCACGTTCGCGATCTTGTAGAAGCACTGCCAGGTGCCAATGGATGCCCCCAAGGTGATGCTCCGCTGATTAAACCACTCGACGTGGCCATCCTCGAATAAGAAGTTGCCACCTTCCGGCACTCCTTTAGCTCCCCGATGAGTTCCTGTGAGCACGCGCTTGCGGTCGATCTCGGTAGTCCACGCCAACCGGGGGTCGGCCATGTTGGTGCAAACGGAGCCTAGCGCCTGGTTTTTGTCGATCAGGACGGGCGCCTTGCACAGAACCGTCCCTAGCTTGAGACGGTAAAACCATTCCTCGGTGCCCGCTCTCCGGGCGTCGGGCATGCTATTCTTGGGACGACCGGGCAGATAAAAATAACCGAGCAACTGCGGCTGGTTGTCCGGGATGGTCGTTCCCATTTCATAAGCGCGATGCCATTCGTCGGTCGGGCAGTAAAGCACATCATTTTGGGCGCGCTTGCTCGAGGCGGTGCCACGACGGTTCGGGATCAGATATCCTCTCCAAAAATTGCTCATGCTGGGCATCATCCAACTGAGATCGAATCCAGCCGAGTTGTCCGGGAAATGCTCGGTATAGTCCCCCGCGTACATCGTAATGGCGATGCCCCATTGTTTGCAGTTGCTGACACAGAGCATTTTAGTGGCCTTGGCTTTGGCTTTGGCCAAGGCGGGCAGGAGCATGCCGGCGAGGATGGCGATGATCGCAATCACCACCAGCAACTCGATCAGAGTAAATGCGCCAAGCCGCAAGTGTGGGCGCCGGGTGAACAGAACCGCCGATAAGGGCTGGCCGGATCGAATGACGGGTTGCTTTTTCATAGGCCTGTTGACAACCACCGATAAGCAACAGCCGCAGGTCGAGCGCCTAGCCCCTCCTGCGTCTGTTGCTCTGTCTTGTTCAGTTATACACGAATCTCAAGCCAAGCCAAGATCGCATGGCTTGGCTATTTTTGCAGCCGGAAATACCGGGTTTCGATGGCGGGAATCGTCTGCCGATAGAATCCCTCGCTCAGGACTGGCTCGCCCGGCACGGTTTGCCAGGACGCATTCGCTCCCAAGGCCGCTGTAGATCTCAAGGCATATCCGACCGCGGATGCCGGCCAGGACAGGGTGACCGTGCCGTCGTTGTTTCGAGCGATACTCACAACCGCCTCCGGCAGGTTCCAGTCGCGATTGCTGAATCCATACATATGGAATGTCCCAATCCCCACCTGGCTGGTCGTGATGGATACCGTCCCGCTGGCATCGGCTGCGTACTGGTATTGGATGCGAATCCCGTTGTCATTGTCGTAAGCATCCTGGTCGGCAATCATTTCCTGGTGATCGGCCGCGCTGAACAGTATCGTGCGCCCCGAGGACTCCCATCCCACCGAATAGAGAGTCAAGAGGTATTCCTTGCCTGGGATCAACCCTTGAAGAGTGAGCGTGCCCGGATTGCCGCCGTAAATGAAATCGGCGGCCATGGCTTGACTTCCGCCGGTGAGGTTATTGACGTCGTTGTTATACACGCTGCCGACCCCGGTGATGGAAAACCGATTCGAAACGGATGGATTGGCGCCGGCGACACCCGTGAATGTCAGCCCGTTGATCACGGTGGCAGATGCCCGACCGAAATTGTAGGCATGAGTATAAACGTAGTTGGTGTCCGCTCCGGATGAGGCGTCGTCGTTCCAGCCCGAAGAACTCCATCGAAGCAAGGACAACCGAGCCACCAGGCTGGTGACGGAGCCGTGGGTGTTTTGAACGACCACGGAATAGTCGCCGAAATTCGCGTTCTGGACGCTGGCAAGGGTGTAATTGGTCCCGGTCGCCCCGGGGATGGGAGCGCCATTAAACCACCATTGATAATTCAAGGGAGTGGCGCTGACAACGGCGACACCCAGGCTGGCTGTCGAGTTTAAAGCCGAGGCCTTCGATTCCGGCTGCGTGATGATTTCCGGCGGGGCATTGGCGGGGATCGTCTGTAAAAGCCGGTTGCAGAATCCGTAAAAATGAAAGGTCGCTCCCGCCACGAGCGGGGTGTTGGTAACGACCACCGATCCGCTGGCATCGGCCGTATACTGGTAATGGATGCGAATCCCGTTGTCGTTATCGAATGTGTCCTGATCGACAGTCAGCAGCTGATTGTCCATCGCGCTGAACTGGATGCGTCGGGCGCCCGGGCTTTCGAATGCGACCGAATAGAGTGTCAAGAGATACTCTTTGCCCGGATTTAATCCTTGCAGCTTGAGGGTTCCAGGGGCGCCTCCGTAGATAAAGTCAGTCCCGAGGACCTGGCTGCCGCCTGTGAGGTTGTTCACGTCGTTATTGAAAACGTTGCCTGTTCCCGTCACGGAGAAAACACCGGGGACGGAAGGATTCGCGCTAGGGATCGCGGTGAAGGTCAATCCATTGATCTCGGGGGCTTCCGAGCTGCCGAAGTTGTAAGCGTGGGTATAGACGAATTGCGAATCGATGCCGGAGGAAGCGTCATCGTTCCATGCGGCGTAGCTCCAGCGGGTTTGGCGCAATTGGGCGGGAGCGCTCGCCACGGCGCCGAAGCGATTCGTGATGACGACTGTGTATTGGCCATAATCGTCCATCTGCACGTTATCGATCTGGAAAGGATTGGTATTGGCCCCGGGAACATCGACTCCGTTCAATTGCCATTGGTAGAACAAGGGCTCGGAGCCGAGCACACTGACGGACAGGGTGGCGGAACCGCCAAGATAAGCGGTGGTATCTTGTGGTTGGACCAGGATGGTTGGGGATGTCGCGGGATTTTCATCCGGCGTCAGGGTCGAGATTTCAGCCAGACTCAGAGCGGTGTTATAGACCCGGATTTCGTCGATGACCCCTTTGAAAAAGCCGCCGATATCAATGCGCTGTGATTTGCTCAAGTAATTCTGGGGACCGCTCTCGAGCTCGGTCAATGCGATTGTTCCGTTAAGGCCGCTGACCCCGACCAACTCCCCATCCAGATACAGGGCCATGGTTCCGTTGGCGCCGATGTCGGCTGGCGTGCTGTCGATCACCGCGGCAATCACATGATTGCGGTCGTCGTTCAATCCCGAGCTGTGAGCCACCACGGTCTCGGCGTCACTGCCGGTCTTCAGACCGAGTTGAGCCGGCCCGGCAGTTCCCTCTCTGGGTGTGAAGTAGAAATAGCTCAGGGTGCCGCCGCCGAAGTCGAAGATACGCGTCGATGTTCCCAAGCTCGAGGCGGCGTTAAACCAGGCTACGATGGTGGCATTGCCCTGCGGGGGAACAACATAATCCCCCAGCGCCACATAACAACCATCGCTGCCGTCCAGGAGAAGCTGCCCCCCCTCAATGCTCGCAGTGCCCTTCAAGACTCCTGACACGCCCCCGATGGAATCGTTCGGGGTGCCGTCGGCAAAACTGAATTTGTGCACCAGGGGGCCTGCGACGTTGAGGACGGTCAGCAGCGCATTATCGCTGGTCACCTGGCCGTAGTCATTGCTAACGCGAACCGAGTAGCGGCTGCCATTGTCGGCGGCGGTTAGATTGCGCAAAGTCAGAACACTGCCGATTTGATCGGTCAACAGTTCGGTTCCATTTTTATACCATTGGTAGGAAATCGGTTTGGGGCCTGAGGCGGTGACCGAGAATCGCGCCATCCCCCCCAGGACCACGGTGGCATTCTTGGGTTGTTCGACCAGGGTTGGTTTGGTCAGCGTTGCCTGATAGATCGTTTCGAGCTTGAAATTGTCGAAGGTCCCTCGGGCCGTGTTATACGAACCGACGCCCACGTAGTTGATGATGGGATTGACATCCGGACTGGCGCTGAAGGGCACGGGACCGCGCTCGGACACTCCGTCCACGAAAAACTCGAATGTCCAGTTTGGCACGGTGGTATCGAGCACCACGGCGAGGTTGTGGGTGCCGGAATGCCAGCCCAATGCGGCGCCACCGTCCAGGCTGTACCCGGTGAACGAGTGCATGGGATAGCCGGGATTCTCTCCCCGAAGCAGGAACCATCCGCTGGAGTTGCCATCCGGGAACCACGCCGTCGGAACGGTGTTCTCACTAAAACCAACCGCCAGCCAATCCGCGCCCGAGTGCGTCGGGTTCGCGTCAACAGAGAGCCGGTATTTGTAGCCCTCAAGCGGCGAAAAGGGGAGGTAGTTGTTCCTGGGGGCCTCGGTAGCTGTCAAAACCGAGCCGTCGAGGTCCATTCCGGTATCAGGTCCAATCCAGAAATCTACCCCTGTCCCGCCATGGTCTTGAGGCGACGTCCCGTTCAGGGGCGTCCCGGCTGAAGCGGTAAAGGGATCAAAATAGATCAGGTTGGTTTGAGCCTCGAGATGGAGGGCCTGCAGGGCCGCAAACACCATCAAGATCAGGGCGGTCTTCTTCATAGGCATGTTCAGTAAAAGTAGGTTCGTGGATGTTTTGTCAGGTTACCATGGGGCCACCTCGATCGACCATGGACAGATTGGCAATTCGCATAGACAGATTGGCACTCTTATGGAATCGTCCAGCAACCAAGTCCTCACGGGTTTGACTCCCGGTCTTTGACGGTCTGGACGGGGCTTTTTCCCGTCGAGTGAGTTTGGAGCCGAACCTTCTTTTCGCGCCAGGCGCTCGGCGCCTCGCCGGTTCGTTCCTTAAACTGCCTCGATAAATGAAAAGCGGACTCAAAACCGAGGATCTCGGCGATTTCTTTGACTGACTTTTCGGTATTGGTGAGCAGGTCTCGGGCTTTCTGCAGACGCACCTGAAGTTGATACTGCTTGGGACTGATTCCCAGCCGGGTTTTGAAGGCGTGTCGGAAATGGGAATAACTCACGCCCAATTCCGCGCAAAGCTTGTGGAGGTCCAAGGGCTCATGACACCGCAATGTGATCAGCGCATGCCCCCGTTCCACGATCTCGTCGATGGCGCGCTCGAAGCCGCGTTCCTCGCGCTGCAACCGAGCCAAAACAGAAATGAGATGCAGGCCGAGGGTCGAAAGCATATCCTGATTCGCCAGGGCTCCGCGTTGCGCCAGGAAATGACATCGATCAAAACAGTGCACGAGGTCGGATCCCAATCCCGTGCGCAGCACCGCCCGCTGGGGCGCAATGATCCCCAGGCGAGTGGCTTCATCAAAGACCGATCCACGACACTCAATCCAATGTTCCACCCAGCCGGTTCCGGGATCCGGCTCATACCGATGCCAAACCCCCGGGAATAACAAAAGCACCGTCCCCGCATTCACGGTCTGAGTCTGAGACTCGAATTCACTCTCGAAAATCCCCGTTCCCTCGCTGATCAGGATGATCTGATAAGCCTGCAGGACCCGGCCCTTGGACCAACTGAAATGGTGATCCATCGGATGTCGATGCGGCGGATAAGGACAACCCGGCCCGACGCGTGTAAACCCCACCGATGTCGCCACGCAGCCCCAAATGGATCCCGCATACTCGCCCGGAAGATAGACGTAATAATCCTTCATAGGCGCAACGGATTTATAGCAGCCATTCCATTCATGTCCAGCCAGATACGATGGTCTGAAGTGTTGGGAACATCCATGGAATGTCTGAGCTCCTGTGACAACCGACACGGCGGGATAAATCCCGCGATCCGTTCGTGCGTGAAATCAAAGCCCCAAACCGGTAATATGAATCGAACAAAGATTACCCATGTTTGCGTCATGTCCATCTGACACCCGAACACATCCGGTGAGAGCCGGAACCGGGAAAGGAACTATGAAGCGTCACCTGACAACGTTTATCGCGCACCGTCAACCATCCCATGACCCAAGTGAATCCGGGAATAACCTCGGGAGGCCTCCGAGGCGGTCCCGATATGGAACACTTCGGTTCGCCTTGCAGGGGGGCCTTTTGATCCTTTTTGCCACGATCGCAACCGCATCTTCGCCGGCCGAACTGACATCCATTCGACTCGTCCCCAAGCCAACCGATACTGTCCCCGTGCGTCGTGCCCGTTCGCAACCAACAGTGCCTGAGGGGGCAAAGGAAGTTCCCTATATCGAGACCGCCCCCGCACCCTCCCTGACGGATCCCGAAAAAGAACGGGGTTACATGATCTTTCAGCGGCCTATCACGGAAAGCGTCTATCCGAATACTCGTCCCTTTTCTCATGAGCGAATCGAATCGATGGCCGCCTTCGCAACCCCCGGAGAGTTTGAACCTCTGACCTTCGCTTTGTATCCCATTCACCCCCTGAAGAACCTGAAGGTCCGCGTCTCATCCCTCAGGTCATCCTCGGGCGAGATCTCGGGAGATCGGATTGACGTGCGACTGGCCACCTACTGGAACATTGGCTATCCCGCCTATACGACCCTTAAAACCTATCGGCGCGTCCCTGAACTCCTCGAGCGCGTGACGGTTCACACCTCTCCCGAGGGCGAGTGCCAGTGGTATTGGCTGACGGTCCACGTGCCCCGGGAGGCAAAGCCGGGCCTTTACCAGGGAACGGTGACCGTTTCGGACGATGGCTTCGATCAAGCGGTCCAGATTCCGTTGGCGCTTCGCGTGCTTGGATTCCCGCTCCAAAAAGATCCGCTGAAGCATTTCTCCGCCTATTTCTATGTCCGGAACAAGGCCCTGTACAAAGAGCGTGACGATGCGTTTGTCCGAATGGCAGCGGACAAGGACTATCAGGCCATGATAGACTTTGGTTTGGACATGTTGCCCACGCTTTACCTGAGCTGCCAGGACGGCAAACGAATTGTTCTGAATCATGCGGACGAACTGGAGCGGATGCTGGCCACCGGCCTGAAGGGCCCGGCGCCGGTGACGGCGGACAACGTGATCGCCCGGATTTACCGCGACACAACCCCCGGCGGGAAACACGAGAGCCACTGGCGCGTCAACCCAATGCCCCCCCCGGCGTTTTTTGAACGCGTGACAGAGCTCTTTCGGACGTTCGAAATCGAACGCAAAGCCAAAGGCTGGCCGGAGTTCATCTGCTGCCCGATCGACGAGGTCGATGCCGCCTTCAAGGAGTTCGGCGTCAAGGTCTATGCCGCCGTCAAGGCCGCGGGCTTGCGCACCTACGCCACCAAGGATCCCCAGGGAGCGGATGCGGCCGACTATGCCCCGCACCTCGATGTCTGGTGTTCGCAGCCGTATTCGATGCCTTACGAACGAATCACGACCCAGAACCGATTCGAATACTGGTGTTACCCCAACCATAACGCCGGCGAGATCAAAGACCGGAAAACCATGTGCAAGGGCGGTCGCATGACCTACGGATTCGGCCTTTGGCGGAGCGGTTACACCACGCTCATCCCCTGGCACTGGTGTTGGCCGTCCGAACCGGATCCCTTCGACTACCTCCGCGGACGGTTTTCCGGATGCGGACAGCGAGTGGACGATGACGGCGAGGTCATCCCCGCGGTTTACTGGGCCTGTTTCCGTGAGGGCTATGATGATGCGCGTTATGTCTACACCCTCCAACAAGCCCTTGTCGAACGCGAGCCATCGAAGGATCCGGCTTGCCTCGCCGCAGTCGAGGCGGGGCGGCGGATCCTGCAGGAGACGTGGGATGCCATCCGCGTGCAGCCTCGATATTTGGCGGATGGCATGTGGCCTTCCGAGGAATTCGAGGCGATCCGCTGGCGTCTGGCAACACACACAATACGGCTGCTTGAGTTCCCAGCCATCCGTAAGACAAGTGCTCCATCGGTCCTGATCTCCTCGTCTACTCGTCCAAAGCTGCCCGTCGAGAACCCGTCCCCGTATGATACAGCCACTCGCTCTGGGAGCCTTGAGGCGTTCGACCTGGCCGTGGGATTCGCCGGATGGAAAAACGGGACCGCGGAGGGCAAGATCGATCTGACAGAATCCGCGCGGCGTTCCGACAAAACCGGATTAAGATGGACCCTTGATATTGACCATAAGAACGATGGCGGCGAGGGCGGCAAATACCCCGTCGGCTGGCCCCGATTGGGACGCGACTTCAAACCCGGCGAACTCGACATGAGCCGATACGAAACCCTCGAGTTTTGGATTCGGATCGATTCGAACCGGGACGAGGTCGCCGATGACCGCACTCCCATCGGATTAACCCTCTCGTCGCATCATAAACAATCCACGCTCTATGGAACCACCGTCGATCTGGGGGGCGAACAACGCGTGTGGATCCCTGTTCGGTTTTCTTTGAAAAAGATCATGGCCGCGGCGGACGCCGGAATCGACCCTTGGAAGTCCATCAGCCGCGTGCAGCTTTACATTTCCGAGCACGACTATGCCCACGGCACGCGGCTTGTCTTCGACGTGGGAAATGTCTCGCTCCTGCGACTCAAATCGCCCATGATCACGGATCTCAATGTCCCGCGCCAGATGCTGCTGCCCCGCAAGTATCTGGCGTTCACCTTCGACGTCATGGGCGTCGGTGAGATTTCGAAGGGCGCCCACTCGGTCGTCGCCACGCTGGAAGGAGCCGGCGGAAAGATATGCGGACAAGCGCAACAGGACTTGACCGATCCGCAGCTCATGGCGTTGCCGTTGACCGGGATCGAACCAGGCCCTTGCACCTTGCGGCTGATTCTCCAGGACGCCCAGGGAAAGAAAGGTTCGGAGTTCACCCAGATTGTGACGGCACTCGCCGGACCGCTCGACTGAACATTTATTCAATGTGATGAACGCAAAGCAAAAGCGTGAGGCTTACAGGCAAACCCAGCAACGCATCGAGGCCTTGATTGCCGGAGAACTCGACGAAATTGCCGTGATGGCGACCGTGGCGGCTGAGTTGCGGCACGCGTTTGCGCACTTCCACTGGGTCGGTTTTTATCGTGTCGTACAACCTGGTCTTCTCAAGGTGGGCCCGTACCAAGGCGGGCATGGATGCCTGACGATTCCCTTTGACCGCGGCGTATGCGGCCGGTGCGCCCGCGAAAAGACCACCCAGGTCGTCGGTGATGTAACCCAGGTTTCTTACCATATCGCCTGCTCGAGCGCGACTTGCTCCGAAATCGTCGTGCCCATCCTGGATGCCGGCGGCGAGGTGCGAGCCGTGCTGGACATCGATTCCGACATGCCGGGCATCTTTGATGCGACGGATCAGGAGGCCTTGGAAAGGCTTGCCAAAGTGTTGGTCACACTTTACCCGGTCGAAGACCGACTTTGCTGACCGACAACCAAGACAACATAATGATGACGAAAACACCGAAAGCGATCGACGCCACCCAGGGCGCGACCCGAGGCATGGCCGCTGTTGGGCAGAAAGACAAGACGATCCCCACCGCACCCAGGCATGCACGCCACCGTTGTATTGCAGGACTCTCGGGCTTTGTGGTGGCCATCCTCGTGCTGGCTGCGGCATTCTGCCCGGCGCCGGCCAAACCGGCCACAGCTTCCAGCGTTCCGATTCAAAACAAAGACGTGGCGCTTCTCAAGGAACGATGGATTGCTTCCCTGCTGCCGGAGAGATCACGACAGGACGATTCGGCCTTGGGCGCCGCGCTCGATCTGATGGCACGGCTTAAACCGGACGGCTCGTGGCCTGATATTGATTACTCGGATCAGACGCCCGGCAACTGGACGACCTCGATCCATCTGGCCCGAGTGTTGTCCATGGCGCGCGCTTGGCGTTCTGGAGGGGCTGGCGTCAAAGATCAAGCCCGTTGGAAAACCAACCTGGTTCATGCTCTGGATTACTGGCTGCGGAACGATTTCAAAAATCCGAACTGGTGGCACAACCAGATTGGCGTGCCGCGTCTCATGGGGGAAATCATGCTCCTCCTCGAGAACGAAACGACTCCCGCGCAGGTTGCGAAAGCTGTCGAGATCCTTGACCGCAGCAGCCTTGGAAAAGCCAGCAAGGGCACGCTGACTGGGGCCAACCTGGTGTGGCTGGCCAACAACCAAATTCTCCGGGGCCTGATCGAAGGATCCTCCGATGTGGTGAGTGAGGCAATGCGGGCGCTATTTGCCGAAATCAAAATCTCGGGGCCCGGACAAGAGGGCATCCAGGCGGACTACAGCTTTCACCAGCACGGCCCCCTGTTGTATTCCGGGGGTTACGGTCTGGCCTTCGCCATGGACTGCGCGCGGTTCCTTGCACTCACGCGCGGCACCCGTTTTGTTCCCACCCACGACCAACTGGCCATCCTGGAGCGATACTTTTTGGATGGTCTGCAGTGGATGATTCGAGGCCGGATGTTCGATTACGGCGTCGTGGGACGCGAGATCGTTCGAGCCGGCAAAAGCGCTCGCGGCCTCGAGACAGCGGCCGACCGGCTCGCGCGTTCCGAGAGTCCGCGACAAAAAGAACTGACAGATTTTGCGGCGCGGCTCCGCGGCGACGGATCCGTTCCGCCCCTGGTGGGAAACCGTCATTTCTGGAAGTCCGACTACATGGCGCATCATCGCCCCGGCTATTTCACATCGGCCCGCATGTTTTCGACACGCCTGGCCAATACCGATGGCTTCACCAACGGCGAGGGCAGACAATCGCATCATCTTGCGGACGGAGCGGCCCTCCTCTACTTGAGCGGCGATGAATACCGCGACATTTTTCCGGCATGGGACTGGCGTAAAGTCCCCGGGACGACCATCGAGCAGAGCCCGGAGCCTTTGGTGCCCCAGCAAGTGCGGAGCATGGGAAAAACGATCTTTGTGGGTGGGGTTTCCGATGGCACTTATGGCATGGCCGCCATGAGTCTGGTCCGCGGCCTCTTGACCGCAAAGAAAGCCTGGTTCTATTTCGATGACCAGTTTGTCTGTTTGGGCGCCGGCATCACCTGTGATTCGCCCCATCCCGTTTGCACTTCCGTGAATCAATGCCTGCGAAAAGGTGACGTGCGCGTCGCCGGCAAAACCAATCCGCTCGCCGATGGAGAACATGTGTTGGACGGCACGCGCTGGATTGCGCATGACTCAGTGACCTATGCGTTCCCTTCCCATACAGCGTTGAGATTAAAGCTCGGACCCCAGAGGGGGCATTGGAGCGACATCGGCCCCGGGAACACGACGCCGGTTTCATGCAATGTTTTTAACCTGTGGATTGACCACGGCGCAAAGGTCAATCAGGGCGCCTATTCGTACACAGTGTTGCCGGGCGCGGAGGTTTGGCGGATCGAAACTCTGCTGCGACAGGTTCAGGTGCTGAGCAACACCCCTGCCCTTCAAGCCGTCCGGCACAATGGACTGAAGCTGATGGGGGCCGCGTTTCACCAGCCGGGAACTTTAATTTCCACGGACGGATCCCTCCTGTCGGTGGATCAGCCGTGTCTTCTGCTGCTCAAGGAAACGTCCGATGGCGTGTGCCTCAGCGTCTCGAACCCCGAAAACAAGCCGCTTACGGTAAATGTCCTCCTGGACCACGCGCTCAGCGGTCCGGGCTGTTCACCATGGAAGGAACGTGGCACCCGCGTGACAGTCGTGGTGCCAGAGGGCTTGGAGGCCGGACGCAGCGTGACATCCATCCTGAACCACAAGGATTAACCACCCCCTCTTTCTCTTAACCGCAGATGGCGCAGATTTGCGCAGATGAAATGCAATCTTCGTTATCACATGAAACATTACTGACTGTCGGGACTAGGGGTCAGTTCACCCCGCAATCGCATTTCCTCAAAAAGACGATCGGACTCCTCACGCTTCTCCTTGAGGACTTCATCCCATGGTCTTTGGAGTTCGGCCAATTCGCTCGATATTTGACCGAGTTTCATTTTGTAGTAATCCTGGAGCAGGATGCGATAATTATCCGGAATATTCGCATGGACTGCAGCGTCCTTAAGCGCTGCCCAACCTTGCTGAAGGTTGCTATAGTCGGCGCTTCGAATTTCAAGAATACGGTTTTTACCCGCCGCGGGACTTGGAAGTGGATCATAGGGACCGTCCCAACTTTCCGTCGTGGTCGCGCCAGCGGCATGCATCAGATCCACTATCTGACTGGCATAGGCGGGATCCAACTGGAAATCATGCTTTGATGCATACTCCTGCAACATGGCGTATTCGCGCCGCGCAGGCTTGCGAGCCTCGTACTGTCGGTAGAGCTCGTACTTTTCGTCCCCCAAGGCTGACCGCATCTCTTCGTCGTAGTTGTTCCGTGCGATAACGAGTTCCAGGAGTGGATCGCCAGCGGCGCTTGCCTTTCTATGTAGTCCCATCAACTTGGATTTGAAACGAGCAATCGATTCCGTATCGAGACCGAGACTGGAATACAGTTGCGTATAGACCTCGTCTCTGTCGGCAGCCATGTTGGTTACCCACCATTCATTCAATTTGCGTTTATGCGCCTCAGCCCACTGCTCCCACTGCTTCTGAGATTGGCTTTCTTCGGACGTTGGCAATGGGGCTGCAGGGGATGTTGTCGCTGGTGCTTGGCGCCTTGGTCGTTGCGGATTAGGCGGACGGGTTGCCTGGAGCTTTGCGCGGTCCAATTGCTGCTGAAGCGTGGCCACGTCGTTTTGCAGGGCTCGTATTTTGGCTGGGTTTCTGCCGATAACGAAGCCGCCAATGCCACAGAGGATCGCAAGGGTAATGACTAGAACAATGTCAGTTCGTGGAAAGGGTTTCATGGCCATACTCGTTTTTGGATAGAACCAACCGCTCAGGCCCCTCCAACAAAGACTGAGGAATCAAGATGACTCACGGTGCGATTAGAGCATGCTTTGATCATGACGGTTAGTCAATTATTTTCAATGATATGGCTCACGATCACTCCGGCCAGGCTGACAATGCCCAACAGCGCCATGAAGCCGAATGAGGCGCGGGTGATGGCCAATCCCGCAAATGCTCCCGCCAATCCGAGAGGAACGGTCAGCATCACCACCAGAGATTTCATCACGGAATTGAACTGGATCACCATCGTCAAGGCGATCAGAGCCAGTGAAATCTTCATCACGCGCTGCATCTCCCGCTGGCTGTTCTTGAGTTCGCGCGCTTCTCCCGCGTATTCGAGCGTATAACCCGCGGGCCTTGCCATGCGGTCGATCGTTTGCCGCGCCCGCTCCAGCACGCGCGAAGGCAATTGGCCAAAGTTTGCGTAGGCCTTGACCGTAACGGCACGGCGGCCTGCCGAGTGAGAGATGGCGCCGTATTCCGACACCTCGCGGACCTGGGCAACCTCGCGCAATGGCACCGTCACTCCTCCCATTCCGCGCACGGGATATTCGCCAATTTCGGGCATCTCGTCGCATTCCTTGGGCTGCATGCGTATCAGGACGGGCAGAAGATGGCCGTCCTCGCGCAATTCGGTGGTTTTGAATCCGAGAAACGCGCTTTGGAGGGCGCGGCCGACATGCAACGAAGAGATGCCCAAGGCATTGGCCCGATTCTGATTGACTTCCACGCTCAACCGTCGAACGGGTTCGCCGAGATCGTCATGGACCTTGTAGCCGCCCGCATCACGCAAGGCCTTAGCCACGGTGTCGGCCTGGTCACGCAGGACACTCAAGTCATCGCCAGCCAACCGGATCATGATGGGCGCTTCCATGGCGGGGCCCTGATCCAATTGGCGCACAACACAGGTTGCATTTGTGATCTCACGATCGAGCTTGGATCGCAACCCGGCAATGAGCCGGGGCACGTCGGAGGCGTGGTGAGTATTGATGAGGACTTGAGCCAGGCTCGGGGCTGGTTCGCGGGGAAGGACGTTGTAGTAGAAATTGGGCGCCGTGCCGCCACAGAACAACACAGCATTCACGATCGAGGCCTCGGAGCGCAGAATCTCGGCGATCCGATCGCACACACGGCGGGTTTGGGTGACCGAAGCTCCCTGCGACAGCTGCACATCAATCAGGCACTGGTGGCGTTCGGCCGGCGGAAAAAACTGCTGGCCGAAATAGCCGACGAACCCGAGGCTCGCCCCCAGGAGTCCATAGGCGATCAACAAGGTCCAAGTCGGATTCTCAAGGGCCTTCCGAAGAATCCGCTTGTACCGTGGCAGCAAGGCAAGCAGAGATTTGTCAATCAGCTTAAAAAACCAGAATTCCCGAATCTCGCCTCCCCCCTCGAAGCCGCGCTGGCCCCGCAGCAGGTGATAGCCGAGGACGGGGATGAAAGTCATGGAGACGATCCGGGACGCCGCCAATGCCAGCGTGATGACCAGGGGCAGCGCGATGATGAAGGCGCCCATGTCTCCCGGCAGCAGCGCCAAGGGCAGAAAGGCGACGATGTTGATGATGGTGCCGAACAGAATGGCGCGGCGCAACCGATAGGGCCCAAGCCACGACGCGATACCGCCAGGCCGGCCGTCGGCGAGTTCCCGATTGATGCCATCGGCGGCCACGACGGGATCGTCCACCAGCATGCCCAACGCAATGATCAAGGCGGCAATCGAAATCTGCTGAAGCGGGATCCCCAGCAAACTCATGCCCCCGAGAGTCAGGGCGAGCGTTAAGGGAATGGCGAGGGCGACGACCAGCGCTGTGCGCCAATTCATCAGCAGCAGGCAGACCAGCACCACAACGGCCACCGCTTCGATGAAACACTTGATGAACTGACCGATTCGGCTGGCTGTCGCCGCCGGCTGATCGGATACCGTCAGGACTTTCATGCCCTCGGGGAGGCTGGCGTTCTGGACCGCCGCGCGGACGGCCCGGTTGAATTCGCCAATGATTTCGCCTCTCTTCATCTCAATCGCAAGCAGCACCGAGCTATCCTTCGTCATGGTCCCGTCCTTGCTGCGATGCAGGGTATCCACACTGTAGGGGATTGGTTCTTCGTAACCCCGCCACACCTCAAGAACATCCTTAACGCGAAGGGCCTTCCCATCCGGTCCAAGGCCCAGGAAGACCTCGCCAATCTCCTGTTCGTTCTTAAACTCACCGCTGACCTGGACTGTGGAATCACGATCTTCCTGACGGAACACGCCTCCGGGAATGACGGCGTTGCGGGAAGCCAGGGCGGCCATGATGTCGTCAAGCGGCATACCAAGCCGGGCCAGGTTGGTCGGGGAAAAACGCAGCTCAATCTGTTCGGGAACATTTCCGAACAATCGAATACGACCGACCTGCGCGATCTGCTTAAGATCGGTCTTCAGATCCTCCGCCGCCCGCTCGAGATCGCGGTAACAATGGCGAGAGGAAACGACGGACAGCAGGAGGGTTGCGGTAGCCTGAAAGTCCGTGTCCAATCGGGGAGGTTCGCAGCCTTCCGGCAGGGGAATATCGCGGAGTTTGGCGCGCAGTTCATCCCAGGATTGGGCCACCTTTGATTCCCGATGCGAGTGAAGCATGACATACACGGCGGAGACGCTGGCGCGCGATTGGGAACGGATTTCATCGACGGCATCATATTCGGCAAGGACCGTCTCAAGTTTTCGGGTGACAAGCTGTTCGACCTGCTGGGGGCTGGCGCCGGGAAACACGGTAACCACGAGCGCGTCATGCCGGGGAAACGTTGGGTCTTCCTGCTGGGGCAATGATTGAAAAGCAAATATGCCCCAGCAAAGCACGGCGGCCATGGCCAGCCAAGCGACCTCACGATGTTCCACGCAGTATCGCGCCAATCCGCCGGACAGCATCGAGGAATTTTGGGGATTGGCTCTCATCCTGGCGAGGCTGAAGCGCAGACCTGATCCACTTCAGTTGGTGTCGCGTCGAAGGACCAGGATTTCAAGCATTCCGCCAAAGCAGCTTCGCGTCCTCTGCAGCTCGAAACCGTGCCGCTCCAATTGAGCCCGGAGCGCCTTGCGATCCGGAAACTGCCTCAGGCTCTCGGCGATATAAGCATGCTCGGGCCCCCCATGGATGACGATCCCCCAAAACCCGCCCCACCATTTGAGCAGGGGCAACTGCAGCGCCTGTTGCCAACGGACCGGCGACTTGGCGAAGTCGAGAAATGCGGCGTATCCCCCCGGCTTGAGGAGCCGATGCACTTCGCGCAGGGCATCATCCAGAACCGGAGCGTTGCGCAGGGCGTAACTTCCCGTCACGACATCCGCCCAGCCATCCGGCAATTGGGTCCGGCACATGTCCGCCACACTGAAGCGGACATTCTCGGAGGGACAACGATGGCGGGCCACTTCGATCATCGCCGGAGTCAGATCCAAGCCGATGATCCGGCCCGCGGGAAATCTTGAGGCGAGCTCACGGGTGACATCTCCGGTGCCACAGGCCAGGTCGACACAATTGGGTGATGCGACGGCAGGCAGGAGACTGACCAGGCGCCGTTTCCAGATGCGATCACGCCCCAACGACATGGCGCGAGTGGCCAGGTCATATTCCGTCGCTACTCGGGTGAAAAGCTGCTCATTATAGTCCCGCTTGTGATCGGGAGTTTGAATGGCAGCGCGGATGTTCAGGGTAAAAGGCATGGTTGAATTCGTGTGAGATCAAGAGTTCAGGGGGAACCTGGTTCAGGTTGCGGAAGGGGATGGTTAGCATCGCGAAGTGAGGGGCGAGGCGGGAACGCAGGAGCGGACTGAAAAGCACGTCCCGAATGAGGTGTTTCCGAAATGCGGACGCAAAATGGCCGCGCAAGGTGCCCAGCCACATCCCGCGTTCCGCGCGATTCGCCGCCACGTTGCATGCGCGGCGGCGAATCCGATCGTAGGTGGCAAAGGCTTCCGGGATTCGAATGGGATTCTTCAACAATCCTGGCAGCAACGCCGCGGCCAGCTCGGCATCGGCAAAACCCGTGTTCATTCCCTGCCCCCCGATCGAACTCATCACGTGCGCGGCATCGCCCGCGAGCAAAACCCGCCCGGCATAATATCGGTTCACCAGCATTCGCCTGGCTCCGAACTTGCTGACGAACCGGGCGGAGTGGCGGCTCAAGTTGAAACCGGTCAAGCGTTGCACCGTTCGGGTGAGATACTGAAGGGACATGTCATTCGACCATTCATCCCCGAGCACAATCCAACGCCGCCATCCGCCGGGCAAAGGGAAAGACTCGACGGAGGCTTCGGGCGTAAAAAACAGGCGCGCTTCGATTCCGAGGCCTGATTCGTCCAGGAAATCAGCCATCACAAAGCGCTGGCGGTAGGTCCTCTCCCGGACACGCAATTCCGCGATTTCACGCACCGCGCTTCGGTGCCCATCACACCCCACGACAAAGGGGGCTTGGGTTTCGAAAGTGACCCGCGTTCGGGCATCACGCAGGACGACCTTGACTCCGCCCTGTTCCTGCGTCAACCCCATGAACTCGGTACCGTCACGAATGCGTACCGACGAAAATCTACGAAGACTTTCTCGCAGGATCTCCACGGTCCGAGCCTGGGGAATCGAGAGGAAGAAGGGATAGTCGGAGGGCAAGTGATCGAAGGCAAGCCGGCCGAGTCTTGTGCCCGACTCATGAACTTCGGCGTAGCGCACCGGCACTCCCGCGCTGCTAAAGGCTTGATCCAGTCCAAGCTGTTTAAGGATCTCAAGGGATGGGGGGGTGACACCGATGGCCATGGAACTCTCCAGGGGCGTTTCCCGCTTTTCGAACACCCACGTCCGGACATGGGCGCTTCCGAGTAAGTTCGCCAGCAAAAGACCGACAGGGCCGCCCCCGACAATGATCACGTCGGCGGCAGACGATTCCGGGTGATCAGGGAATACCGTTGACTGGGCGCCCATGGTTAATCCACTCCCGGGTTTATGGGCATACCTCAATCAGTTCTTCGTCCGCCAACTTGCCGACATGGTTTCTCGAGGCCGGTACCATCTCAAAGAGCCCCGTCTCGATGGTGAGTCCAGGACCGAAAGCCATCGCAGCCAGCGTCGCAGATTCGCGTCCGTGTTTGGCCAGCATCCGCTTCAGAACAAATAAGATGGTGACGCTACTCATGTTCCCGCATTCCCGCAGGACATCCCGGGATGCCTCCAACTGCCAGGGCTCAAGCCCCAGAGATTCCTCCACCTTGTCGAGGATAGCCCTGCCTCCCGGGTGAACCGCCCAAAGCGGCACACTGGATATCTCCAGCTCATGGTTTGAAAGCAAATCTCCAACGATTCGGCCCACGTTCGCGGCAATCACATCGGGCACATAAGAGGAGAGGACGAGGTTAAAACCCTTCTCCCCGATTTCCCAAGCCATGTCGCAAACGCCTTCGGCCGCGATGGCGGAGCAGAAATGATTCAATGCCAGGGCGGCGTGTCCGGGCCGGGGCGGCCTGGCACTTACGAGGGCAGCCGAGGCTCCGTCGGAGAACAAGGCATTGGCCAGGATGGAATCGGGCGTGGATTTCATCTGCATATGGAGCGAGCAGAGCTCGATGCAAACGACCAGAACCACGGCGTCGGGGCGCGCCTGGCAGAACTGCTGAGCCATCCGAAGCGCCGGCAGGGCCGCGTAACAGCCCATAAAACCGAGGTTATATCGTTCAACGGTCGCCGGCAGTCCCAGTTCCGTCACGATTCGGTAGTCGGGCCCGGGATTGACAAAGCCTGTGCACGAAACCGTAATGACGTGAGTGATATCCCCGGGTGCGAACCCGGAACGGCCGTCGACCAACCGCCGCGCCAGTTCCACGGACATAGGTCCGGCATGACGCGCAAAACAACGGTTCCGTTCCTGGGTGGAGGGCTCGTTCACATGACCTTGTGAATCCTCGCTAAACAGCTCGGCCTGGTCGGGCATCGTGAAATCCGGAATAACGCTGTGCCGTGTCTCGATGCCCGATTTTAGAAACACATGGCGTATCAGTCGCGCGGTGGCGGGATCCCCCGACCAGGCCCCCAATTGGCGGGCAATGACATTCTGAGGCGCCGTGTAAGACGGAAGCAGCGTTTCAATTTGGTGAATATAAGTTTTCATGGTTGTATAACCACCGAGGAACTCGTCCGGCTTGATCCAGTCGCGGACCCGGACTTCGTTGCCGTGACGTCGGCACTGAGACGCACCGTGTCGCCCACCCGAATGATACCCAGGACCGATGGCGATTTGAGACCATAGTCCTTGAGCGACAGGATCCATTCGGCATGAAATCGCACCGCGTCCGGCGTCTCCGACCAGTTGGCGATGGTGACAGGCAAGTCGAGCTGGTGGCCGCGAATGCGAAGCGAGAGCAGGATATTCGTTCCGCCTGGTGGAGGATACGGGGCGTTGCGAACAGCTCCTGAAAGACGAGGGTATGTGTTTGTATCAAGCATCATCCACATGTTGCGATCCCGCCGATCATTGGCCGTTGTCATTTCCCCCCCGAAAACCTCCGCCTGAGCGGACCAGGCATTCGTGGCAAGCAACAACGCAAAAGGTTGAGTTGTGACGCGCCCCTCGAAATCGTGGAGCGTTGACGTGCCGCGGAACACAATCTGCGCCACCGCGGAAAGAGGCTGTTCGCGAGCGGGCGCATTCGTGCCCCCGATCGTGACAGGGCTTTCGCCGGCGAGCGGGAAGGCGCCTGCATACAGGACCAGAACGGCAGTGAGCGATGCGCGCAAGAATGGGCTTTGTGTTGTCATCTGTTGACCACCGGGTGTATAGTCCATTACCGAATGGAAATGTTCAAATTAGGTTGCCTTAAGATTTTGTAAGATTGCGGATCCGGATGAAGTTGCTCGTGGTGGAAGATGATGTCAGTCTCGCGAAGAACCTGATTCAGGGATTCGCCGAGAGCGGTTTTGAGGTTGTTCATGCCTCAACTGTGGCGATTGCCAAGAAGCGGCTGGAGGAGCCGGTCGATCTGGTGGTTCTTGACTTGGGACTGCCGGACGGGGATGGATTGGATCTGATTCAGGTTTTGAGGGAACGGGCGCCCGAAGCACCGATGATCATCACGACCGCGCGCGGCGAACTGGATCATCGCCTACGCGGTTTGGAGGGAGGAGCGGATGATTACCTGGTCAAGCCCTATGCCTTTGTCGAGTTATTGGCGCGGGTGCGCGCGCTCCTGCGCCGAACGCAACAGCGCGGCAGTGGGACATGGCGTGTGGGCGATCTAGAAATCGACCCCGTGGCTCGCCGGGTGGCCCGAGCGAACCAGGCGCTCGAATTAACAGCGCGGGAATACGACCTGTTGGTGCGTTTGGTTCGCGCCCAGGGAAGCGTGGTGACGCGGGAGATGCTGGCGCGCGAAATCTGGCATCAGCGCGCGTGGACAGCATCTCTGGACAACGCGATCGATGTGCATATTTCGCGTCTGCGGGAGAAGCTGGACAAAGGGCAGCCGGCGCGGCTGTTGCACACTGTTCGAGGAGTCGGTTTCCTGTTAAAGGAGGAGCCGTGTCCCTGAGTCTGAGAACGAAGCTCATGCTCTGGCTGATGGCTCTTGTGGCAGCGATTTACCTTGCCCTTGGGGGGGCGTTGTATGCCTTCAACCTGCACGAGCGTCGGGAGCATCCTGACGAAGTTGAAGAAGAACGGGAGGAGTTGTTCATCATTTACGGTTTAATGGCCGCCATACTGCCTGTGGCCGTGGGCGGGGCGTGGATTGTGAGCGACCAGTTGATCCGTCCGCTTCGCTCCATGATACGGACGGCCCGGGAAATCGGGCGGGGCGGTTTGGATCAGAGGATTAAAACCCCGGTGGCGGACGATGAATTGGGACAACTAGCAGTCACGCTTAACAAGGCTTTTGACAATTATCAAAGGGTTTTAGAGCGAGTTGATCGTTTCAGTCTCGATGCGGCGCACCAATTGCGGAATCCGCTGGCATCCTTGCGGACATCGGGGGAGGTCTGCTTGCAGAGAGAACGGTCTGTTCTGGAGTATCAGGAAACCATCGGGCGCATGATCGAGGACGCGCACCGGCTTGGACACACGGTAGATCAGCTGCTGTTGTTGGCGCGATTGGCGCGTGAAGATCTCCGGGATGTTTACGAGCCATTGGATCTTGCCACAATCGCTCTCGATTTGGCGGAACAAATCAGTCCCGCGTTCGAGGCGGCCAATATCCGCCTGGAAACACGCATGGACACCAGGCCGTATCGGATCCAAGGCGCCCCAAGATTGATCGAGCAAGCGATCGCGAACCTGCTGGATAACGCCCTGCGCTTTACGCCTCCCCAGGGGCGGGTGCTGTTAGAACTGAGCAAAAGCGCGCCGGGACGCATCACCCTCAATGTTTCGGACAGCGGACCCGGACTGTCAGGAACGATTGGGCCTGGAGCGACTGCGGCGAATCCCGCGAATGGAAACACGGGATCCAAAGAGGGAACGGGTCTTGGGCTGCTGATCGTCAGCAACGTGATGCGCGCCCATGAGGGTTCCGTCCAGGCCAAGGTCAGTGAATGGGGAGGCGCCTGCTTCTCGCTCGAGTTTCCGGCAGCCGATTGAGGTCCACGAGGGATGGAATACGAGCATGAGCCTCAGACTCCTGGTTTCTTGTTCCCGCCTCCGCGCCTTTGGAATGAAAAAAATTGAATCTCCTGGCTCCGAAGCGACATGGCAGCTGATCCTGGATGATGAGCCTCCCAATGAAAGTGAGTGACGCGGTTCAGGTTCAGCCCAGGGCTGCGGGGTCAGTTCTTATCAAGAACTGATTTGCAATCTGCGGTCATCGGTGTCATCTGCGGTTCACACAATTCCCGCTGCCCCAGTTTCGGTGCGGCCTTAGGCAGGGGCGCAGTTCCAGTCTTAGGGTCCGTGCAAAAATAAATTCCGATTTTGCTGCTGAGGATTTGGCTCGC